>Ga0302326_10029624_pt1 | contig 10977 bp, 6 predicted proteins | sample Palsa_T0_3_FD_202264 | JGI IMG/M metagenome (GOLD analysis project Ga0302326, IMG submission 202264) | Peat permafrost microbial communities from Stordalen Mire near Abisko, Sweden - Palsa_T0_3 | ecosystem: Environmental > Terrestrial > Soil > Palsa > Peat permafrost | place: Sweden: Abisko...
ACCGCGACCCACACCGCGGTGAGCGCGGCACACACGTCGGTGACGTCGAGCATGCCCAGCAGATCGGCCGAGGCAATGCGGGCCAACTCACGGCGGCGCAGCGAGCGCGCAATGGCGATGGCCCGAACCGGATCGCTTTGCCGGCCCGCCGAGGCCACCAGCGCACCGGCCACCGCGTCCGGGTCGACCTCGAGCAGCTTGGGACCTGATGCCCCGTCGCTGTAGTTCTGGACGACCTCGGGCGCGCGCATCAAGAGTTCGGGCACATACGCCGACGTTCCGAGCACGTGCATTAGTCGCTTGGCGACCGAAGGTTTGTCGCGCAGCGTGGACAGATACCAACGGTGGGCGACCATCACCTCGCTGATCCGCCGGTAGGCCAGCAGACCGCCATCCGGATCGGGGGTGTCGGAGAGCCAATCGAGTAAGCGCGGCAGCAGCACCGCCTGCACCCGGCCCCGACGGCCGCTCTGGTTGATCAACGAGGACAGGTGGCTCAGCGCGCTCTGCGGAGCCTCGTACCCGAGTGCGGCCAGCTGACGTTCGGCTGCCGCCGGCGTCATCCCCTGGGAGAACTCCAGACCTTCTGGCGCAAGCGATTCCAGCAGCGGTTGGTAAAACAACTTCGCGTGCAACCGCGACACCCGAATGTGGTGGCGTTTCAGTTCCTCCCGCAGCACGCCCAGCCTGTCACGACTGCCGTCGGGTCGCACATGAGCCGCCCGCGCCAGCCAACGCAGCGCCTCGTCGTCCTCCGGCGCCGGCAGCATGTGCGTGCGTTTGAGGCGCTGCAATTGCAGCCGATGTTCCAGCAGCCGAAGGAACTCGTAGGAGGCAGTCAGATTCGCCGTGTCGTCCCGCCCGACGTAGCCGCCAGCCCCCAGAGCGGCCAGCGCGTCAACCGTCGAAGCCACATGCAGCGACTCGTCGGTGCGACCGTGCACCAGCTGCAGGAGCTGCACCGCGAACTCGACGTCCCGCAGGCCGCCGCTGCCGAGTTTGAGCTCGCGGGTGCGCACGTCGGTGGGCACCAGTTGCTCCACCCGTCGCCGCATGGCCTGAACTTCGCCGACGAAATCCTCGCGCTCGCAAGCGTTCCAGACCATCGGCATCAGCGATTCGATGTACTGCTTGCCCAGTTCGGCGTCGCCGATCGCGGGCCGGGCCTTCAGCAACGCCTGAAACTCCCAGGTCTTCGCCCACTGCTGGTAGTAGGCAATATGGGAGTCGAGGGTGCGAACCAGCTCGCCGTGGCGGCCTTCCGGTCGCAGGCCGGCGTCAACCTGGAAGAAGGCGTCCGAGGCCAACCGCATCACCTCGCCGGCTATCCGCGCGGACACCTGATCAGCGGGCTCCGCAACGAAGATCACGTCGACGTCGCTGACATAATTCAGTTCGCGCGCACCACATTTACCCATGGCGATGACAGCAATCCGGGGCGGGGTGGCGTCCCCGCACACCGTCATCTCAGCGACGGACAGCGCTGCCGCCAACGCGGCATCGGCCATGTCGGCCAGGTGGGCGCCGACCGCCCGGAAGGACAACACGGGCTCGTTTTCGACCGTCGGCGCCAGATCCAGCGCGGCCAGCACCAGCAGCCGGTCGCGGTAGTGACCGCGCAACCGCCAGACCACCGACCCTGCGGCGGTTGGGGGTTCAGCGACGCATTCAGCGAACCCGGCACGCAGTTGTTCGGTCGAGGGCAGCTTCACATTGCCCCGCAAGAGATGCCATGACTGCGGGTTTGCGACTAAGTGATCTCCCAACGCCAGCGACGATCCGAGCACACTGAACAGCCGGCCGCGCAGTCCGCGGTCAGTAGCCAGTGCCGCGTTGAGCTCTCCCCAGCCATCGCCGAGTGCCTCGGCCAGCCGGACCGTCGCGCACAGGGCGGCGTCGGCGTCGGCTGCGCGCGACAGCGACCAGAGCACGTCGACGCATTCTTCGGTATTCCAACCCAGCTGAGCCAAATTCGCGTTTGCACGGTCGTCGACCAACCCGAGCCGGCCCACACTGGGCACCTTCGGCCGTTCGGTTACGGGTTGATTCACGCCCTCGACGGTAGCGCAGATCGACCCGGTGTTTGAGCGGGCCACCGACACCGGCTACAGCGAAAGGTAGGTCTTCAGCTCATAGGGAGTGACGTGACGGCGGTAGTTCGCCCACTCTGCGCGCTTGTTTCGCAGGAAGAAGTCGAAGACGTGCTCCCCCAGCGCTTCCGCGACGAGTTCTGAGCTCTCCATCGCTCGCAGCGCTTCGTCGAGGCTGGACGGCAGCTCGCGATAACCCATCGCCCGCCGTTCCGTGGGAGTGAGATCCCAGACGTTGTCCTCGGCCTGCGGGCCCAGGACGTACCCCTTCTCCACGCCGCGCAGCCCGGCCGCCAACAGCACGGCGAACGCCAGGTACGGGTTGCAGGCCGAATCGGGGCTGCGTACCTCAATGCGTCGCGACGAGGTCTTGTTCGGGCTGTACATCGGAATCCGGACCAGCGCCGACCGGTTGGCCGCGCCCCACGACGCGGCGGTGGGCGCCTCGCCGCCGAGCACCAGCCGCTTGTAAGAGTTGACCCATTGGTTGGTGACGGCGCTGATCTCGCTGGCGTGCTCGAGGATCCCGGCAATGAACGCTTTGGCAACATCGGAAAGCTGTAGCGGATCGTCTGGGCTGTGGAATGCGTTGACCTCGCCCTCGAACAGGCTCATGTGGGTGTGCATCGCCGAGCCGGGGTACTCACCGAACGGCTTGGGCATGAACGTCGCCCGCGATCCCTCGTTCAGCGCAACCTCTTTGATGACGTAGCGGAAGGTCATCACGTTGTCGGCCATCGAGAGCGCGTCCGCGAAGCGAAGGTCGATTTCCTGCTGGCCGGGCGCGCCTTCGTGGTGGCTGAATTCCACCGAGATGCCCATGGATTCCAGGGAGTCGATCGCATGCCGGCGGAAGTTGGAAGCGCTGTGCACGGCCTGGTCGAAGTAGCCCGCATTGTCGGCGGGAATCGGCACAGATCCGTCTTCGGGGCCAGGCTCCAGTAGGAAGAACTCGATCTCCGGATGCACGTAGCAGGAGAAGCCCAGGTCGTTGGCTTTGCCTAGCTGGCGGCGCAGGACGTGGCGCGGGTCAGCCCACGACGGCGAGCCGTCGGGCATGGTGATGTCGCAGAACATTCGCGCCGAGTGATGGTGGCCGCTACGAGTCGTCCAGGGCAGTACCTGAAAGGTGGACGGGTCGGGATGCGCCACCGTGTCGGACTCTGAAACCCGGGCAAAGCCCTCGATAGACGACCCGTCGAAGCCGATGCCTTCTTCGAAGGCGCCCTCCAGCTCGGCCGGCGCGATCGCGACCGACTTGAGGAAACCGAGTACGTCGGTGAACCACAGCCGGACGAATCGGATGTCCCGTTCCTCCAGCGTGCGGAGTACAAATTCCTTCTGTCGATCCATAACCGGAACAATATGCATCGACCGTTAAGTTTGTGTTACCGGCGCGGCTTAACACCTTAAGTTTCCCGGCGCGATGCCGTCGACCAAGTAGCGCACCACCGCACCGTCGACGCAGTCATTTCCGTTGAACGTCACCGTGTGTTGGGTGCCCTCGAAGGTGATCAGGTCAGCGCCGAGTTGGCGGGCCAGGTCGACCCCGGCTTGATACGGGGTGGCCGGGTCGTGGGTGGTGGACACGACGACGACTTTGCCGGGGGCTACCGGCGCGGCCGGATGCGGCGATGACGTCGCGGGCACCGGCCACAGCGCGCACAGGTCGCGCGGCGCATGGCCGGTGAACTGTCCGTAGGACGTGAACGGCGCGACCTGACGTATCCGCCGATCGGCGTCGGCCCACACCGCCGGATCGGTCGGCTCCGGCGCATCGACGCAACGGATTGCGTTGAAGGCGTCCTGCGAACTGTTGTAGTGCCCCTTGGCATCGCGGCCGTAGTACTCGTCGGCCAGCGTCAGCAGGTCACCGGGATCGGTGCCGCGCCGCAGACCGAGCAGGCCACTGGTGAGGAATTTCCAGAACTGCGGGGTGTACAGCGCGTTGATGGTGCCCGTCGTGGCGTCGGCGTAACCGAGCGTGCGCCTTTCCGAGGTCGCCGCGGGTTTGGTCACCAGCGGGTCGATCAACTGGTGGTAGCGGACGACCCATTGGGCCGGGTCGGTGCCCAGCGGGCAGTCCGTGGAACGGGCGCAGTCCGCGGCGTAGTCGTTGAACGCGGTCTGGAACCCGGCCTCCTGGTTGATGAGCTCGTCGATCGGGCCGACGCTCGGGTCGATAGCGCCGTCGAGCACCATCGACCGCACGTGGTCACCGAAGCGCTCGACGTACGCGGTCCCCAACTCGGTGCCATAGCTGTAGCCGAGGTAGTTGATCTGGTCGTCGCCCAGGGCTTGGCGTACCGAATCCATGTCCCGTGCGGCCGAAGCGGTCCCGACGTTCTCCAGGAACGCCGAACCATTCCGGGCCTGACAGCGCTGAGCTATCTGCCGGTACACCTGCTCGATGTGCGCCACACCCTGCGGGCTGTAGTCGACCATCGGTTCGCGCCGGTAGGCGTCGAACTCGGCGTCAGTTTGGCAGCGCACCCCCGGCGTGGAGTGGCCGACGCCACGGGGATCGAACCCGACCAGATCGAATCGCTTACTGACCTCAGAGTCCGCCAGATCCGTGCCCATCGCGGCCACCATGTCGACCGCCGACGCCCCAGGACCGCCCGGGTTGACCAGCAACGCTCCGATCCGCGGGCCCGTTGCCGGAATGCGGATCACCGCGAGTTTCACCTGAGCGCCACCCGGGTTTGCGTAGTCGACAGGCACCGCCACGGTCCCGCATTGCGCGCTAGGAACGTCGCGGGGGCTGCCGAGGACCTGGCCGCAGCTTCCCCAGCTCAATGGTGGCGCCGACGACGGCTGGGGCGCCCCCGAGCTCGGCGTGGGGCCCGCGTCGTATCCCGGCGTTGCGCCGGTCAACGGCGTCAAGGCCACAGCGGTCACCATCGACAACCCAAATGAAAGCAGCGCAGAGCTCAGCCGTCTCATGCGCCACATGGCTGTCAATCGTGGCATGCGTCGGCCACAGGCCGTGATCCCATTGGTCACACCTTGATCTCGTTATTTACCGCGCGGTCTCTACGTTTCGCTGGCGAAGCGGACCCACGGCGGCGCTAACACTTAGCCCCCTTGGACGGCACAGTACCGCTGACGATGTACGCCGACGCATAGTCGTCGATGCAACTGTTGCCCTGGAACACCACGGTGTGCTGTGTGCCGTCGAACGTGAGCAGTCCGCCGTGCAGCTCATTGGCCAAGTCGACACCGGCTTGGTACGGCGTCGCGGGGTCGTGTGTGGTGGACACCACCAGCGTCGGCGCCAGCCCCTGCGCCGAGATGGTGTGCGGCTTGCTGGTCGGCGGCACCGGCCAGAACGCGCATGTGCCCAGCGGGGCGTCGCCGGTGAACTTCCCGTAGTTCATGAACGGCGCGACCTCACGCGAGCGGCGGTCCTCGTCGATGACCTTCGCTCGATCCTTCACCGGCGGCTGGTCCACACAGTTGACCGCGACCCGGGCGTCGGTGGAGTTGCTGTAGTGCCCCTGCTTGTCTCGACGCATATAGAGGTCGGCCAACTCGAGCAACAGATCGCCACGGTGGCGCGACAGTTCGGTCAACCCGGTTGTCAGGTGGTGCCAGAACGTCGGGGAATACAGGGCCATGATCGTGCCGATGATGGCGTCGCTGTAGCTCAGGCCGCGCGGGTCTTTCGTCCGTGCCGGCCTGCTGACCATCGGGTTCTTCTTGTCGACGAGCTGATAGACCAGATGGTGGTACACGTCAACGGCTTTGGCCGGGTCGGTGCCCAGCGGACAGCTGGGCGACTTGGCGCAGTCCTTCGCATAGTTGTCGAAGGCATCCTGAAAACCCTTGGCCTGCCTCAGGTCTGACTCGACCGGGTCCGCATTGGGGTCGATGGCACCGTCCAGGATCATCGCCCGGACATTCTTCGGAAAGGCCTCCGCGTACGCCGCGCCGATCCGGGTGCCGTAGGAGTAGCCCAGGTAGGTCAGCTTGCTGTCGCCCAGCGCCTCGCGGATGGTGTCCAGATCGCGGGCGACATTGTCGGTTCCGACGTTCGCCAGGAATTTCTTGCCCATCTTGGCAACACAGCGGCCGACGTAGGCCTTGGTCTCGTCCTCGATCTGCGCGACGCCTGCCGGGCTGTAGTCGGCTTGCGTCTCGGTGCGCAACTTGTCGTTGTCTGCGTCGGAGTTACACCAAATCGCCGGTCGCGACGCCGCCACTCCGCGTGGGTCGAATCCGACCAGATCGAAGCGTTCCCGGACCTCCTGCGGCAACGACTGCACGACGCCCAGTGCCGCCTCGATGCCGGACTCCCCCGGGCCCCCGGGATTGATGACCAGCGAGCCGACCTTGTCTCCGGTCGCCGGGAAGCGGATCAGTCCGAGCGTGGTGGCGTCACCGCCAGGGTGTTTGTAGTCGACGGGTACGGCGAGCTTGCCGCATTGCGCACCGCCAGGCAGCTTCACCGCCCCGCCGCCCGCAACGCGACACGGGCCCCACTCGATCGGCTGGCCGACCTTCGGGCCGGCAAGTACCGCGCGCCCCTTGACGACCTGAGTACAGCTGGCCACCGTAACCGCTGTAACCGCCATCACGGTCCAGATCAGCATCGTGCGCGCGATCTTGCCGCGGCGAGGGCTCCCCATGCCCAACATGCTGCCATGCGTCAGCGCGGAGCCCCGGCTGCTGGGCCGTCTAACGTGTCGCGAGCAGCAGTTCTTCCATTCCGACCGCGAAGTCGTCGGCCAGCTCCCACAGGTCGGGTAACAGCTCCGGGCAGGCGATGATCCCGATGTCGAGTTTGCCGGTCAGCGACATCACAGTGATATTCAGTCCCGAGCCGTGGAAGATCGGCCCGAGCGGATACATGGCCTTGACCTCACTGCCCAGGAAGTACAGCGGCACCTGCGGACCAGGCACGTTGGATATCACCAGGTTGTGCACCGGCCTCTTGGTGAGACTGGTCCGGGCATACGCGCGCATCGCGATACCGAACACCGCGGGCGCGGCGAACTGAGACCAGTCCTGCAGCAGCGTGGCTTTGATCGCCGAACTATGTTGTTTGGCAACCGAATTCGCCTCAGCGATGGCCTGTATCCGCTCCGCCGGATCGGCGATGTGGGTCTGCAGGCTGGAGAACATGCCCGAAACCTGGTTGCGCCCAGGCCGATCCGACTTGCCATGCACGGACACCGGCACCATCGCCACCAGCGACGAGTCCGGCAGTTCGCCACGGTCGAGCAGGAATTGGCGCAGCACGCCGGACACCAGGGCCATCACCACATCGTTGACCTTGACGTCGAAGTAATCCTTGACCTTCTTGATGTCTTCAAGGTCCAACTGCGCGTAGGCGATGTTGCGGTGCGCGGTGACGCTCGCGTTGAATGCGGTCCGCGGGGCCGCGAACGGCGTCGCCATCGTCTGGCCGCTGCGTGCCCGCATCACCGTCTTGACCACCGACGATGCGGTGCCGGTCAGCGCATTGGCCAACCGCAGCGGCCTGGCCGCGAATTTGACCGCACCCGTCAGCGCGATCTCGAAGTCGTTGCCGCCGCCGACACCCTCGACCGGATCTGGCGCGGGGGCGTCTGCCTCGGTGCTGCATAGCTGAGACATCAGGTTGGCCCCGGTCACGCCGTCCACGCCGGCGTGGTGCACCTTCGTCATCACGGCCAGGCGACCACCCTGTTGCGCATCGGTGCCCGCGACGCCTTCGATGACCCACATCTCCCACAGCGGCCGGGTGCGGTCCAGCGGCAAGCTCGCGATATGACCGCAGATCTCGGCCAACTCGGCGCGCCCCCCCGGTGGCGGCAGACCGATCCGGTGCAGGTGGCGATTCACGTCAAAGTTGTTGTCGTCCACCCACACCGGATGATCCAGATTGAACGGGGTGTCGGCCAGCTTCTCGCGGAACTGCGGCATTGCCTTGCTTCGCACGGCCAATTCGTCGCGGAGCCGATCAAAGGTGTAGCCGCCCGGCATGGTCGACGTATCGAGCTCCAGAATCGAGCAGACGTGCAACGGCTGTGCCGGGGTTTCCAGGTAGAGGAAGCTGGCGTCGAGTCCGCTGAGTCGCTGCATGGGCCGATGGTATGTCCGCCGCCGCAGGGGGGCGCCCGAATCGTCACGATGGGGACGGTGTGAGGAAGTCCACTGGGCTCGCTATCCACATGGGCGGCGGCAGGTGGCAGACTAATCAGGTCAGACGAACCCGGGGACCCGATTGGGCCACGAGGATCGACCCGACCAAAGCTAGGGACAATGATGTCTGAACAGACTGTTTACGGTGCCCATTCTTCTTCGCAAGCTGCGCCGCGGACCAAGACGCGCGTCCACCACCTGCAGAAAATGAAGGCCGAAGGCCACAAGTGGGCGATGCTCACCGCCTACGACTACTCCACCGCCCGGATCTTCGACGACGCCGGCATCCCGGTGCTGCTGGTCGGTGATTCGGCCGCCAACGTCGTCTACGGCTACGACACCACGGTGCCCGTGTCGGTCGACGAGTTGATTCCACTAGTGCGCGGCGTCGTGCGCGGTGCCCCGCACGCTTTGGTGGTAGCCGACTTGCCGTTCGGCAGCTACGAGGCGGGCCCGGCCGCAGCGCTCGACGCCGCAATCCGGTTCATGAAGGAAGCCGGCGCGCACGCCGTCAAGCTGGAGGGTGGCGAGCGGGTCGCCCCGCAGATCGCGACCCTGAGCGCCGCCGGCATCCCGGTGATGGCACACATCGGCTTCACCCCGCAAAGCGTCAACACCCTCGGCGGTTTCCGGGTGCAGGGCCGTGGGGACGCCGCCGAGCAGACCATCCACGACGCCATTGCGGTTGCCGAGGCCGGCGCGTTCGCCGTGGTGATGGAAATGGTGCCAGCCGAGTTGGCCACCCAGATCACCGGCAAGCTCACGATTCCGACCGTCGGGATCGGCGCAGGACGCAACTGCGACGCCCAGGTGCTGGTTTGGCAGGACATGGCCGGCCTCACCAGTGGCAAGACGGCCAAGTTCGTCAAGCGGTTCGGTGACGTCGGAGGCGAATTGCACCGCGCGGCAACGCAGTACGCGGACGAGGTCGCGTCGGCAACGTTCCCCGACGACGAGCACAGCTTCTAGCCCCTGGTTTAGCGGCCACCGGTATGTGGCACGCTCTCGAGCATGTCCGCCAACGGCCCGAGCACCGCGCGCTATCTCGAAGTTGAGCGCAAATTCGACGCCGACGAGTCCACCCAACCGCCGTCATTCGACGGCATCGGAGAGGTCAGCCGGGTAGAGCACGCCGAGACGCAGTCATTGGACGCGGTGTACTTCGACACACCGTGCAATGATCTCGCTCAGAATCGAGTCACGTTGCGCCGTCGCACCGGCGGCCTCGACGCGGGTTGGCACCTGAAACTTCCGGCGGGCCCCGATGCCCGCACCGAAGTGCGGGCGCCGTTGGATACCACCGACAGCACCACGGTGCCCACCGAATTGGTGGATGTGGTGCTGGCCATCGTGCGGGACCGCCCGCTGAGTCCGGTGGCGCGGATCAACACCACTCGGCAGGTTGGTCTGCTGCACGGTGTCGACGATGCGGTGGTCGCGGAGTTCTGCGACGACCACGTCGCCGCGGGCCAAGGCGCCGACGGCACCACCAACGAGCAGCGGTGGCGTGAATGGGAGCTCGAACTCGTCGACCCCGACGCCAACTCCGGGCTGATGGACCAAGTGTGCGACCGACTGCTCGACGCCGGTGCGCGTCCGGCCGGCCACGGCTCCAAGCTGGCGCGGGTGCTCGGCACGTCGCCGAAAGGTTTACCGGCCGAACCGATGCATCGGGCGCTGGCCGAACAGATCGGTGAGCTCCTGGTGTGGGATCGTGCGGTGCGGGCCGAGGCCGACGATGCGGTGCACCAGATGCGGGTGACCACACGCACGATCCGCAGCCTGCTACAGGCCGCTCCGGATTCCTTCGGGCTGCCCGACGATGCCCCGATCTTCGACGAACTGCGCGAGCTGGGCAATGTGTTGGGGGTGGCCCGCGACGCCGAAGTCCTGGCCGATCGCTACCGCAGCGCTCTGGACGATGTGCCGCCGGAGTTGGTCCGGGGGCCTATCCGGGAGCGGCTTGTCGACGGCGCCGAACAGCGCTACCGGACCGGGCTCCGGCATGCGTTGTCCGCCTTGCGCTTACCGCGCTACTTCCGGCTGCTCGACGACCTGGATGCACTGGTCAGCGAAGCGCCGTCGGCCGGTCACGAGCCGGCGCCGGTGACCGTCGCGGCCGCCGGCAAGAAGGTCTACAAGGCGGCAAAGGCCGCGCGACGGGCCGCCGGCGGGGCGGACCGTGACGATGCGATTCACCGAATTCGTAAGCGCGCCAAGCGACTTCGATATACCGCGGATGCGACCGGCGCGAAGAAGGTGTCCAAGCGGGCGAAGAAACTGCAGTCACTGCTTGGTGATCATCAAGACAGCGTGGTCAGCCGCGAACACCTGGTGCAACAAGCGCAGGCCGCGCACGCCGCGGGCGAGGACACGTTCACCTACGGGCTGCTCTACCAGCGGGAAGCCGAGCTGGCGCTCGATTCCCGCCGCCAACTCGAACCGAAGCTCAGCAAGCTCTACAAAGCAGTGGGCACGCTATCGGGCTGAGCCGAGAGTGCTCGTAGGCCACGCAGGGTCCTGCTTATCAGTTCACGTCGTTCGTCGATGGTCATCGAGTCACCGAGGGGCGCGTGTACCCGCAAATAACCCTGTGTCGCCAGGTCGTCGACCAGGAACCGCGTCGCACCGAGCGGCAAAGACAGATGAGAGGCGATCTCTGCGACCGAGGGGCTGTTCACGCACGACGTCAGGATCTGGCCCCGCACATCATTTCTCCGCCAGCGCGGCGGCTTCGCTGTGGTGTTGAGCGCTTCGA
>Ga0302326_10029625_pt1 | contig 10977 bp, 9 predicted proteins | sample Palsa_T0_3_FD_202264 | JGI IMG/M metagenome (GOLD analysis project Ga0302326, IMG submission 202264) | Peat permafrost microbial communities from Stordalen Mire near Abisko, Sweden - Palsa_T0_3 | ecosystem: Environmental > Terrestrial > Soil > Palsa > Peat permafrost | place: Sweden: Abisko...
CGTGGCCGATCCATTGGCGGCCTCGGGTTACATCGCCATCGCGCCGGACTTACTTTCAGGCGCGGGCCCCAAAGGTGGCGGCACCAGTTCCATGTCCAGTCAGGATGTCGGCCCGGCCATTCGCGATTTGCCGCCTGACCAAATCACGGGCGATCTCAACGCCGCGGCGGAATATCTTAAGAAATTGCCCTCGGCTAACGGCAAATTGGCGGTGGCGGGATTTTGCTGGGGCGGGGGACAGACCTTTCGCTTCGCCTGCAACCGGCCTGATTTGAAGGTGGCCTGCGTCTTTTATGGGCCGCCGCCTGAGGAGAGCGACATGGCAAAAATCAAATGCCCCATCTATGGATTTTACGCCGGCAACGACAACCGCATCGATTCGACCATCCCTAAGGCTCAGGAAGCGATGAAAGCCGCAGGCAAGACGTATGAACCGCTGACCTACGAAGGCGCGGGCCACGGATTCATGCGCGCCGGCGAAAATCCCAATCCCACCGAAGCCAACAAAGAGGCCAACAAAAAAGCCCACGACGAAGGCTGGGAGCGGTTGAAATCCGTGCTGGGGAAAATGTAGTTTGCCTGGGGTCCGGCGGACCACTGATTTTAATTGTGCTAATCGTTCAACGGCCATCTGCAAGAGATTGAAAATGGGTCATTGAGAATTTGTCATTTGTTATTGGTGTTGAAAGGTAGCCAGTTTAACGACGCCCGAAAATTCTGCTAAGAAGCGACCCCTTGCTCGGCATCTGCGGCGCAAGCGCAGCACAGCCCAATGACAAATAACAAATTCTCAATGACCCATTTTCAATCTCTGAGAAGAATTGCGGAAGGCCAAGACCATCGAGAATTGCAAATTGAGAAATTTGAAATTTGTAATTGATGGAAGTCCATTGCAACCCAGAGCAGACGCATCTAAATTGTTGCAAGCCGTTGAATACCAGCAAAGTCATGGGCAGAGGAATGATGGGCAAGGGAATGAAAGACATGACTTTGGTTATATTCCCCTGCCAAACATTCCCTGGCCCTTTTTTTCGCTCGTGAGCGGTCGTTCCCAGATTCTCCATTTCGTGGCTGTCCGGGTCAAATTAGATGCGTCGGCCCTGCATTGCAACCGGGCCACTTTGACTAACGGGGCTTAGGATATTATACTTGCAGCGGACGGAGAGGCCTTGCGCACCCCACGACACAGGTCTCTCCGCTCAAAAAAATGAGTCTATGAAAAGTATCAATTTTGTTCTGGGCCTGGGCTGGCTTGCGTTGCTGGCCGGATGTTCCTCAACACCGGTCGCTCCCGTCGGTCCCAATCCTACCGGAAGATCGACTGTGGATCTATCCACGGGCGTGCTTGAAGTATATTCCAGGGAAGTCGCACATCGCGATAATCAAGAAAACGGCGGGAATGGCCTTTCCGAATGGAAGCAACACGGCAACTACACCATTTATGCCAGCGATGGGAAAGTGTTGCGCCACGTGAGAAATGCGGAAGGGCGTTACGAGAGCGCGCCTAAACCAGTGAGGCTCAAGCCTGGAAAATATATGGTCAAAGCGCAAACCGCAGATTTCTCGTGGGTGGACGTGCCGGTGAATATTGAGGGAGGTCGCACGACCATGGTTCATCTGGATTATAATTGGACGCCTTCGCCCAATACTCCGAAGGACGAGCTGGTGACCTTGCCCAATGGCAAACCTGTAGGTTGGGTGTCGAACGAGCCCGGCCAGTAAACAATAACAAATAACAAATTCTCAATGACCAATTTTCAATTTCCTGATTTTCGCCGGAACGCTTTCTCGCCGTCCTTGTCCAATCACTCATGAGAAATTCGCTTCTGCCTCTGCGATTGTTGACGGCTATTATTCCCTTTCCTTCCGGCGGCGTTGCGGTATAAATCCGGCGTTTCATAAGGACGCTATGCCGCCGTCAACGAAGGTAGTAGGTCGGGCCATTTTGGCTGGCCGACGCGCTATCGGCTTTTTGCTCGCGGCTTTTTTGTTGTCCGCCCTGGCCGCCCGCGCCGATCTCCGCTTCGATCCTTTCCTCGGCTACGACGACATTCTCCCGGAACGAAGCTGGTTCCCGATCACGTGCGAAATTTTTAACGACGGCCCCGCCTTCAACGCCGTCATCGAAATCGCGGCCCAGGACTTCGGCACCGGGCAGTCGCGACGGTTCCTGCTGGATTTGCCGACGAACACCCGCAAACGCGTCACCATTCCCGTTTATGCCAGCGCGCGCAGTTGGAACGTCCGCCTCTTGGACGAGCGTGGCAACGTGCGCAGCGAAACCACCCTGACCCCGCGCTGGATGATGCGGAATCACTTGCCGCTCATCGCCGCTTTGCCTCGCACCGTGTCGGGCATGCCGGTGCTGCCGGAAACACCGGCTCTATCCGCGGTCGATGACAAATATAAAGTCGCCCGCCTGCAAACATCTTTGTTCCCGGACAATCCCCTGGCGCTGGAAGGCATTGACGTGCTGTATCTGAATTCGGAAAAGGCGGTCGATCTGAGCGTGGGTCAGGTCAATGCGCTCATGGCGTGGTTGCAGAACGGTGGACACCTCATCGTGGGCGTTGAACAGTTGACAGACGTCAGCGCCACACCGTGGCTGCGCGATTTGCTGCCTTGCACGTTTTCGTCCGAGGGCAACATCACCGCCAAAGATGCCTTGAAGGATTACGCCCACAGCGCCGCTTTCGTTCCTGACAATGCCGTTGCTAATGAAAGACCAAACCAACCCAAAATCACTTCTTTTCAAGCTCAGAAACTCGGCGCCAACAAGCAACGCCCCGCGCCCAGAAATGGCCCGCCGCCCGGCACGCCACGCGTCGAACCCGAAGTCGCCACCAACAGCATCGGGCCGACCGACGATGTGCAATTTGAGGCCGCGCCCATGCTCGTGGCCAAAGTCACTTTGCGCGACGGCACGGTGTTGATCGGCGACGACGCTACGCCGCTGGCCGTGGACGGCTTGCGGGGCCGTGGAAGAATCACGGTGTTGACCTTTAACCCCGAGCGGGAGCCGTTCGTATCGTGGAAAAATAGGAATTGGTTTTGGAGCGGGTTGTGCAATATCCCGGGGAGCACGTTTCTCAATCCCAACGCCAATGTCATGGCCAATCGGCTCAGCAGCGATGGGATTTTTCGCGCCATGATCGAGACCAAACAAGTGCGCAAATTGCCGTTGGGCTGGCTGCTGGCGCTGCTGGTGGCCTACCTCGTGGTCATCGGGCCGCTGGACCAATACTGGCTCAAAAAGATCAACCGGCAGATGCTGACCTGGATCACTTTCCCATGCTATGTCGTGTTCTTTTCGGCGTTGATTTATTTCATCGGCTTTCATTTGCGCGCCGGCGAACTGGAATGGAACGAGTTGAATATGGTCGATGTTTTGCCGGACAATGACCGGGCCGTGCTGCGCGGGCAGACTTACGTTTCCATTTATTCGCCCAACAACGCCCATTACGAATTGGCCGGCAAGGAAAAATTCGCCTCCCTGCGCGGCGAGTATCTGGGCAATTTCGGCGGCAACCAGGAAGGCACCCACGCGATGGTCGAGCAAAAGGGCAATAATTTTGTGGCCGACGCTTCCGTGCCGGTTTGGACAAGCGAGCTTTTCGTCAGTGATTGGATCCAGCCCGCGGCGCTGCCGGTCGATATGAAAGTCCAGGCCACCAGCGGCGGATGGGAAATCACTGTCAATAATGGTTTGGACCGCGATTTGCCGGGCCTGCAAGTGGTTTTGGGTGGGCGCATTTATCAATTGGGCGCGCTGGCCGCGGGGCAGAGCAAAACCTACTCTGAAAAATCGGGCGAAGGGCAGCCGGTCAACGTGCTGGCGCAGCAATACGGCGACCGTTTCCGCAATGCGGTGCAGGAGCTCCATAGCAGTTTCGGCAATAATTCCAATCCCATCACGGACGTGCAACAGGGCGCGACGGCGGCGTCCTTTTTGAGTTTTGTCAACACGGGCGGACAGGAAACCTGGAATAATTTCACCGGTCCGGCCACCTTGGACCTCAGCCGGTTCGGGGAAAGGAATTACGCAATTTTACTGGCTTGGGATGCCGGGCATTCGCCGACGTCTCTGAACCAATTCACCGCCAAGCGCACCCATCGCGACACTTTGTACCGGTTGGTTGTGCCGGTGAAAATATAATGGACAGAGCGCAAATCAAATTTTGTCTTTTTGCAGGGGAGCGCGACCGTCCCGGTCGCTCGCCTCGGCGTCTCGCCGAGTCAATCGTCAAGAATGCAAACAGGCTGGAGAACTTTTTCAAAGATCAGAAATTCCAAATTCTAAACCTTCTCTGCTTTCGAACTTCTCAGCTTTGTTACGATCACGATGTGTTCAGCGAGACGCTGAACACTGCGGGCGGGAACCCAGAACAACACAAGAACTGCCCGCTTTGCGGGCTGCCCGCGCTCCCCAAAACTTTGAACTTTAAACTTGGAACTTTGAATTAACTAAAAGGTATGGACGCACCCCCTCTTCCAGCCGTTGAAACGATTCATCTCACCCGCACTTACGGTTCGATGACCGCGCTCAACGACCTCAACCTCGTCATCAACGCCGGCGATCTCTTCGGCTTCATCGGCTCCAACGGCGCGGGCAAAACCACCACCTTGCGCATCCTCGCCACGTTTCTCGCCCCGAGCGTCGGCACGGCGCGCGTCCTGGGGCACGATGTCATCCGCGAGGCCGACGCGGTCCGGCACGTGATCGGTTACATGCCGGATTTTTTCGGCGTCTATAAAGATATGGAGGTCACGGAGTACCTCGATTTCTTCGGAGCTTGTTACAAAATTCCCACCGCCCAACGGGAAAAAACAGTCAACGATGTTTTGGAATTGGTCGGTTTGTCCGAAAAGCGCGGCGCGATTATCGGCGCCCTCAGCCGTGGCATGCAGCAGCGGTTGGGACTGGCGCGCGTGCTCATTCACGATCCCAAAGTTTTGCTGCTGGACGAACCGGCCAGCGGATTAGACCCGCGCGCGCGCATCGAGATGATGGCCATTTTGCAGGAGCTGCAGCGCATGGGCAAAACGATCATTATTTCTTCGCACATTCTGAGCGAGTTGCAGACGCTGTGCAACCGCGTGGCCATCATTGAAAAAGGAAAATTAATTTACAGCGGCCCCGTGCAAGGCGTGAGGGATCAGATGTCGGCCGGTCTAATCTATTGGGTGGTGGTCAAAGGCGAATCGGCGGCGGCAGTGGATTTGCTCAAAGCACGTCCGGAGGTGTCGGAGGCAGTGGCGGTGGATGGCCAGGTCAAAGTGACCTTTGTCAACCATGAGGTGGACCCGGCGTTTTTGCCGGAGACATTGGTGCGCGGCGGGGTGAAATTTACGGGGCTGTGGGAGGATGAATTGGGGCTGGAAGAAGTGTTCCTGCGCGTGACCAAGGGCGACACCCAGTAAGGCTGCGGAGAAGAAGGAACGGGCTCGCGCAGAGGCGCGGATTGGTAAGACAAACTAATTTTTCACCACGAAGAGCACGAAGCACACGAAGGTTGAAAGCGCGAATTAATTGGATCGGTTTTCTTCGTGGCTTTCGTGTCCTTCGTGGTTGGCCTTTTTATGAAAAATGAATCATTCTAGTGGAATAAAACTGCGATTACGCATCCGTCCCCGCTCTGTCTCTGCGTCGCTGCGCGAGAGAATCCTCTATAGGAACATCGCCGCGCTAACGGTATGTGCGGTGACCTTTTTCGTTTCGTTGATTGGACTGGTGCACGCGGCCGACGAAGCTCCGGTTTTTAAAATCGAGGAAGGCTTCGTCGATGCGCACGGTGTTCTTATCTATTACAAATCCTTTGGCGCGGGTCCGCCGTTGCTCATCCTGCACGGCGGCCCCGGAGCGTCCCACGACTATCTCCTTCCTTATCTGGCCCCTCTGGCCCGCAGCAATCGATTAGTCTTTATTGACGAACGCGGCGGCGGGAAGTCTCCGAAATTGGAAAACCCCGCCGACTACACCGTCGAGAACATGGTCGAGGACGCGGAAGCCGTTCGACAGTCTCTCCAGCTTGGTAAGATCAATCTGCTCGGCCACTCCTGCGGAGGCGTTCTGGCGCAAGCTTACGCCCTCAAGTATCAAACGAATCTCGACCATTTGGTTTTGTGCAGCACTTTCCACAGCACTCGCGCCATGAACGAAGTCCTTCGGGCCATCAAAGCCAGGATGTCCCCGGCCTTGCGCAAACGCATCGACAAACTGGAGGCGGCGGGCCTCTTCGGGCATGGCAAGGATTTCGAGAAGAACCGTTATCCCGCCGATTATATGATTGCGGCCTGGGGGGAGGGTTATTTTCCTTACATTTTTCAAACGCGGCCGGATTCCAATTACGACCCCGTCGGCTCCGGGGTTATGGCCTGGGACGTTTACCGCGAAATGTGGGGCTCGCACGGCGAATTTGTTATTGACGGCAATTTAGCCTCGGTTGAGTACACCGACCGATTGCCGTCCATCAAAGTGCCGACGCTCATTACGGTGGGCGATCACGACGAATGTGATCCAAGTCTGGCCAAGGAGATGCATGCGCTCATACCGGACTCGAAACTGGTGGTGATCCCGCAAAGCGGCCACGCGACTTTTGTGGATCAGCCCCGCATTATCTCGAAGCCGTGCAGAGCTTTCTCGCGGACGGAAAATGAAGGCCAGGGAAAAGATCCGCGCAGAGGCGCACTACGTCGAGGCGCAAACTAATTTTTCATCACGAAGAGCACGAAGCACACGAAGGTTTGAAAGGCGAATGAATTGAATCGGTTTTCTTCGTGCCTTTCGTGTCCTTCGTGGCTGAAATTTTCTCTCAAAAAATGAATCGCTTTCTTGGAATAACGCAGTCCTCTGCGTCTCTGCGCGAGAAAATCCTGGAGTTATGATTTTCGACGGCGGAGTCTGGCCGGTGGTGCAACGCGAAATGCGCGAAACCGCGCGGCGTCCGCTCAATTATTGGCTGCGCGTCTTGGGCGCGAGCGTTGGCGTCGTCATATTTTGGGTGGTGGGTCTGGCACGGGAACCAGACTCGTTTATCGGCAACCAGCTCTTTACCAATATCCACCGGCTGGTGCTTTTTCTCATCTGCGCGATCGTGCCCGCGCTCACTTCCGATTGCATTGCCCGCGAACGCCGCGACGGCACGCTGGGTTTGTTATTCATGACACCGCTGACGGCTTCGGCCATTGTGCTCGGCAAAATTCTGGCGCAGATGATGCGCGCGGTGACGCTGTGGCTGGCGGTTTTGCCATTCCTGACGATTCCTTTTATTTACGGCGGCATCACCTGGGCCGATGTGGCGGGTTTTTTGAGCGTGGAAGTGTGCGCCGGGATGTTGTGCCTGGCGGCGGGCGTCCTGGCTTCGACCCTTACGGAGAAACGCGCCGTCTGCTTTGTGGTAGCGTTCCTGCTCGTGGGCCTTTTCGCGCAAGAACTGCGTCAATATGAAATTTTAAGAGTTCGGAGTATGGCCAGAAAGTCCGTTGGAAGGAATGTTAATGCCGCCATCCCGGACTCATTTGCGCCGGAAGCTATTTTGATAGGCCAATCCCAGGAGTTTTTTGCCAGGCGAGGGTTTTCCACCCGCATGTCCGGGCCGATGCCCGCGGTCTGGCGTAAAGCCAAATGGCAAATTCTTTCGGAGAATTTGATCCTAGGGTTCGTCGTGCTGGTATCGGCCTTCCGTTTTGCCGGATGGCGCGTGGAGCGCTCGTGGCAGGACAAAATCCCCTCAGCGCGCCAGCGTAATTTGATCAAGCGCTACTGCTCACCGCTCTTTGCCGGCTGGATGGCGGGCCGTATGCGCCAGACCAAGGAAAAGAATCCCATCGCCTGGCTGCAACAATACTCCTGGCAGGCGCGCTTGAACAAATGGGGACTGTGCCTGCTCTTCGTCCTGCTGGATTGCTACGTGATCGACGCCAACCAACCCTACAACATCGGCGTGATGGTGACGGCGCTGCTCCTGATCATGGCCGCCGCTTACACCTACGCGGGCGTGAACGGATTTCTCCAGGAAAAGCGCAGCGGCGCGCTGGAATTGATCCTGGTCACGCCACTTTCTGTCAAACAGATTATCTTCGGGCGCGTTTGGGGATTGTGGAAACAATTCCTGCCCTCTGTGCTGGTCGTGATTGGCTCGGACATCGCCGTGCACACGATGCTGCCGCCCGTTAGCTTCGGATTTTCGGATCATCCTTATATTAGCAGCTGGTTTTTGGTAAAGGACATTGAAATTGTCGCCATTTATCTGACTTTGCCGATGATCGCAACGTCCTTCGCTTTGAGCGCGAGAAAGCTTTTTGCGGCGTCGGCCTGGACCGTCCTCGCGGGATTCGGACCGGCTCTAGTATTGGTAATAATTTGGATGAATCCAATAAGGTGGATGCATTCAGAAATGCTTTTCAGTATGTCAATTTCTGGCAGGGATTTTGTCAGCGGCTTCGATCTGACCATTATTTTTTTGCTTTGCATTTTGGCCGCGCAGGTCGTGGTGACAATCTTCGCCTACCGGCATTTGCGTCGCAGCCTGGCCCGCCGCAGCTACGCGTTTTGAGATGATAACAGGTGGGCGCAAATCAGCCTTTGGTAGGGTCGCCTCGCCGAGGCGACCGAGGACGGCTCGGCGAGCCGTCCCTACCTCGGAGGGGACTCACCAAGATCGGTGTGCAAAGGTACAATGATGCCGCGCCGAAAGCGCTGCGCTGATGGCCAAGGGAACAATTACCGTTCGAGGCACACTTCCCAAGCCCCGCTAGGGGCAACATATTTGTAGGAAACGATGCCCTCGATATTAAACCCCGTCGGGCGGCATCCTCCCAAAGGAAGAGAAGGCAATGCGCTGGAACGGATTGTCGGGAGTTTTTTCCTTCCTAATCCGAATCATCGTCTTAATGCTAATGCAAATGAACTGCCTCATAACGTGGTCATGAGGACGCCAATCCGTTTTGCTATCACGGTTGTGCTTGTCGCGGCCGCGAGCGCTGGCGTGTGGCTGGCACTTCGTCCGATTGAGCCGGTTTACGAAGGAAAATCGTTGATCGTTTGGGCGGAGCAATATGGCACCAACCATTTTTCGTATTCGGGTTCTCATCCGGGTGGAAAGCTGGAACAAGAAGCCCAAACAGCGATTCGAAATATTGGGACTAACGCTATTCCTTTCTTCTTGGAAATAATGCATACCAAGCCTTCCCCGCTCAGACAGCGGGTGATCGGTTTTATTCCAATAGAATGGGAAGAGCGATTCAACCTGCCTACCCTCATTGACTACCTGAATGAATTAAATACACGCCGAGGCTGGGGTGCTGCCGGCATCATGGCTTTGGGATCAGAGGCAAAGCCGGCTATTCCCGCCTTGCTCGCCATGCTAAAGGATAGCGACCCCATGATGCGAGTCATGGCCGTTCTCACATTTGGTGAGCTTGGTCCGCCGGCCAAGGTGGTGTTGCCTGACCTGATAAAATGCACCAATGATTCCTTTGGCGCCGTTAAGATGCGCGTCATCATTAGCCTGGGCAAAATTCATGAGGAACCGGAGAAAGTGGTCCCTATTTTGATCAGGTATTTAACCGACAAGAACTGGAATGTGCGCGTCCATGCGGTGACATCACTTGGCCAATTCGGACCTGAAGGGAAGCTGGCAGTTCCGCAGATCGCCAGCCTCCTGAACGATCCAGACTTCGCCGTAAGAGGAGAAGCCACGAATGCTCTTAAAGCTATCGATCTCGAAGCGGCGGCCAAGGCCGGGGTAAAATGATATTCTGATAATCTGACGGAATGCCTTAAACCCATGAAGAAACGCGCACTTTTGCTGGTGGTTTTGCTCCTCGCGATCGTTGGGTTTTGCGTCTGGCGATTTTCTTCACCGCCACCCGAGCGGGTGTTCCGCGGGAAACCAGAAAGTGAATGGATTCGTGGGCTTTCGTACAACAATCAGGCGCAACCTCAGCAATGGCGGGAATTGGTCCCGAAGGTGTTGACGTCCTCGTGAGAGGATTGCAAAAGTCGAACCATCCCCTGGATCGTCTCTATCGCAAAGTCTATCGCCGGATGCCGGCTTTGTCGGGGCACGTCTTGCCTGCGCCACGAGAAGATTTTACCCGACCAACGAGAATGACCCTCTGCGCTTTGCTCGCCCAATTGAGTCCTGATGACATGGCCGCAACGCCGATGATGACGGCAGAACTGCGGGACGAAGACCCGGCCGTGCGGACACTTGCCATTACGTTTTTTACCTATGGCGAGAACCAAGACGCGCTCCTGAATAAATTGGACAAGGAGAAAAAGCAGAGCCTCTTGCCATTTTTCATCGCTGACATGCGGGACCCCACTGTGTCGGTTCGGAACAACGCCACGGTGGCGTTGGGGTATTATCCCGAAGAGGCGACGGCGATCGTCTCGATTCTGGTGCAGGCGCTGAAAGATCCTGATGCGCACGTCGCCAAAGTGGCGGCTAATTCGCTTAAAAAAATCGATCCGGTGGCCGCAGCCCAGGCGGGGGTCAAATAAGCCATATTTATCGGGTTGGATGTTCCTTGGTTTGGAGTTCCGCCTTCAGGCGGTCCACACCGCGTAAACGCGGAACTCCAAACGGCGCCGGCGCGGCCACAGGGCGGGTTGTTGTTCCACCGCGTTTTCATGAAATAAGCCGAACATAAAAATTAACTCTGGCTTAACAATTATCCCTCGTTTTCAAATCATGGCTTAACCGGCGCATGGTCTATTGATAGTATGAAAGGGCGAAATCAGTTGCATGCCGTCAGGCGCGCGGATTTTCCCTGCGAGAACAATCGGTCATTAAGGAATCTGAAAATTATGAGTGGAAAACTATTAGAGAGAATTAAATTTGCCCTGAGCGCCTGGTGCGTTGTCGGCGCTTTATGGTTGGGCGGCGCAAATTTGCAAGCCCAGGATGACAACGGTGGCGGCCCGCCGCCCGGTGGAGGTCCTGGCGGACCGGGCGGACCCGGTGGCGACTT
>Ga0302326_10029626_pt1 | contig 10977 bp, 9 predicted proteins | sample Palsa_T0_3_FD_202264 | JGI IMG/M metagenome (GOLD analysis project Ga0302326, IMG submission 202264) | Peat permafrost microbial communities from Stordalen Mire near Abisko, Sweden - Palsa_T0_3 | ecosystem: Environmental > Terrestrial > Soil > Palsa > Peat permafrost | place: Sweden: Abisko...
CATGTTTCGCTTCGTATTGCGTCAGGTCAGCCTGGTGCCGTAGCGTCAACCCAATGTCATCCAGCCCATTCAACAGGCAATATTTGCGAAAGGGATCTATCTCAAATCGCGCCTTGAACCCTTCGTCATCCGTCACCGTCTGCTCTTCCAGGTTGATGGTGATCCTGTGCTTCGGATTCTTGGTTGTTAGCTGAATCAGTGTTTCTACTTCTTCATCTGTCAGCCGGCATAGGATGATCCCGTTCTTGCCCGCGTTCGAATAAAAGATGTCTGCGAACGTCGGGGCAATCACCGCGCGAAACCCATACTGGTTGATCGCCCACGCCGCGTGCTCGCGCGAGCTTCCGCAGCCGAAGTTGCGCTCGGCAATCAAAATCTCCGCACCCCTGTACTCCGGCTTGTTCAGCACGAACTCCGGGTTCGGCGTCGTGTGTCCGGCCGCGTCGAAGTTGTAGCGCCAGTCGTAGAACAGAAAATCTTCATACCCGGTGCGTTCAATGCGCTTGAGAAACTGCTTGGGGATGATCTGGTCGGTGTCGATGTTCGGGAAGGGCAGTGGCGCTGCTGTCGAAGTAAGTGTGTTGATGGGCTGCATTAGCGTGTGCCTCCTTTAGAACTTTCGCTCTTCCACTTCCGCACGTCGGTCAGATGACCTGTGATTGCGGCTGCTGCTGCCATCTCCGGCGAGAGCAGATGCGTGCGTCCTCCGCGTCCCTGGCGTCCTTCAAAGTTGCGGTTGCTGGTCGAAGCGCAACGCTCTCCCGGCTGCAGAATGTCCGGGTTCATGCCCAGGCACATCGAGCAGCCTGGTTCGCGCCATTCAAATCCTGCCGTCTTGAATACCGCATCGAGCCCTTCTTCCTCAGCCTGCCTCTTTACCTTCTGCGATCCCGGCACCACCATCGCACGCACGGTCGTCGCCACATGGTGGCCGCGAACAATCTTTGCCGCAGCGCGCAGGTCTTCAATCCGCGCATTCGTGCATGAGCCGAGGAAAACCGCATCGACTTTCACTTCTTCCATCGGCGTTCCCGGTTTCAGGTCCATGTATTCGAAAGCACGCTCAAAACTCTTGCGGTCGGCATCGGATTTCGCATCGGCCAGCGTCGGCACATTGCCTTCGATGGACGTCACCATCCCCGGCGACGTTCCCCAGGTCACGTTCGGCGCCAGCTTCGTCGCATCAATCGTCATCTCTCGGTCAAACACTGCGCCTTCATCGGTCACCAGTGAGCGCCATTGCTCGACAGCTAAATCCCACGCGGCATCTTTTGGAACAAATCTCCGTCCCTTCAAATACGCGAACGTCGTCTCATCCGGCGCAATCATTCCTGCCCGCGCACCCGCCTCAATGCTCATGTTGCAAACAGTCATCCGGCCTTCCATCGAAAGCGCACGTATCGCCGAGCCCGCATACTCCACCACATAGCCTGTAGCGCCATCCGTGCCAATGCGGCCAATGATGTCCAGGATGATGTCCTTCGCCGTCACCCCATAAGGCAACGCACCTTCGATATTGATACGAAAAGTCTTCGGCTTCGATTGCGGCAGCGTCTGCGTAGCCATCACGTGCTCCACCTCGCTGGTGCCGATTCCGAAAGCCAGCGCACCAAACGCCCCGTGCGTCGACGTGTGCGAATCACCGCAGACGATAGTCATGCCCGGCTTGGTCGCACCCAGCTCCGGCCCAATCATGTGCACAATTCCCTGGTCGGCATCCTGCACATCAAAAAATTCCACGCCGAACTCTGCGCAGTTCTTGCGCAGTGCGCTCACTTGCGCATTGGCAATCTGGTCGGTGATAACCAATCTGTCCTGTGCACTTGTCGTCGGAACGTTGTGGTCAACCGTTGCAATGTGCCGGTCCGGCCGGTGCAGCTTGCGCCCCGCAAGCCGCAGACCGTCGAACGCCTGCGGGCTCGTCACCTCATGCACCAGTTGCAGGTCGATATAGATGATGGTCGGCTCGCCCTTCGGCTCTACGACTACATGCTGGTCCCATACTTTTTCAAATATCGTGCGCGGCTTTAGTGTTTGCATTATGTGGTTACTCATTTCCCGGTTGCTTCTTTTGAATTCGTCGTATCAGCCTGCGGAGCAATCGTGTTAGCCCCCGCCAGTTGCGGATCGAGCGCGAACGGTTTGCCGTCCGGCTCCACAATCAGTGCATGCGCAATGTGCGGCACAAGTCTGTGCGCCGTCGCCAGTCGCGCGTCCCAGTGTGCAATCGCTTCAGTCAGTGCCAGCGGCAGTTCGTCAGCGCCCAGTTCGCGGTTCGGAAACAGCCACAGATCATAGTCCGCTGCAGTTTCATCGGTGGGTTGGTCTTCTCCTGTCCAGTCCACACCTGCAAAAACCATCAGCGGCTTCGGCCGGCCCAGGTCAATCCACAGCAGGCCATGCGCCGCGCAAAAATCCGGCACGCAGCCATCTATCGTTAGATAGCGGGTCAAATAGCGATTGCCTCCTGCTGTCCCCTCTACGGTTACAGCACCATGCTTCATCACGAACAGCGGAATCACCATGGCCAGAGGCTGCGCGAACTTCGGCGTGCCCCACATCGCCTGCGGCTGTTTGAACTCCCTCCCCAGCAACAGTTGAAAGCGCGCATCCAGGCGCAGGTCGTCCGCGCGACCCGTCGGCCCTGGCTTGGCAAACGCCCACATCCACTGCAGGTCGTCGGGAAGATTCGTTGGCAGTGCATGGTTCGCAGCAGGGTTCTTCGGCGCAGGCGCGACCAGGTCGTCAGGATTCGTAATTTGCGCACGCGCACATGCCGCTGCAGAGAGCAGTGCAACAGCGACGAGTTGGAAGAATGTGCGCATCGTTACCTATAAACACCGGCTCCTATACCGCGTGCATCGAATCCTGCCGGTCGATCGACTGCGCCAGCGCCTCGTGAACCAGCTTGCCCATCTGCTGTGTGGTCACGTTGGCCGCGGTGTTGCCGCGCGCAATGTCCGTCGTGCGGTGCCCCGCGTCCAGCACCTTCACCACCGCCGCTTCAATCGCCTTGGCATCGCGCTCCAGCCCGGTGGAATACCGCAGCACCATCGCCGCCGTCAAAATCGCACCCAGCGGATTCGCCTTGCCGGTGCCCGCAATGTCCGGCGCCGAGCCATGCACAGGCTCATACAGATTCACCTTGCCGCCAATCGTCGCGCTCGGAAGCATGCCCAGCGAGCCGGTGATGATCCCTGACTCATCCGACAAAATGTCGCCAAACAAATTTTCCGTCAGCACCACATCAAAATTCCGCGGCACATTCATCAAGTGCATCGCCATCGAATCCACCAGCTGGTGCTCCACAGTCACATCCGGATACTCCGCCTTCAACTCATCCACCGCCGCGCGCCATAGCTGCGAGACCTCCAGCACATTCGCCTTGTCGACCGACGTCAGCTTCTTGCGCCGCTTCTGCGCCAGCTCAAACGCAATCCGCGCCACACGCAGCACCTCATCGCGCGTGTAGCGCATGGTGTTGATGGCTTCCTGCTTCTCTTTGTCCCACCAGCGCGGCTGGCCAAAGTAGAGGCCGCCCAGCAGCTCGCGCACAAACAAAATGTCCGCGCCCTTGGTCACTTCGGGCCGCAGCGGAGAATTCTCGCTCAGCGCCGGATACGCCACCGCCGGCCGCAGGTTCGCAAATCCGCCTAGCGCCTGCCGGATCTGTAGCAGTCCAGCTTCGGGCCGCTTGTCCGGCGTCAGGTGGTTGAACTTGTTGTTACCCACCGCACCCAGCAAAACCGCATCGCTTTCCAGGCAAACATCAATCGTCGATTGCGACAGCGGCGTCCCTGTCGCCGTAATCGCGACGCCACCGATCAGTGCCTCTGTAAAGGTGAACTCGTGCCCACCAAACTCCGCGACCGCCTTCAGGATCTGCGTCGCTTCGCGTGTGACCTCGGGACCAATGCCGTCACCGGCCAGAACTGCAATCTTTAGCTTCATCTGTCTTCCTCTATCTCGGCTTGCTTACGGAACATTTGCGAACTGCGCCTTTGGCTCATGCAGCAGCGCCACTATGTCCTGGTCATAGATGGATTTCTTCCTGTCCGCCAGCTCCGTGAAGCGGTGGTAGACAATATCCAGCTCTTCGCGCGAGAGCTTGTGGCCCAGCTCGCCCAGCCGGTGTTCCAGCGCCTTGCGTCCGCTGTGCTTGCCCAGCACGATGTTTTGTCCCATAAACCCAACCGACGCGGGCGTCATGATCTCGTAGGTCAGCGGGTTCGCCAGCACACCATGCTGATGGATGCCGCTCTCATGCGCAAACGCATTCTTGCCAACCACAGCTTTATTCGGCGAGCAGCTAAAGCTGATGATCTCGCCCAGCATCTTCGACGTCGGATATAGCTCCGTCATCACAATGCCGCTCTTGTACGGATAGCGATCGTGCCGCGTGATGATCGCTGCGGCAATTTCTTCGAGCGCGGCATTACCCGCACGCTCGCCGATTCCGTTGATGGTGCACTCCACCTGCCGTGCTCCGCCTTCAACTCCAGCGAGCGAGTTCGCAACAGCCATCCCTAAATCATCATGGCAGTGCGTCGAATATGTGATGTTCTCGGACCCCGGAACCCGCGCCCGCACTGTCTCAAACAGCAGCTTGTATTCGCTCGGTGTCGTGTAGCCGACGGTGTCAGGAATATTGATGGTCGTTGCACCCGCCTGAACTGCGACCTTGACCATCTCGATCAGGAAGTCGAGGTTTGAGCGCGTTCCGTCCTCAGTCGAAAACTCTACGTTGTCGGAGTAGCTGCAAGCCAGCCGCACCGATTCGCCCACATGGTCCAGCGCCTGCGTGCGGGAAATTTTCAACTTGGCTTCCAGATGCAGGTCACTGCTGGCGAGGAAGACATGGATGCGGTTCTTCACCGCCGGCTCTACCGCGCGCGCGGCCGCTTCAATGTCTTCGCGCTTGCAACGGGCCAGCGATGCGATGCGTGGGGCATGCACCGAAGTACCCACCTCGCGGGCAATCGCATTCACGCTGCTGAAGTCGCCGTTCGATGCAATGGCGAACCCGGCCTCGATAATGTCCACGCCCAGCCGTGCCAGCTGGTGCGCAAAGCGCAGCTTTTCGGCGTGGTGCATGGTGCAGCCGGGGGATTGCTCCCCGTCCCGCAGGGTCGTATCGAAGAAGACGATCTGGTTAGAAAGCGCCATGGTGCAGTTCCTTTTCCTAAATCCCGTCTGGACAAAATCATAACCTGCTCTTATGCTGCAATCGAGAAGTATTCATTTTTCTAATGACCGTATAGGCTGCCAGTCAGCTCTTAGGACTCACCAGTCTATGCCTGCTCCAAACTCGCTACAAGGCCCGCTCGCACCCCGCAATCAACTATTCACGGAGCCCGAAATTGGATCTCTTTCAGCTTGAAACCTTTCTCGCCGTAGCCGAAGAGCGCAGCTTCTCCCGCGCCGCCGCCCGCCTGCATCGCACCCAGCCGGCGGTCAGCCAGGTCATCGCCCGGCTGGAAGCTGAATTGGGCGAAACCCTCCTCGAGCGCAGCTCCCGCGCCGGCACCCTCACTGACGCCGGCGAAGTTCTGCACGACTACGCGATGAAGATGCTCAACCTGCGCTCGGAAGCCGGGGAGGCGCTGACCGAGCTGCGCTCCATGCAAAAGGGCCGCCTCGCCCTCGCCGCCAATGAGTACACCTGCCTCTATCTCCTTCCCGTGCTGGATGCCTTCCGCCGCGACCACCCCCACATCAAGGTCGCCGTGCAGCGTGCCCTCGCCAGCCGCATCGCCGATGAGGTCCTCTCGCACTCCGTTGAGATCGGTGTGGTCAGTTTCCGCCCCGATGATCCGCAGGTACGTTCTACGGTTGTTTATCGTGACGAGCTGGTCTGCATCGTCGCTCCTAGCCATCCCCTGGCGCGCGAAAAGACTGCCACCATCGCCCGTCTCGGCCGCGAAATCTTCATTGCCCACAATGTGCCCTCGCCCTTGCGTGAAAAAGTGCTCGCCGCCTTTAAGCGCCGCCGCACGCCGCTCAAGATGGAAGTCGAACTGCCTTCGTTGGAGGCCATCAAACGCTTCGTGCAGTTGGGCAACGGCGTCGCGCTCGTTCCCCGGCTCACGGTGGAAACCGAGCTGGCCCGCGGCGCTCTGGTCGCGGTCGCCGTCCCTGAGTTGCAATTGGAGCGCAAACTGCGTCTGGTCTTCCGCCGCCAGGCTGCTCTCAGCCACGCCGCCCGTGCCTTCCTGCAGGTTGTTGAAAAACATGCCCAGGCCCATGGAGACCCCTTTTGTTTCATCGCCGAACGCAGTTAGCACTAACCACTTTCCCTGCCTCCACTAGCCCTTATTACCCCTCAGGCGCTATCATTGCCCCGCGCGGATAGGCCAGAAGAAATAAACCGCTGCGATGGAACCTTTCAGGCTCCTGGTCGTCTCTAGCTGTAGATAGCAGCGCCCCTGGCGGGCGTACATTCTTCCAACGGAAAGTTGAGTCAAAGTTTATGAAGAGCAAAATGCAGGTCAGAATTGTTTGTGCCGCTATGCTGTTGTTCGGCGCGGCCATCGTAGTCAGCTCCGCCACGGCGCAGGACGCTCCGCCTCCTCCTCCCATGCCACAGGGCCAGGGACAGGGCCGCGGCGGCGGGCAGATGGATCCAGGTCGTCGCGCCGATATGATGAAGGACCGCCTCGGCCTCTCAGACGCTCAGACCGCTCAAGTTAAGGCTGTCTATGAGGATGAGCGCACCAAGTCGCAGGCCCTCATGGCCGATCAGACCGGCGACCGTGACGCCATGCGTGCCAAAATGGGTGAGATCCGCAAGGGCAGTGAGGACCGCATCGCCGCCATCCTCACCCCCGACCAGAAGACCAAATATGATGCCATGCGTGCCGAGATGCAGCAGCGTGGTCCCGGTCGTGGCCCCGGTGGCACACCACCTCCGCCGCCCCCGCAGCTCTAACCGCATCGCTGGCAGCCAGCAGCAAACAAGGAGGCCTCATTCTGGGCCTCCTTGTTTTTACTTCAAAGCTTTGTGCTTCTACTTCCCATCCATCCCGGGAATTGCCGCTCTTCGGCCAGAATGACTCCCCGGGCCTTTCCCGGCGCGTCAAACAGGTACAATAAAGCATCCGTGCGCTGCGGCCTTTTGGCACCACTTTCAACCCGGCGTACTTAGTGAAGGGAATCTCAGCAAGCATGAAGAAAATGATGTGGCTCGGCGTACTGCTGGTGGGCGCCATTGGCATGGCAAGCGCGCAGGAGAGCCGGATGGATGCCAGCGCCAACTTTATAGGGACGTACTCACCGGCGGTATATGGCCTGGGTGTAGAGCCCATGACCAGCACTCATACAGGTGGCTTCCTGGGCAGCTTCCGTTATCTGCTCACCCCCCGCAGCGGCCTGGAACTCAACTACTCATGGGCCCAGTATTCGGTGAAGTACAACCTCGCCACCGCGCTTATTCCCAACAGCAGCGAAGTCCACGCGCGTCAGCAGGAAATTTCCGGCGCCTACGTTTACTCGCGCTCCTACAGGAATTACAACCCCTTCGTCGAAGCCGGTGTCGGCGGCATGATCTTCACGCCTATCCTCGATAACGGCACCAAAGTGCTGGATACCAAGCAGAACACCAACGTGGGTGGGCTCTTTGGCGCCGGCCTCGCTTATGAGATTTCGCCCAGCTTCGATGTGCGCGTTGAGTACCGAGGTTTTGTCTGCAAAGCTCCGGATTTTGGCATCGCCGGCTTTAAGAGCAATCGCTACTATTTGATCCAAACCCCATCGCTCGGCGTCGCTTACCACTTCTAAGTCCGGCAATTCAGTTCATCGGTAGGATAAAGCCCGGCAAACGAGCCGGGCTTTTGTTTGTCTGGAGCTCATTGAGTTGCGTATATTCCTTTGAATCGATTGGTTATGGGCTTGCGGCTAGCGTGGGTTTCCGGCTGGGAAGTGGTACGCAACACCAACATTGATCAGCGTAGGCGTCAGGCCATTGATGATCCCAGGGCCGGAAAGCCAGTCCTGATATTCGAACTCGGCGCGGACATTGATCCGCGAATGCACCGCAATATCCACCCCGCCTGCGCCGACCATCATGTTGTAGGCGAGGTTGGCTGCGTTGAGTGGGAAGTTGAAGACGCCACGGCCATACATAACGCGGGCATAGGGCCGGATGCGGTCATGGTCGTAGTGGCGCAGGTAGCGGCCACCCCATTCATAGGTGCGCTCGTAGACGGCGCTGTTGGGGTCGTTGGCCTGGTGGAAGTCGAACTCGAATCCGAAATGCTCACTGAAGTCGAACGTGAGATAGCCCGAGTACCCGCTGATGCGGTTAGGCACATAATCGCTGCTGGCGTTTGTGTAGCCCGCGCCCAGTTGCAGGTCGCCGGTACGGCTCGCGGTGTATTTGGCCTGTCCGTACCCCACCTCGGAGCCACTCACTAAAAACACCATAATCGAGAGCAACGCGACCAACGGATTTCTCAAGATACGTTCCCCTGTCCTTCGAGTTTGTCTCGGCTTGGCTGGAGCGGTCATCATATCTGCAGGTCGTCTGTTAGGGATACGTTCAGCGAGTTACCGGAAACGATAGGCTGCACCGCAGGTGAGCATGCTTGGGTTTAGCCCGTTAGTACCGAAACCAGGCCACATCTGGTATTCAAAGTCGATCGCGCGCACATTGATATGGTAAGGAAGCCGAATGTCGAGACCAGCGCCACCGGCGAACGCCATAGTTGTGCTTGGAGCCCCTGGCACAAACGTGGTTGAAGGTTGCTTGATATAGGCTTGCCCAATCCCACCTAGGACCTTGACGTATGGGGTAAAGCGTCCCCGGTGCCAAACATATCGTGCACCGCCAAGGTAGCTGTTTTCGACAAAGTTGTAAGGCGCGACAAGAGTCATGACATGAACATCGACTTCCGCGCCAATATGGCTCCTGAAGTCGAATGTTGCATAGCCGGTCAAGCCGGTGAGACGCTGGCTAAACTCATCGCCCTGAGCACTACTCACACCACCGCCTACTTGCAGGATGCCGGCGGCTGAGGCTGTGGGCAATGCCTGACCTTGGAGTTGCGAAGAAGCTGCGGCAAAAAGTGCAGCAAGAGCAAGTACAACAAGACTACGTTTATTCATTTCCATCTCCTGGGCTGCGCGTCCCTATTGTTTTTTTATGACGTCGAAGCAAGGTGGAGCAGTTACAAAAGGCCCGAATTCAGGTGCGTCAAAAAGATGCAAGCTATTGCGGAGTCGTCGGAGCCGTTGTCGCCGGCGGTGTTGTTGCTGGAGTCGTCGAAGCTGGTACCGTCGCAGGTGCGGCGCCGGTCGCCGGTGTCGTAGAACCATCTCCTGGAGTTGTCGCAGGCTGCGTGGTGGCTGCAGGATTCGGTGTCGTTGTAGGTGCTGGAGTTGCTGCTGCCGGAGCAGGAGCAGCCGGCGGCTGGTACAGCGTTAGCTTCAAATACACCGGCGTGACTTCGAAGGGCATCTTGTCGCGCTGTGACAGCAGAGGCTCATAGGTGGTGTGCATCTGTAGCACCTGGTCAGTCCACGAGTCGAACTTGAGGAATGCGCCGAGAGGCATTGCAGCCTGCTGCTTGATGTCCTTATCGTTCAGCTTGGGCGCCTTGCTGACCATGGCCTGCAACCAGAAGGTTCCATCCGGCTTCATCAGGCTGTCACCTATCTGTGGCTCGGTGAGAGACTTCAGGCCCTTTATGCGCGCCTGCAGTTGCTGCAGATAGAGCCCGAACCACTGCTGCCCGTCCGCCAGCTCCTTGACGTTTAACAGCTCAACGGCCTTCTTGGCGGCCTCATTATTGTCCTGCTCGGTGTGGTGCATTGGCAGCCTCTGGAAGGCCATCAGCGCAGGGAACATCAACCGGTCAGAGAAGGCGTACTTAGTGTCGAGGCGATGGCCGAGGATGACATGTGCCACCTGGAAGGCAAGGATCGCGTTGAGGTTGCCCATCTGCTGCGCGCCATCGGCCGATTGGATCGCGGTAGTGTCGATGAGGCTCTTGGAAACCAGAATGGTATTGCCGATAGCGATGGATTCGAGCGGCTCAGTCAGCATCGTGCGGACCTTGATAGGCCGCGACATGGCAATGTTGTTATAGGCAAGGATGTTGTTGGCCAGGTCGGCCAGGGTTTGGTCGAACGGGCTGGGCGCGTCAATCAGGCCGGCGGTGAACAGACGTTCCACGACGTTGTCTTCAGCCTGCTGCACCCACTCGTGCTGCTCCTGCAGCGGGCTCAGATCAGTGACCTGCTCTTGTGCCTGGTTGTCAGCACCGAGCACCTGAACATCAGTCTGGGTCTCTTCCTTCGGCGGGACCTTCAGGGAATAACCCCAGATGTAATTCGTCGCCTTGAAACGAAGAGTGTGCGTGGGGCTCTTGGGATCGGACTCTTCGCAATACACAGCGGCTGGTAGCCAGATGCCTTCCTGCACATTCGTGCGCCATGAATCGAAGTGGTAGTACTCAGCGATGTCCTCCACTGAGCCGGCAAAGTCGCCGTTGAAGCGCACAATGTCGCCTGTGTCGCGCTCTACCCAGATGCGTCCGGCAAAGCGGCCGCGAGAGTTCTTCTTGGTCGGCTCAACGTCATAGACCCACGTAGGAATCGTGCCCAGGAAATCCCTGCGCAGGAAGGAGAACGTGTAGGTCTGGCGGTTGAAGTCCTTGGAGTCAACCAACAGCATCTGCACAAAGCCGGACTCGTGATACTGCAGGTGCAGCGCATTGGAGAGGCCGGTGATGTAGCTGAGAATATGTGTAATTCCGGAGAGCTTGCTCTTCTTGGTATTGGCGTCAGAGGCTTCGCCTTTGGCGAAGGTCTCGTCATTAATTACCTTGCCGAAGTCCACTCGGGCCAGACCGTGCCAGTCGCTGTCGGGAACCTGTCCCATGATTGGGTCCGGGCGCATGTTCTGGATGTAGGTCTCCACCAGCGGCACGCGCTCCTTCACACTCTTCACCACCGCGGCCTCGCGTATGACGGCCTTGT
>Ga0302326_10029627_pt1 | contig 10976 bp, 8 predicted proteins | sample Palsa_T0_3_FD_202264 | JGI IMG/M metagenome (GOLD analysis project Ga0302326, IMG submission 202264) | Peat permafrost microbial communities from Stordalen Mire near Abisko, Sweden - Palsa_T0_3 | ecosystem: Environmental > Terrestrial > Soil > Palsa > Peat permafrost | place: Sweden: Abisko...
GGAGTTGGCTCCAAAAGCAGTCGGCCAAAGCCCTCCGACGGCGCGCAGCGCCCGGAGGGCTTTCTTTTCGGAACTGACTGATTGCTTTTGGTGAAATTCCCGAGCGGAGGCTTTGGGCTATTAAACGCGAAGTCCGCCGGGGGCCGCTTTTGCCCGGCGTTCCTTTTTGACTCCCACCGCCGACGCCGCTCAGTTCCTCTCGTTGGCGGTGCGCACCGCTTGCCACAGTTCCGGACCAGGGCGTTCGAAGAAGCCGTCCATCCACTCGCTTTTGCCGCCCCGATTGTGATCCTTCCGCACGATTTTCCCTGCCGGCTTCGGTGCTGGCGACGCCTTGGCCCCGCACTCGCTCACGTCCACATACCGACCCTCGAACCGCGCGCGCAACACGCCGCTCAGTTGTAGCTCGACTCGCAAGCTCTTGCCCCGCATGCCCGCTTTCACTTCGGCGCGCGCAATCTGGTAGCGCCGGCCCGCAAACGAAAACGTGTAGTCGTTGCTCACCACGCGCTGCTCTACGTGGCTCAGCGCACTGGCTAAATCGATCTGCGGCGTGAGCGCACGATGCATGTCCACTACGCCCTTCAGCGGGCGCGCAAAACGTTCGTTCCACTCCGGCCAGTATTCCGCTTCCAGAAACTTGTTGGCGTCCTGCATTGTCCTCACCTTGGCCAGCCGCAATTGCTTCACCAAGCGGTCCTGATCGGTGCCGAAGCTGCGCTCCACTCGCCCTTTCGCTTGCGGCGAGTATGCTGGAATCCAGCCGATTCCCAGCTCCCGCAGTCCGCGACCGATCTGCGTCAACCGGTCCGCCTCCTGTCGCTGCTGCGCGCTTTCTCCCGCTCGCGGCGTCACCATGAACATCGACGCTCGGTCTGTGTATACGTCCACCATGCGCCCCCGGCGCTCCAGATACTGCCACAGCACGCCCATGTTCTCGCGCGTCCCGTCGTGCTGTACGAAGCGTCCCTCGCTCCGGCTGGTGGCATCGTCGATCATCCGCACCAGATAGCGCACCGGTTCGCCCCGGCCCTCCAACCAATCGTGATTGGATGTGTCCCACTGCACCAGTTCGCCGTAGGCGCTTCGCCGCGGCCGCCATTGATGCACATCGCTGAGTTTTCGCGGCCGTGCTTTCCATAGCCCCGCCGAGACCATCCAGGTGCGCACTGTCTCCTTGCTGACCTCGATGCTGTGCCGCTTGCTCAACTGCTCGCTGGCGAACGTTGGCCCGAAGTCGTGCCACTCGGGCTGTTTCAGCAACTCGACGGCCCGCGCCTGGGTCTTCCGGTCGATCTGCCGGTTCGACTCGCGGCCTCGCAGACCGTGTACGACAACCCTGTCCCCCTCGGTTTTCATGCGTGCCACCAGCTTTCGCACCCAGCGGTCGCTGATACCCAGCTTTTCCGCCGCCTGCCGCTGCGTCACCACCCCGTCCCGCGTTCTCTTCAACCATTCCAACCAATCTCGTTCCTCCTGGTTCATCCCGATTCGTTCCACCTCTCCAGTTTTTAACCGTCAAGAGGAACTTTCTACTTTGCCCAATTAGGAACTTCTCACTTTGCCGCGACAAATCTTCCTAGATCCGATTGCCGGTTTTCGCTGCCGGTGATATTATTGACGGCGGACACCTGCACTTTTTGGCCATTCCAATAGGAGGGCTTCTTTATGCGTTTTTTGATGGTGATTCTGCTGCTGGCTTGCTCCCCGGCCCTGCGGGCGCAAAATGATTGGGAAGTTTGCCAAGGGGCCGGCGCTGAAATAACCCGCCAGGGCGGAACAGCAAACCCCCAAAGGGAATTCTGCATCGGATACGTATATGCGTTCGGGCGGGGCGTACCCAAGAATATGGCTGCGGCGGTGCCGCATTTCCGTGCGGCCGCCGAGAAAGGATACGTTCCGGCGGAAGCAGTCCTCGGCCTGAACTACGCAAAAGGTCTGGGAGTAACCCAAAACTGGACGGAAGCCGCGCGCTGGTATCGAAAGGCCGCGGAGGCGGGACACGGCGGGGCCGCTGTGAATCTTGGTCTGTGTTACCAGAATGGCAACGGCGTCCCAAAAGACCGCGAAGAAGCCGCCAAGTGGTACAAGATCGCGGTGGATCATGGCGATCCGAGTGCAAGCGGCCTGCTCGCAGCGCTCAAGGGCACTCCCCAGCCGAAAGGGGCTGCAGAGCAGGCCAACGCCCCGGCCAACGACATCTTCCAGCAAGGCGTGAGTTTGTACAAGGCGGGCAACTATGCAGGCGCCTTGGGTTATTTCCGGCGGGCGGCCGATGCCGGCAACCCTTGGGCGGAGTTACAAATCGGCTATCAATACGAGAACGGCGAAGGCGTACCCCAGAACAATAGCGAGGCGGTCAAATGGTACACCCGGTCGGCGCAGCACGGGAATCCGCGCGGGCAAAAGAATCTTGGCCAGATGTATGAGGCGGGTCAGGGCGTGGCGGAAGACTGGGTCGCGGCAGCCGCGTGGTATCGGAAGAGCGCCGATCAGAATTGGGTAAGCGGGCAGTACGCCCTGGGCCGGGCTTATCAATTCGGTATCGGCGTTCCGCAAAGCCGGCAGGCGGCGATCGATTGGTTCCGGCGAGCGGCTGCCAACGGAGACAGCGAAGCGGCCTATTTCGCACAGGACCTCAGTTCGCCGGGGAATTTCATCGGCTTCCGTAATGTGGCGGAGCACGACATGGTGATCGGTGGAAAGCTCCGGTTTGGACTGATCTTCCAGGAGCCGGCTGGCATGCTGTTTCACAACTCGGGCGAACGCAACGCTTACCTTCGGGGGCTGCGGCGCGGCGTCGATGTAAGCGAGGCCACCGCGATGTGGAACATCCGCAAGAGCGAATACGATGCCTGCAGGAGCAGTGGCGGATCGAATTGCCAACCGCCCGGTCCGCCCCCGAAATGACTCGAGAACCCGGGAATGATCGGGATAGTTACGCGCGGCGCCCGCGTCGCGAGATGGGCGATAAGAAATACTACGCGAAAGCGGCCGCAGGCGACGCTACCCAGTGGATCGCGCTGCTGTCAGGATGCACGGATATTTCCATCTCAGGGTCAGGTTCGCGCAAACGGAATCAGGATAAGGCTTCAAGGTCAGGACGTTGGTGAGGTCACGGACGACTCATTCCGTCGAGGGTTAGCGGGAACGGTCTTCTACGGGGATGGACATGCTGCGTTTCGCGAGTTATGGGCCGCCGAAAAGTGCAGGCAAAGCGGTGCGAAAACCAACGACGCAAGACGCCTAAAACGTAGCTGAAACGCACGCAACTGGGCTCTTGTCGCGTTGAGGTTGAGCTCGGCCGGGACGGGATGGGCCCCTGACGCCGGAATGAGTCTCATGATTCCGGGAGAACACCTTTCCCTCCAATGCGCAATTACTTATGAAGCTGTGTTACACAGCGGCGGAAGTCTGCGCATAACGGGTGGGCAAGCTAAAGCATGCCCCACCTTTGCTGATCACAGCCGGCCGGGCGGTTAATCCGGAGCATCCTGCCCGAGTATGAGTTGAACACGGGCAAGGAGTTGTGCCCCGGTGAACGGCTTGAGCAGTATGGCAGCCGGGTGTCGACGCCCTATACTTTCGACCGCAACGCTTTGGACAAAACCCGAAATATAGAGGATCTTCGTACCGGGAAACTCGATGTCGAGCTGATTGGCAAAGTCGAGCCCACTTCCACCTGGCATCACGATATCCAAAATCGCCAGCCGAATTTTGCCGGCGAACGATCGGATCACTTCCTCTGCCGCTGTGACCCGGCTGGCCTCCAGGGTCGCGTAGCCAGCCTTGGTTAGAACGGTTCGGATAAGCCGCCGGAGCTGCGCTTGATCCTCGACGATCAAGATAGCCGGAGGCAGATCAAAGGGCTTAGGCATAGGCATACCGTCACTTGAGCTATGTTGTCACCATTCCGCTGCTCGATCAAGGACGCCGAAGCGCACAGCTCACATCCTGAGAGAGAAACTGAGCCGCAGATAACGCTTATATTGGTGGCCAAGAATTGGGACACGCGGAGCGAGGGGGCGGACTGGCTGTGGGTGAAGGCGGGCAAGTTCGCGGGCCAGTAGACTTGTTGAATGGGCGACTGAGAAGCTCTGGGGAAAGAACCGGCGACAAGATCGCCGGCGCTACAAAGCTTGAAAAAATGCAGAAACCCCAGGTATTTAGCGAGGCTTTGCCAGTGCTGCGACTAATTCCGGCGGCGCGGTTGGATCCGCAGACAGATCCAGGAACATCTTCGAAGAGGTGCTCCTAAATCTGCCATTCGCGTCCGGATCGAGAAGCTGCAGCTCCAGGTGCAAGAGAGTGTGGCGGCCAGTCAGGTCGGAGCCGTCCTGCGCCGCCGGCGTGATCTTACCGGTAATCGCCGAGGTTTCCGAGAAATTCGTGAGCTGATACCAGAAAATCCACGCGAGCGTCCGGTTATCGAACGCGCCGGTGGCGGGAAGCGGGCGTTGCGGGACGGCTTTCGGGTTGATTCGATGGACCGATTCGCCTTTATTGATCCTCCAATTCTGAAGAAAGTACTGAACCATCATTACGTCCATGCGCTGGTTGGGAGATCCCATTCCGACGGCGGCGTCCAGATTGTAGATGAAAGGCAGCTTCGCCGTGTTGGGGCGCATGCGTTTCCATGCGTCCGGTATGTTCTGTTTGTAGGCCATTTTGCGCTCCTGAGATTAACCACAAGTCAGCCATCTTCCACCCGGACAGATATTGCCCAGGCTGTGGCGCGCCTCTGCTCAAGTTCGCAGCATCGAGCGGGCTGTGCAATGGATGGCCGGTCAATCTTCGATGAAATTCAGATCAGCGCCCAACTGCCTCAAACGGCGGGAGTTGAAGCCGGACATTAAAAGACGGCAGACAGGTCGAAGCATGTATGGCGGAGCGGAGGGCAGGGGTAGTGGTGATGACGAGAAAACGATGGGTGCTTACAGCAGTTTGCTTGGCGCTGGCGGTGGATCCGGATCACACCGCCAGCACCGTGTCTAACAACGTTCGTTTAACGCTGGCCGGGCGCGTTCGCCGCCGGCCAGGAAACCGGCGCTGCTTGGGCCGGCGCCGCCGCCGTGCAGGGGTTGGGACGCTCGGGCGCGGTTACCCCGGCCGGCAAACTGAACTGCGCCACCGGCGTCACCGGCACGTTGCCGGCGCCCCGGCCCGCGCCGCCCCGGCCTGCCGGAGGCGCGGGCATGGTGGCAGCCGAGCAGCGCGGCACCATCTGATCGGCGTTGGCGAGGGCGTAGAGAGTCAGTGCCTCTTCCACCGCCGCCTCGCGCATATCCGGCTCGTAGATCCGCTCGTAGGTATCGAAGCTGGTGTGGTGCGTGTAGCTGTTGTAATCGAAGGGATCCTGGCTGTAGCCCACGCCCGGCAGCCCAGCGTTGTTGAACGAGGTGCTGTCGGTGCCGCCGGTGTTGCGGCCGACGGTGGGGTTGATGCGATAGAAGCCCCAGTCCTTGAAGTTATCCATCGCGTTCTGTACCATGGCGGCGGCCTCGGGCGGCCCGAATACGCTGCCGCCGCGCGGCTTGCCGGTGCCGTCGTCGAGGTTCAGATATGCATCGAGCTTGAACCATTCCGGCTTGGGGTTCTCGGCGCTGCCGAAGTGCTGCGCCACATAAGCGATCGAACCATACAGGCCTTCCTCCTCGCCGCTCCACAGCGCGACGCGGAGGGTGCGGCGGTGGGGCAGGTTGAGCGTGTGAATCAGCCGCAACGCTTCGACCGCCACGGCGCCGCCGGCGGCGTTGTCGGTGGCGCCGGTGGCCGGGTTCCAGGAATCGAAGTGACCGCCGTTCATCACCACTTCGTCGGCCTTATCCGTGCCGGGCAACTCACCCACCACGTTGTAGACGGTGCGCCCGGTGGGATAGAACTCGTTGTGGATGTTGATCCGCAAGACAACGGGGATGTGGTCGATGGTCGCGGTGCGGTAGATGCGTCCGTAGTCCTCGTTGCCCATCAGCAGCGTGGGCAGATTGGGGTTGTTGGGGTTCTCGTTGTAACCCGCGGAGGATTGCTGCACGATGATGCCATAGGCGCGGCCGGAGTCAGTCACCTTGACCAGGGCGCCGTTCTCGATCAAGAACTTGTTGACCTGCTGACCAATCTCGGCCGCGGTGAGCCCCTCGGGGGCTGGAGCGTCCCCTGCTGCCGCACCGCCGCGAGCCCCGCGACCGCCCCGGCCCCCGGCTGCCGCTGCCGGCTGACCGCCGGGCGCCGCTGCCGTCGCCGCCGCTGCGGCCGGAGCGCCGCGACCACCCCGCCCGCCGCCGGGCTGCGACCAGGAATCTTCGGCGCGGCGCAATGGCGCCGGCACGAAGTTCTCTGCCACCTGGACATGCGGGCCATAGAAGACGATGGCGCCGCGGACCTTGTCTTTGATCGACGCCAGGTAGGCATCGAGGCTAGCCTGGCTGACGGGTTTGTTCTCGCTCGGCGTCACCGCCGGCATGGGTGGCGGCGCGCTGCCGGGATTCTCGATGGCCGCCAACTGCTCTGGCGTCATGCCGCCGCCGCGGCCCCCGCCTCCTCCTCCGCCGCCCCGCGCGCCGCGGCCGGCGCCCGCCGGGGGCTGGGGAGGTTCGACCACCAGCACCGGACCCTGCACCGGGCCGTTGGTGCCCGGCGTCCAGGAGACTGCCCGCACGTTCAGCGGCTGCTGGAAGGGCGAAACCGCGTTGGCTTCCAGCTCCCAGTTCTGCCAGCCGGGATGGTTGAAGTTCCAGGCTTCGAGGTGCACATTCGAGAAGCCCCATTTCACCATCTGACCCACCGCGAAGTCCTGCGCCGCGCGCAGGCCGGGCGAGCCGGTGAGGCGGGGGCCGTAAACATCGGTCACCTCGTGCAGCCACCACATCAGCTGCGAATCCTTGGTTTCCTGCGCCCGTAACTGGGTATTGATATTTGCCAAGCCGGGCGCCTGCGCCAGCGCCGGAAGAATTGCCAGGCAGCCGGCCGCAAGCGTATAAGCCAAACGTGAGGTCATGTGTGTTTCCTCGATCTGAAATTTCCGCGAAGCGCTGCTATTGTGCGGGATCGCTTTTTGACGACGGGGTTCGCAGCTATTGTATACCCGGCCGCGCTCGCCGTGTCAACTGACTGCTCGCGCGCCACCGTAGTTCCGTCATAGCGCCCCGCAGTAGTCAAGCCCCGATTCCAACGGCATGTACGGGGTCCGGCAAACGAGCCGGGGAAAAATCACGTAACCTTTTCCCGGATCGCCGGTATTCATCCTCGACGGCCCGCGCATCGCCGATGCCATTTTTCGGCCGCCAGGAGGATTCGATGAAATCACTGTTCACCTTCGCCGTTTCTGTTGCTCTCGCCGTTCCGGGCGTTCCTTTGTTCGCCCAGTTGCAGGACAACACCGAACGCCAACTCACCTGCGACAACGGCGGCCACGATAGCGACAACGTTCGCCACTGCGAGATCCGCGAGCAATCGTACGCGTCCATCGGCCGTTTGAACGTGGACGAAGTGCGCAATGGCGCCGTCTCTATCAAAGGGGCTGTGCGCGGCGACGTGCTGGTTCGCGCACGGGTCGAAACTCGCGGAGAAAATGAAGCGTCCGCCGCCAGCATGGCCAGCCAGGTCTCCATCGACGGCTCCGGCGGGCAGGTGCGCGCCAGCGGGCCCAAAACCGGCGAGAACTCCTCGTGGAACGTCAGCTATGAAATCTTCGTTCCGCAAACCACCGATCTGACGGTGAAGACCGGCAACGGCGCAATCGCCATCTCCGACGTCCGCGGCAACCTTCACTTCGATGTCAACAATGGCGCTGTACGCCTCAAGCGCGTTGCCGGCGATGTCGCTGGAACCACCGTCAATGGCGCAATCCAAGCCGAGCTTGCCGGCGGAGTGTGGGAAGGCCGGCAACTCGAAATCGGTACACACAATGGCGCGGTCAGCGTCACGATGCCGTCTTACTATTCCGCCCACGTGCAAGCCGAGACCGGTAACGGCGGCATCCAATCCGACTTCCCCATGACGCTCTCCGGCGATCCGCACCCGAAAAAGGTGGATTTCAACCTCGGCTCCGGCGGGCCCCTGATACACATTACCACCGGCAACGGCGCGATCAGACTGAAGCGCGCGGACGCGCAATAGAGGCGGGTACCGACCCGGCAAGCCCCGCGCCCCTCAGGATCGTCGCGGCTCGTCAACTTGGTGGGGCGCCCAGGGCCCTCCGGGAAGGCGTCGCCGCGACGGCGTATTAGGAGACCAATTGCCCTCTCGCCGCGTTGAATCGGCGGGGAGAGGCCCTCAGAGAATTAACCCGATTGCGATTGCCGCAGGCCCGCGCGGGCCGCCATGCTATCAAAAGGTAGTACACTGCGGCTGTGACGGAGCTCGGATTCATCGGCCCTCAAACGCCGGCGGAGATCTAATGATGAGATCTGCCTGTGTCTTCTCTCTGTTGCTTTGCATGGTCGCGGCGGGGCTGCGGGCGCAGCAGAGCGATCCAGGCCAACCTGTCCTAACCGTGCGCACAACTTTGGTGGAAGTTCCCGCCTTGGTCAAGACCAAGGCAGGACAAGTGCTGCTTAAGCTCACGGCTGACGACTTCTCCCTCACCGACAACGGCGTTCCACAGGGTCTCACACTCGATCAGGGGACGGATTTGGAGCCGCTGGCGTTGGCTATTGTGGTTGAGACGGGCGGCGCGGGAGCCAATCACCTGGTTGATTATCAACAACTGGATGCGATCCTCGACGCACTGGTGGGCGGCGTGGAGCATCGAATCGCCGTCATTGGCTTCGACAGTAAGCCGCATCTGCTGAGGCCCTTTGAGCCGGGCACGGCACACGCCTCACAGCAATTGGCGAGCCTCAGCGCGGGTGATTCAGGGGGAGCCATTCTGGATGGCGTGGCATTCGCCGTCGCGCAGTTACGGGCGCAGCCCACCCGCTTTCGCCGCGCGATCCTATTGCTCAGCGAAACCATAGACCATGGCAGCAGCACAACTCTCAGTGAAGCTCTGCGCCTCATCAGCGATACAAACACGACCATGTACAGCTTCGGCTTTTCGAGTACGAAGGCGGCCGTCTCGCATGAGGCATCGAAGTATGGCAACAAGGCGAGTGCGACGGGTTCCGGCGTCGAGCTTGAATCCACCGAGCAAGGCCCCGCGCATGGCTGCTTCAGCCGCGTCGGAGCCGATGCCGAATACGAAGGCCACTATTCCAAGCAAGTGCTCGATTGCATCAGCCAGCTGGCGCCGCCGCTTCGCCTGGCCACCATGGCTTTTCTGGTCGCACGGAATGCGCTGCGGACCAATACGGCGGAAGCAATCGCGCAACTCACTGGAGGCGAGTTCTTTCACTTTCACGGGGACAAAGATCTAAAGGCAGGCCTCATCGCGGTATCCAACGATGTGCCGAACTACTACGTGCTGAGTTTCCGCCCGGCTTCTCTCGCGCCCGGCCTGCACGCGCTGCATCTGGAGATCAAAGATCGTTCCCACTTGGTGATCAAGTCCCGAAGCGAATATTGGATAGACAGCGAAACCGCCCGCTAGGGCCAGATTCCGGGTTTCGCGGAGCCGATTCGTCCCGGGGATGGGTTGTCTGCGTAGGGCTTTCAACGCCAACCGGGCCACGGAACTATTTGGCGTCATACACTGTTCGGGGCGGAAAACTGAGCGTCATCAGCCGGACTTGCTTCTGTTTCTCGCCTTCCGGTAGCGTTGCGTCTCTCTGCGGATCGCTTACCGCCCGGTACGCGACCTTGGCCGAAAACGAGATTAAGGGCCCATCGCTGGGACCGCTTTGAGATCGAAGCCGAAAATTGACGATGATCTCGCGATCGGGTTCAATCTCGGTGTAAGCCTGAAGCGGCTGCGTATCTGTCGTCACACGCGGTATTCCCACGCAACCGCCGGGTTGACTATTGTTGTAATCGCATTGCGCAAGCCCACTGAGGGTGTAACGCCCGTCGAAAACGGCCCCTTTGTTATCCGCCGCCGCCTCCTTGCCAACCAGCATTAGATAAACAGTATTCTTACCCGTGTTCGAAATCTTCATCGATATAGTCAGAAACTCGTGATCCGCGCTGCGGCCTAAGGTGAGAATGTCAGCTTCGAGGCCGGCGCTCAGCTTCATGGGCGCCGATTGCGCGTGAACTTGTCCGGCAAACAAAAGTAATGGCAGGAGGTTGTGAGTCAACTTGCGCATAAGTAGTGCTTTTAGGCCTATTGCCTCCCGAGGATTATATCATTCTTGATTGCGGCGATGGCGTTATCGGTAGCTGCCTTCTCCGCTTGTACTAGACTCTCGTCCACGCAGTGATGCCCACGTCCTGAACCTGCCGGCTCGTTAGGCAGACGCCTTCCGCTAACATCCTCAAAATGATATTGAATGTCGATTACTACCTCATTAGCACAGCCTGGCATGGGCACATCCAACTGTTCCGATGCTTCCAGACGGAGAATGGCATTCGGCTCGAACTCATCACTGTTCTTCAGCGAAGCGCCAAGCCGCTGCCTGAGGTAAAAGGCGACGCTCTGGTCGTCGACCGCGGGGGGCAGACCAGTTACGACAATTTTCACCCGTTTGGAATCGTTGGCTGTGGCGTAGGCAGAGAACGTCTCGACGCTGCGTCCTACCCGAGGCTTGGACGCTGGGGGTGTAGCTACCACTCGCTCAGAATTCCGGTTAGACGGCGGTGAAGGGAGTTGAGGGCTCTGGGCAGCCGCTAGCGCAGACTGCCTGGCTGGAGCGAGGGACGATCCTGTAGGCAGGAAAACAAAGTCGCCCGCCTCGTGTCCGGAATTCCTCATGATGCCGTATTGCGGAACTTGATCGGAGACTCCAGCAACCGACTCCTTAACGAACGCGTGATATAGGTCTTCCGCAGTAAACGCGAGTTCCGGGCTTTGCAGCCCGGTCAGAAGCGCATTGGCAAAAACGGAATGACCGTTCTTCCCGCCGTCGGCGACCGGTTCAATACCCCCGCTCGCAATCAGGGTC
>Ga0302326_10029628_pt1 | contig 10976 bp, 9 predicted proteins | sample Palsa_T0_3_FD_202264 | JGI IMG/M metagenome (GOLD analysis project Ga0302326, IMG submission 202264) | Peat permafrost microbial communities from Stordalen Mire near Abisko, Sweden - Palsa_T0_3 | ecosystem: Environmental > Terrestrial > Soil > Palsa > Peat permafrost | place: Sweden: Abisko...
GCCGTGCACACGGACCTCGTTGAACCATCAGCCTGAAGCGCAGCACCTCAAATCTTCAGCTATCCACAAGCTGCCCGGCCGATTACCCCATCTTTGCTTTGCTCCCAATAACGACCATATCATGCGCGTCGCTTGAAATGACGTGAAGGGCCAATCGCAGACATTCGGCTAATTCAATTCTGGCCGTTAGCGGTCACTACCGCCATTTCACAGTGAGCTATTTTGCTCAGACTCCCCGTGGGACAAATGTGAAGAATGCGGTTGCGAGACTCTCGATTGATTTATGTGACTGCGAATAACAGAGCGGCGCGCCTATCATAGAAAATCTCCAAAAGAATTTTATGATCATGCATTAGGAATATTTTTGTAATTAATTGAAGAGGTTCATCTGATGGACACGGCAATCCCGCTGTTGATATTGACCGCGTTGCTGCCGGTCTTTGTACCGTCGCGATCGGTTACTTCAGTGGGCTGCACCATGATTTTGCATGGGATCAAGCCGGACTACTAACCAAGGTGGTGATGCTGTACGCATTAGCTGATCTTCCAGGACGGCGAGCGATAGCCACATCAGCGTTGGTGGGTCCATCGGAGCCTTCGGATCATCCTCCGCGATGAGCACAAAGGCGCGCTCCCTTCTGCGCATCTGAAGAATCAATTCGTTCGCGGCAAGAGTTTGGGGCCGTGGCGCTAGCGATTGGTTCACCATGACCGCCAATTACGCATTTCTACGAATAAGCGAATTCGGGATTGCCCCGTTATGTCCTCAGATGCAATGAATTCCTCCGCCGCTCGGTTGGCGGACTCTACTAGGAATTCCGGACCTTCGCGCTCGCGTCCGAAACGGGTCGTGGCGGTCTGACAAAGCGCGATCGCAAGGCATCGGCTTTCGGCCGTTTGTCGATATCGTCCGAACAAGGAGGATGCCGTGAAAATCCGATCAAATAACATCGCATCGAAGCTGCTCGCTGCTGCGACGATGCTCGGCCTCGTACTTGTGCCGCCGGCCCAGGCCTGCACGGGGATCGAGCTAATAGCCGTTGACGGAACCGTCATTCACGCGCGGACATTGGAGTTCGGCATCGATCTTGAATCCAATGTCATCATGGTACCGCGGGGTTATTCGCGGACGGGAACGACTCCCGACGGCAAACCCGGCAAGACGTGGACCGCCAAATACGCGACGCTCGGCGCCAATGCGCTCGGCATGCCGATCCTCATCGATGGACTGAACGAAAAGGGACTTGCGGTCGGGCTGTTCTATTTCCCGACGACCGCCAAGTATCAGTCCTACGCTCCGGGCGATGCGGACAAAACCGTCGCGCCCTGGGAGCTTGGCTCCTACATTCTCGAAAACTTTGCGACCGTTGACGAAGTTCGGGCAAATCTTCCGAACATTATTGTGCCTGGCGTGGTTCTCGCTGCGTGGAAATTCTCACCTCCGGCGCACTACGTGGTGCACGACGCCACTGGCAAGAGCATCGCCGTCGAGTACACGGACGGCAAACTCAACATCTACGACAATCCTTTGGGCGTTATGACCAACTCTCCGAGCTTCGATTGGCAAATGACCAATCTGCGGAATTACGTGAACTTTTCTCTGAAAGACCTGCCGCCCGCTAAGGTGGGCAGCGTCACACTCGTGCCGCTCGGCCAAGGCACCGGAATGCTGGGATTGCCGGGAGACTTCACGCCGCCGTCGCGGTTTGTGCGCGCCGTCGCTTTCAGTCAGTCGGTATTGCCTTCGCAAACCGGATACGACGCGATCCTGGTGGCGTTTCACATCCTCAACGATTTCGACATCCCGAAAGGCTCGTCGCGCGCGCCCGACAAGGACGAGCACGGCAATGTAGTTGCCGACTACACGCTCTGGACCAGCGCCATCGACTTGAAGGCCAAGCGGTTCTATTTCCGCTCCTATGAGAACAGCGAAATCCGCATGGTCGATCTCATGAAGCAGAAGCTGGACGGCAAGGGCATCGTCACGTGGTCGATGAAGGGCAATGAAGTGGTCAGAGAATTGGGGGCAGCGTCCCAATAGGACCGCCCCGTCACGCTCAGAGTCTCGAATTCAGCTAGCCCGCGCCTCGGCAAAAGCTGTCGTCGCTGCAACGCGCGGGGAGCGACGCTGGGCCGCTCCCCGTGGCCACATCAATAGCAGGGCGGGTTCGGGTAATAACCGCAACCGACACTGTTGTAGTAGCGCGGCGCCACGATCGCCGCCCCGACGGCAGCGGTACCGAGACCTACGCCAACGCCAACGCCGCGGCGCGCATAGGCGCCGCCACGATAACCCGCGTGGACGCCTCCGACGCGAACACCGCCCGCACGAGCTCCGCCTCGATACGCTAACGCTTCAGTCGAAACGCACGCGATGCCCAGGACGGCAGCAGCAGCAATGGAGATTACAGTTCGATACGACATGGAAGTTCCTTTCTCCGATGGATCAGGAGCGAAGTGCCATGCCGTAACGGCCAGTGATGAGGATAGCTCACTCGATAATGCGACAATTGGAGTCGTTCCCGCCGCTCTTTCGATTCAATGTGAATCTTCAAGAGCGGATCGCTGCGACCGGAGAGCACGCCGCCGCTTACTGCACAAGGTCTTCCAACGGATGATCGTGCGGTATCCGCATCTTCCTGACGTCTCGCGCCATCTCGAGACATGTGATCAGATCCGTGAAGCTTGCCTCGCCGCCCATTGTCGCTTCCAGCGTGCAGTGATGCTTGTCCTCCCCGACAAACGTCGACCATGCTTTGACCAGATCTCCGCGAACCTCTTGCTCGCTCGCCACGCACTGTGACATGGCTAAATCCGGTCCGCCCGTTTCCGAGGGGTCCATTGCCTGCTGGGCAATGCCGCGGCAGACCTGCTGTACGTTGAGAACGGGAACATCGTCCGACCGTGCCGCCAGAGCCGGCGTCATAAGTAGAACTGCTGAAACGCATGTCATGAAAATTATCCGCATTGGAAACGCTCCTTGATCGCTGAGCGATCTGGAGCCAGATGCGATGAAACAAACTAATGATTTGGCACGCTTCTGGAGCGCAATTGCTTCAGATTGAATCGATTAGCGTTTCACCGCCACGGCGATGCGCACAAAAGCGTAACGCCTGCCGCAGAAATTTCAGGTCAATATTTTTCAGGGATGGTCAGCTAACATAACCACCGCGGCAGTGTCGATGTCGCTCACGGGATCGTGCTTCTCTTCGGAATCGGCACCAAGGCCCTTCCATCATGGGATTCGGAGACAAGGTGGAGCAATCTGTCCCGCGTCCACGGCCTACGCGTAATGTCCAGGACACCGGGCTCTGGTATGAACTCCCGGAATCGGTGCACACCTCACGAATGAGGAAAAGAGGAAGCATTTGACAGGCCTGCACCGAGAACATCTGATCGATCAGGTCTGCGTCCAGGAAATGCTGCCGCCAGAAGAATAGATCGCAGTCTATAAGTCCGGCTCAATGTCCGTTGTGCCCCTGACAACGACCGAGTTGTTTCGTCGCCGCGAAACGACGTGAAGGGCCATTACCCGACATCGAGCTCTGTGAAGACCTGGCCATGGCTATCTAACCGCGGCTTCGACAATATTTTGGTGGGTGCCCGTAGCTACAACGCTTTTGAGCCGGAAGCCTGCCGCGGTTAGCAGAGCGGAAAATTCCGACGCTGTCCGCTCGACGCCACCCGTTACAGTCAGCATCAACAAATCCATGAGTTTGCCATGGTGGGGCGTATCGCCTTCCGGAAGTACGGCCTCGATGATAAGCAGGCGTCCGGTTGGCGCTATGGCTCTTCTGCAATTGCGAAGAATCGCGAGCGCCTGGTCGTCGGTCCAATCGTGCAGGACATGCGCGAGAATGTGACAATCGTGTCCTTCAGGAATTGCCCTAAAGAAGTCTCCTTCGGCAACGGCGCAACGGCTGGTTAGTCCCTCCTGCGCTATGGCCTCGCTCGCTGCTTTCGCCGTTTCCGGCAGGTCGAACAGCACGCCGCGCGGACCTCGCGTTGCCTTCAGGATCGTCTTGAGCAGCGTCCCCGTGCCGCCGCCAACATCTACGATCGACTCGAACGTGTCGAAGTCGTAAGCCGCTGTGACGGCTGCTGCGGTCGCGCCGTGAATGCCGATCATCGCTCGATCGAAAAAAACTCGATCTTCCGGATGTGCGGCGAGGTAAGAAAAGAGGTCAAGTCCGGAGGATTTCAGCAATCCGCTTTGGCCTGTTCTCAGACTATGAAGAAAATTGCCCCACGCTGTCCATTGCCAGTCCCCCGCGATCGTCATGACGAGAGCTCTTGCCGAGCCCGGCGCATCAGTCCGCAGCGCGTCTCCGAGTGCAGTGAGCCCAAAGCGACCGGGCGAGACTTCGGTAACAATGCCGCAGCTCGCAAGGGCTCGCAGCAAGCGCCGTAGTGACGGAACGTGGGTTCCCGTGTGCCGAGCGATGTCATCGAGAGGCAACGCTCCGGCGGCCAGATGATCCGGAATGGCGAGATGAGCCGCGGCATAGATCGCTCGCGCAGGCCAGATAGCCATCGCCATCTCGGCAACGCGCAAGTGAGCGCTATCAGAATCGACAGTTTGGGTAATGGGCTGGGCACTGGGCGGCCCCATCGCGGCGAGGGCGCTGTTCATGTTCGTGCTGCCGCAAACGGCTGGATCAAATCGCCGGATTTCAGCTCCGGCGGATAAAGAATAACTTGCACACCCGACCGGCGAAACTGATCGACATCGCCAGCGTGAACGTGCTGGTACTGTATGAACAGGATCCGCGACTTGTCCCACTCGCCGAGCGGTCCAAATTTCACCGGGCCAATCACCGTCTCGAACGTGGCGCGGTGAATATATTCAGCAATCAGCTTCTGGTCGATTTTGCCGACTGCGTTGACCGCCTGTCCCAACACCTGCAATTCGGCGAACGCCATGGGCGACCAAAACCCGAGCGGATCGACGCCGGCGCCTTTGGCCTTCTCCTGGTATCGCTGCAGGACGTCATCGACGCCTGCGAATTTCATTGTCGGCTCCGGCACGTAATTCTCGTTTATGACAATGCCGTTGAGCAGATCGCCCAGCTGGGCTTTCAGGGCCGTGAAAGTCAGCCCAATCATGGCACCGCCGAACATGCGGGGCGCATAATTCAGTTCGCGTACCGCGCGGACGATGCCGACTGAACTGCCTGGATAACTGGCAACGAACACGACGTCCGGTTCTTCCGATTGGGTGACGCGAATGATTGGGGCGAAGTCGACCGTGTTGGCCGGAAACCGGCGCTCTCCGACGACGCGCAATCCTAGCTTCTCGACGTTGGCGCGGGCACCTGCGAGGACGTTTTGGCCGAACTCGCTGTCCTCTCCCAGTAGCGCCACGGTCTTCGGCGCGGGATTCAACGTCAGCGCGGTCTCGAAGAAACCCGACGAAAGACTGCGGCTCCCCTCAGGCCCGTTTGGCAGGATTTGAAAGTACCGGTCGTACTTGAACGTATCGTTCACTCCGGTACCTAGCAGCGCCGTAAACACCATCTGCTTCTCGATGACAACCGGCATGGCCGGTGCGATCAGGTTTGTGCCGAATGGCGAAACTACAAGGTCCGCATGGTCGACATCGATCAGTTTAGTGTAAAGGGCGGGAACCGATGAAGGATTGCTCTGGTCGTCGTAGTAAACGAACTCGACAGGCCGTCCCAGCAATCCGCCCTTGGCATTGATCTCGTCGCGCCAGACTTCACGGGCGAGCAGGAACATCCTGCCGGCGCCGGCATTCGGTCCGGTTAGCGACATGGCGAAACCAATCTTGAGCGGCGTTGCCGCAAACGCCGGTACTGCGAACAGAGCGGCGCTCGCCGCTGAGGTTTTTAGTAAATCTCTCCGACTGAAGTTCATGGTGGCCTCCGGGTTTCGACGAAACCAGCATCGCCCGAAGCCACTGGGGTCGCTTTGGGAAGACCTCGCCGGAACCTTGGGAAGTCATCGGATTGCCTTGGGAAAGGGGCCGATCCGGAGGGATTAACCGGTCACCTGTAGTGTTATAATCGCGGCACCGCGGGAGGGGCGACGTGATCCTTGCTTTCGATGACTATGCGCTCGACCGCGAGCGGCGCGAGCTTCGCCGCGGGCAGGTTCTACTCAACCTCGAGCCCAAGGTATTTGACCTGCTGGCCTATCTGATTGAACAGCGCGATCGTGTTGTCAGTAGGGACGATTTGATTGCCTCGGTCTGGGATGGGCGAATTGTTTCCGAGTCTGCGCTCGCGAGCTGCATAAATGCCGCGCGCACCGCCGTCGCCGATGACGGTACGAACCAGCGACTAATCAAGACTATTCCACGCAAGGGGATTCGTTTCGTCGGTACCGTTCATGAAGTCGAGCAGATTGAAGCGAAGCGTGTTGTTCCGGCCGGTCTCGCGCTGCCTGAGAAGCCCTCGATTGCAGTGCTGCCGTTTCAGAACCTGAGCAGCGATCCTGACCAGGAATATTTCGCTGACGGCATCGTGGACGACATTATTACCGGCCTATCGCGTATCCGCTGGCTGTTCGTCATCGCCCGCAACTCAAGTTTTGCCTACAAGGGCAAAGCGCTGGGGGTGACCCAGGTCGGGCGCGAGCTGGGTGTCAGATACATTCTGGATGGCACAGTGCGAAAGGCCGGCGACCGCGTTCGGGTCAGTACGCAGTTGATCGAGGCCGACAGCGCCGGCCATCTTTGGGGCGAGCGTTACGAACGGCAGCTAGAGGATATCTTTGCGCTTCAGGACGAAATCACGCTGAGTGTACTCGGCGCCATCGAGCCGAGCCTGCGAAAGGCCGAAATCGAACGGGTCAAGCGCAAACGGCCTGACAATCTTGGTGCGTATGACCTTGTTCTGCAGGCCATGCCGTTGGTGCATAGTCACATCGCGCAGGATGCGTTGCTGGCGATACCGCATCTCAACAAAGCGCTGGAGCTGCAGCCGGACTACACGCTGGCCCATGCGATGCTGGCATGGTGCTATCATTTTCGTTTCAGCCGGGCAGGACTGCGTGAAGAGGATCGCCTCGCGGCCGTTCGGCATGCGCGTTCTGCAATCGTTGACGGTGACGACGCGACTGCTCTTGGCATGGCCGGGTTCGTCATTTCGCTCGATGAGCACGATCATGCGACCGCGATCAATATTTTCGACAGGGCATTAAGTCTCAGCCCATCGAATATTTTCGCGCTGTCCTGCAGCGCGCTTGTACTGTCCTGGCTCGGCGAACCAGAGAAAGCCATCGAGCGCGCGACCAGCGCAATCCGACTCAGTCCGTTCGATTTTCTCAACTACCTTGCGTACAACGCGCTCGCGGTAGCGCACTTTCATACCGCGGCTTTTGAAAAATCGTTTGAGGCCGCCAGCAAATCGGTTCAGTTCAATCCGCGGTTCAGCGTGTCTCGCGCCTTTCTTACGGCTGCCTTGGTGGGGCTTGAGCGAAAGTCCGATGCCGAAGCCGAGGCGCAACGCGTGTTGGCCTTGGACCCGAGCTTTAGTGTCAAACAATTCGCTGTCACTGTTGGGATTGAACCGAGGGTGTATGAACCACTTGCCGCCGCTTGGAAAAGAGCTGGATTACCGAACGACTAGTCATCGGCAATGGAGCCTTTCCCATGGCTGGTGGAGTGTCGACGTCTGCTACGGGTCAATCACTACACATTAGCTGCAGCCGAATGTCTGCTGTTCATCCAACTACCGACATAGACGAGGGCCGTAGCGAAATGTCGAAACGGGCCATCAGGCGACAATGGGGCAACAAACATCCGCCGACGAGAATTGACGGAGCACGGTGGTCCCGAGCGCTACCGTGGTCTTGAGATTTCATCAATTTGGGAAGGCATCACGCGCAGGTGGCTCATCTAATTCAAATTATAACGCGCTGCATGCGCCTGAACGATCAGTTGGGCACGGTTGGTTATGTCGAGCTTCTGAAATATGGAAGAAAGATGATTACGCACGGTCTTGTCGGTGATGCCAAGCCGCTTCGCAATTGCCTTGTTTCCTAAGCCCTGTACCACCGCTCCAAGGACTGCTCTTTCACGCGCTGTAAGCCTCTCCAGATACAACGAACCCGTCGCGTTTGGTGCAGACGCCAGTGGCAAGAAGCCATTGATTTCGGCGATGACCTGAGGCCATGCCGGATCATTCTCCGGCAAATAGGTGTTTCGCGTCCTAAGTGGAACGAGGCGCGCATGCGGGACCGACTGGGCCACCAGGCGGCCCTCCTCCAACGGAACCCGGAAGCCAGCTCGCGGATGGAGGACGAGCGTTGGGCAACGAACCTGCGGTAGCAACGACCGAATATCAGCAGTGTACCAAGCCCGCAAAAATTCGGCGGTGTTGTGGGCCGTGGATGTAACCCGAAGCAGATCGCCAAAATCCCTTAATTGTTCGGCCGTACCGTCCGGCAAGAACTGGCTGGCCACCATCTGGCGGCGGCTCGGATCCTCATCGCTGAATCCCAAAGACATCAGCTTGAGAATAAGCTCGATTTCGTCCTTCTCTCTGGCCGTAGCCGCGCGCGCGAGGCGTCCCTGAGTGAAGGCAGCGTGCAATATGAGGTGCGTCACTTGCTCCGGATGGCGTGCGGCGTATGCAACGGCGAGCGCCGCTGGCCCGCCAATCCCAAATAGAGCAAATCTCCCCAGCCCCGTAGCCCCAGCGACGGCTTCTAGGTCCTCGATATAATGTTCGAAAGAGAATTTAACGGCGTCGCAATCCGACATGCCCGAGCCGCGGGCGTCGTATCGGACCAACTGCCGACCCTTTTCCAGAGAGGTAATCCACGGGCGCCAGATTGAGCTCGCTCTGTCAAATTCAAGATGAGTGAACAATCCTGCCAACCGAATAATCGGCGGACCGTTACCCGAGATGGCATATGCAATGCGGGTCCCGTCACGACTCGTACAAAATCGGATGGATTCCGCGAATATGGCCATTTGTGCGAGCTACTCTGTCGCACAAGGTACCCACTTCCATGCCCTCCAGCCAGTGAACCCTTGACCCGCGAGGTGAACACGCAGCTCATTGATGCTTCGTGATCGCGGCCGCGGCCTGAACATCAACCAGCGGATCGGCGTGGCGGTGAACAACCTTCCAATCGCCGTTCTCCCTACGGAAGACTGTTGTGACCCGCAGGGCCAGCGACCGAACATCCGTGGAATTGGCGAGACGGATTTTGCTTCGCTCTATATCGACGCTATAGGCCATTTCGGGAGTCGCAACGAGAGAAATGTTCTCGATCTGGCGTTGATCCTCATCGCTGGAAAAGCGCGCCGAAGCCCAGTCGTAACGTTTCTCGACCTGTTCGGCCCACCCTTTTTCGAAACCGCCCCAACCGCCCAAAATTGTGACGTCGCTAGAATGAGAACAGACGTCCTTCAACGGCTGAGGATTTCCTTTAACAAACTCTTTTTGCGCCAAATGATATTGATCGATTGTCTGCTGGAGATCGCCCGCAGCCATTGTATGTCCCTCTAACAGAATAGTGAGCAGCGCAACACAGATGACGCGCCAATAATTCATGTCCCGCTCCATCGGGAGCGTCGACTTCAGCCACGCTGCCCGAAACACCAATGCAGAAAATACGGAGTTTCGTCTTGAGACGGATGTCCCAAGACGCCCTTAAATCTACGACCACGGCTGGGACGTTTGTCCCAGAGCAGCGCCCCGATTTTGGGTCGACGTCCGGTTAGGGTCATCTTCTGCCTCGACCGCAGTAAATTGGCGCGACAGAAAGACCCCCGACAGCGGACACGAACGCCATCAGTCGGCGCGGCCGTTTCGGGCCAATAAGCGACATGTCGCAGCGTTTCGCGACTGATTTTTGTACCCGTTAATCCATAGAAATTACTTCGGACGGGGCCGACATCAGAATGCTTCGAGATACTCCCGACGGGGGCGCAATGTTTGCTTTCAGGCGGACAGCGGGCAGTACGGGTTAAGGACTTGGCGAATTCTCCATCCGTTCGCGCCGTAAGCACATAGTTTCTTGGCATTCTGGCAAATCTGGTTCTAATCTTGGTTCTTAGCTCATCGTGGGTGGCTCTGCCTTTAGGGGAAGGTCGATCATGAAACTTGCACCACAAGCCGAAAATCTAATGGAGCGCATTGCGCTCATGGCGAACCTGGCGCCACGCCCGTTCCTCGACACGCAGATCGCCTTCACGGCCGCGCGCGCGATCATGGTCGCCGCCGAGGTCGGAATTTTCGAGGCGCTGGGCAAGGCGGAACAGACCGCAGAGACGATCGCTCGCGATTGCGGCACCAATGCACGGGCGACGAAGCACCTTCTCGACTGTCTGGTCGGGATAGGCTACGCGAACTGGCGCGACGGCAAATATGGTTTGCCTGCGCCGATGCGTAAATGGCTTCTGCGATCGAGCCCAATTTCCATCGTCAACAAACTCGCCTACGAATCGCTGGAATGGGACTTCGTCGGCAAAACCGGCGATTTCGTGCGCACGGGCAAGCCTCTCGCGGTTCACGAAGGATTCAGCCAGCGGGACTGGGTGGTTTATCAGGACGCAATGCGCGACGTCGCCGTCAATCCGGCCGTCGAACTCGCAAAGCGACTGCCGGTTCCGCAGGGCGCGACGCGGCTTCTGGATATCGGCGGCTCGCACGGGCTGTTCTCGGCCGAATTATGCAAGCGTCATCCCGCGCTTACCGCCGCCATTCTCGAATTGCCGGGCGCAGTCGACCGCGCAAGCGAAATTGCTCAGCGTGAAGGGCTCGGCGATCGGGTGAAGTATCGCGTCGGCAACGCGCTCACGGACGAACTCGGGGAGGCGACGTTCGACGTGGTCATGGCGAACAATCTTGTCCACGGTTTTGCGCCGGAGCAGAACTCCGAACTTGCAAAGCGCGTAGCCCGCGCGCTTTCACCTGGCGGCGTCTATGCGATCGGCGATTTTCTCAGGCCATCGCATCCCGGCGCGGGTGGCGGCGTTGCCGCGGTAATGGACCTCTTTT
>Ga0302326_10029629_pt1 | contig 10976 bp, 8 predicted proteins | sample Palsa_T0_3_FD_202264 | JGI IMG/M metagenome (GOLD analysis project Ga0302326, IMG submission 202264) | Peat permafrost microbial communities from Stordalen Mire near Abisko, Sweden - Palsa_T0_3 | ecosystem: Environmental > Terrestrial > Soil > Palsa > Peat permafrost | place: Sweden: Abisko...
GTGACGCCGCGGAGGCGCCGCGTGGGTTTGTGACTTACGCAGGCAATGCGGGCATCAAAGACGAGAGCTTGGACCTCTCGATAATCGCGAGCAACATCGCCTGTGTCGCGGACGGCGTCTTCACGAAGTCGCTGTTCGCTGGTCCCAGCGTCGTCCTGTCCCGGAGCAACCTCCAATCGGGAGCCCCCAGGGCGATCGTCACCGTTTCCAAGAACGCCAACGTGGCGACCGGGCCTCAAGGCCAACGGGATGCCGCCGCACTCGCGGAGCTGGTCGCTGCCGCTATCGGGTCTGAACCGGCCGATGTGCTGGTCGGCTCGACCGGTGTCATCGGTCGTCGCTACCCGATGGAGCGGCTCAGGGCACATCTCAGGGGCTTGAAGATGCCCAAGTCTGCGGATTTTGGGACCGTGGCCCGGGCCATCATGACCACCGACACCGTGCCCAAGCTTGCCAGCGCCCGCGTTGGCGACGCAACGGTGTTAGGGATAGCCAAGGGTTCAGGGATGATCGAGCCCGACATGGCGACTCTTCTCGGTTACCTGGTCACCGACGCCGCTGTACCGAAAGAGGCCATGTCCGAGGCGTTCCGGCGCACCGTCGACCTGACGTTCAATTCCCTTTCGATCGACACCGACACCTCGACCTCCGATTCGGTGTTGCTGCTCGCTAATGGGGAGGCAGGCCCGGTGGAGACGGCTGATTTCGAGCGCGCTCTCCACGCCGTCTGCCATTCCCTGACCTTGCAACTCGCCGCAGACGGCGAGGGGGCAACCAAGGTGGTACAAGTGACGGTCAGCACCTCTCGTGACGTCAGCCAGGCAAAGCGCGTGGCCAAGGCCGTCGTGAACTCCCCGCTCGTGAAGTGCGCCGTGCACGGGGCCGACCCGAACTGGGGGAGGGTCGTCATGGCAATCGGCAAATGTTCTCAGGATGCCGACATAACCCCCGAGGCGGTGCGCGTTAGCTTCGCCGGCTTCGAGGTCTACCCTCGCCAGCTCGATGAGGCCGGACTGGGACAACTCGCCAAGCTGATGCGCTCCGGCATGGTCGAGATCGACATCGACCTGGGTACGGGTGGGGCGGCGGCGACTGTCTGGGGTTGCGACCTTTCGGCGGAGTACGTTCACATCAACGCCGACTACACAACCTGAGGTGGCGGGCGTGCACCCTCTCGAACAGCTGCGCTATCTGGCAAGGGGTTGGGAGAGCGGCGAGGAGTTCCCTGCCCAGGAAGCGGCGGCAGTCCTGGCCGACCTGGCCGGGGACAACCCTGCAAGCCTGCTCCAAGCGTGCCGGCGCCTCATCGAGTACTTCCCCTCGGCGGGCGCCGCTTGGTGGCTTTCGGCGCGGGCACTATCGGCTCCGGAGCCGGTCGAAGGGATCTGGGTGGCCGCCGACGAGCTTGCCAACGACCCGACCTCCCGCCTGCTTAGCGAGTCCTTCCCGAGCGGCGGTGCCGTCGCCGTACCCGAGCCGTCCTCGGTCGTCACGGCCGCCCTGCGGCGGCGAAAGGATGTACAGCTGCAAAGAAGGAGCGCAGGTGCCTACCTCTGCGTGGTCGCGGCCAGGGCGGCCGGGCCGGGATCCGTACTCGTCGGGCGGCATTCGGCTTCGGCCGCCGCCGCGGGCCTGCGAGCGGGCAACGATGTCTGGGTGGTGGTAGAGCGGGGAGCTCTCCTGCCCGGCCCCCTCTGGGACCAACTCGTCGAACGAGCCTTGCCCGTCACTCGTATGGAGGTCGTCGAGGCGAGCACCTTCGCCGCGGTAATAGGCGACCAAGGCCTTGGCCCTTTCGAGGAGGTGCTGTCGAGGCCTTCCTGCCCACCCATTGCCGAGCTCCTCGGCTGGTAGCGCTGAGCCGGGCTCCTCGATGCAAGCGCTGACCTGGTCCCGACCCGGCCCGGCCCCGGCCCGGCTGCTAGGGCTGGGCTCGCTTTCGGGCTATCACGGTGACTAGCGGGGGCAGGACGACCGGGTCGGCCCCAGGGTCAACGCCGGTGAGGTCTTCCAGGTAGCCAGCGACCGCCCCGGGGCCAGCCCCTGCCTGGGCTTCGGCCCAGGCGTCGACCAGTTCGAGGCCGGCGTCTCTGACAAGCCCAGGTAGCAGCGCCCCGACGTCGGGGTGACGAGCCATGGGCATCGACATTGGAAGACCAGCGACCCTTCCGGCGGAGGTGATGGGTTCCTGGACGAGCAGCCAGCCGTCGGCCCGGGTGATCGAAGACATGCGGCGGAGCACCACCAAGGGGTCCACCACGTGCATGAGCAGGAAGCGGCAGTATGCGAGGTCGACTTCTTCGGGCAGGACGAGCTCTTCGGCAGCCTGGGTGATGGCCACGACCTGGGCTTCTCCAGCCTCAGCGGCTGCTTCGGCAACCTCGTTGCGCCGGGCAGGGTCGATGTCGACGGCGTAGACCCGCCCGCCATGGCCGACGACTGCCGCGAGGGCCACCGTTACGTCGCCGCCGCCCGCTCCTATGTCGGCGCAACGCCAGCCGGCCGACAACCCGAGCCGTTCCAGTGCGGTCTGCAAGGGGCGGCGGTAGACGTCGTTGCGGAGGTCGAGCTCAGGCACTTGTGGCGAAACCCTACTCAAGCTTGGGCGGCGGATGGGCCCTGGCCGCTTTCCCCTACCTTTGGCGGAACGGCACGGGCGCGCCACCGGTACTTCTTTCCCACTGAGGGTGGCCGTCGGGGTGCCTGGCGCCTTCGCCGCCTAGTTTCGGCCGAGACCCTAGTTTAGACTCACTCATAAGCCGGGGATCGAGGAGGACACGCATGGAGCTGGCGGCGCTCGGGTCAGGCAGCGTACTCCGCGACGCCGACGTGGTGGTTTCGCGTGAGGCGGCACGCCAGGTGCGCCTCAGGCGCCTCCTTGTAGTACTCGCCCTCATCGGTGCCCTCGTTATCGGGCGTACTGCCGCTGGCGTGCTGCGCTATATGCAAGGCAATATGAAAGCCGCCTCTGGCGACTTCCATTGGCCCCACCCGGGGATCCCCTCTTCCTTGCTGCCGTACGCCCCGGGCCTCATTCTCATTCTCCTTCTTTGCGGCGTCATGGCCGGGCCGTTGCTCATGGCCGGCCGTTCCCCGCACGTGCAGTACCGCCCCGAGGAGATCGGCATAACGCTCGCCGACGTGGTCGGTGCGGCCGCAGTCGTTGAGGAGGTAGTGAAAACCCTCAATCTTTTCCTTGCTCACAGCACGTTCAGAGACCGCATGGGCGGCACGCCGCGCCGCGCCATCCTTTTCGAGGGCCCACCTGGGACAGGCAAGACTTATATCGCCAAGGCAATGGCAGCCGAGGCCGGCGTGCCGTTCCTGTTCGTGTCGTCATCGGCGTTCCAGTCGATGTACTACGGGCAAACCAACCGCAAGATACGGTCGTACTTCCGGGCGCTGCACAACTACGCGAGGCGCGAGGGCGGGGCGATTGGCTTCATCGAAGAAATAGACGCAATCGGTGCCGCCAGGGGGGGCCTCGGTGCAGGGCCAGGGCGCGAGGGCATCGCCGGGGTCGTCAACGAGCTGCTCATACAGCTTCAGTCTTTTGACGTCCCGCCATTTAGCACGCGGGTCGCCAACGCCTTCATCGACGTCGCCAATAGGTGGCTGCCGGCGGCCAAGTCGATCCACAAGCGCACTGTGAAACCGGCAAACTTCCTCGTGATCGGCGCCACCAACCGGGCTGCCGACCTCGACCCCGCGCTGTTGCGGCCCGGCCGCTTCGACAAGACCATCCGCGTCGACGTCCCGAGCCGGGCGGGGCGGCGGGAGATCATCGACTACTACCTCATGCGTAAGGCTCACGAAGGTGAGCTCGACGACGCTGCCAAACGCGACGCCCTGGCGGGTTCGACTTTCGGCTATTCGCCCGTGATGTTGGAGCATCTTTTCGATGAAGCGTTGGTATGGGCTCTCAGGGGAGATCGCTCGCGCATGAGCTGGGCCGACGTCCAGCAAGCGCGCATGACCGAAGAGCTCGGCCTCACCCAGGCCGTCGTGTACACCGAAGGCGAGCGCAGGGCCATTGCGACCCACGAGGCTGGGCATGCAACGGTCGCCTATTTCACGGCACCTGGCCGTCGGCTCGATGTGCTCTCCATAATCAAGCGGGCCGAAGCGCTCGGCCTTCTTTCGCATTCGGAGCAAGAGGAGCGTTTTACCCGCACCCGAAGCGAATGCGAAGCTTTGTTGCGCATATCGATGGGCGGCATGGTCGCCGAGGAGATTTTCTTCGGGGAGGCGAGCACCGGCCCTTCCGGCGACCTGAGCTATGCGACGCGGCTCGCGGCCCAGATGGTTGGCTCCTACGGGATGGCGGGCAGTCTCATCTCGCTCGATGCGTCGCACGCGAATTTTGACATCGTGAGCAAAGCGCTCTCTGATGACGCCTCACGAAAGGCGCTCGAAGGCCTGCTCCAGGCGGCGCGCGACGGCGCCCGCGAAGTCCTCGAGGACAAGACGCACGTAGTCGAGGCTCTGCGCGACGCTCTCTTGGAGCGCGACGAGCTGATCGGCGACGAGATTGCCGCTGTTATCGAGTTGGCGTCCGCTGCGGCCGGGACCAACCGGGGGGACGTGGACGAGGTGATCGACATCCGTTCTGCGGTGTTGACCAGCACGCCCCGCACAATAAGCAAGCAAACTGAAGGCCACTCCCAGCCGGCCGATTAGCTCCGGCCGATTAGCTCCGGCCGATTAGCTCCGGCCCGCAGGTCACGGCCTCCTGAGGCCGAGACGTTCGAGCGTGCTCACCAACAGCAGCACCTCTAGGTCGGTGTGCGCCGCGGACAACGTCACGCGAAGGCGCGAAGTGCCCGGAGGCACCGTCGGTGGCCGGATCGCCGGGACGAGCAGCCCCTCTTCGAGGAGAGCCGCAGACGCTGCGAGCGCTTCCTGCTCCCCGCCGACCACGACCGGCACGATCGGGGAGGGCACAGTGCCGGTGCCGCCGAGCTGTGTGACATATCCCCGCAAACGAGCTAAAAGTTGCTCCCCCTCCTCTGAGCGCAGCACCTTGAGAGCCGCCCTTGCAGTTGCCGCATTTGCGGGTGCGAGGGCGGTCGTGAAAATGAACGAGCGGGACCGGTTGACCAGCATTTCGGTCATGAAACGCTTCCCTGCCACAAAGCCGCCCTGACTGCCGAGGGTCTTCGACAAGGTGCCGACGCGCAGGGTTTCACACGGGAAGTCGTCAAAATGGGGCCCGAGGACAGAATGCGCCTCGTCGATGACCAGTAGGGCGTCATGTAGGCTGCACGCCTGCGCCAGTTCGTTGACCGGTGCAACGTCGCCGTCCATGGAAAATACAGCGTCAGTGACCACGACCGCTCGGCCGCTCGCCGAAGAGAGCAATTTCGCTACGGCGTCGACATCGCGGTGGGGGTAAACCTCGACCACGGCGCCGAGGTTTTTCGCGAGCCTGCAGCCATCGATTATCGACGCGTGGTTCAGCTCGTCTGAACAGATGAGGACCTGAGGTCCGGCGATCGCCGACAGTACACCCAGGTTAGCGGCGAACCCCGTCGGGAAAACCAGGGCCGTTTCCGACGATTTCCAATCGGCCAGTGCAGCCTCCAACTCGCTGTGGACCGGTCGCGAGCCGCTGACCAAGCGCGAAGCCCCAGCGCCGGCCCCCCATTTGTCGATCGCGGCGTGTGCCGCCGCCAGCACCATCGGGTGTTCGGAGAGGCCGAGATAATCGTTGGAGGCGAAGGACACAACTCTGCGGCCATCGTTGAGCACACCTCCGTCGTTGAGCGGACCTCGGTCACTGAGAACACCGTGCGGCCCGAGAGCGTCGAAGTCGGTCAGCGTGCGCCACCGGCCCTTGGCCCGGGTCTTGGCGTTCTTAGCCTCGGCCCACTCGGCCCAGTTCACAACTCGGCCCACTCAGCCCAGTTCACGGCTCGGCCAGGTCCCCGTTCTGAGCCACCGCCGCGCCTGTGCCCCCTGTCTCAGTGACACCCAAGGCGTTCAGCATGAACGACTGCACACGCGCCTCGTCTCGCCAGGCGTCGTAGCGCCCCGATGGCCCTTGGTGGCCCGCGCCCATCTCGGTGCGCAACAGGAGCGGGTTGTGACCGGTTTTGGTCGCGCGCAGTTTTGCGACCCATTTGGCAGGCTCCCAATAACCGACGCGAGGGTCGTTGAGGCCAGCAGTCACGTACATCGATGGGTAGTCCACCGGCTCGACGTTGTCGTAGGGGGAATAAGACTTCATGTAGAAGTACGCCGCCGGGTCGTCGCGCGGGTTCCCCCATTCCTCCCACTCGGTGACCGTAAGCGGAAGTTCCTCGTCGGACATCGTAGTCACGACATCGACAAAGGGAACTTCCGCTACAACGGCATTGAAAAGGTCGGGCCGCATGTTGCTGACTGCTCCCATCAGCAGGCCTCCCGCGCTCCCGCCACGTATGACGAGGCGGTCAGCGGCCGTCCACCCGTCGGCAATGAGCTTTTCGGCGCAGGCAATGAAATCGTTGAAGGTGTTCTTTTTGTTCATGAGCCGTCCTTGCTCGTACCAGGGCCGGCCCATTTCCCCGCCGCCGCGCACGTGCGCGATGGCGAAAACGAAGCCGCGTTCGAGCAGGTTCAGGCGGGTTTGCGAAAAGGCGGGGTCGATGGTGATCTCGTAGCTGCCGTAGCCATAAAGAAGACATGGCGCCGACCCGTCGAGCTCCTGCTCCCGCCTGCACACGAGCGAGATCGGCACATGGGCCCCGTCCGGGGCCTCTGCCCACACCCGGGCGCTCCGGTAATCAGCGGGGTTGTAACCGCCACCTACCGTTGCCTGCTTGACCGTCACGCGTTCGCGGCTCTCCATGTTGTACTCGATGCTCGACGGCGGGCTTACGAGCGAGCTGTAGCCGAAGCGGACGACATCGGTGTCCCATTCCAGGCTCGCGTCCCCGCTCAGTGTGTAGGCGGGCTCGGGCTGGGCCACCACGTGTTCGTCACCATCGGACAGCCGTAGGGCCCTCAGCTGTTCCAGGCCTTCGAAACGCTCGAGGAGGAGTGCATGGCGCGCAAAGGCTTCGACCGACTCAACTTTGACCGAGGGCCGGTAAGGCAGGAGAGGCCGGAGCGCGCTGCGGTCGCTCTGCCCGACGGCAAGGGTGAACACGGCGAAGTTCTCGAGCGTTTCGTCGTCGGGCCCGTGGTTGGAGCGCACGAGCCAAACGTCTCCGTGTAGAGGGTGAACGGCGTGGTCGACGTCGTACTCGACCCCCTCCCGCCTGGCCAGGACGACCGATGGATGGTCGCGCTCTTTGTCCGCACGCAGGTAACGGACCTCGCTCGACATCTTGGACTCGCTGGTCACCAGGACGAAGCGCTTGCTCCTTGTAAGGCCGACCGAAACGAAAAAACGCTCGTCGTCCTCCTGGAACACGAGGTGGTCCTTGGACGCCGGGGTCCCGACGGCATGGCGCCAAACCTGCCAAGGGCGCATCGCCTTGTCCGGCCGGACGTAATAGAAGGTTTTGCAACTTCCCGACCAAGCCGAACCGTACTGGACGTCTTCGACGACGTCGGCCAGGTCGTCCCCCGAACCGAGGTCTCGGAAACGCAGCGTGTAGCGTTCCGAGCCGTCACGGTCGACGGCGTACGCGAGGACTTCCTGGTCCGGGCGGATGTCGAACACTCCCAGCGAGAAATAGTCGGAGCCGTCCGCGAGCTCGTTCTCGTCAAGGACGACCTCTCCGGGGTGTTGGGCGGCCCCAACCATCGGCCGGACCTCACCTTGGGGTGGCGGAGTGCCGTCCCCGGCGATGCCTGCCCCGGGGAGCGCTGCCCTGGCTGCCGCAAGCACTTCAGTAGCGGAGAGCGCCTTGGGGGGGTCAGCCCGCCGGCAGTGGACCGGGTATTGCTGGCCCGCCAGGATCCTCGACCAGTACCACCAACCTTCGTGGAATACCGGGGTGGAGATGTCCGTCTCTGCGGTCCTGGCGCGGATCTGACCGAACAGCTTCTCTTGCAGTGGGACCGTGGGTGCGAGCTCAGCCTCAGCGTAAGCATTCTCAGCCTGCAGGTACGCGACAACGGCTTGGTCCCGCTTGTCAGCGAGCCATTGCCAGTCGTCTTCCCTGGTGTCGCCGTGAGCGACGTGGACGGAAGGCTTGCGGGGCGCGATGGGTGGGTGGGGAACGTCGGGGAGGGGCATGGCGTTAGAAATAACTGTGGTACGCACTTCCTACCCGTTGGGCTCGCTGGGTGCAAAAGTGACCGAGCGGCGCGACGAGGCCTCACGTCTCGTGGGCGAGGGTATGCCAGTCGTGCTCGTGGGCGAGGACGCGGCCGCGCTCGGCGAAGCCGTGGCCGGAGCCGCGGACAGGGATAGCCATGAGCGCCTGCTCGGTGTGATGGTCGGGGGCCCATCACAGCCTGGTACGGATGCGGCAGCCGCGGAGATGGCCGGCGAGCTCTGGCCTTGGGCCAGGACCGCCCGGCGCGCGACCGACCAAGTTGACTAGCCTTGCGTCGCCTGTTGGTTAGCACACCGCAGTTGTTACTATCTACGTAGGAGAAATCTCCTACGGAGGGAAGCTCGATGGCCAACACAACTGAAGCTCTAGACCTCGACCGTTACCAGCTGGGCTGGAGCGACGTCGAGGACTATTACGTCTTCAAACCCAAGAGGGGCCTGAACGAGGACATCGTGCGGGAGATGTCCTGGATGAAGGGTGAGCCGCAGTGGATGACGGACCGTCGCCTGAAGGCGCTCCGGTACTTCGAGCGCCGGCCCATGCCGAGCTGGGGCGGGGACATGTCGGGGATCGATTTCGACAACATTTTCTATTACATAAAGCCGATCGACAAGCAGGTCAGCGCCTGGGACCAGCTTCCCGACTCAGTTAAGTCCACCTACGACAAGCTGGGCATCCCCGAAGCCGAGCGTAAGTACCTCGCCGGGGTCACCGCCCAGTACGAAAGCGAAGTCGTCTACCACCGCAACAGGGACGATTTGGCGCGCCAGGGTGTTCTGTTCTGCGACATGGACACTGCGCTGCGGGAGTACCCCGACCTGGTAAAGGAGTACTTCGGCAAGCTCATCCCGCCGAACGACAACAAGTTCGCGGCACTCAACTCGGCCGTGTGGTCGGGCGGGTCGTTCATCTATGTCCCACCCGGCGTGAAGGTCGACATGCCGCTTCAGGCGTACTTCCGGATCAACGCCGAAAACATGGGCCAGTTCGAGCGGACCCTGATAGTCGCCGACGAGGGCAGCGAAGTCCACTACATCGAGGGCTGCTCCGCCCCCGTCTACAGCACGGACTCGCTCCACTCCGCGGTCGTCGAGATCGTCTGCAAGAAGGCCAGTCGCGTTACGTACACGACCATCCAGAACTGGTCCAACAACGTCTACAACCTTGTGACCAAGCGCGCTCGCGCAGATGCGGAAGCTCACATGGCCTGGATAGATGGCAACATCGGGAGCCGGCTGACAATGAAGTACCCGGCGGTCTACCTGATGGGGCCGAAGGCTTCGGGCGAAGTGCTCTCGGTCGCCTATGCCGGAGCCGGCCAGCACCAGGATGCTGGCGCCAAGATGGTGCACGCGGCACCAGAGACGACCTCGACGATCATCTCCAAGTCGATTTCAAAAGACGCCGGTCGGACTTCGTACCGCGGGTTGGTGCGCTTCGAGGAGGGCGCCAAGCACTCCAAGAGCTTCGTGCGTTGTGACGCTCTCTTGCTCGACGAAAAGTCCCGTTCGGACACTTATCCCTACATCGAGTTCGGCGAGCACGATGCCCAGGTGGGCCACGAGGCGACGATCTCCAAGGTTGGCGACGACCAGCTCTTCTACCTGATGAGCCGTGGTCTTTCCGAGCAGCAGGCGATGAGCATGATCGTCAACGGCTTCATCGAACCCGTGACCCGGACGCTGCCGATGGAGTACGCCGTCGAGTGGAGCCGGTTGATCGAGCTCCAGATGGAGGGCAGCGTAGGCTGACCTATGGGCCCGTCGCGAGGCGGGCCTCCTGTCCTGGCGTCCGCCACGCCCTAAGATCCAGGTGTGGGAGCTGCAGTGGCGCTGGCAATCATGCTCGTGGTGGTGGTGGGCGTGCTGAGCTTGGCCGTCAATGCGCAAGGGCCGTTCCAAGGTGGTGCACCACTCGGCCAAGGACGCCCCGCTCGCGCCAGCCACCCCGGAGCTCAACCTTCCCCCCCCGGCCGGGCGCCTCGCCGGCCTACCCGGGACCGGGCGGAGAGAAGCCGGGAGCGTCCACCGGCTGCCCCCCCGGCTGCCCCTGCGAAGGGCCCGCAGGTGGAGCCCGACATCCCCGTCGGCGACCTGAAACCGCTCAATACTCAGGGTCAGGCGCTAGTTATGTCGGTCGTCGATGAGCGGACACTGGGCCCCGTCACGCGGAGCCGCCTCACGCTGCGCATCCAGCCGACGGAGGGCGAGCCCTTCGAGGTGACTACCCGCGTTGCGTTCCCAACCCCTGAGGAACGGGCGCGGATAAAGGTTGGGAGAACGATCGGCGTCCGCTACGACTCCGAGGACCACCGCCGGGTTGTGGTCGACCCGGAGCAGGACGCGGGGGACTGACGGGCCTTTGCCCGACTGGCAGTTCTCCGACCGCATCGATGCAGGCAGAGCGCTTGGTGAACAGCTGGCTCTTTGCCACGATCTTTCGGATCCGGTGGTAGTGGCTCTGCCCAGAGGCGGCGTACCGGTCGGAGCCCAGGTCGCACGGAGGCTTGGTGCGCCTCTGGTTGCGATGCCCGTTGGCAAGGTGGGTGCTCCGGGGCGTGAGGAGCTTGCGGTGGGTGCGGTCGCCTCTGGAGGGGTGAGGGTGCTCAACGACGACGTGATCGCTGCTTTGCGCCTCGGCCCTGATGAAGTCGAGGACCTTGTGAGCAAAGCGGCTGCCAAGCTAGCCCATCAAGTCGAGCTCTACCGCCGGGAAAGCCCACGGGTACCACTGTCGGGACGTTCGGTGGTGGTGGTCGACGAC
>Ga0302326_10029630_pt1 | contig 10976 bp, 10 predicted proteins | sample Palsa_T0_3_FD_202264 | JGI IMG/M metagenome (GOLD analysis project Ga0302326, IMG submission 202264) | Peat permafrost microbial communities from Stordalen Mire near Abisko, Sweden - Palsa_T0_3 | ecosystem: Environmental > Terrestrial > Soil > Palsa > Peat permafrost | place: Sweden: Abisko...
TTCAATGCAGGCAACGCGCAGCCCTAGCTGGGCAGCGCGAATGGCCGCGACATATCCGCCGGGTCCGGCCCCGATGACGATCAGATCGAATGAGTTCTTGTCCATGTGCTGGAGAATTGTAGCCGCTGTGCCGGGAGGATGCCGCAATCCGGGGCGCCGGGAACAGGATTCAGGGTTCGGGGTCCAGGGTTCAGGAGGGAAGGCAAAATCACGATGGGCGATGACGCGCGCTGGAATTCGTAGGGTCCGCACAGCGGATCGCTTCGTCTGAACCCTGAACCCCTCTCGTCCCCGGCCGGCGGCTCACTTCATCATCTCATCCAGCAGTGGGTGCATGGCGTCGTACCAGAGGTCGTATCCCTTGGCCGTGGGATGCAGCTTGTCGCGCATGACGTCGGCGGGAATCTCGTCCTTGTCGTCGAGGAACACTTTGCCGATGTCGAGGTAGCGCACGGTGCTGCCATCGTCGAGCTTGGAGATGATCTGGTTGATCTTCGCGACCGCCTCGCGGTGGGCGCTGCCGGGCGTGTCGCGGGGAAAGACCGCCAACAGCAGGATCTTCGACTGCGGCAGCTTCTCGCGGATGCTCTGCACGATCTTCGCGACTCCGGCCGCGGCCCACTCCGGCTCGTCCGGCGGCGTATGGCCGATGTTGTTGGTGCCGATCATCAGCACCACGACCTTGGGATTGATTCCGTCCAGTTCCCCGTGCTCGATGCGCCACAGCACGTGCTCGGTGGAGTCGCCGCTGATGCCGAAATCCGCGGGAGAATACGGCGCGAACTTGAGCCAGCTGAACTCGCCGACGCGCGGCCAGAAGTCGGTGATCGAGTCGCCCATGAACAGCAGGCCGATGTCGCCCTCGGTCTTGCGGTACATGAACTGAGTGTGGCGGGGAACGTCTTTGGGCTTGGGCGTCAGCGCGTCGTCGGGCGAGCGCGGCGGCGGGGCCGGTCTGGTCGTGGGCGTCGGGGCGGGCGCCGGCGACGGCGCGGTATCGCCGCGGGCGATTGCCGCTGCGAATGCCATGGCCAGGAACGTCGAAATTGAACCGCGCCACAATGTGCGAAACGCCTGCCGCATGATGTTCCTCCCGGAATGAATCCGCCGTGCGACCTGGAACTGTCCCAGAACTTTTCAAAGCCACCTGTCGGAGTCGAACCGACAACCCCCGCTTTACAAAAGCGGTGCTCTGCCAATTGAGCTAAGGTGGCGGGAATTCGCTGGTCGTTTGGGTTTGAAACGGCCTGATTTCCCCGCGTAGCGGTCGCCCCGAAGGGGCACTTGTTCGCTTAAACAAAGCAACGTGCCCCTTCGGGGCGACCGCTACGCGGGGATATGAGACCGTCTCGTTTCCACGCCGCGAAACCGCAAGCGGGAGTTTAGCTTCGATTTGCTCGGGGGCAATCATGCGGGGAGGCCCAGGGCTTCGCGGAGATTCCCGCCCAGGATTTTGGCCTGGTCGGGTTCCAGGAGGTCCAGACTCTTGATCGTGTTGATGGCGATCTCGATGTGATCCTCCTTGTTGTAGGGGAAATCCAGGCCGAAGATGAGTTGGTCGACGCCGGCCTGGAGAATCAGCTCGTTGAGCCGCTCGGGGGGGAGATACCAGAAGCGCAGGTAATTGGGCGTCAGGCAACTCGTGAGCCCAGCGTAGACCATGCAGCGGCGGCCGGGGACGGGGGGATAGGGGATGGCGTTGACGATGACGGCCAGGGCGTCGGGAAAATAGCTGTAGCCGCCGACGTGCTCGAGGCTGAATCGCAGGTCGGGGAATTTCCAGGCGATTTCGTCGAAGTGCTGAACGTTGATTCCCCTGAGCGGATAGCGGTGGACGCCGGTGTGGAAGGTGATGAACATCTCCTGTGCTTCGGCGGCGGCGTAGGCTTTGAGGGCCGCGGGGCAGAGAATGTCGAACTTCTGGGCGTTGGGGTGCATCTTGAGGCCGAGCAGGCCCAGTTTTTTGGCGTGGCGGACCTGGGCCTCGATGTCGGGGCGCTCCAGGTCGAGCGTGCCGAAGCCGAAGAGGCGCGGCTGGCCGCGCAGCGCGCCGGCCAACCAATCGTTGGGGGGCTGCTGAAACCCGGCCCGCTCGCACTGATGAGCAAACGGTGCGAAGCAGACGGCCTGCTCGATTCCCGTGTTGTCCAGAAACGTCAGCAGGCGATCGATGGTTCCGTCGGCGTTCACTGCCGCGGGGAACACATGGGCGTGGTTGGCCAGAATCCGAATCGCCATCTCTTATTCTACGGTGACGCTCTTGGCCAGGTTGCGCGGCTTATCGACATTGCACCCGCGGGCGCAGGCCGCGTGATACGCCAGCAATTGTAACGGAACCACGCTCAAAATCGGCTGAAGCGGCTCGGGCGCGTCAGGGATGTAGACCACGTCATCGGAATAGCGCTGAATCTGGGCATCGCCCTCGGTGGCGACGGCGATGACGTGTCCGCCGCGGGCACGCACTTCCTCGATGTTGCTGATGACCTTGTCGTATTGCACGCCCTTGGTGGCGACGAAGACGACGGGCATTCCCTCGTTGATCAGGGCGATCGGGCCGTGCTTCATCTCGGCGGCGGGCATGCCCTCGGCGTGGATGTAGCTGATCTCCTTCAGTTTCAGCGCCCCTTCCAGCGCGATCGGATAGTGATATCCGCGGCCCAGGAAGAGCCAGTTCTCGCGGTCGCAGAACTTGGCGGCGATGTCTTTGATCTGCTCGCTGTGACCGAGGACCTTCTGCACACCGGCCGGGATGGCGCAGAGTCCGTCGATGATCTCCTGGCACTGTGCCTGGCTCATGAATCTTCGCCGGCCGACGTAAACGGCCATCATGGTCAGTACGGTACACATGCAGGTGAAGGCCTTGGTGCTGGCGACGCCGATCTCGGGCCCGGCGTGCAGATAGACGCCGCCGTGGGTTTCCCGGGCGATGGTGCTGCCGACGGAGTTGACCACGCCCAGGCCCAGCGCACCCTTTTCCTTGGCTTCGCGCAGGGCGGCCAGCGTGTCGGCGGTTTCGCCGGACTGGCTGATGGCGACGACGACGGTTCCCTCTTCCACCAGCGGATTGCGATAGCGGAATTCACTGGCGTAGGTGCATTCGGTGACGACCTTGGCCAGGTCTTCCATCAGATAATCGCCGACCAGCCCGGCGTGCCAGGCGGTGCCGGCGCCGGTGAGAATGAATCGGCGGGCCTTGGTCAGGTCGCGGGCATGATCCGCCAGACCGCCCAGCACGATCCGCCCCTCGCGCTGATCGGCGCGGCCGAGGAGGCAGTTGCTGATGGCCGTCGGCTGCTCCATGATCTCCTTGAGCATGTAATGCTCGTAGCCGCCCAGCTCATATTCCTCGATCTTGTTCTCGAGGATGGAGACCACGGGGCTGACGGCGATGTCGTCGATGGTGGTGGTGCGGAATTCGCTGGGCCGAAGGACCGCCATTTCGTTGTCATTGAGGTAAATGACCTGGCTGGTGTGCTCGACGATGGCGCTGGCATCGGAGGCGACGATGTATTCCTCCTGGCCGACGCCGATGATCAGCGGGCTTCCCTTGCGGGCGACAACCAGCGTGTCGGGCTCGTCCTTGCAGAGCACGGCGATGCCGTATGTCCCCTGCACTTCGTGCAGTGCCAACTGAACCGCCCGCTGCAACAGCGAAACGCCGGGGGGGATATGGTTCTTGGCTTGAAGCTCGGTGTAGAGATGGCCGACGAGGACGGCCAGCACCTCGGTGTCGGTCTGGCTGGAAAAGTGGTGGCCGCGCTCCATCAGAAACTTCTTGAGCACGCCGTAGTTTTCGATAATTCCGTTGTGAACCAGTGCGATGCGGCCGCGGTCATCGACGTGAGGGTGGGCATTGCACTCGGTCGGCGCTCCGTGGGTTGCCCAGCGGGTGTGGGCCATGCCCAGATGCGAGGGGGGAAACGCCTTGCCATTGTGCAGCGCGTTTTCCAGCACGCTGATGCGCCCGACGGATCGGCGGACATGCAGCTCGCCGGCTTCGTCGATCACGGCGATGCCGGCCGAGTCATAGCCGCGATATTCCAGCCGCTTCAATCCCTCGATGAGCAGCGGCTGGGCGATCTTTCGGCCGACATAAGCGACGATCCCACACATGAGGCCTCCTTGAGCAGACGCGGTCGTATCTATATCGACGGGCTTGGCCCGCCGCTGCGGCCGCATTCCTTCCGTGGATGGTTCGGCATAGAGTGTATCGGACGTTGGCCCGGCGGCAATCCATCAAAGCGACCGCTCCGTTAGCCCCCCGCTCTGCGGGGGTTTTGAACTCCCACAAAGAACCCCCGCGGAGCGGGGGGCTAACGGAGTGGGATGGATGATCGCCGGATACGACGATGCATCAACGGTACGCCGCATGGACCTCTTCCACGACACCCGGCAGCGAAACCTCGACCGCGTGGCCCCGCTGGCGGTCAGAATGCGCCCCAGAACGCTGGATGAATTCGTCGGCCAGCAGCATTTCCTGGGTCCGGGGATGCTCCTGCGGCGGATGCTCGAGGCGGACCGATTGACCAGCGTCATCTTCTTCGGCCCGCCGGGAACGGGCAAAACCACCCTGGCCAAGCTGATCGCCCAGTATACGCAAAGCCATTTCGAGCAGGTCAACGCCGCGGCCGTCGGGGTCAAGGAGGTGCGAGCGATCATCGACGCCGCCAGGGATCTGCTGGGCAATTCCGGGCGGCGAACGGTGCTGTTTCTGGATGAAATCCATCGCTTCAACCGGGCGCAGCAGGACATTCTATTGCCGGATGTCGAGGCGGGGCAGATTATTCTGGTCGGGGCGACGACGGAGAATCCGTTTTTCGCGATCAACTCGCCGTTGGTCAGCCGCAGCCAGTTGTTTCAATTCGCCGCGTTGTCGGAGGCGGAAATCCGCAGCGTGATCCAGCGGGCTGTGCAGGACAAAGAACGCGGCTTCGGCAAGCTCGCTCTGGCCATCGACCCGGCGGCGATCGACCTGTGGGCGACCATGTCGGATGGCGATGCCCGCCGGGCGTTGATGGGGTTGGAGGTGGCGGTCCTGTCGCAAACGCAGGAGTCAGGGCCGCAGGAGTCAGGGTTCAGGGTTCAGGGTTCAGGAGAAGAGGAACCGGCTGCCTCAGACCTGAACCCCGAACCCCGAACCCTGAACCCTCTCCGCATCACGCTCGAAATTGCCGAGCAGTCGATGCAGCGCAAGGCGATCGTTTACGACGGCACCGGCGATGAGCATTACGACGCGGCCAGCGCACTGATCAAGTCCATGCGCGGCAGCGATCCGGACGCGGCGGTCTATTGGGTGGCGCGGATGCTCGAAGCCGGGGAGGATCCGCGGTTCATCGCCCGACGAATCGCCATTCTGGCCAGCGAGGACATTGGCAACGCCGACCCCCGGGCGATTGTCGTGGCGGCGGCGGCGTTTGAGATTGTCGAGAAGATCGGCATGCCCGAAGCGCAGCTAACGCTTGGGCAAGCCGCCGTTTATATGGCGACCGCCCCGAAGTCCAACGCCTCGGCCCAGGCGATCTGGGCCGCGATGAAAGACGTCCGCGAAGGGCGCACGCTCCCGGTCCCAAAGCATCTGCGCGACTCGCACTATCAGGGAGCCAAGCGGCTGGGGCACGGCGAGGGTTATCGGAACCCCCACGAGTCCGGTCAGGGAAATGCTCGACAAGAATACCTCGGAGTCGATAGAACATACTACGTGCCAACCGACAGTGGGTACGAAGCGATCATTGGAAAACAGATGCGGCTTCGACGAGAATCTGAGCAGGCGAGCCGATCAGGAGAAGCCGCGTCAGCCGATGATAAGGGGTCAGACAAACCGGGTTGTGGAAACGAACGTAATGAGTGATATGAAGAGCAAGGCAGTTCTCCGAAAGCAGCTGAGGGAAGTTCTCGCTTCAATCAGCGCTTCGGAGCGGCATGTCAAGAGCGTGGCGGCGTGCGGATTCCTCACCGAAACGCCCGAGTTCGCCTCGGCACGGGTGGTGATGCTCTATCTCAGCACGCCGGACGAAGTGGATACCGCCCCGCTGGCCCTCAAGTGCTGGCAGGAGGGTAAGACCGTCGTGGTGCCCAAGGTCAGTTGGGACCAGCGCCGCATGCTGCCGGTGGAGATTGCCACGCTGCAAACCGGCATGACCACCACCGGTGCCGGCGTGCGCGAGCCGATCGCCGGAAAGCCGATCCCACTCGATCTCATCGACCTGGTCGTCGTCCCGGGCATCGGATTCACACCCAGCGGCCACCGCATCGGGCGCGGCATGGGCTTCTACGACCGCTTCCTGGCGCAAAGCGATTTCATCGGCATTTCCTGCGGGCTTGGCTTCGAGGAGCAGGTCGTCGAGCAGTTCCCGGTGCTTGACCATGACATGGCGCTTTGTATGCTGGCCACCGATCGGGGCATCAGACGCTTCGCTTCCGTCGGAAGCGTCAGAGAATAGCTGTATCTGATCGTCCTGAGAACACGGAGGTTCTCATGCAGCGCAACCGGCGAATCAGCCGACCGCTCTTCGCGGCCCTGGCACTTGTCATCGTCCTGGCCCTTGGTTTTTATCTGCATCGGCTCAATCAGACCCGCGCCGCCGAGCAGCAACGCATGGCAGACGCCCGCCCTGCCGTTCCCACGCCCGCGGCCGATTTCACCAGCCCCCCGCAAACGCCGCCCACCATCGCCGTCAAGTCTGATGATGACGCCTTGGTCACGCAAACGCCGTTGAGCGCTTCCGCCGTCGAACCCGCCGAGCCAGCCGCTCCAGTCGAGCCGACCACCAAACCCGCGGCTCTCTTCGCCACCGACGTTTTGCCGCGTAACGATTCCTTGACGCAAACCCCAACTGCCCCGCCGACGACGGCGCCAGCTGCTTCGATCGACGTGCCCGCTCCCGCCGCTCCGAAGATCGATCCCAGCGACCCGGTCGCCGCCCGCGAAACGCTCAACGCCTCGCTGCTGTCGGGAAGTCTCTCCGCGCAGGAAGCCGACTCCGTGCGCCACCAAATGGCGGCTCTCAACCAGACGCTGGTCTTCTCCAACGAACGCTCGTCTGCCGATCCGTGGAGCGCCAGTTATCTCGTGCAGAGCGGCGAACGCCTCTCCAGCATCGCCAACCGCAACAGCGTCACCTGGCAACTGCTCTCCCGCATCAATCACGTCGATCCGCGGCGGCTGCGGGCCGGCGCCACCATCAAGACGCTCAAGGGTCCGTTCTTCGCCGTCGTCACCAAGAGCCAGTTCCGAATGGACATCTACCTCGGCGCCCCCGGCGGACCTGGCTCCATGTATGTCACTTCATTCATCGTCGGCCTGGGAAAAGATGACTCGACGCCGACCGGCACCTGGCAGGTGCAATCGGGCAACAAAATTCTTCACCCCGTCTATTACAGCCCTCGCGGCGAACCCCCCATTGAAGCCGACGACCCGAAAAATCCCCTCGGCGGCTACTGGATCGGGCTCGAGGGCATGGACGGCGCGGCCGTCGATAAACACTCCTACGGAATCCACGGCACCATCGACCCCACGTCCATCGGCAAACAGGAATCCCTCGGCTGCATCCGCCTGGCTCACGACGACATCGAGCTGACCTTCGAGCTGCTGGTCGAAGGCAAGAGCAAGGTTGTCGTCAATCCATAGAGGTCCGATAACTGCTCATGTTTTCATGAGACTTGCTCCGATGATGGAGGTGCAGGAATCCTTCATCAAAGGAGTCGTTCATGACACCCGGTCGCAAGATGTTGCTGCAGACGTTAGCCGGCCACCTGGCTCTTCTCGAATCCGCCAACCCCCGCAAGGCCAGCTCTCCGCTGGCCAAAAGAACCCAGCGCTATGTGAATGCCTGCTTGCGCCGGCATGAGGGCAGCTCGCGCCGCCAGGCCGCATGAGCGGCGGTCTCAAATCAAGTCGCCAACCCACGGAGGCAAGCTCCGTGGGCGCTTAACGACCGTCGCCCGCCGATGCTGCGTAGCGGGCGGGCCGCAGGCCCCCGAATCCGAATGCCTTGGGCTGGCAAGTAACGGCGCTGCGGTGCGGCTGCGATCGTTCTGTCATGGCATCCGCCGTCAACATCGAGTGTGCACTGCAACAGCAGCCGCCAACGTGGACCGCCTGCGTCGAGTTGTTACCTTGCTGCTGATGAGGAAGCTAGTCCGTTGCCTCGACGGCAGCCTTGCGTCGTGTGGCGGCGGCGTCCAGAAATTGCCGCAGGGCTTCCTGCTTCTGCGGCTCCAGCAACTCGCCGAATTCCCGCAACTGCGCCTGCAATCGGGCTAGTGCGGTCCGCACGTTATCCCGGTTGTCGATCAGAATATCGCGCCACAGCGCCCCGTCGCCGCCGGCGATTCTGGTGAAGTCCATGAATCCTTTGCCGGCCAAGCGAATCGCATCATCCGATGTTCCGGCCACCAGCAGGGCGGCCAGGGCGTGGGGGAGATGGCTGATCTGGGCGATGGATCGGTCGTGCTCGTCGGGGGAGAGATGGAGCGTGCGCATGGCGAGCGTTCGCCAGAATGCCTCGACCGTCGCCAATGCTTCGGGGGCGGTTTGTGCAGTGGGCGTGAGAATGCAAAGTGCATTGTCGAATAGATCGCTCCGCGCGAATTCCACGCCGCGTTTTTCGCTGCCGGCCATGGGATGGCTGCCGACGAACCGGGCGGGGCGGGGGAGGATTTGCCCGGCAAGTTGGACCACGGAGCGCTTGGTGCTCCCCACGTCCGTGACAATCGCATCGGCCGAGATCTCGCCGGCGATTTTTTGCAAAATCTCCGGGAAGACGCCGACTGGCGTGCAGAGAATCACCAGATCCGCCCCGCGAACCGCCTGGGCCGGATCATCGTACGCCTGGTCGATCGCCCCGCATTGCCGCGCGGCATCGAGGGTCTGGCGGCGGTGTCCGTAACCGGTTACCAAGCATGACTTTATTCGCTGTTTGACGGCCAGCCCGATCGAGCCGCCCAGAAGCCCCACACCCAGGATACTCACGTGCCGCGGTTGCATAGTCCGATAATAACCACGGAGACCCGGATGGTGAAAACCTCCCGCTCGAATCTGCATTGACGCCTGAACGCTCGGTGGCGTTATTAGACTCGGTGATTGTTGATGTCGAGTGGTCTATCGCTATCGTATGTGCCCCCGATGAAGATTTGATTTGCGGCGGCAGGAACGACGAACTAAAGGCGGCCGATCATTTAGCAGCGGCCGAACGCAGACATGGCTCAAACGCCCAGTTTCTCAGAACTGTCCGGCTCCAGCCCGCTGGAAGACAGTGCCGCCGCCCGAGGCCCCAGCGGCAAACCGGCCGTCCGCGTGACGCTGGATTTTGAAAAATCGATCGTCCACGTGGAAACTCAGATCCGCGAGCTGGAAGCCATGCAGCTTCAGAAGCGGGTGGATTATTCCAAGGAGCTTCGCCAGCTTCGCAGCAATCAGACCTCGCTGCTGCGCAAAACCTACGACAATCTCAGCGCCTGGGAGACGGTGCAGGTGGCCCGTCACCCGCAGAGGCCGCTGTTCAAGGATTACGTCGAGCTGAATTGCCGCGACTTCCGCGAGTTGCACGGCGACCGCTGTTTCGGCGACGACCCCGCCATTCGCTGCGGCTTGGCCCGGATGGGCGGTCACAAGGTCATGCTCATCGGCCATCATAAGGGCCGCGACACCAAGGAAAAAATTCAATGCTATTTTGGCCTGGCTCACCCCGAGGGATATCGCAAGGCGCTGCGGTGCATGAAGCTGGCAGAGAAATTTGAGTTGCCGGTGGTGACTCTGATCGACACACCCGGCGCGTATCCCGGCATTGGGGCCGAGGAACGTGGGCAGGCCGAGTCGATCGCACGCAATCTGATGGAAATGTCGCGGCTGCGGACACCCATCGTCAGCGTCGTGACCGGCGAGGGTGGGTCCGGCGGGGCGCTTGGCATCGGAGTGGCCGACCGCGTGGCGATGATGGAGTTCGCCTGGTATTCGGTGATCTCGCCCGAGGCCTGCTCGGCGATCTTGTTCAAGAGCAACGACGAAGCCGCCGCGTTGGCCGGCAGCTTGAAGCTGACGAGCAAGGACCTCCGCCAGCTTGGCCTGATCGACGCCATCGTGCCCGAGCCGCTGGGCGCCGCCCACCGCGACCCGCACGCCGCCGCTCACAACCTCGGGCAATACATCTCCAAGACGCTGCGCGAGCTCAAGCGATTCAAGATCGAGAACCTCATCGAGCGGCGTTACGAAAAGTTCCGGCAACTGGGCGCGGTGGCAGAGACCACGCGCCGCCAGGCCACCAAACCCGCCTGACGCCCCCGGCCGGGGCATCCGCTATAATCGGTTCGATGCCCAGCCATACGCAAAGCATTCAGAACCTCATTACGGAGTTGTCGCGCCTTCCCGGCATCGGCATGCGGTCGGCGGAGCGCATCGCGTTTCATCTGCTCAAGCAGGAGCCGGCCGACGCGCTGAAGCTGGCCGATGCGATTCGCGACGTGAAGACGCGCATCAAGAATTGTTCGATCTGCTCGAACCTGACCGAGGACGATCCCTGCTCCATCTGCACCGACACCCGGCGGGATCAGTCCGTGGTCTGCATCGTTGAACAACCCAAGGATTTGCTCGCCCTGGAATCCGCCGGGCTGTATCGCGGGGTGTATCACGTTCTGCTGGGACGTATCTCGCCGCTGGAACAGGTCGAGCCGGCCGACCTCACAATCGACCGCCTGATCGAACGCCTAGCCGGCGGAACGATCCGCGAGGTGATCATGGGAACCAACCCCACACTCGAAGGCGACGGCACCGCGCTCTACGTGCAAAGCTTGATTGGACAAGGATTTCCGACGATTGCGGTGACCCGACTGGCCCGCGGGCTGCCCGCGGGCGGCAACATTGAATATGCCAACAAGAACATTCTCGCCGACGCGATCAGCGGCCGACAGAAGATGTGATCGCACGCCCGAAGATCGATTCGCGCCGTCAACGGCAAATCTATCCGGCGCAGCGCCGGGCG
>Ga0302326_10029631_pt1 | contig 10976 bp, 16 predicted proteins | sample Palsa_T0_3_FD_202264 | JGI IMG/M metagenome (GOLD analysis project Ga0302326, IMG submission 202264) | Peat permafrost microbial communities from Stordalen Mire near Abisko, Sweden - Palsa_T0_3 | ecosystem: Environmental > Terrestrial > Soil > Palsa > Peat permafrost | place: Sweden: Abisko...
CCCCTAACAACGAATATTTTTAATTAGAATATCACCCTCTCCCCATTAAAGTATACAAACCAAACCCATTACAACAGAAAAAAAAAAGGCCTCCAAACAAAAAACTAGCTAAGAGCCCGCCATAAGGAAATACAGCCCATAAAACCAACACCAAAAATAAAGAAATCACGGGAGAAAAATAATAAATAAATAAGTTAGAGGTAACAACTGTAAATTGCTCCTTAATAAACAACTTAACAGCATCCCCAAAAGACTGTAAAATACCAGTATACCCCACCTTGTTAGGCCCCCTGCGAATTTGAATGTAGCCAAGCCCCCTGCGCTCTAATAACACCAAAAAAGCAACTCTAACTAATACCCCAACCACTACAATTAAATAAGAAACCACCCCTATTATCACTTCCACTAAAACTCGAATTACCAGATAAACATTAAATTTATATAAAGAATCTAAGTCAGTCGCACTAATCTGCCAATCTAGTAAGCAAGAATTAAATACCTACGACCCTTTCGTACTAGAAGATTAATTCTTTGAGCCCAAAGATAGAAACCAACCTGGCTTTCACCGATTTGAACTCAAATCATGTAAGAATTTTATAGTCGAACAGACCATCTAATTATAATGCTGCCCATAGTAGACCCCTTAATTCAACATCGAGGTCGCAAAAAACTTTATCGATAAGAACTCTCCAAAATTATAACGCTGTTATCCCTCAGGTAACTACTTTATTTTTCAAAATAAAGATTATTTGAAATTTCAATACAACTAAACAGAAGATTTTTATATTCTAAACGTTGCCCCAACGAAGCTTTTAATCCTTTAATTAAATCCCCCCGAATTTAATTAAAAAAAATAAAAGCTAAGCTCTAAAGGGTCTTATCGTCCCCTGGGCACACCTAAGCGTTTTCACTTAAAACTTAAATTTAATTTAAACAATAAATAAAAATTCAACCAGTTAAACCATTCATACCATTCTTTAATTAAAAGACTAATGATTACGCTACCTTAGCACGGTCAATATACCGCGGCCCTTCATTTTACAGTGGGCAGGCCTTACTTTTCATTTAACCTAAAAGAAATGTTTCTGCTAAACAGACTGGCTAAAAAATGTCGAATTCATAAATTAATTCTTTAAAAAAAATAACCCATACAATTTAACTTAATAATAAAATCATTTAAACAAAAGAATTTTAACTTAACCCCCACAAAAAATCAAAGCCAAACCACTAAAAATACAGGAACGGACACTATTAAATATAATTTACAGCCGGCTCATTTTAAACCTTGACAAGTGACTATTTTAATTCTCTTTATAGCCTAGTAAACCCAGAGATCATCCCCTGAGATTTAAAACTCAAGGTACTAGCAGGTAATTACAAACCAGTAGCCCCTAAATAAAACAATAATTATTAAATTTCAACTAGATATAAATTAATACGTAAACATTTCATTACCCCCAAAACCTATGACATCCTATTCCACGGAACACACTCTATTTCAATAGCCCATTAATTTTCGAGAAAACAAAATCTTTAATAAAATAAACTTCCCTTGATACAAAAAGTACTTTTCTAACCTTCTAATTAAAATAACTAAAACTATTTTATTCAACCCTTCGGCTAACTTCTAAACTTCAAATTCCTAAAAAATACTTAATTTAAAATAACATTCATTATTTCACCCCTCAACCATAAAAACACATAAGATAAAATCATGATGAACTCATTGTAAGTGAAACGCTTTAATCAAGCTCTGTCTTCTTATCTAGATACTTTTTCCAAACCATCTACTTTGTTACGACTTATCTAATTTAAAATCAGAGCGACGGGCGATGTGTACATAAACTAGAGCCCAATTCGCTATTTGTGTATACTACCCTCAAATCCTTTTTATCATATGCTCTACTGTATTATAAAACAGTAACCCACTTCTACCTTCTTATAAATTAAACCTTGACTTGAAGTATTTATTTTAAACCATTAAAAATTAAATTACAACTTAATTTTTTATACAGCGGTATATAAAATAAAAGAAGATAAAAAATTTTGTGTGTTGTCCATTATAGAGCAGGTTCCTCTGATAGGATAGTTTACCGCCAAATTCTTTAGGTTTAAATTAGTTACTACCTTAATTTTATCAAAGCGACTATAACAGGGTATCTAATCCTGGTTTATATTTATTACTAAAACTTGTTAACCCTTCTTACATTATTAGCCAAATAGAATTTCACCCCACTAAGAGTAATATAAACATTACCCCTAAAAACAAATTTCACTAGCCTAATTCTAATTTTTAGTCTAACCGCAGACGCTGGCACCAATTTCTTCTAATCACATAATAAATACTTAAATCAAATAAAGTCATTATCTAATATTAAATACTGCCCACAAACATGTACAAGATTTTATTAATTAAACCCCAAGCTAGAATCAAACTTTTCTTACCCCACCCAAAACACCTAACATATTTTTAGACACTTTTTTATTTAAAATTTAAGTGTCTAAAAATATAAATCAGGGATTTTGTTTTTATTAAAAATATCTTTGCCATTACTTATTAAGTAAACATGTGTATTTATATTATAATAAATCTTTTATTTATATATATATTTAATTATTTATAATACTTTTTATATTTTAAATAAATATAAGATTTTCAATAAATTATAATTCTTCTTTAATTTTAATTATTAAATATTATATTAATGTTAATAATTTAATACTTATATTATATATATTTATATATTAAATATAGTAGATATAAAATATATAACTATATATATATAATATATTTTTTATATAATAATAACAACTTTTTTATTTTAGTTACTTTTAAAATTCTTAGAAAATAAGAAGAATGCCTGACTTTAAAAGGGTTATTTTGATAGAATAAAGCATGTAATTTTTACTTCTTCTTACAAATAACAGACTCACACTATTTCTTTTAAAATCAAAATTTAATGTTCCTTTAAACTAAATTGTAAAAAGGTAAGCTAAACAAAGCTAACAGGTTCATACCCTGTTTATGGGGGTTGATCCCCCTCTTTTTAATGTTTATCAAATCTTATCAATTAATTTTTATTTCCACTTTAATTTTTGGTACCTTAGTAGCAGTATCAGCTAATTCCTGGTTTACTAGATGACTAGGCCTAGAAATTAACCTAATGAGTATGACCCCCCTAATACTCATTAAAGTTAAAAAACCCCTAGTTGAAGCCTCAATTAAATATTTTTTAATCCAGGCCCTGGCCTCTACCTTTCTAATCATTAGAGTAAATCTTATTCTCTCTTCTTCAATATCTATTAAAATAGAGTCCCTAGAACTTTTAATTTTAATCTCTTTAGTGATAAAGGCAGGAATCCCCCCCCTGCACTTTTGATTTCCAAATATCATAAATAACTTACACTGACCCCAGTGTTTCGTCTTATTCACATGACAAAAAGTAGCCCCCTTACTCTTGATATCTTGTTTTCAAATCAATAAAATTATTATTATTTCCATCCTAGCTTTAATCGTTGGCACATTAGGTGGACTAAATCAATTACTCACAAAAACCATCATAACTTACTCCTCTATCGCCCACAGAAGCTGGCTTCTTCTAGCAGCATCTATTAGACTACTCAACTGAATATTTTATTTTACAGTATACTGTTTACTCTCAGCCAGAATTGTTTTCTTGGTGTGAGTATCCCCCCTTAAAAAAATAAATGAAATATTTATGTGGTCAGAGCCCCCCTCAACTAAATATGCTTTTTTATTTAACATACTTTCCCTTGGGGGCCTACCCCCTTTTGTTGGGTTTTTAGCTAAACTATCTATTATTATTTATCTTACTCAAACAAATCTTTACTTTCTTGCACTTTTACTAGTTATAATATCCCTAGTATCCCTTTTTTATTACTTTCGGCTAACATACTCCTTTGCCATATCTAAACAAAATATAAAGTACAATGCCCTACCTTCTATTTATAAAACTAATAATGTTTTACTTTTTTCGGCGACCTCTCTTAACATCCTAATCCCCCTAATAAACTCTACTTTTTAAAGTTTTAAGTTAAAAAAACTTTAGTCCTTCAAAGTCTAATTTATGGGAGCCGCTCATAAACTTTAAGGCTAAGGCTTAAACTCCCATCTCTGAGTTTGCACCTCAAAATTTTTATTAAACTACTAACCCTGAGGGAGGAAATTTCCTTCTTTCTTAATCAAATTTACAATCTGACACCTAACTCAGCCACTCACTCCCTATCGCCCGATGATTTTATTCAACAAACCATAAAGATATTGGAACACTATACTTAATTTTCGGAGCATGATCAGCAATAGTTGGTACTGCTTTTAGTGTGCTAATCCGCCTAGAATTAGGTCAACCAGGAAGATTCATTGGAGACGATCAAATCTATAACGTTATGGTAACTGCTCATGCTTTTATTATAATTTTTTTTATGGTTATACCCATTATAATCGGGGGGTTTGGTAACTGATTAGTACCGTTAATAATCGGGGCCCCCGATATAGCCTTTCCTCGTATAAACAACATAAGCTTTTGACTTCTCCCCCCATCTTTAACCCTCTTATTGGCCGGAGGCCTTGTAGAAAGAGGTGCCGGCACTGGTTGAACAGTTTACCCACCCCTGGCAGCAGGGGTAGCCCACGCAGGAGCTTCAGTAGACCTTTCTATTTTTAGTCTACACTTGGCTGGTGCTTCTTCTATTTTAGGGGCGGTAAATTTTATCACAACTATCATTAACATACGAACCCCTGGCCTATCATGGGATCAAACCCCTCTTTTTGTCTGATCTGTTTTTTTAACAGCCATTCTTCTTCTTTTATCCCTACCAGTACTGGCCGGCGCCATTACCATGCTACTCACCGATCGCAACCTAAATACATCCTTTTTCGACCCGGCTGGAGGAGGAGACCCCATTTTATATCAACACTTATTTTGATTTTTCGGGCACCCCGAAGTGTATATTCTAATCCTCCCCGGGTTTGGAATAATCTCCCATATTATCACCTTCGAATCGGGGAAAAAACAAACTTTCGGACAATTAGGTATAATCTACGCCATGTCAGCTATTGGCCTTTTAGGTTTCATCGTCTGAGCTCACCACATATTTACAGTAGGAATAGACGTAGACACACGAGCTTATTTTACTACCGCAACTATAATTATTGCAGTACCCACCGGAGTTAAAATCTTTAGCTGGGTGGCTACCCTTCAAGGTAGCATATTATTTATAACCCCAGCACTACTCTGAGCAATTGGATTTGTTTTCTTATTCACGGTCGGAGGACTAACAGGCATTATTCTAGCAAACTCATCTATTGACATCATTCTTCATGACACCTATTATGTTGTAGCACACTTTCACTACGTTCTCTCAATGGGTGCCGTGTTTGCAATTATAGCAGGTTTAATTCATTGATTCCCTCTTATAGCAGGAGCCAGTATAAACCCCACATGACTAAAAACCCAATTCACCATCATATTTATTGGGGTAAATATGACTTTTTTTCCCCAACACTTCCTAGGATTAAACGGCATGCCCCGTCGTTACTCCGACTACCCGGATGCCTTTACATCATGAAACATTTTTAGTTCTATAGGAAGCTATACCTCAGTGGTAGCCATCATTATATTTGCGTATATTATATGAGAAGCCATACTAACCAGTCGTCCTATTGTAAATCCTACTATTGAACCCTCTTTTATTGAATGAGCTCAATATAGCCCCCCATCAGAACACACTTACTCTGAATTAACCCTAATCTATCGATTTTAATGTGGCAGACTAGTGCCATGAATTTAAGCTTCATTTATGAGGCCCTACCCCTCCTTTAGAAATATCTACTTGAGCCGCCCTTAATTTTCAAAACGCCTCATCACCCCTAATAGAACAATTAATTTTTTTTCACGACCACACAATAACTATTTTAATTCTTATTATCTCAATCGTTGGATTTAACCTCTTATCCACATGTGTAAACCCAAACTTAAACCAATACATATTGGAGTCTCAGGGATTAGAATTATTTTGAACAATCATCCCTAGTTTCGTCCTTATTTTCATTGGGCTACCGTCAATCCGACTACTATATCTCTTAGACGAAAGATTTAAACCTTCCATTACCCTAAAGACTATAGGCCATCAGTGGTACTGATCTTATGAATACTCAGACTTCTTGAACATCGAATTCGACTCATATATAATCCCCTCAGTAGAGGGGGAAGGAAGATCTTTCCGCCTCCTTGATGTAGACAACCGAATTATTCTACCATTTTCCACCCAAGTTCGAATGTTAATTTCAGCCGCTGATGTTCTACATGCATGAACTATCCCGGCCCTAGGAGTAAAGGCCGACGCAGTCCCAGGTCGACTCAACCAAGTTAATTTCCTAACTAATCGCCCTGGCCTATTTTTTGGTCAGTGCTCAGAAATTTGCGGGGCTAATCATAGATTTATGCCCATTTCTATCGAAAGCACCACCCCCAACGGCTTCATCTCTTGAGTTAAAAATTTTACTGGTTAGTTAAATGGCTGAAAGTAAGCACCGGTCTCTTAAACCGCTTTATAGTAGGATAACTTCTATTTTTAACTAAAAAATTAGTTAATAAATAATTTAGTCTTGTCAAGACTACGTCACCCTGCCCAGGTATTTTTTAATTCCACAAATATCACCCCTAATATGAGGACTAATATTTATTATTTTCTCTGCCCTTCTATTTATAGGATTTGTAAAAACCTACTTTAATTACCTGGGGGAAACAAAATCTTCTCAGGAAGCCCTGATAGGCCAGTCTGTGAACTCAAATCTAACCTGACTATGATAACCAATCTGTTTTCAAGCTTCGACCCATCAGCTATTTTAAATATTTCATTTAATTGATTAAGATCAATCATTATTTTTTTTTTAATCACCCCGTTGTTTTGGGTGGCCCCATCAAAACAAACCTCTGTGATCGTGGGGCTAAAAACAACCCTTCACCGGGAATTTAAAAATCTTCTAGGTCAACCATCCGCCCATGGAATTACTATCATACTCATCGCATTGTTCACCTTTATTTTAATTAACAACTTTATGGGCCTTTTCCCTTACATCTTCACCTCTTCCAGCCATATCACCCTAACCCTAGGGTTAGCCCTCCCCCTTTGACTAACTTTTATAATTTTCGGTTGAGTGAACAATACCTCTCATATGTTCGCACATATGGTACCCTCTGGCACACCCGGGGCGTTAATGCCCTTTATAGTTTTAATTGAAACCATTAGAAATCTAATCCGCCCAATTACCCTATCTGTACGCTTAATGGCTAATATAGTTGCGGGACACCTACTAATAACACTATTAGGCAACCAAACAGCTATAGCCTCTAATATCATCTTAGCCAGACTTATTGTGACACAAATCCTTCTTCTCACCCTAGAGACTGCGGTAGCTATAATCCAATCTTATGTTTTTGCTGTTCTCTCAACTCTCTACTCAAGAGAAGTAGTTGCCCATTAATGATAGTCAAAAGTAATCACACCTTCCACCTAGTAGACATAAGTCCCTGACCCCTAACTGGGGCCATCGGAGCGCTTCTTTTGACCAGAGGGCTAGTAAAATGGTTCAACTCTTTTTCCCCAATTATATTTTTTTTCGGTAAAATTATTTTAATTCTTACTTGCATTCAATGATGACGAGATATTAGACGAGAAAGATCGTTTCAAGGCCTCCACACCAATAAAGTAGCACGGGGCATACGATGGGGTATAATCCTATTTATTACCTCTGAAGTTCTCTTCTTTTTTTCGTTTTTTTGGGCATTTTTCCACTCCAGCCTAGCCCCCACTATGGAAATTGGGTTGGCTTGGCCCCCCTCAGGCATCTACCCCTTCAACCCTATCCAAGTGCCCCTTTTAAACACACTTATTCTATTGGGGTCTGGAGTGACTGTAACTTGAGCTCACCACGCCCTTATAGAAAATAATCACTCTCAAGCACTTCAAGGACTAGCCCTAACAGTATCCCTAGGAGGATACTTTACACTTCTTCAGGGAATAGAATACTGAGAAGCATCTTTTACCCTAGCAGACTCTGCTTATGGAAGAACTTTTTTTGTAGCCACAGGCTTTCACGGCCTTCATGTAATTATTGGGTCTCTTTTCCTTCTAACCTGCTTAGGACGTCATTTCTCCCAACACTTTTCAGGCCTTCATCATTTTGGGTTTGAGGCTGCTGCCTGATACTGACATTTTGTAGATGTCGTGTGATTATTTCTTTATATAACAATCTACTGATGAGGTAGCTACAACTCTATTATATTAGTAAATTTGACTTCCAATCAAAAAGTCCCAAGGGGGAGCTGTAATATTATTATACGCTATAATCTCCGCGACCCTGTGTTTTATTCTTCTAATTATAAACACCGGCCTAGCTAAAAAAATTCTATTAGACCGAGAAAAGTTATCGCCCTTCGAATGCGGGTTTGACCCCAAATCCCCAGCCCGGCTGCCTTTTTCCTTGCGATTTTACCTAATTGCCGTAATTTTTTTAATCTTTGACGTAGAAATTACCCTAATTCTCCCTATCCCAATTATAGCCCAGGCTATAAAAATTAACTTTTTAATACTAATTAGTATTTTTTTCATTATAATCCTAGTTTTAGGCCTATACCACGAATGAAATCAAGGGGCCCTTGACTGAGACTCCTGGGAATATAGTTAATAATAATATCTGGTTTGCAATCAGAAGGTGCCGGGGGCTTTTCTCAGCTGAGAAGCGAAATATTTGCTTTCAGTTTCGACCTGAAGATTGGCACTAGCCCTCAACTTTAAAAGAATCCAAATCAGAGGATTATCACTGTTAATGATACTTAGAGGTATGCCCTCCTTTTGAAAATTCTATTAAAAGGTGGAATGATATATAAATAAGCCGCTAACTTAATTTTTCAGCGGTTAAATTCCGTTGCCCCCTTTAAATTGACTTAGTTTAAACAAAACATTACATTTTCATTGTAAAACTGCAGACCCTGCAGTCAATATTTAAAAAACATTAGTCTACCTTGGCTGCTTCAAAGCCACGCTCTAGGTGTGAGCTATTTAAATAAAAATAATAAGTTATAAGAACAACTACTAAAAATCCCCCAAATAAATACATTTTCAGCCCAATAAGGGCACTAAAATCTAATTTAGACCCCACCCCTCTATTAGAATAAATCAATCCCTGACCGCCCAGGGCTTCAACCCAGCCCTGGTCCACAAACTTTAAAAGAACAGGCCCTACCTTTAACCAACTCATTATTAAAGAAGTAGATAAAATAGGCATAAACCACATTCCACCAAAAAAACTAATCACTTCGCTATAAATACCCGCCAAATAACCTGTAGCCCCTCGTGTAGTCAGCAAAAAAACTAAATAACTTAACCCCAAAACCCCCACCAAAAATAATAATTTTCAAAAAAAAGAAAGTATAATTAAATAAGAAGGAATTAATGCTCAACATATCCCGGCCCCCGCGAACACTGAAACGATAAACAAAACTACCATAGGACTCAACAACCCTACTTCTTCCCCCAAAGAAACCAACGATTTTAATCCTAAATTTTTTAAAAATAAATAGCCCCCCAACCGCATGGAATAGGTCACAGTAAAAAAAGTACCCAATAAAATAACCGCAAACATTAACAAACTCATTCTTCTTATTATGTAAACTTCTAAAATTAAATCCTTAGAATAAAACCCGGATAAAAAAGGAAACCCACATAAAGACAAAGAGCAACAACTAAAAAATAGCGAACTCACAGGCATTACATTTATCACCCCACCTAAATAACGGATATCTTGACAATCCCCAGCCCCATGAATGTAAACCCCAGCGCATAAAAATAATAAGGATTTAAATAACGCATGAGCTAGTAAATGAAAAAATGCTAGCTCTCTAAACCCCAAGGATAAAATTAACATTATTACCCCTAACTGAGAGAGGGTAGAAAGAGCAATAATTTTTTTCAGGTCCATTTCAAAGTTTGCCCCCAGCCCAGATATAAATATAGTTAAACAACCCAAAAAAAATAAATAGAAATTTACACCCAAAAAATAATTAAACCGAATCAATAAGTAAACCCCAGCAGTTACCAATGTAGATGAGTGAACTAAAGCAGAAACCGGAGTGGGAGCCGCTATAGCGGCGGGTAATCAAGCAGAAAACGGAATCTGCGCTCTTTTAGTTATGCCCGCTAAGATAATTATTACTAAAATAAACCTCAGCCCGACCCCATCTACTATGTATTGTAAGTATCAAAAATTTCAAGACCCATAATTCAACAACCAAGAAATACTCAATAAAATCGCTACGTCTCCTACTCGATTAGATAAAATAGTAAGCATGCCAGCATTAGCCGACTTAACCCCCTGATAATAAATCACCAAACAGTAAGAAACCAGCCCCAGCCCATCCCAACCTAAAAGAATTCTAATTATATTAGGACTTAAAACCATTAAAAGCATAGACAAGACAAACAAATAAACCAAACTAATAAATCGATATAAATAAATATCCCCCGCTATATAGTAAAAGCTATACATTAAAACTAAAGACGAAATAAATAAAACAAACCCCATAAAACTTAATCTTATTCAATCTAGCAAAAGTACTATAATAACCCTAGAGCTAAAAAAACTTATAATCTCTCACTCTACAAATACCACTAAATCATTTAAATAAAACACAACCCCTAAAGGCACCATAACTAACCCCATAACCATTAGTATAAATCCCAAGTAATAAGTTACAACCCCATATTTTAAAATTACCCGGGAGAACACTCTCCCTCTTAAAGACCACAACTTCAAATTTTATCTAAACTACCCGGGCTTAAAACATACTTAAAAAAAACTCAGGTTTAAATACTAACACGTTTAAAGGAATTAAGTGACCCCCTAACAACAAATACTCTCGAAAATTTACCGACCCCCCAAAACTACCCCCCTC
>Ga0302326_10029632_pt1 | contig 10976 bp, 9 predicted proteins | sample Palsa_T0_3_FD_202264 | JGI IMG/M metagenome (GOLD analysis project Ga0302326, IMG submission 202264) | Peat permafrost microbial communities from Stordalen Mire near Abisko, Sweden - Palsa_T0_3 | ecosystem: Environmental > Terrestrial > Soil > Palsa > Peat permafrost | place: Sweden: Abisko...
TCTAGCCCGGTCCCGCCCCGCGGATGTGGCAGCCATCGAGGTCACCGGCTCAATGTCCCGCTCGCCTCGACGCGAACGCGCGGCGCCTAGCTGAGGCCGCTGCGCTTCGCGTTCCACCGATCGATCGGGCGGGCTAGCATCAGCGTAATGGGGGCATGGCGACAGCACCCCGCGCGCCTTCTTGTCGGCGCCGCGGGCACGGTGATCTGCGCGACCGGCTGCCACGTCGCGGTCGAGGCGTCGACCGCAAGCAATGCTCCCCCACCGCAGTACGCGCCCATCTACACGGACGGTCCCGTACCCATCCCCGGCGAGAAGTTGGAGGCCGCATTTGTCACGGGTACCAACGGCAAGCCCGTACTCGTGCCGTCTCTCGCCCCAGGAAGCCTCGTGACGTTTCCAAGCTCCGACGCGCTGCCGGCGCGGGTCCTCCTGCGGCTGCACCCCGCGGACGATCAGACTGCGACCGCGTCGTCTGGCACGCGAAGGATCGCGCCAAAGGCCGTGCACCGGAAGAACGGCACGGGCGTGGCCTTCGACTTGCCTCAGCTTCCGCGCGGCATCTACGATGCCTGGTACGTCGACGGCCGTCCCGCAGCAAAAGCAGCCTCCGACCCTCGGATCGCTCCCGCCGACGCCAAGGCTTCACAATCGATCACATTTGAAGTCAAACCTCAGCTACGTGCGGCAAGAGCCGTGGTCCACGGCGTTCCAGGGGCAGACGTCGACGTCGCCATCGGCGTCGCGGGCCCATCGACCGACCACCCTATCCCGATCGCGTTGAGCGGCTTCAACAATGCAGTCGGTCTCTCGCCGAAGCAGCTCGATAGCGCCTCGACTGGTCCGGACGGGCTCGCGCACTTCAAGCTTCGCATCGTCTCGGAGGGCGACGTATACGTTGCGGCGAAGTCCGCAGGGTATTCGCCCACCGTGGTTCGAGTGGTCGGAGGCGCAGAGCATCCGCTTCGAGATGCGCGATTACAAGCGGGTGACGCGCTCTTGTGCCAAGGCAATACCATATTCAGTTGGCTCATCGAAAAAGGAGAGCGTCTCGAACTCGGCTCCGCAAACCCAAACGGGAGACCCTGGTACTCGCATGTTGCGATCTACCTCGGTAAGGGCGAGACGGCCGAGATGCTCGGGGGAGGCCTTATCAGGCACAAGTTGGAAGACACACGCGACGGCTGCACTACCCTGGACGTATACCGAAAAATTAGCGTTACTGCCCCACAACAAACAAGCGTTGTGGATCGAGTCCTCAGCTACGGCGATCCGCCCTATGCCTGGGGTCAGATCACCGTACTGGGCACTGCGGCGGCTCTGGGATTGGACCTCAAGGTTGCACGGTCGAAAATAGGCTGGTTCCTATGTGGGTTCACGGGTATCGCCTGCGCTGTCGAGGCCTTTGCCATAAGGGCGATCCAGCCATTGGAGGGCGCGCTCGCAGCCGCAGCGCGCTACGCCGCAGAGTACGATGCCGGAAAACAGGCGATGATCTGCTCGGAGCTTGCCGCGTGGGCCTACCACGAGGGGGCAGGGGAGCCGGCTTTCCGCCCCTGGTGGCCGGAGATAGAGAAACAAGGAGTTCTGCAATCGGACGACAGTCGTATGGACTACACGACCCCGAACATGATCCCGCGAAGCTCCGACATGGCCTTCCGGTTCCAGTTGTGGCCCGCGGTGCCCCCTTCAGTCGCAGTAGTGGGCGGTCAGATCAAGATCACCGAAGACGTCGAGTTCGATACCGACAGCGCGACGGTCTTGAAGGACAGCGAGGACGTGCTCCGGGAGGTGGCTAGGACTTTGGCGAGCCATGGCGAGATCAGGAACGTGCGCGTAGAGGGGCACACCGACGACATCGGTGACGATGCACACAACAAGACACTAAGCCAGCGACGGGCCGACGCCGTTGTGAAGTGGCTTGCGGCGCACGGCATTGACGCCGCGCGGTTGAAGGGCGTGGGCGTGGGCGAGGAGCGCTTCCTTGTTCCCAACACCTCAGAGGTCAACCGGCACAGGAATCGGCGGGTAGAGTTCCACATAGAGAGCGGACAGCACTGAGGGTGTCACCATGCGAAGCGTGTTTCTCGTCGCTGCCTTTGTGGTCGGTCTCGTCTCGTGCTCGCGCGCGCAACCGTCTCCGTCGCCGGCGTCCTCTTCGGTGGCCGTCTCGAACGCCCGCGGCCTCGGCAACCGCGGCGCCCACGAATGACGGCACGGACCCCAAGGCCCCGATCCTCTCCCCCGACGACGCCGACTTCGTCGACGCACGCAAGGGCGCGGGCTGGGGGGATCGATGCTTCACCGAGATCAAGCAAGGCAAGTGGGGATGGGCGCACGCCGCGTGCGATCGTGCGCTCGCACTCCCAGACGTCGACCAAAAAGTGCGTCCCCTCCTGCTCTACAACGAGGGCCTGATCGCGAAGCACGCTGGCGACGACGCAGCGGCGCAGTGGGAGACCCAGCTCGACGCTGACTTTCGCAAGAAGCATGCGGAGGAACTGCGAGCACGACTGGCTCGTCCCCGCGTCATGGGGCCGCCATACTGGGAGAGGTGCTCCGAGTGTGGGACAAGTGGAAACCACGAGCTTCATAGGGCAAGTTGCTCCAAGTACAGCGCTGCCGACGAAGCGGCTGCCACTGCGGCAGACTGCGACGAAACCGAACGAGACACGGCCGAGGAGGGACTCAAAAGCCTCCAACGGGAGCCGACGTGGATTCCGTTCCCAGAGAGGTCCATCGGGTTCGACAAGAACGGACCGATCCTCGAAGACGTGAACGCATCGATCGAGGCCGGCTACCAGCGGTACCTGGCGGCAGACGGTGGGCGCGATGCGCAGCGCCTCTGCCACGCTTGCAGGGCTGCCCTTCCCTCCGACGCGAAGTTCTGCGACGCGTGCGGGGCTCGCTGCCCCGAATGCTCGAAGTGCGGCACCAGCAACCGTCAGGGCGCGCCGTTCTGCAAGCAATGCGGTGCCGCTCTCGGCTTGGCCTAGACGGCGAGCAGCGTGTCCTTCACGGCGACGTAGTGGGGCTCCACCGTTTGCGCGGCAGTGCTCAGCGGATCATTGGCACACCGGGTTTCGAGGCTCCGGCCCGACTCCTGGGGTGGGAGCACACCTCTTTGGGGGGACGCATGGCTCATTCGTAGCCGTGTCGCACTCTGCCCAGACGTCGCGACAGAACATCGGACTCGACGGATCGTACGCCATGCAGGACCCCGTACCGGGCGGTCCCCCCGGGCAGCAGATTTGGCCTTCTCGGCAGCGCGTGCCGTTGCACGGGAACGTCTTCGGCTGCGCCGGAGCGGGCACCTGTCCGCCCACGGCTACGAGTTCCTTCTCGACCGCGGCGCGCCCCGGATCCGTCGCGGACCGTAACGCGAGCGATTGCGTGAAGTAGCCGCGAGCCGCTCCTTGGGCGTGAGCGTGTCGAGCGTCTCGATGAGCTGTCGCGCGAACGCTGTCGGGTCGCCGCGCTGCGGGTACTCCTCGCCGTCGATGTCAGCGCGCAGCGGCGCAGGGTGATCTGCCCCCGCCGAGCCAAGGGCATGCCCCGTGCTCACGGCCGCCGCTGCCACCCCGCGAACGAAGTCGCGTCGACTCATGCCCGAATCATACGACAAACGGTCGCTCACGCTCGATGCCGGTTCTCTCTGCCGCGAAGGCGAGGTCCGATTTCGCCACGCGGGCTTCGGCTTCGCATCGGTGTCGCGGCGACGAGGGAGGGACGCCAGACCACGACGCCTTCGGCCCTGGTGGGAGGGACGGTGGTCCAGGCGCGGCGCTACCGGGCGTGGCTCCGCGTGTCGGTGGAGAGCGAGACGGAGCACGCAGCGATCGGAGGTGCGAACCGTGAGGCTCCGCTCAGGGGAGATGCAGCGCGGCTGCCTGCGCGCACGGGTAGTAGAGCGGGACGTCCAGATCCGCGTCCGGGTGCTTCAGCAGCCAGTCGTAGCCGGCCGAGGCGCGGTGTGCGCCCTCGAACACGATGGGTCTTCCGCCTTCCACGATGAGGATCAGCGGCTCGAAGCGCTCGCCGGCTTCGAGCTTTCGAGTGATCGGATCGTGGTCTTCCGTGAGCGGGTGCGTCGCCAGCTCGTGATCGTTCAGCAGGAGCATCCGGTCGATGCGACGACAGTAGACCAGGAAATTCGGAGCGATGACGTTCCGAAGCGAGACGTCTCCGAGCGACCACGGCTCAAGACCGGCGTACCGGATCGCGTGCCCGATGTCGTGGGCAGCCCAGTGACCGCCGTCAGCCCTCGGCACGAGCGCCTGCAACATGGCGGGCAAGTCGGGCTGCTGCCAACGCGCCAGCTCACTCGGGAACGTCTCCCGTTCCAGCCCGAGTTCCGCCGCGTACGCGCGATGGCGAAGCGGCGCGGGCTGGTACTTGAAGTTGTGCCTGAGCACGTGCCAGGCCGTCTCTCCCCGTGCGGCGTGTCGAATGAATCCCATCTGCGGCTCCCGTCGTGGTCACGCGAAGATACAGGATGTGGCGGGCTGAGGACCCCGTCGTGCTCCGAGGTCTCCAGTGCGTCGCGTCGCTCGACGAGCGCGCGCTCGTTCAACGCCCGCCCGCTGGCAACAGCCCACCAGATGACCAGAGCGAGCACGAGGATCGCGCCGACGAGCACCACGGAATCACACCACGCCGCGACCGTCCGTCAAGCGATCGATCACAAGACGCGGCACCCACTGATACGATCGGCGCGTCGGGGGCAGGTCGTTCGACGGCAGACGAGGAGGCTCGCGAGATGCACGAGGAACTGTGGAGCGGCGTCGAGCTGAAGGTGAGCCACGCGGAGTTCTTCCTAGACATGATGGGAAAGTCGCTGCAAGGCCCGGAACGGACGCAGCACAACGTCGCGTTGGAGGCGAGCGGCGCGATCATCGATAACGGGTGGCAGCGCTCCTTCTACGCGTACCTTGACGCGTTCCTCGCGATGACCCGGAGTGTTCCTGAGATCATCAACGCGTGCTTCGGGCACGACGATCGAGGACCCGCAGAGATGCGAAGGTGGTTCGACGCGCTTCCGGCCGAGGAGCGCGAGCGGCGCAACAGATTCACCGCCGACTTCGACGACCGGCGCGAGACGTTCGCGCGCCTTCTGCTGAGCACCGCGCGGAACGTCAGCCTGCATCGAAGTGGCGTCGCGCCTGTGGAGGTTCGGATCGTGAGCCAGTTCGGCGTGACGTACGTGGGTTCGCCCACGACGCGTGTGCCCATTGCCGATAGCCGACCCGCAGAGGTAGGCGGTGGATTGCCGTGGGAGAGTCCGGCTCCACTGCGCCCGAAATGGTGGAGTGACGTCCTCATCGACAGGCGACCGCTCTTTGAAGAGTGCAAGAGGTACGTCGCGCACGCGGGTGCTGCCGTCGAAGCCGCCCGGGGCCTTGCGGAGCGTGTACACGGCGACGCCCCCCTCACCCCGCCGCCGTGATCCCGGGGCTATCCCGCCAAGTCACACGTCTCGTCGAGCCCGTGCACGTGCGTGCCCGGCGTGCGGGAAGAAGAACAGCCTGCGCGCCTGGAAGTGCGACAAGTGCGGGCGCGTTCTGCCGAACCCCGAGTAGCTGTCGTCCGCGGCGAGCTGCGGTATCCACCGCACGCTTGGCGACTCGCAGAGACGGCGTCGGAGCGGCGCCCGCTAGACCTCAGCAGCGCGCCGAGGCGGGTACATGACCAGATCGAGGCGGGGATCCCCTCCATTCGTAGGATACCCGAACCGCTGAAGCTGCTCGCGCAGGAAGCCACACTGGCGCCACGGCAGGTCGCCCTTGCGCGCATCAGCCCAGTTGCACGCTTCGGCGATGGTCAACGAGGCGAGGGATGGGTCGTGGACGGTTTGGTCGAAGTCAATCAGGACGGCAGCGCTGCCATCCCAGATCACATTCTGCGGCTTCAGGTCCCCGTGAAGGTAGCCGAGCAGCATCAACTCCCGGAACGCACGCAGAACTTCGATCTGCGGCGCCTCTCCCGCCTCACGGATGCGCTCGATGATCAAGTAGGGCTGGTCACCCCGAAGCCCCTGCGAGTGGAATTTGGGAGCGCACACGGCCCCCTGGTGGGTGAGGTCTGCGAGGATCCGTGCTTCTTCGCTAAGGCTATTCACCTTGTTCGGATGCTTGCCCGGATGGAACTCGTCGAGCTTGAGCACAAGCCCTTCCGAGAGCCACACGTTGCTATTCGTCTTGTGAGGTTCCGTGAATGCGAGACCGTCGACGATCATCGGCTCCATGAGGTCTCTAGACACGGCGACCGCAGGTCATGCTGGCCCTTGACGTCGATGGGCATCGTAGCCAAGCCTCTTGCCAGCGTCACCGGCCCTCAGCGCGAGCGAGTGCGCTTGCTGGGGCACACGGTCACCGCGTCGACTCGGGCGCCATCGCGACGCGATGCGACTGCACGGCGTCGAGCGGGCCCGACTCGGCGGATCGTTCGGCATCCTTCACGGCGAGCCTCAGTGAGGAGGAGTGCCCTGGTACGGGTTGTCGGACGCAGTGGGCGCAGGAGTCGCGTTCTTGTAAGGCGTCCACGTGCTGGTCGGTGCCACCAAGGGCGCGGGCGCAGGTGCGACCAACGCCGGGGAGGCCGGCGGCTCGTGGGCGACGGGCCAGCTACGATGCGTTGCGGTGGGCTCCGGGTGGCCTGCGGACGCGCCGGCCATCGCAGGATTCACCTTGTTTGCGGGAAGGTCGAACATGCCGACCAGCGAAACGGCGTGCCCCTTCCCTCCGCCGCTGTTCGAGTAGTCGTACTTGCCCGTCACGACGCCGCAGAAGCGGGCCTGATTCTGCTGCACGAGCTCGCCCGACGAACCGGCCGCGAGGAAGTTGTAGATGTTGCTGCTCCAGGTCATGAGGAGACCCTCGGAGAGCTTTCCCCCGCCCGAGAGTTTCTGCACCTCGATTTGGATGATGGTGCCGCTCGTGCAAAGCCGCTTTCCCCGTGCTTCGTCCGGGTCCTTACGGACCAGCGCGAAGGTGGTCTCGTTCTTGGCTACGGCGACGTCCGTCCACTTCATGCGCTTGGATGCCCACACCGCCAGGAGGACAGCGCCGTCGCTGTCCTTGTCGTCGGTGTCCTCCATCATCGGCGTCGCGTAGGCGAGCACGTCGGCAAAATCGGAGAGCTTCATGATGTGGTCGGCGGGCGACTCGGCGGGCGGCGGGGGAGCCGGCGCTGCTGCTACCGCGCTTGGACCAGCGGAGTTTCCCCCATCGGCGCGACCAGCGGAGGTCTTCTGGTTGCAGCCGCAGGTCAGCAACGGAAGCACGGCCAGGACTGTCCTCAGAGTCAGAGCGCAGGCGACGTATTTTGGGTTCAGCCGTCCCGGCTCGGGCAGTTCTCCAACACACGCCGGAACGTCACCGTCGCAACCGCGCCCGGCAGAGAGCTGGTGCCCGCAGTCCGGGCATTGTGTCAGCGCCATGATCGCCCCAGCGTAGGCGAGGCGCGCGGCCACCGTTCGTAGATTGCATGGTGGACGCGGGCGCGTTTGATGGCCTGCCGACAGGTCGTCAAAGTCCGAGGCGTAAACCTACCCGATGAAGCATCGGAGCGAGTCCCTGCGTGCTCGGCTCGTCGCGACCGTCCAACGGGGGTAGCGTGAAGAAGGAGCCCCCGCGCCGTGCAACCGGCCGGGGGCGTGACCAGCGAAAGGGACTCGCCGATGGGAAGCAAGGTAGCAGGCAGCGCGACGGAGAGGCGAGCACCGGGCCCAGCGCGCACCGGCTCCGTGGAGCCCGTCAAGCGCGCCGATGGCACGACCCACTACCGGGCCCGCATCCGCCTCGACGATGGCTCACGGGAGCGCGTGGACGTGCCGGCGAAGCACTGCACCCCGGCGGGCAAGAAGACCGGGCGCGAGCGTGCCGAGGACTGGGCGGAGGCGATGCAGGAGGACGAGGACGAGACCCACGAGCTACTCGACGCGAAGAAGAAGCGGGCAGCCGACGAGGCGAAGCAGCACGACCCGAGGCATGGCGAGACGTGCACCACGTATCGGGGGCGCCTCGACGTGCACCGCAAGGAGCTGGGCCGGCGGGGCGGGAAGGACGACGCGAACACCTGGAAGGTGTGGCTGGCCGATTCGCTCGGGAGCCTGCCGATCGCCAAGGTCACACGAGAGGACGTCGAGCGGGTGCGCGATGGGCTGGACGAGGCGATCTCGCTGCACCGCAAGACCGAGGGCAAGGAGGGCATCGGCCCGAAGCGCGCCCGCAACGTGTGGACCGTCGTGACTACGACCTTCAAGGCCGCGTGCACGGCGAAGCGCCGGGACCTGCGCGTGCGCGAGGACAATCCGTGCACCGGCGTCCTACCGCCCGAGCGCGGAGAGTCACGCCGCCGGACGTTTATCTACCCCGTGGAGGCCCTCGCCCTGTTCGCCTGCCGAGACGTGCCGCTGCCATGGCGCGAGACCTACGCGGTCGCCTGCTACCTGTACCTGCGCCCCGGCGAGCTGCGCGCCCTCACGTGCGGCGACGTCGACCTCGACGCCCAGGTGGTGCACGTGACCAAGGCGTACGACGAACGGACGCGCGAGGTGAAGGCGCCGAAGACTCGCAACGGCGTGCGGGACGTGCCGATCCACGCGAACCTCGTCCCCCTGCTCAAGAGGATGATCGAGGGATGCGAGGTGAAGGCGGCACTGGTGCCGATCGTGGCGCAGCGGAGCGAGTTTGAGCGCGCGCACGAAACACGCCGGCACCTGGCGATGGCGGGAGCCACGCGACCGCGCCTCACGGAGAACACGGCGACCACGATGCACGTAGGCTTCCGCTCCTGGCGGGACACCGGCATCACGTGGCTCGCTCTCGCAGGCGTCGACGTCGCCAAGATGCAGCGGCGCGCGGGGCACGACGAGATCTCGACGACGATGGACTACGTGAAGGCGGCGGAGGACGTGACCGGCACGATCGGCGAACCGTTCCCGCCGCTGCCCTCGTGCCTCGTAGCGCCCGACAAGATCGACGTCGAAAAGGCCGACGATTGGGCCAGAGATTGGGCCAAAAGGCGGTACCGGCCCCTCGAAGCAGCGAAACCATTGGGGAAAGTTGCGTCCCCAGCGGGAGTCGAACCCGCGTTAGCGACGTGAAAAGCCGCGGTCCTGGGCCTCTAGACGATGGGGACGAACACGAAGCCAGCGCGCGTACTTAGCCGCTCGCAGCCCCCCCTGTCCAGTCGATGCGCCGGGGCCGCTCCCCCCGCCGCTCCCCCCCGAGCGCCTCGGTACGCGGTCCCCCATCCGGACGACTGGCCTCCCGCGGGGACGACCCCACCTTGAGCACCACGGCCGCCGCCGTCGATCGCCTCGCGCGGTGCCTGGTCCTCGGCGCTCTGCTCGACGACTTGACCGCCCGCTTCGGCGGCTACGACCTCCTCGCGCACTGGACGCAGGGCGAGTTCCACCACGACGTGGTGCTCCGCCTCCCCGAGTCCGCCGCCGGCGGCGAGTTGCCGGGGCGGATCCTCGTCGTGGCGACGAACTGCAACGGGGGCGTCAAGGAGGTGCTCTGCTTCCGCGAGGTGCCGGATCGCCGCGCGCTCTGGCACCACCGCTGCCCGGGCGTCGACGCCTTCGACGGGGACCTCGGTCCCATCCTCGCCCGCGCCACCACCGAGCACTGGTTCGACCCGTGCGAGCTCCTCGCCGTCGCCGCCCGCAGCGAGCTTCGTCCCGAGCACCGGCGACGCCAGGACGGCGGCGGGTGGAAGCCCGCTTAGGGCATCCGGAACGCCACCGGCTCGCTCCAGTTCGACGTGCCCTTCCGGGTCACCGCGTGGTACCGGAAGAGGCACATCACGCCGGACGGCAACCCCGTCAACACCGTCTTCGCTTGCTGCGTCGCCGGAGCCGTCGTCCATGTCTTGCCGCCGTCGGCGCTCCACTGCCACTCGTAGGTCGCGTCCTTCGCGGCGGCGCGGACGGCCATCCGGACCGTCCCGTTCACCGCGCCCGCCCTCACGTCGAACGCGGCTTTTCCCCCGGGCCCCGCTTTCCAGGCGTTCATCCCGGCGCTCTCGATGATCCCCGCGGCCTGCGCCGGATTGTCGTCCGCCACGCCCTGGACGTACGCCTTGAGGCGGTGGAGGAGCGAGTGGAGCGCGGCGAGCTTCTCGTTGCGGACCTCGGCGGTGCCCCGGGTCCTCGTCAGGGTCGCCACCTCGGCGTCCCGGAGGTCCGCGAGCGCGGCGGCGACGGTCGCGAGCGAAGGCGTCGGCGCCGGGAAGAACGGGTTCCCCGTCATGCCCTGCAGGATCACCTCGACCACGCCGAGGAGCGCCGGGACTTGGTCGGGGAGGTTCAACGCGACCAGCGTTCGGTGCTTGCTCACGGTCATCGGACCCCCGATACCTAGCAAGACCCACGGCCACCGAGGGGAAAAACGACCCGGTCGAGCGCGGCGCGCCGTTTTCCTCGCGGGATGACGCTCCCTTCTACTCGGGAGCGGCGCTTGGTCGAGAGGACGTCACGCTCGGTCGACTGACTCCCGCTCCCCTCCGGTCGGGAGCGGCTCTCAGTTCCACGAACGCCGCTCCCTTGCACCCGGGAGCGTCTCTCTCTTCTACGAACGCCGCTCCCTTCTACCCGGGAGCGGCTCTTGGTCGAGAGAACGCCCCCCTCGGTCGACTGAATCCCGCTCCCCTCCGCTCGGGGGCAGCTCTCTGTTCTGCGAACGCCGCTCCCTTGCACCCGGGAGCGTCTCTCTCTTCTACGAACGCCGCTCCCTTCTACTCGGGAGCGGCGCTCGGTCGAATGAGTCCCGCTCCCTTCCACTCGGGAGCGGCTTTCCCGGGTAACCTCGCGGCAACCATGTTCCCTCCCCTCGATCCGGCCGTGCAAGGCATCCTCGAGCAGTACCACCAGCGCATGGAAGCCGAGCGGCCGCGCATGCGCAGCGCCATGGAGGCCGGCACCTTCGGGGAGATCATCGACGAGATGCTCCTGCCCGTCGGCCCGGCGA
>Ga0302326_10029634_pt1 | contig 10975 bp, 5 predicted proteins | sample Palsa_T0_3_FD_202264 | JGI IMG/M metagenome (GOLD analysis project Ga0302326, IMG submission 202264) | Peat permafrost microbial communities from Stordalen Mire near Abisko, Sweden - Palsa_T0_3 | ecosystem: Environmental > Terrestrial > Soil > Palsa > Peat permafrost | place: Sweden: Abisko...
CCGTTCTTCGGCAGCATGGGCATCGCGCCACCGGAGTCTGCCGGCCGCATCGATAGCAGTCCGCCGTGGATGCATGCCGGCAATATGGATAATAAAGAGCTGGTTGCCGGAACGACGTTGTACATACCGGTGCATGCCAAGGGGGCGCTGTTTGAGGTGGGCGATGGGCACGCCGGGCAAGGCAACGGCGAGGTTGATATAACGGCGCTGGAGACCTTCTTGACCGGCACCTTCAAGTTTGTCGTTCACAAGGACCAGCATTTGCTTTGGCCTCGCGCCGAAACGCCGACCAGTTACATCAGCATGGGTTTCAGTCCGGATCTGAAAGAAGCCACGACTCTCGCGGTGCGTGACATGATCAATTTTCTGGTGGAGCAGAAGCACCTGAGCCGCGACGACGCTTATTCGCTGACCAGCGTGGCTGTAGACGTTGATATTACCCAGCTGGTGGACGGCAATGTGGGCGTGCACGCGATGTGCCCTAAGGCGCTGTTTACCAAGTGATCAGGCACCGACCCACATCCTTTTACCCACGACAGATTCGCTGAGGGCTAAGAACAGATGGGTGCCCCATATCTCGCACGTTCTTTGTGCGAGATGTGGGTGGGATGTCTCTTTTCAGCCAGGCCCCTCGGCATGAGAACGTACACTTCGAGCAGACGCTGGAGATGGATGTGATGATGAGAGTTTTTGTAACGGGCGTTCTCAGTCTCTGTTGGCTCGTGGGCGCCGCGCAAGATATACCGCCGAAGCCCGAGGTGGTGGAGCATGGCTTTGTGCTGCACAACTTCCGCACCGAGAGCGGCGTGGTGCTGCCGGAAGCCAAGATTGTCTACGGCACCTATGGGCACTTGAATGCAGCGGGCGACAATGCCGTGCTTATGCCTTCCCATTACATGGCAAACCTGCACGGGTATGAGTGGCTGATCGGCCCGGGTAAGGCGCTCGACCCCAACCGCATGTTCCTGATTACCTCGGAACTGTTCGGCAACGGGCGCTCGTCGTCCCCCAGCAATACCCCCGAGCCGCTGCACGGCCCGCGCTTCCCTGTGACCACGATTCGGGACAATGTCGAAGCTGTGCACCAACTCCTGACCCAGGAACTTGGCGTGCGGCACCTGGTGGCGGTGATTGGTTTCTCGATGGGCGCGCAGCAGGCATTCCAATGGGCCGTCTCCTATCCCGATTACATGGACCGGGTGGTTGCCACCTCGGGTACGGCGAAGACGTATGGCCACGGTATCGTTCGCCTGGAAAGCGAGATCACCGCGATCACCACCGACGAAGCCTTTCACGACGGTGACTATACTGCAGAACCGGTGAAGGGCATCCAGGCATTTTCCATGGTGTGGGCCGCCTGGCTCTTTTCGCAGGAATGGTGGCGACAAGAGCTGTGGCGAACGCAGGAACCTGCCGGCACTACCTTCCAGCAAGTGATGGAGCATTACCGAACCAATTTCATTCCCGGTGCAGACGCGAACAACCTGATTCTGCAGATGCGCACCTGGGAAAAACACGACGTTGGGACCACGCCCGGTTTCGGCGGAGATGTGGAAAAGGCGCTTCGATCCATCAAGGCGCCCCTACTCTACATGCCGTCGGCGACCGATCTGTATTTTCCCGTCACCGATGCCCGCTACGAAGCGCAGTTTATTCCTCACTGCACCCTGATGCCGATACCTTCGCTTTGGGGACATCCGGCGGGAGCCGCCGCCGATCCGGCAGATGCAAAGTTCCTCAATGAACATATCGCGGAGTTTCTGCAAGGCAATGCGAAATAGACTGCTTTTTGCCGCCCTGAGTTTTGCGCTTACCGGGATGGCCCAGAATCCATATGTCAGTGTCAGCGCGCCGGTGTTTGTTCTTGATCATGTCCGGGTGATTGACGGGACCGGCGGCCCGGTGCGGGAAGACCAGGCGGTGGTGATTGCGCAGGGCAAAATTCAGTCCATCGGTCCTGCTGCCGCCACTTCCGCTCCCCAGGGCGCACAGCGCATGGAACTCTCGGGCTACACGGTTATTCCTGGTTTGGTGGGCATGCACAACCATCTCTACTACACGGATTCCTTTGCCGTGCAGGCAGCCGATGGAAAGGTGGGCGAGCCGGGCATCTTCATTGCGGAAATTCCCTACACCGCACCTACGCTCTATTTGGCGGCAGGAGTCACCACGATGCGTACCACAGGCAGCGTTGAGCCGTATACGGATATGAAGGTCAAGAGCCGCATTGATTCCGGCCACATGGCTGGACCCAGCATCGATGCAAGCGCGCCCTATCTCGAGGGCGCACCTACCATTTTCGCGCAAATGCACGAGTTGACTGGACCGGACGACGCGAAGCGGATGGTGGATTACTGGACGGCCGAAGGCTCAACGTCGTTCAAGGCCTATATGAACATCACGCGAGACGAGCTGGGAGCGGCGATCCGCGAGGTCCATGCAAAGGGGATGAAGCTCACGGGACATCTCTGTTCCGTAACCTGGCCCGAGGCTATCGAACTGGGCATCGACAACTTGGAACACGGCCCGGTCTTCAGCGATACTGAGTTCGTGGAGAACAAGAAGCCGGACGTCTGCCCGGCTGAGGCCGGCGACAGCTGGTTGAAACAGGACGTTCGCGGACCGCATGTCCAGCAACTGATCCAATCGCTTGTATCCCATCACGTCGCGGTGACATCGACTCTGCCGGTATTTGACGCCCTTATGCCAGGGCGTCCGAAGCTGCAGCAGCGCACGCTGGACGCCATGTCTGCCGAGTCCGCGCAAAGCTATCTCACCATGCGGGCGCGAGTGCCGCTGGACTCGCCCATGACAGCACTGGTGCGCAAGGAAATGGATTTCGAGGTTGCCTTTGTGAAGGCCGGCGGCTTGTTGCTCTCGGGGCCAGATCCAACCGGCAACGGCGGCGTGCTGCCCGGCTTCGGCGATCAGCGGGGGATCGAGTTGCTGGTGGAGGCCGGCTTTACGCCGGAACAAGCCATCCGGATTGCCACGCAAAACGGCGCCGTGTACCTCGGGCGGCAGGATCGTATCGGCAGCCTGGCGGCGGGCAAGCAGGCGGACATGGTGCTGATCAAAGGCGATCCCTCCACGCACATCGAAGATATCGAGAACGTCGAAACCGTGTTCAAGGAAGGCGTCGGCTACGATTCGAAAAAGTTGATCGAAAGCGTGCGCGGGCAAGTAGGAATTCGATAGTGACCTCTTGACTATGAACCTATTCGGAAAATCGGTCGCTTTGGTCAGCTTGCTCTCGTCTTCTCTCGTTCTCTCCGCGCAGATGCAGACAGCTTATCCATCCACAACCAAAGTTGTCGGCGGCGCCCAGATGTATATGGAGAGCATGTACCTTCCTCCAGTGACCACTGGGCCCTGGTCGCCCTCCTGGTCGCCGGATGGAACGCGGATTGCATTTGCCATGGCTGGTTCTATCTGGACGGTAGACCGCAATGGCGGGGTTGCGAATCAACTTACCGGCGACCGGGACTATGATTGCGAGCCGAGTTGGTCTCCTGATGGAAAGACCATCGCCTTTACCAGAGATACAGGGCGTTCGATAGACATTTGGGAGATGGATGCTGATGGGAACAACCTGCGGTCCATCACGCACGCCAAGATGATCAGCGTTGACCCGAACTGGCTCTCCAACGACGAGATCGTCTTCACCTCCAGCCTGGGCCAACATGGCCTCGGCCTGTGGAAGGTGCGCATCGGCGGCTCGACACCCGAACCGGTCGCCGTGGGCGAGAGCGAGCAGAGCCTGGAAGCAAGTCCCTCGCCGGATGGCAAGCAAGTCGTGTTTCTCAGCAATCGCAGGTCGTTCCCTGTTAAGGGATCGGCCGCACCGGTAAGTTGGGGATCCGGCGATATTTGGGTAATGAACTTAGCGACGAAGACAGCGCGGATTCTTGTGGAAGAGGAGACGCTGTACCACACCCGGCCACGCTGGTCCCCCGACGGAAACAATATCGCTTATGTGTCCAACCGCACTGGCCGCAATCAATTGTGGCTGGCAAACGCAACCACCGGCATTCCGGCACAATTAACTCGTCTTGGCTCCGAGGTGTTCGGTCCGGCCTGGTCACCGGATGGAAAGAGCCTGGCTTACGTATCGAACGAGGGTTCGAGGTTTCACCTTTGGGTGATGTCCGGTTTCGGGGGAAGCGCATCGGAAGTCAAAATCGGCAGCCTTCACTACAAAGTACCGACGGGACAGCTCAAGGTGCACATCACGGATGACCTGGGACGGACCGCGCCGGCAAGGGTCTATTTGTCAGGCGCCGATGGAAAGAGCTACGCGCCGATGGGGTCGTTCGCCAGAGTTTCGAGCATCACGAACGATCACTTCTTTTCTTCATCGGGCGCTTTCTCCGTGGATCTGCCGGCCGGCCAGGCGACGGTGGAGGCGATGAAGGGATTCGAATTCAAGCCTGCGCGCAAACAGATCATGATCACGGCGGCCAAGACCCAGGAAGTGACGCTACGGTTGACTCGACTGGAGAATCTGGCTGCTAACGGCTGGTACTCAGGCGACACACATCTTCACATGAACTACGGCGGGATACTGGGCGCCACGCCGGGCACGCTCTTACTGGAAGCGGCGGCTGAGGATCTCAACGTAGTGAACGATTTTCCGACCAACTTTAATAACCGCTTGCTGGATCTGCCCTACTTTATCGGAGGAGTCGATCCCCATTCGACGCTCAACCGGATCTTGTATTTCAACGAGGAGTTTCGTGCCGGCTTCGGCGGACACATGGGACTTTTGAACCTCAAGAACTATATCTTTCCTGTCTACAACGGCTTCTTAGGCACGCCGTACGCAGCGGATTATCCGAGCAATGCCGAGATTCTGGATCAAGCTCATCGTCAAGGCGCAGTGGCCGGCTATGTTCATCCTTATTTCACTTCCAAAGGGCACGATCCCGAGATCCAGGACTATTTTGGTGCGAGGGAATTCCCTGCAGACGTTGCCTTAGGGAAAGTGGACTACTACGACTTGATGTGTATCTGGACCGATGAGTACGTTGCGGCGGATGTCTGGTACCGGCTGCTCAACCTCGGCTACCACATTCCCGTCGCGGCCGGAACCGACTCCATGAGTGACTACTGGCGAGCGCCAACCATCGGATCAGTTCGAGTTTACGTAAAGACTGCAACGCCTTTGAAGTACGGAGATTGGATCGCCGGTTTGAAGGCTGGGCGCACCTTCGTGACCAGCGGTCCCCTGCTTTCGTTTCGCGTGAATAATGAAGAACCGGGGGCCGAACTGCATCTCTCCGCCGGGTCGACGTCCAAGGTCCACGTGGAAGCAGAAGCACGGTCGATCATGTCCATGGATACGCTTGACATCATTCAGAACGGGCATGTCGTAGGGTCCGCGCATGCGCAAGACCCTACACACCTGAAGTTCTCGGGCGAAATCGATGTCGACCGAAGTGGCTGGTTGGCTGCGCGCGTGACCGGTCCGGAAAAGCAGCATCTTCTTTTGGACTCGTTCGTTTATGCTCATACGAGTCCAATCTACGTGCAGAAGGGCGCGGCAACACCACGGTCTGCTGAGGACGCCCGTTACTTTGTGAAATGGATGGATCGCGTCTTGCGATTGATCGATGAAAGAAATGACTTCGATACGCCGGAACAGAGAAAGATTGTGGAAAGCGTGTATTCACGGGCTCGCACGATTTTTAGCCGGATGACTGGTGAACAATAAATTGGATGATTGGATCATAAGCATGCTGCGTTGTAGGTTGATGCACAAGATTCTTTTCTTATCTTTGCTGGCTGGCCCTTGCCTGGCACAGACCGTCGTCGTTCGCGCCGGCCATCTTATCGACCCCGCCAACGGATCGGTCACTGAGAACCAGGTCATTGTCATTCAAGATGGCAAGATATCCTCAATCGGTTCTGCGCTTACTACCCCTCCGGGTGCAACTGTCATCGACCTGTCCAATCAATGGATCTTGCCTGGCCTGGTCGATGCCCATACGCATATCACCATGAACCTGCCGGTGAATCCCCCCGGGGGCTCGCTATGGGAAGACAAGCTGGTTCACGAAAGCAACGGATTCCGCACAGCGCGCGGCCTGCACAATGCGGAGATCCTGCTCAACGCGGGGTTTCTGGCACTGCGCGACGTCGGCAATAGCGGCAACTATGCCGACACGGCCGTCCGCCAGGCCATTGAAGCCGGCTGGTTCCCGGGCCCGACTATCATCGGCAGCGGCAAGATCATCTCCGAGTTCGGCGGCCAATCGCACGAATATGCGCCCGAAGCCGGACCCTTCTGGCTGAACGAGTACATCGACGCGGAAAATCCGGTAGAGATTCGTAAAGCGATCCACCAAAACATTTTTTACGGCGCCAAGGTTATCAAACTTGCTGCCGATAACAATGCCTACTACTACACCGAAGACGACATTCGCGCCGCCGTCGACGAAGCGCATAATGCGGGGGTTAAGGTTGCCGTCCACGTTTACGGGGGCAAATCGGCCGACAACGTGATCAACGGTGGCGCGGATTCGATCGAGCACGGCTTCGATTTAACCGGCGACCAACTGCGTTTGATGAAGCAGAAGGGAACGTACCTTGTCGGTACGGATTTTCCCCTGGAGCACATGGTCGCCTTCGGCGGAATGGTTCCCCTGAAGGCCAATGGGACTAGCGACAAGATCATCAAGCGTCTCGGCGCTGCTCACAAGATCGGAGTGAAGATGGCTTTCGGGTCTGATGTAGTGGTGGAATTGCCCGGCGAAAATCGAGCCGACATGGTCTTCGACTTTCTCAAGGTTTGGCAACGCGCAGGCGTACCGCCGGCAGACATTCTTCGTGCCTGGACGACGGACGCTTACGACCTGCTTGGGATCGAGAAGCAACAGGGTCCCATCAAGGTCGGTTTAGCTGGAGATATGATCGCTGTGCCGGAAAATCCTCTGCAGAACATTGAGATCCTGCGCAAAGTCGATTTTGTGATGAAGGATGGCCAAGTCGTTCGTCATCCCTAGCTCAGAGATTCTTCTCCCAAAATGCGATCATGGCGTTATAACGCTGGATGAGCGCGGGTACATCGACAAACCCGTGTTTGCGCATGGGGAACAGCTCCACCTGGTAGGGTTTCCCGGCGGCGATCAAGGCATTCATGAATGCCTCCTCATTCTGAGGATGAACGTTGTCGTCATAGGTGCCGTAGATCAGCATGAGATAGCCGTGCAGATCGCGGGCTCGGGGGACGAGCGAAGCGGCATCGTAACCCGCAGGGTTGTTCTGCGGCAGCTGCAAGAAGGATTCGCCCCATTTCGAATCGTAGAAGCGCCAGTCGGTTACCGGCGCTCCGGCGATGCCGGCCTTGATCTCGGTCGACCTTGTCATCAGGTTAAGCGTCATGGTGCCTCCTCCGCTCCAGCCCCAGACTCCGACCCTGCCGCCATCGACCCAAGGCTGCTGTTTGAGCCAGCGAATGCCGGCAACCAAATCTGCGGTTTCTCCCCCGCCCGGGTTAGCCGCCAAAGTATTCTCCAGCGTTTTGCTGATCGCGGTGGCGGCGCGGTTATCGATCGCCACCGCGATGTAACCATTGTCCGCGAGCAGGTTGTCGAACAGGGTCTCGTTCTGCCACGCGTCCTTGACCGTAGGCGCAGACGGACCGCCGTACACGTGAAGAATCACGGGATACCGGCGCGTTGGGTCGAAGTCCTTAGGCTTTAGGATCTGGGCCGGCATGGGAAAGCCGTCTGTTGCGGGAATCGTCGTCAGCTGGGAATACTGCAGGTCAGCGGGGAGAAGCTGGGTGCGAGGCGCGGCGATGGCGGCTTTCAGCTCTCCGTTGGCAGCGTGCAGGCGCAGCGCCGGAAGCGTACGAATGTTTGAGTACGCGTCAAAGTAGTAGTGGGCATCGGGCGACATTCCAATTTCATGGGTGCCCGGCTCCGCGGATATTCTCTTCAGGCCGCTGCCGTCTGCGTTGACGCGGTATAACTGCCGTTGGACAGAACCATCTTTGAGGGCGGTGAAGTAGATCCAGTTGTTGGCCTGATCGATCCCAACGACTCCCTGGTGAACCCAGAACGCTCCGCCATGAGAGGACACGATCGCCCAATCGCCCTTGGTTACTTGATTGACTAGCGTGCCGTCGGCTGCATAGCGATAAAGGTGCATGAAGCCGTCGCGCTCGGAGGCCCAAAGAAAGTGGCCGTCGCGTAAGAAATACAGGTCGTCATTTACGTTGATCCACGCCGGATCGGTTTCCGTAAGCAGGCGCCTCACGTCAGCTCCCTGGCAATCGGCGAGGTAGAGACCCAGTTCTCTTTGGCTGTGATCGAGTGTCTTGAAGCTGAGGTGCTTTCCGTCGGGCAGCCAGTTCACGCGCAGCAGCCACTCGTAGGGCTTGTCAGCGACTGGAATAAAGTGGTTCGCGCCGCTATCCACGGCAACGACGCCCACGCGCACGACGGGATTGTGATCTCCGGGCCGGGGATAGACCTGATGAATCAAGCGTGGGTTTGCCGGAGAGAAATCTACGAACGTGCTCACCGGTACGCCGGCCTCATCGGTCTGAAGATAGGCGATCGACTGCGAATCGGGCGACCACCAATAGCCTGTATCATGGCGCCCGAAGACCTCTTCCCAGTAGACCCAGGAAAGCGTGCCATTCAGCGTGGTTTGCGAGCCATCGCGGGTGAGCTGCGTTTCCTTCTTCAGGGATGTATCCCAGAGATAGAGGTTGTTGGTGCGCACGAAGGATACGTAGCGCCCATCGGGAGAGAACTGGGGGTCCTTCTCTTCCTCCGGCGTCTTGGTGATTTGGGAGAAGGCGGAGGAACCCAGGTTGAGCAGGAAGAGGTCTCCGTCGAAAATGTAGAGCGCCTGCTTACCTGCGGGATCGAAGGTGATTGGCCAGGAAAGTGCGCCTTTAATTTCCGGGACGAGTGAGATCGATTTCAGCGAAGCCACGGCTTGTTTCATGTCCAAAGCCGGACGCCGCTTTCCCGTTGCCGGATCGAGAATCTCAAAAGTCTGCTGCGATGGCGGCAACTGGACATCGTCGATGATTGCCGTGCCGTTTTCCAGCCAGGTAAACGTGGGAACTTGGTCCACCTTGCTTCCAGCGCCGGCGATCCAATCTGTGGTGAGGGTTGGCGTCTGGGCATGCAAAAACGAAGCCGCAGCCAGAACAGGAATCACGAGCAAGATACGACGGATATCGTTCATCAGGTTCTGGCATGTAGTCTATCGAGTCCGGGGGCCATCGGGCCAGCCACAGCGGGCGCAAGGAACGCAAGATATCGGGCGACCCTCTGCGGGCGAACAAATAGTGGGTGCCCCATATCTCGCACGTTCTTTGTGCGAGATGTGGGTGCGAAGCCGAGGTATGAAAAGAAAACCGAGGGAAGCCTACTGCACTGAGATATCCAGGAGAAGCTGCGTGGGATTTGACGCGAAAGCGTCGACGAGTCCGTGGCCGCCGCTCACAACGGCCATGTTCGAAGCTGGCCGGCCGCCTAGCGCGCTATAAGCCAAACCGCACCAGCTACAACCAAACCAGCCCCGAGCATCCAGGTACGAGCCGAATTCAAGCGTTTCATCCACTGACAGTACATTGGGAACCTCTCGGCATCCAGTATACTGCCCCGCCAATAGGCACGAGGAGGGCGAGAAGAAAATCTCCTCGCCCCCGAAACATCCGATCCAGTTAAAAGTCAATTCTGAGTGCAACCTGTCCCGTCCTGTTTCCAGCGTTCTCCGCTGTTTGCGGTCCGGTCAGTTGTCCGAACAGTGAGTTGTCGATCGCGGTTACAGGTGGCGCAAAGTTGGTATGGTTGAGAACGTTGGTGAAGGTCGTCTCGAACCGCGCATGCACCTTCTCTGTGATTGCGAAGCGCTTGGCCACACCAAGGCTCACCGTTGCCGTCCCAGGCCCCTGGATGATGCCAACTCCTGCATTCCCGAAGCGACCTGCCCCTGCGGGAGTCGCCAGGAAGGACAGGTTGTTGTAGGTTACCGCTCCGGGAGTGCCCTTCGCGACCACATCCGGACGCAGAACAGCGCTACGATTCACGACGTTGGTGTTGGACTGGTCGGCAGAACCGCTGATACTCGGGGTAAGCCACGGCCCGGTCTCAAGCAGCGTGATGGTCGTCAGATCCCAGCCGCCGAGAAGAATATCCTTGGCTGTACTGGTATTCATAAACTGGCGGCCTCTGCCGAAAGGCAGCTGATATACCCCGGTGAGCAACATGCGGTTGCGACGAGTACCGGAAACATTGCCGAGATTTTGTTTGACGTGAAAGCGATCGGCGATGGGAAGTCCGTAATTGACCTCACCAGCGAACGCGGTCGGCGCGTCGCCCTGATTGTCGGCCTCGTTTTTAGCGTAGGTGTAGTTTGCGTCCACGTAGAGCCCATGCTCCAAACGATGCGTCGCCTGGAACTCGAACGCGTGATAGTTCGCCTCACCGGCATTGAACGTGCTGAGTAGCGTCGTCCAGTTCTGGTAGGGCGCGCGCGAGTCCACGAAAACTCCAGCCGTTGCTCCGGTGTTGTACGGAATCGTGCTGGCGGGAATCTGGTTAAGATCCTCGGTGATGCTCAGCCGGTAGGTGTGCATGCCGACGTAGCTCGCGCGCAGCGATGTTGCACTCGTGAGCTCGCGTTCTACGGTCACGTTCCACTGGTTTGACTGGGGGTCGCGGTAGTTGGGATCAACCCCTTGGTCCAGTCCGCCGCCACCAAGGACTGGGCCGCCGGAGGTGGCAGGAGCCGTATTGGGGAAGACGATCTGTGGCGTGTTCAGCCCCGCAGTGTTGGAGTTGGAGTACGTGTGCAGATTGGAGGTCGGATTGCCGCTGTTGTTGAATGAAAGCGGTCCCAGGTTGGTCATCGTATAAATACCGAATCCGGCGCGTACCACCGTCTTGGTATCGTTAAACGGACGATACGCGATTGAGATTCGCGGCTGGAAGTCCCCTTTGTAGGTCTG
>Ga0302326_10029635_pt1 | contig 10974 bp, 11 predicted proteins | sample Palsa_T0_3_FD_202264 | JGI IMG/M metagenome (GOLD analysis project Ga0302326, IMG submission 202264) | Peat permafrost microbial communities from Stordalen Mire near Abisko, Sweden - Palsa_T0_3 | ecosystem: Environmental > Terrestrial > Soil > Palsa > Peat permafrost | place: Sweden: Abisko...
ACCAATAGGGAGAAGTGATTACAATCAACACTTCGGTTCCGGGGGCTAACAGTTGAATGGTGCTGGCGGTGTGAAAGGGCGCCGACTTTAATGGCGCGCCGGGAGATTTGACTCTCCGTTCCACCTGTTGCCGCAGGCGTGCCACGCGCTGTTCCAGAGACTCTGAGTCCGGCGAGTCCGCGCCGCTTGCTCTGTCGGAATCTCCCGAAACTCCTCCTGAAGTGGGGTTATTGGAATCGTTTTCCGCCGCGGTGACGCTCGCAGAATTCGCGCTGGAAGACCACTCCCGTGCGCCTGACGCCGGCCTTGGATTCCTCCGCCGGTCATTCTCTTGCTCGGCCTCGCTGGTCTGCTGATTCATCAGTTCGGCGGCTTCGATATGGTCGTGAACGTCCTTGTATTCGGCGCTCTCGATCGAACCGTTGGAGAGATGCGATACGCGGCGGAAATCCTCGACAAAAATGGCGTCAATACGCAGCACGGCGCTCTTTTCGCCCTGCGGTTGAACCACGTAGCGCACCGTAACCGTGCCTACATCGCCACTGTCTTTGAAATTGCGGGGATCGATCGTATGAAGCCTTTGCTTGTAAAAAACTTTTCCGCCTTCGGTCCACGCGGGGAACGAATGTGACGTAGATACTGCGGTCGCTCCAGAGATGAATTCGTCTTTGTTGTATTCCTTGGTTCCCCGGATGAGGCCGTTCTGCACCACCTCCTGGACGGCTTGCTCTACTTCACCTTCGGGGAAAGGGACGTTGATGATCAGACCGGCACCGTATTGGAGAGCATCTTTATCGCGCCCCACCACCAGGTGGGGGACCGCAACCATCGATATCGAAAGCAAAGAAAGTGCGCGCCACCCGAGTCTCCATCCGGTTTTTCCGCATTGTTGTGTGGATGCAGGTGGTGCGGGTCCAGGCGAGGCTGTTGAAATGCGCTTCAAAAGATCGGGTCTCCGAGATCGCTGAAATCTTGCGGGGCGCTGCAATTGGGAACCTAGCCCCAAGTTTGACTCTTACTCGGAGCGGCTCAAGATGTCAAATGAGGTTTCCCGTGAACGTTAACGGCTGAAAAGCTCCGTCTGTCAAGGGCCAGTTGTAAAAAGATTGTAAAAAAAATACGGTTCCCCCCTTGCACTACGAGCAAAGGCCGTTGTAGGATTCAACCCCGGTAGGGTGGTCCGACCTTTGCAGAAGAAAAATCGATTTTGACCCGCGAGAGCATCGATTTTTGCTGATAGCACCAATGGTCAGACTTTTGAAGGCTCGCCACTTCTGCCTTTTTTCATGCCTTACGCAACGCAGATTCGGTTCTACAAACGAAGGATTTTCCTGAGGGGTGCGGCATGAGTGTGGGAATGCAGTCTCATCGTAGCCAAATCTCGGCGTTTCTGACGTCCGTTCTCATCTTGGCTTTTCTAGTGATCACCGCCAGCCCGTCGGCCAATGCCTTGCCGGCTTTCGCCCGCAAATACGGCCTGCGCTGCTCCGCATGTCATGAATCATGGCCAATGTTGAATTACTTTGGCCAGAAGTTCAAAGACAACGGCTACCAGCTTATGAACGACCGCGACTCGCCGATCTGGCAAAATCCTGCGTATTGGCCCGTTACTTTCCGCATCACGCCCATCTGGCACCGCGTCAGCACGGGCAAAGTCGACGTGGACACATATTCCAATGGAGCGATCACAGGCTCCGCGATCCAGCGCATCACCTCTTCCGGTTTCGACCTCAGCGGTTTGGACTTCCACACGGGCGGCACGCTGGAGAAAAACTTTTCATTCTACGTTCTTCCGTCCTCAGATTCGACGGGTACGTTCCACTTCGAGAGCGTGTTTGGGAGGCTAGACAACTTGGTTGGCAGCTCCTGGCTCAACATCAAGTTTGGTAAATTCGAGCTGGATAATCTGCTGTCGGAAAAGCGAATTCTAACGCTCACCGGCAACGGGGGTATTTATCAGACCTACCACTTCATCCCGGTTGGGGATGGCAACTTATTCGGTCAAATAGGCGATAACCAACTCGGCCTCGAGTATATGGGACACTCGGCCGATGATCGGACACGCATCTCGGCTGCCCTTCTTAGCTCGAACGACGGAAATGTCAACTTGAGTTTGGGGGCTAACTCCTATACCGGATTCTTTACCGGGAGCCAGGCTTTTGACGCAGGCAAGATGGGGGTACAGCGTGTCGGGTTTTACGCCATGGCGGGAGAGGCAGCCACATACTATCTGACTTCGGGCGGCGTGCCCATCCCTGGGTCGGGAATTGGAAACAAGAGCTTCAGTCGTGAGGGCTTCGTCGGGCAGTTTTATTTCGGGCAGCATGTTGATCTGACGGTTGTGACCCAGCACGGCTCAGACAACGCGTGGTTTGGCCAGGGTTATGGCAACGCAGTCTTAACTGACGGCAATGGGGGCACCACTGCAACCTGCTCCAGTCCCACTCCTGGTTGCCCTTTGAACAATGTGCCGGGAACGACGCTTCCGGCGGGAGCGCAAGCGCCGAGCTGGAATGGGGCGACCTTCGAGGGGCACTACGTATACAGCCCGCAACTGATTTTCATCGGACGATATGAAACGGAGCGGATGTCACAACAGGCGACCTCGGGAACCCCATCGAATCTCGGGGACATTTCGACTTATACCATCGGTTTTCGCTACAACCCATTCATGACGAGCCGGGCGGGATTCGCTTGGCATAACGAATACAACTGGCTGCATCAGGACGGTACAGGTCCCATTTTGGGAACGGGAACGGCAAATATCAACACGAGTGAGCTGCTGATGGGTTTTGACTTTGACTTCTAAGATTAAGATTAGAAATTTACAAGACAATTCACGGCTGACGGGCTGGTCAAAGAGCTCGCAGAATTCGGTTCGAGGGTGCTGCCAATGAATAATTTGATTCCATCTCAGATTTCTGGTGCAGTATTAGGCTCCGTGCTCGCCATGGGACTTTGTTTTCCGGTGCTGGCCCAAGATGCTCCGGATGTCGGTCCGCATCCGCCTATGCCCGCGAAAGCGATGGAGAGCCACATTGGTAACATCACTGGCCACTCCCAGGACGCTAAAGGGGATTATCGCCGCTACTGCGCTGGCTGCCATGGAGATCTGGGCGACGGCAACGGAGAGAATGCCGTGTGGCTCGATCCCAGGCCCCGCGACTTTACCTTGGCCACATTCAAGTGCCGCTCCACTCCGACCGGTACCTTGCCCCTCGACTCGGATTTGTACAACACCATCGGCCGCGGCATAACCAATTCCAATATGCCCATTTGGAATACCTTCACTAAGGAGCAGCGCGCCAACCTGGTCGCTTATATCAAGACCTTTTCCCCGCGTTGGGAAAAAGAAAAGGCCGGCGATCCCATCCCGGTTCCTCCCGAAACGCCGATCACGATTGAAAGCATTGCGCATGGGAAGGCTCTTTTCACCAAGCTGGAGTGCTGGAAGTGCCACGGGCCAGAAGGCAAAGGAGATGGGCCTTCCGCGGCAACTCTGACCGATAGCAAGGATCAGCCGATTCGGCCGTATAACTTTGCCGCAGGCAAAGAAGATTCACGCTTCAAGTGCGGGTCGACCAATCAGGATATCTACAAAATCTTCATGACCGGGGTTGATGGTACTCCGATGCCATCGTTTGCCGATACCATCCAACCCAACGATGCCTGGGACTTGGTTCACTTTCTGCGCGTTTTGCAGGTCCAACGTCCTAGCAAGGAGAATGCAGTTCTAAAAGCTGCGGGAGGCAAGATTCCTCCGTACGTTGATAAGCAGGACAATAAGTCAGAAAACCAGGAAATGCCAAGCCAATCCGACGATAAGTCGACGGGCGGCGGAAAATAATTTTGGCCTTCTGAGCCAGGAGAAAACATGCGCTTAAAAAGATTCTATCTAGTTCTACTATCGTTGGTAGTTTGTTCGTCGATGATGTTCGCCGGGACGGTGAGCGGAAAGATTACGTATACCGGAACGCCTGCCAAGCAAAAGCCCATTGACATGTCGAAAGAGCCGAGTTGCGCCAAGCAGCACGCAACTCCCGTGACCACCGAGACGGTCGTGACTGGCGCGGGCAACACTTTGGAAAATGTTGTGGTGTATGTCTCGGCGGGGGCCGACGACGCCAACGCTCCGGCGCAAGCGGTGACCTTCACGCAGAAGGGTTGCCAGTATTTGCCGCACGTGCTCGCCATGCACACCAATCAGGAACTTAAGGTTCTGAACGATGACCAGACTTCGCACAACATCCATCCGCTGGCCAAGGTAAATCGCGAGTGGAATAAGTCGCAACCTCCGGGATCTCCTCCGCTCGACGCCAAGTTCGATCAGCCGGAATTTATTTCCGTGAAGTGCAACATTCATCCTTGGATGCACGGCTGGTTCGCCGTTCTGAAAACCAATCACTACGCCATCAGCAAGGATGACGGGACCTTTTCTATTCCCGACCTCCCACCGGGAAAGTACACTCTTACCGCGTGGCAGGAAGATTATGGAACCAAGACCGCGGACATAACCATTACCGGTAAAGAAACCAAGACCCAGGACTTCACTTTCACCGCAAAGCCGTACTAGCTTCCAGATTAGCGGCCGGAGAAGATATTCTCCGGCCGCTTCTTAATTTCACGACTCTGGCGGTACCGGGGAGATGCGAGGCAGAATGGGCAAGCTATTCGCTGTGATTTTGGTGGTGATCGCGCTGGCATCGGCAGTGCCGATTATCACGCATACGTTTCTAGGCGCGAGCGTCGCTCCTCCGGAGGATATTTCCACTCACGGCCACGCTATCGACGAGCAATTGTCGGACACCATGGTCGAAGCTGGCCTGTCTTTTGTTGCCGCGCAACTGGTTCTGGCTTTTTTCATCTGGTCTTTTGCCGGCAAGAAGGACGGAGAGTTAAAGACCTTTCCCGGCGGCGCCAAAGCCATGGTGATTGCGGCATTTGTGCTGGTGGGGACCGAGGCGCTCGCGCTGGGACTCCTGGGAACCAAAGCCTGGGCGAACGTCTATTTCCAACCTGCGGCTGCCGATGCTTTGCAGATTCAGGCCCAGGCAGGGCAGTTCGCCTTTTACTTTCGCTACGCCGGCCCCGACGGGAAGTTCGGCGCCATTCATCCCGACAAGATCGACGAAGGGAACTCCAATTTCTTCGGACTGGATCCTGCGAATGACGTCGAGTCTCGCGACGACATTGTTTCCGGTGAACTGGTCGTGCCCGTGAACAAAGAAGTTCACATGATGATGCACGCCAAAGATGTTGGGCATTCCTTTTATGTCCGCGAGCTGCGCATTCAACAGGACTTCGTGCCCGGCCTTGATCTGTCGGTTCATTTCACCGCGACCAAGGTTGGAAAGTACGAAATCGTCTGCACCCAGCTGTGCGGCCTTGGACACTACAACATGAAGGCATACTTGAGCGTGATGGCGCAGGACGACTACGACAAGTGGTTAAAGGCGCAGTCTCAGTGAGCATTGTTAAGTGAACATTGTTCAGCGAGCAGTGTGACGCCCGGCGGTACCAACTTTTCCGAGGAGCAAGGTTAATGTCTGAAGCGCACGTGGCTCATCACAGTCCGCCGCAAGGGTTCATCCGCAAGTATGTGTTCAGCCTCGATCACAAGGTGATCGGGTTGCAGTACTACGGCTTGGCGCTGGTCGCGGTTTTCATCGGGATGGTTCTTTCGTGGTTAATGAGAATTCACCTGGTTTGGCCGAATTGGCCAATCCCCGGGCTCGGGCTGCTCTCCAAAAACGGCGCTCCCGGCGGCGTGATGACGCCGGAATATTATTTGTCGCTGATGACCATGCACGGAACATTGATGGTGTTTTTCGTGCTGACCAATGCGCCTTTCGCTGCCTTCGGCAATTATTTTCTGCCCATCCAGGTCGGTGCCGAGGACATGGCGTTCCCCCGCTTTAACATGATGTCGTTCTGGACCACTTTTATTGCGTTCTGCATTCTCATGGCGGCGTTCTTCGTGCCCGACGGTCCACCGCTAGCCGGCTGGACCGCCTATGCTCCGCTGAGCGCGGTTGGATCTGATTCTGGCCCTGGGGAAGGACTGGGACAGACCTTGTGGGCATTATCGATATTTGTTTTCTGCATTGCATCGCTGCTGGGCGCGCTCAACTTCATTGCCACCACGCTGGATTTGAGGACCAAGGGCATGACACTTTCGCGCATGCCAATTTGTAGTTGGGCATGGTTCATCACTTCCTGCATCGCGCTGCTGGCTTTCGCGGTTCTCATGCCAGCCTGCCTCTTACTCATTCTTGACCGCGTCGCCGGGACCAGCTTCTTCATTCCGTCTGGCTTAAACATCAGTGATCACTTACAACCGCATCAAGGGGGCTCGCCATTGTTGTGGCAGCATCTGTTCTGGTTTTTCGGGCATCCCGAGGTGTACATCGCAATCCTGCCCGCCATGGGAATCGTCTCTCACATTCTGATCAACAGTATGCGCAAGCCGATGCTCAGCCACAAGGTTTTGATCTATTGCATGATGGGCATTGGTTTTCTCAGCTACATGGTTTGGGGACATCACATGTTTGTCAGCGGCATGAATCCATTTTCGTCGCTGGTGTTCTCATTCCCCACGCTGATTATCACTATCCCCGCCACCATCATGACTTTGATCTGGCTGGGTAGCCTTTACGGTTCGAAGCTGAGAATTACGTCCGCATCGCTGTTCGCGCTCGGGTTCATTTCCATGTTCGTGGCCGGAGGCGTGAGCGGGTTTTTTCTGGCCCAACCTTCCATTGATATCTATCTGCACGCCACTTATTTCGTGGTCGGGCACTTTCATATGGTGATGGGTGTTGCGGCGATTTTTGGGATTTTTGCCGGTACTTATTTCTGGTTCCCCAAGATGACGGGACGCATGATGAACGAGAGCCTGGGCAAGCTTCACTTCATCCTCACCATCATCGGCACTTATGCCATCTTCATGCCCTTCCACTATCTCGGGTTGGTGGGCAACGTCCGCCGTTATTCGGCGTTTGTGGATGACTATCTGATTCCGCTGATCCCGGTACACCGGTTCATCACAATTGCGGCGCTGCTCACCGGCGGAGCGCAGTTGATCTTCTTATTCAACTTGATCTACAGCCGTTTTGCCGGACCCAAGGCGTCGGACAATCCGTGGGAATGTACTTCTCTGGAATGGACGATGTCTTCGCCGCCGCCGTTCGACAATTTTGGCGGCCGGCATGTGGTGGTGTACCACGATCCTTATCAGTATGGCGTTAAGAGTTCCACCGGCGATTACTTGATGCAGGATTCGCCTGAGGGCGCTGAAGTGCGCACTTAAATAAACGACGGTATCCGTAGAAGTTTAAGTAGTGGAGTCAGATCGAATCATGGCGACAACTCTTCCACCAGCACAAGCGGGAGACATAAGAGATGACGAAGCCCCTCGTCTCCATCACGGGAGCGGTGGGTTTCCTCCTCAGCGTCCGGCGGAAGGCGAATTGCGCGCGCTGGAAAATCGTCCCGGTGAAACTACAAGAACAGGAATCTTTGTGGCATTGGCGGCGATTGCCATGTCGTTTGCGGCGCTTACCAGCACTCTGTATGTTCGCGAAGGTGCATCGACTGACTGGCGTCACATTCCACTGCCGGGCATTCTCTGGTTCAACACGTTAGTTCTGCTCGCCAGCAGTGTGACGCTGGAAGTCGCGCGGCGCAGAGTTTCGGCTTTCATGCGGGGCAAAGATCTGAACCGCAACGCGGCTATGCTGTGGCTGAACGCGACGCTGGTGCTAGGTTTGGTTTTTGTCGGTGGGCAATATCTGGCGTGGAGGCAGCTTAGAGCCGAAGGGCTGTTTCTGAATACCACGCCGAACAGTTCATTCTTCTATCTCTTCACGGTAATCCATGCGGTTCACGTGCTGGGCGGGTTGGGCGGGCTGGCGCGAGCGATCGTGAAGTTTCGTTATCCCGCTTTGTCGCTGCGGCGCAGCACTTTGGATGCAACTTCTTATTACTGGCATTTCATGGGCATTCTGTGGCTGTACCTGTTGGGATTGATGTGGATCAAGATCTAGCGGCAACGGAGGCGCTGTGAGCGATGCCAATCTGAGTCTGGATCATGCGGGCGTGGCGATGGAAGATCGCCCGTTTGCGATCCCCTCAAAAAAGTTGGTGATGTGGCTGTTCATTATTTCTGACGCATGTACGTTTGGAGCGGTCCTTTTCGCCTACGGTTACATCCGGAATGCCGCGGCCGACTGGCCGCATCCCTTCGAATCGGCCAGCGTGCTGAATGCTTTGCTGATGACTTTTGTTCTGGTCACCAGCAGTTTGACCATGCTGATCGCTACCCGTGCCGCCAAGTCCGGTGACAAGGCAAAGGCCTTGCGCTTCACTTTCATCACCGTAATTCTGGGGCTCGTTTTCGGCGGGTTGCACTTAAAGGAGTGGTTCGGACTGATCGGCCAAGGCGTGCGGCTGTTCCAAAATCCATGGGGCGCACCCTTGTTTGGCGCAGCGTTTTTCAGCATCACCGGCTTGCACCTGGCTCACGTCCTGAGTGGGGTGATCGCCCTAACGGTTGTAGCTCTAGGCTATAAGCGCGGACGATACAACGCCGACGATATCGAAATTTGGTCTTTGTACTGGCACTTCGTCGATCTGGTTTGGATGTTTGTGGTTCCAATGGTTTATCTGATGAACGTAAGCGCAGGCTAGCTCCGGGAGACAAGGACAATGGAAGCGACGAACAACACCTCAACTACTGATTTTGTGGTGTATGCGGTTATTCTCGCGCTCGCCTGCGTGCAAGTTTTCCTGCTGAAAGGGAAATTTGTGCCTATGCTGTTAGTCGCTTTCATTCAGGCGTTTTTGGCGGTAAACTTTTTCATGCATCTCGGCTCCGAGAAAAAGACCTTGCGTCTGGCGCTGATTCCCGCGACCCTTTTTGTGCTCATGATGATGAACATGATCTGGAGCGACAGTTTCCGCCTGATGCACATGAAGCCTTTTGCCAAGTAGGCACTCATGATTGCTTCTTTGCTAACTCGTGGCGCCCGGCACGTTCACCCCGCACTGGCGGCGGCCTTCATCCTGATCGCTAACGCTGCCTGCCAGGCGCAGAGTTGCGCTTTGTGCTACACCCAGGCGGGAGGCGCCGGACATCGTTTTATCCAGGGGCTTCGAAGCGGCATCCTTGTGTTGATCATTCCGCCGATGTTTATGTCCGTTGGCATTACGGTACTGGCCTATCGGAAGCGAAACCGCTGCAACGATGCTGATTCTCCTCGCGAGTCGGACAGCGACTGGTAACGGTATTTCCAGAACCACCGGGACTTCTATTGCTACCGGCGTACCCCCAAACGAATAGACATCTGGCGTCCACGAAATTCTGTACACTGCTGAAGGTCAATCTTCCCATCAGGATTCCGTATGCGCAAAATCGTTAATCTTATCTTCGTGTTTGTAATTCTTGCATCGGTTGCCGCAGCCCGCGCTGCCAAGCCGCTGCAAATCTTTGCGATCGATGTCGAAGGTGGACAAGCCACGTTGGTGATAAGCCCGTCAGGGCAATCGCTGCTCATCGACACTGGCTGGCCCGGATTCAGCGGCCGCGACGCAGACCGTATTGTCGCGGTGGCTCATTCCGCGGGCCTCAAGCGAATCGATTACGTTCTCATCACGCATTATCACGACGATCATGTTGGAGGCGTTCCTCAACTCGTGGAACGCATCAAGGTGGGCACGTTCGTCGATCACGGCCCGAATCTGGAAGATTCCGATGATACCCGCGGCAACTACGCTGCGTACCAGAAGGCGATTGCCGGACACACCCATATTGTTGCGACCCCCGGCGTGGGCTTGCCCTTCAAAGGCCTGGAAGTCCATATTCTGTCGGCTGCAGGAGAACTCATCGACTCGCCGCTCCCTGGAGCCGGTACTGCCAATCCTTATTGCAATACAGAACCTGCGCCCGAAGAGGACGCGACAGAAAACGCGCGTTCCTTAGGCTTGATCATTCGCTTCGGCGCTTTTCGCTTTCTTGATCTCGGTGATCTCACGAAGAAGAAAGAACTCAGCTTGGCTTGCCCCAACAATCTGATCGGCACCGTCGATCTGTTTTTGGTGAGCCACCATGGCTTCTACCAATCGAATTCGAAGGCGCTCGTGTGGGCCGTGCATCCGCGAGTGGCAATCTTCGACAATGGCCCGCACAAAGGTGCGAGTCCGGCGGCATGGCAGACCGTTCACGATTCACCAGGCATTGAGGATGTATGGCAGCTTCACTACGCAATGGATTCGGACAAAGGTCACAACGTTGCGGCTGACCGCATTGCCAACCCGGATGGAAATGACGAAGGTAAGTACATCAAGGTTGAAGCCTCAGCCGATGGAAGTTTCACCGTGATCAACACCCGTACCGGCCAGCGACAAATCTACGCCAAGAAATGAGCGGCGGACGAGAATCCATGATTATCGTCGTGATGGGGGTTGTAGGCGCAGGCAAGACGACGATTGGCCGGCTCCTGGCGGAACAGCTGCATTACGAGTTTGCCGATGCCGACAACTTTCACCCGAAAGCCAATGTCGATAAGATCAGCCGCGGTATAGCTCTGAGCGATAATGATCGCAAGCCGTGGCTGGCTCGTCTGCGAGAAAGAATTCTGGAGTGGGATGCAGACCACGCCAATGCTGTGTTGGCGTGCTCCGCGCTCAAGAGATCCTACCGCGAAGAATTGCAAGCGGGGCCCGATGTACGATTTGTCTATCTGAGGGGGAGTGCAGATGTGATCACGCAGCGCTTGCAAGAGCGCCACGGACACTTCGCCGGGGTCAGCATTCTAGCCAGCCAGATCGCAGATCTCGAGGAACCTGCGGACGCTGTAACGGTGGACATCGCTCAAACGCCGCCGGAGATCGTGGCGGAGATTCGACAAAAGCTTGGGCTAGCGTAGAATCCTCGCGAGCTTTGTATTTCGAATCTGGTTATGCGCTCCACCGATC
>Ga0302326_10029636_pt1 | contig 10974 bp, 6 predicted proteins | sample Palsa_T0_3_FD_202264 | JGI IMG/M metagenome (GOLD analysis project Ga0302326, IMG submission 202264) | Peat permafrost microbial communities from Stordalen Mire near Abisko, Sweden - Palsa_T0_3 | ecosystem: Environmental > Terrestrial > Soil > Palsa > Peat permafrost | place: Sweden: Abisko...
GACCTCAGACTGGTTGGCGCTCTGGCTGATTTGCAGCGCCCGGATATACGCTGCCACTGACCAGCGGTCGGACGGGGTCAGCTGAGCAGAGTAGTCGGGCATGGCGCCGTACCCGTTCGTCATCACGTAGAAGTAGTGGCCCAGCGGTTCGGCCAGAATCCGCGACGAGTGGAAGTTGCCGGCAGGTTTGTAGCCGCGCTGTACGATCATTCCGGCGCCGTTGCCTACGCGGGAGTGGCAGGGTGTGCAGTAGATGTTGAACCGCTCCTGGCCCCGCGCCAGCACCTCCATGGAAACGGGAAAGGGAAGCGCGTCGGCCTCTTTGCCCTCGATCAGGCCGGTGTAGAAGAAGCTGTCTTCGTCCAACTGGCCGCGAGCGACGGTGTGCGCAACCTGGGGCCGAACCGAGCGGCCATCGGCAAAGAAGGTGGTGCTGCGCTGGGGAATGAACTTGGGCTGGTTTTGCATGTCCTGGCGACAGCCGGCGCATGCGATGGCTGCCAAGCCCAGGGCAAATGCTTGCCAGTGGTAGGGCTTCGCCCATCTTTTTCGGCCCAGGTACGCTTTGGCGAACCTGGGGCACCCGTCCACCGAGAACGGCTTGGGACGTGAGGTTGAGATTGCAACGATGGGATTAATATTCCACCTCCACCACCGAAGCCGGGCGGAAGCTTTCCAGGAAGGTGCGCGCTTCCACCACCTCAAACTTGGGATCGTTGGCCTCCAGGCAAAGAAAGAATTTGTCCACGGTCGCACCGGTACGAAAGTTGGGAGCATTAAAGAGCGGGTGATAGAGCGTCGGCAGGCCGCACATAGCGAGCATGCCGAAGGCGGCCGAGAGACCTGCCCAAAGGATGGTCCACTCATAGGCCGGGATAATGAAAGCCGGCCAGGAAAAGAGCGGGCGGCCGGCGATGTTCAACGGATACGCGAAGACCGACACCCACGTCTCCATGAGAAACATGGCAGCCAAGCCCATGATCCCGCCGACGAGACAGATCAGAGGCACGTAGTTGCGATGGAAACCAATCGCTTCTGCCGCCTCTTCCACCGGGTACGGGGTGTAACAGTCCATTCGCCGCCAACCCGAGTCATAAGCGGTCTTTGCGGCCACTACCAATTCGCCCGGAGTATCGAACTCCGCCAGCATTCCGTAGATTCCCTCGCGTATCGGCATCAGTCACCCGCCTCCAGCGGTTCTGGCTCCGTCACCTTGGCTTGCGGCAGCATCATGCGGATCTCAGACATGGGGATCATGGGCAGGAAGCGCACAAACAAGAAGAACAGGGCGGTGAACAAGCCCAGCGTGCCCAGGAACGTGCCGTAATCCCAGCGGGTCGCGCGATAGGTTCCCCAGGACGAGGGAAGGAAATCGCGATAGAGGCTGGTAACGACGATGACAAATCGCTCGAACCACATGCCGGTATTGATGATCAACGACATGATGAACATCTTGGCCGGATTTACTCGCGTGCTGCGCAGCCACAATAACTGTGGCAGAGCGATATTGCAGGTGATCAGCACCCAGTACGACCAGCCCATCGGCCCGAACATGCGGTTCCACATCATGAAGTATTCCCAATGGCTGGCGGAGTACCAGGCCATGAAGATCTCCATCGAGTAGCCATAGGCAACGATCAAGCCGGTGGCGAGCATGACCTTGCCCATATTGTCGATGTGGCGGATAGTGATCAGGCCTTCCAAGTGGTAGAACTTGCGGATCGGAATCGCAAGCGTGATCACCATGGCAAAGCCGGAGTAGATAGCGCCGGCGACGAAGTAGGGCGGGAAAATGGTAGTGTGCCAGCCGGGCAGGACGGCCACCGCGAAATCGAAGCTGATGACGGTGTGAACGGACAACACCAGGGGGGTCGCCAACCCTGCAAGCAGCAGGGAGGCTGTCTCATAGCGCATCCAATGCCTGACGGAACCGCGCCACCCGAGCGAGAGGATACCGTAGATGTATTGGGCAATCTTGCTTTTCGCCCGGTCGCGCATGGTTCCAAAATCAGGAACCATACCGATGTACCAAAAGACCACGGAGATGGTGGCGTATGTGGAAACCGCAAAGACGTCCCAGAGCAGAGGGGAGCGGAACTGCGGCCACACATTCATGGTGTTGGGGTAAGGAAAGAGCCAGTACCCCAGCCAAGGCCGCCCAACGTGGATGAGGGGGAACATGCCGGCGCAGACTACGGCGAAGATAGTCATCGCCTCAGCAAAGCGGTTGATAGAGTTGCGCCACTGTTGCTTAAAGAGCAGCAGGATGGCCGAGATCAGCGTTCCGGCGTGGCCGATACCGATCCACCAGACGAAATTGATGATGGCGAAGCCCCAGCCCACCGGGATGTCGAGGCCCCAGATGCCGACGCCCTTGAGGAACAGCCAAGTCACCGCGGTAAAGAGTATGAGGCAGATGCTGCCCGCCAGGGTAAAGCCGAAGAACCAGCCCAAGGGCGTATGCGGGGTGAGCACGATGCGCGAAATAACATCGGTCACCGATTTGAAGGTGTATCCGGGCGCGATGACCCGGAACTCGCCTGTCTTCGGATCCAGCTGGGGATCGCTTACGGGTAACTCTGGTTTGGTCGCCATGCTGCGCTAACCTTTCAGCTCTTCGCAGGCGCGTGCTCGGTGCGCGCCTCGGCCAGTTCCGGGTTGGGGTTGAAGACTTCCGCAATGTAGGTGGTGCGGGGACGGGTATTGAGATCCGCCAGCACGCCGTAATTGCGCTGCTGCAGCTTTAGTTTTCTCACTTTGCTGGCGCGGTCGTTGATATTGCCGAAGACGATGGCGCCGGTGGGGCAGGCCTGCTGGCATGCGGTCACCACTTCACCATCGCGGATATCGCGATTTTCCTTATCCGCTGAAATCTTGGCGGCGGAGATGCGCTGAACGCAATAGCTGCACTTTTCCATGACCCCGCGGCTGCGCACCGTCACATCCGGGTTGCGCATCAGCTTGAGGCTCTCGGTCTCGAAATCGGAGAAGAGCAGGAAGTTGAAACGCCGCACCTTGTAGGGGCAATTGTTGGAGCAATAACGGGTGCCCACGCAGCGGTTGTACACCATGACGTTCAGCCCTTCGGGCGAGTGCACGGTCGCCCCGACCGGACACACCTGCTCGCAGGGCGCGTTCTCGCATTGCTGGCAGGTCATGGGCTGAAAATGTGCCTTGGGTGCGTCCAGATCACCTTCGAAGTAGGTATCGATGCGTAGCCACTGCATGATGCGGCCGGTTTGCGTGTTGTGCCTGCCCACCACAGCGATATTGTTCTCCGCGTAGCAGCTCACGACGCAGGCGTTGCAACCGACGCAGGAGTTCATGTCGATGGCCATGCCCCAGGCGTTTTTGTCGTAGCGCCAGTTGCTGAACATGCTGGTGTCCGGGTCTGGATCTTCGGGGACATCCTCCCCTTCGTGGGCGAAGTTGGGGTTCTGCTTGAACTCGTCCAGCGTGGCGTAGCGAATGATGCCGCGGGTCGCAGCCTCGTTGCCCTCGAGGGAATGGTCGCCCGAACCATCTCCACCGGCTGCGATGGAGCGGTGATCCTGATAGTGGCTCTTGGTCACCGCGAACTCATAGGTCTGGCCGGTCTTCTTCATGGTCGCGCCGGAGGCGAACAGCAGGGCATCGGAGCTGCGAATCGCGTAAGCATTAAAGCCCAACCCGCCGGCCACGCGGCCCCCATTGCGGCGTGCATAGCCGAGATATACCGTGACCGAACCATCGGGGTGGCCGGGCACTGCCATCACCGGAGCCAGGACCGTGTTGCCGTTCGATTCGATGGCCACCACGTCCTGCTCCGCCAGTCCGAATTTCGCCAGCGTGGGGTAGCTCATCAGCGCCGCGTTGTCCCACGACATGCTGGTCACTGGCTTGGGTATTTCCTGCAGCCAGCCGACGTTGGCATAGCGCCCGTCGTAGATATTAGGGTCGGCGCGGAAGATAACCTCGACGGTTCCGTCGGGGTAGTTGGGCGCAGTGACGGAAAGGGCAGCAGTGTTGGCGGAAACTGTCTTGGGCTGAAAAGCGGTCCCTGCCACCATGCCATCGTGCAGGATCTTACGCCACCCATGTTCGCCGTCCGGCCCCAGGTTTGCCTGCCACGTCTTGCGTACCGCGTCGTAAGGGGAGGTGTCGGGGTCGTCGAGCATGGACTGGATCACATCATGCGCCGATTTGCCCCCGTACAGCGGGTCGATCATGGGCTGGATTACGGTTGCTGTGCCGTCGTAGGCCCGGGTGTCCGACCAGCTTTCCAGATAGTGGGTCCCGTTGATATGCCATTCCGTAACCACTCCGGTCTCGTTTAGGTGAGAGCCGAGGTGAGCGGTCGTCTTCACGTTCCCAATGGCCTCTTCAAAATGCAGGTCCACGGGCGCGGTGTAGACCGGGTTGGCATTCAGGATCAGCAGCCAGTCGACCTTGCCCGCCTTTATGTCGTTGACCAAGGTGACGATGTCCTGGCCCTGGATCGACGGCATGGGATTTACGGTCTCGGTGTAAACCACCGTCTTGCCCACGTTGCCCAGAGCCTGGTTGATGGCAATCGCCGCCAGATGCACCTGGGGCGACTGCTGCTCGCCGGGGATGACCACGCACTTGCCTGCGTTGGCCTTCAGGTCAGCCGCCACGGCAGAAAGAAACTTGCCCGCGGGGCCGGAGGGGGGTTGTGTACTGGATCCGCCCGCGCCGACGGCAGCGGCCAACGCCGCAGCAAAAGAAGCCACCTCCCCGGCCTTCAGGGCCAGGCGGTGCTCGGCTTTAAAACTCGTCGTGCTGGGGGCGCTCTCGACCGCGTACAGCCGGTTCATCGGAGAATTTGCGTCCAGCAGCTTACGCCGGGCAGCGTAGTCAGCCGCCAGGCGAAGAAATCCGGGATGAGTGATGCCGGAGAGAAAGTCCGCGTCGAGAGAGACAATGACATCCGCATCCTGCAACCGGTACTGGGCGTCGTAATAATCGCCGAAAGCCGTCTTCGAGGCCGAGTAGGCCGAATCGCGGTTTACCGGATCCCACTGCAGCCACTTGGCGTTGGGATATTTCTGCTGGGCCGCCTTCCATTGCGCGGCCAAAGTGGGCGAGGTCACGGTGTCGCTCAGAATGTAGAGGCCGGCGCCTCCGCTTGCTTTTTTGTCAGCCAGCATGGCGCGGAAGACAGCCAGAAAAGCGGCAAACTCGCGCACTTCACCGCGGCAGATGACTCTCTGCGAGCGGTCAGGATCGTAAAGATCGAGCAACGAGCCTTGGGTCAGGGGATCGGAGGAGCCGCGGTTAACCGGGTGATCCGGATTACCGTCCACTTTGATCGGCCGGTAGGCGTCACTCTTGACCAGTACTGGCACCGCGCCGGTGTTGAAGGGCATGGCCGAGGCAAAATAAACCGGACGACCCAGCACCAGGTCCTCCGGTTCCTTGACGTAGGGATAGATCGGTTCGTCGGGTTGCTTGGTACAGCCGGAGAGGCCGGCGAGGGCGAGGGAAGCACCCATGACCTTGAGGAATCCGCGGCGGGAGACGGGGTCGATCCACTCCGCAGCCTGCGCGGGAAATTCACGCTGCACCATCTCCCGGAAGGCCGGCGTGTCAGCCAACTCGTCCACGCTGCGCCAGTAGGTCTTCCCCGTCTGGCCGGCAATTTTGGCCCTGGCAGCATCGAGCGTAAGTGCCTGTTTATTTTGGCCCTGGCCGTGGATCGTCTCGTTTGCCATGTTCGCTTCGCGTCTTCCCTGGTCAAGAGGTTGCGTGTGCTCTAAGTTTTGCTCACTGGATTGGGCAGCGCCTGTCTTGCTCATCGGTGGCATGTCTCGCAGCTGCTCAGTTCCTGGGGTGTGCGGATGTGGTACTGCTGGGTCAGGTATTTACCCAGGGATGCCTGGTCGCTCAATTTCACATAGTGCAAGTTTGCCGGAATCACCATAGCCGGCGCGTCGCTGGTGACTTGCCCATGCAGTCCATCGGGCAGCATGTTGAGCGAGGCCACCTGGGCGCCCGTTTGGCTGGGATCGACGGTTGTGCAGCTTACCGTCTGCGCGGTGGGAACGCCATCCTTCAAGCCCGAACTACCGCACCAGACGGGCTTCTGCGATGTGGGGCCTTCCCACGCCATGTTGTAAATCTCGCTGGTGGGACGAAGGTTCTTAGCCGGGTCGCGATGGCAGTTCAGACACCATTCCATCTGCAGGGTGTTCTGCTGATACATCAACGGCATCAGATCCACACGCCCGTGGCAGGAGGAACAGCCGATGCCTTTGTTCACATGAATTTCGTGATTGAAGTAAACAAAATCCGGCAGATCGTGGATTTTGACCCAGGGTATGGATTCACCCGTGGCCCAACTGGTCCGCACCGGCTGCAGCAGGGCTGCGTTGGTCCAGATCTGCGCGTGGCAATTCATGCAGGTTTTCGTTGGAGGGATACCGGCGTAGCTGGATTTCTCCACCGAAGTGTGACAGTACTGGCACTGTAATCCGAGGCCCATGACGTGATGCTTATGACTGAACGGTACCGGCTGTTCTGCGCGCTGTCCTTGCTTGGTGACCCACGGAGAGCCCTGCAACTGATCGAGGGTGACTCCCAGGGCGATGACAATCAACCCCGTCAGGACCAGGCTCGCGCGGGCAAGCGCGTTGGAACTCCGGTCAAAAATCTGCGCCATTGGATCGGTCCCTGCTTCCTCAGATTCCGTGTTGTTGAGAAGGTTCCGCTATGAAGTCTGGTCTGTGACTGGATCCAGGACGACCGTAGGAGCACCTCCCCGGATCATGCCTGGAAAGTTGAATATAGCAGCAAACCTCGGGGGGTAGGCAACCCCTGGGAGCGGGCAAAGGGAATTTATGGCCGCAATGGAACGGCCCAGCGGGAAAAGAAGCCCGGCACAACTGCGCGCGCTGTTTGCATCTCCGGTACTGTTAGGCCGGAATCGGCAGAAATTTCAGAAGGAAGGCTTCGACGTCAATCATTCTCACCGGGGCTAAAGCCCGATTGATGGAAGTGCGACTCTTTCCGCGACGCTGAATCGTCGCTCCCCCCTGCTGAAGCAGGGGGCTCCCACCGGGCTTCCACGGGAAACATGAGTTTTTCCGCAGCCTGTAAGGCCCAGTCATAGGCAGATAAGCGATATATCAATTGAGGGCTTTTAGCCCTGGTGGCAGGGCGTTCAATTCTCCGGGGGCTTTACAGGTTGCGGGGAAATTCGCTGTTAGATAGGTCCGGGCTTTAGGGGCTGCGGAAAATCTGTGCACCGGGCAGGAAAGCAAGACCTCAGGGGCTAAAGCCCGACGTATTCTCAATCATTTACGGCCCGACTAAAGTCGTGCCCTGATACAAAACATGAGTTTTTCCGCAGCCTCTAAAGTCGTGCCCTGATACAAAACAGAGTTTTTCCGCAGCCTGTGAAGTCCGGGGCTGGCACGGATTGGGCGCGAATCAAACCTGCTACAAAATATGGTGCCTAGGGTCCGCCGCTTACTGCCGTGGCTCTGTGATTAAGATACTTTCATGGACAGCGGTCTGCGCCCGGTTCGCTATGACATAGCCCTTGCACTCGAACAATTGGCCCATGCCGACGCGAAGCTGGGGGCGCTGATCGAACGGGTTGGCCCCTTTGCGCTGCGGGTGAAAAGCACCCACTCACCCTTTGAAGCGCTGCTCGAGGCCATTCTGTACCAGCAACTGCATGCGAATGCCGCCAAGGCTATTCTGGGCCGTCTGCTGGCTGGATTCGGCGATCTGCATCCGCAGCCGGAACAACTGCTTGCCGCCCCCGAGGAGATGCTGCGCGCAGCGGGCCTGTCGAGATCAAAGCTCCTCTCTTTGCGCGATCTTGCCGCCAAGACCCTTGACGGCACAGTGCCCTCGCTGACCGCCATCCGGCGCCTGCCTGACGAGGTGATCATCGAGCGGCTAAGCCGGGTGCGCGGGATCGGGACCTGGACCGCGGAAATGTTGCTCATCTTTCGCCTGGGGCGACCCGATGTATTTCCTAGGACGGATTACGGGATCCGCAAGGGTTATCTGCTTACCTTTGGCAGGACCAAAGTGGGAAAGCCAATTACCGCCGATATGCTGCCTAAACCCGAACAGATGGAACGCCGGGCGGCACGCTGGAGACCATGGCGCTCGGTGGCTAGCTGGTACCTATGGAGGGCCTGCGAGCTGGTGCCAACGCCACCCGCGAGTCAAATCCCGCTATCATAACTGCATGTCAGACCAGTCGATGCCCGCGGAACGCTACATTTGCATTCACGGCCATTTTTATCAACCGCCGCGAGAAAACCCCTGGCTCGAAACCGTCGAGACTGAGGACTCAGCGGCGCCTTACCACGATTGGAATGAACGGATCACCGCCGAATGCTATGCGCCGAACGGCGCCTCGCGCATCGTCAACGGCGAGAACCAGATCATTCGCATCATGAACAACTATTCGCGCATCAGCTTCAACTTCGGGCCGACGCTGCTTTCCTGGCTGGAAGAAAATGCGCCCCGCACGTATCGCATGATCCGCGATGCCGACCGGCAAAGCATGCTGCGCTACGATGGACACGGATCGGCACTGGCGCAGGTCTACAACCACGTCATTATGCCCCTGGCCATTACCCGCGACCGTATCACCCAGATCCGCTGGGGCATCGCCGATTTTCAGCATCGCTTCGGCCGCCCCCCCGAAGGCATGTGGCTTTCGGAAACCGCGGTGGATACGGAGACTCTGGATCTGTTGGCGCAAAATGGCATCCTGTTCACCATTCTTGCGCCGCACCAGTGCGCCCGGGTGCGGGAGCGGGCAGAGAGTACCCTGCAGCCCATTCTTGCCCGGCTCGATGGTGCCGGCGCGCGCTGGATAGAGACGCCCAATGCTTCTGTAAATCCCAACCATCCTTACCTGGTGCCGCTGAAAGATGGGCGAAGCATTACTGTCTTCTTCTACAACGGCCCGATATCGCGCTCCATTGCGTTCGAAGGCATGCTGAACAACGGCGAGACCTTTGCCTGGCGGCTGGCTCGCGGCCTCGACCCCAGCGTCGCCGAACCACAGGTGGTTCATGTGGCAACCGACGGAGAAAGCTATGGCCACCACCATCGCCATGGCGAGATGGCGCTCTCCTACGCCTTGCGCTTCATCGAAGACAAGAAGCTGGCGAAGTTGACCAACTACGCCCAGTTCCTGGCCAAGTTTCCGCCCAAATGGGAGGCGGAGATCGTCGATGATACCTCGTGGAGTTGTGCGCACGGAATCGAACGCTGGCGTTCCGACTGCGGCTGCAACGGCGGCCGCCACGGGTGGAACCAGCGATGGCGCACGCCGCTGCGCGAAGCCCTCGACTGGCTACGAGATACAGTTGCCCCGCTTAGCGAAAAGGCGGCCCAGGGCCTGTTGAAGGATGTGTGGAGCGCTCGCGACGCTTACATCTCGGTCATACTTGCCGCCAAGTCACCCGGGGCCGAGGAGGCAATCGATCAGTTCTTCGCTGCCCACGCGCAGCGCATTTTATCGCCCGACGAAAGAACGCTGATCCTAAAGCTGATGGAGATGCAGCGCCACACGCAGTTGATGTACACCAGCTGTGGCTGGTTCTTCGACGATATCTCAGGCATCGAGACGGTTCAGATCATGGCTTATGCGGCGCGCGCCTTGCGCCTGGCCGCCGACATCTTCGGCCTCAACTGCGCTTTACTCGAATGGCAATTTGTCGAACGGCTGCGGCAGGCCAAGAGCAATAGTGCGCCATGGAAGGACGGCGGCGATATCTACCGGCATCTGGTCAAACCGATGGAGGTCAACCTGGAGCAGGTGGCCGCGCACTATGCCATCTCTTCGGTCTTTGGCAGCTATTCCGAAGAGACGGTCCTGTTTTGCTATACCATCCGCCGTCTGGATTACGAAAATGTCACCTCGGGTCGCGCGCGCCTCGCCGTTGGCCGCTGCCGGATCACCTCCAACCTCACTGAAGAGATGGAGGAGGTTTCCTTCGCCGCACTTCATTTCGGGGATCATAACGTGACCGCCGCGGTGGAACGCTCCACGCCGCAAGACCTCTCCGCTTTCAACGACCTCAAACAAAAGTGCAGCGCCGCCGTCACCCAGGCGAATTTGCCCGAGGTGGTTCGCCTGATCGATAGCTTCTTTGGAGGCAGTCCGTACTCACTCGCTTCCCTTTTCAAGGACGACCAGCGGCGCATTCTTCGCTTCATCCTCAATGCCACGCTCAGCGAAGTGGAAGACAGCCTGGTCAAGATCTACGAGGAGCATGCCTCGCTGCTGCACTTTTTGAACGCTTCCGGACTTCCCAAACCGCCGGCGCTCACCATGGCTGCGGGTTTTGCGATCAATGCCGGCTTGCGGCGAGCGCTCGAAGACGAGCCCATCGACCTGGCGCGCGTCCGCTCCCTGATTTCTCTGGCTAAATCCGACGGGGTCGTATTGGAGACCCACGCGCTCCGCTATCTGACTGATCAACACATGAAGCGAGCCATGGTCCAGCTCCACGCCAAACCGCTGGAGCCCGGCGGCCTGGACCATGCGCTTACATTAGCTCGAACCCTACGCGAACTGCCTTTCGAGCTGAATTTATGGCAGGCGCAAAACATCTGGTATGACACGCTGACCAAGTCCAACCGCTTCCTACTGGGTGTGGAGTCCGCGGCCGCAGAGGCCTGGAGAGCGAGCTTCCTCGAATTGGGTCGTCAGCTCTCGATCGCGGTCGAGCAATTGGTGGTGGAGGAAGGGTCGCTGGCAGGGCGGGGGGTGACGGTCTCGCGGGAACCTGCACCCTTAGCGCTGAAGGCCATGGCTCCCTAGCAACAGTCTAGCTTCGCCAGCGGAGCGTGACTGGGCCATCCATCGGGTGCTGCATGGGGCGGCCGCTCTCATCGGCTTCAAGCCGCGCCCGCTTCAAGGCAAAGTACCACTTCGCCGGGCGATCGGCGTCATCGATGAGCATCAGGCCGGGATTGAACTTGAGTCCCTCAGCT
>Ga0302326_10029637_pt1 | contig 10974 bp, 7 predicted proteins | sample Palsa_T0_3_FD_202264 | JGI IMG/M metagenome (GOLD analysis project Ga0302326, IMG submission 202264) | Peat permafrost microbial communities from Stordalen Mire near Abisko, Sweden - Palsa_T0_3 | ecosystem: Environmental > Terrestrial > Soil > Palsa > Peat permafrost | place: Sweden: Abisko...
CGGCACCCGGTACGCAGGATCGCGACGGTGACGAACCTGGCCTCGTTCGCGTGGGCGGTGCTCGCCGCCGAACTCGTGCTGCTGGCGCTCCCGACGGCACACGACGCCGTCGCCGTGCGGTGGCTGTCGTACAGCCTCGCCGCGACTGCGATGGCGACTGCGAACTTCGTCATCGTCAGGGGGGTCCTGGCGGGGCTGCTTGACCAGGTGCTGATCGCCAACTGGCGGGCCGAGCTACGCGGGTTTGCGGCGTACGTGGCGCTCGCCCCGATCGCCGCCGTCGCGGCCTGCCTGATTCCGGTTCTCGGCATCCTCGCGCTGATCGCCGCCGCGGTCGCTGAGGCGTTCCTCAGCGTCCTTGTCCGTCTGGTCACCTGGACACCCCGAGCCGGCGGCCTGTCCATTCCCGAGGCGCGGTCGCGGTATGCGACGGCGATCGCATCGCGGATGTCGCTGTCGCGCTCGGAGCGGCGGGTGCTGCTCGCGGCGGCGCGTGCGGACACGGGTTGGACGGCGGTGTGGCTCGCGCCCGAGGAGCGCGACCGGGTAGCAAAGACGCTGATCCTTGCGGGCCTGCGGTCGCGATGGGACTCCGGCAAGGATGACTGCTTCTCGCGACTCGAGCCGGCCGAGATGGGGATCGAAAGCCGGGTTCTGCTCGTGGCACACGGGTGGGCTGAGCGCACGGCGATGGGAACCGAGCAGCTCGAGCATCGCCTCGCGCTGCTGACGCTTCACAATAATCAGCGCCGTTACGACCGCGGGATCGTCGCGATCGCGCGCGGCTTGATCACTGACGCTGACGGCGGGACGCGGCGGGCTCGCGTGCCCCAGACCCGCGAGCTGCGACGCCGCATCGAACAGCTGAAGCTCGCGTCCTGAACTAGGCGATCCGCGCTCCCGGCTGGACGTCCTCGTCGGGCGCCAACAACACCACCCTGTTCGCCTCGCCCAGCGCTCCGAGAACCAGTACCTCGGACCAGAACGGGCCAATCTGCCGTGGCGGGAAGTTGACCACGGCGACGACCAGCCGGCCCTCCAGCTGCTCGCGCGCGTAGGTGGTGATCTGGGCGGAGGATCGTTTGACGCCGATCTCGGGGCCGAAGTCGATCGTCAGCTTCCAGGCAGGCACGCGCGCCTCCGGGAAATCTTCAACCGCGACGACGCGACCAACCCGGAGATCGACCGCGCGGAAGTGGTCGATGTCGATCAGCTCGCCGGTCAGCGGACCAGGTCCTACGGTGTGCTGATCGGGGGAGCCGACTGCGCCGGGGCCGGTGCCGGCGGTGGGGCGCTCGCGCCGGTGTCCGTCGAAGGTGCCTGCGAGCACGTCGGGGTCGTGGTCGCCGCGGGGGTCGTCGTGGACAGAGGCGTAGTCGGCGTCGTCGTCGCGCCGGTCGTGGCGGCGGCGCCCGCACCAGAGGCGCTCCCGGCAGTGCCGGCGGCCGCTGCGCTGCCGCCCGCGCTTGCGGTGCATGATCCTGTCGTCGGGGTGGTAACAGGCGCCGTCGGTGCGATCGTCAGGCTCGGCGTGGTGACAACACCACCCCCGGACGCGGTACCGACGCCGGTCGAGGGCAGCGTCGTCGACACCGTCGTCGTCACGGTCCTTCCTGCGGCCGGGATCGGCGTGATCGGCGCGGTCACAGGCTGCGTGACAGCGGTGGCCGGGACCGTCGTGCTCTTGGCCGGATGCGTGTCCGCATGCTTCAGCGCCGTGGCCTTGAGCGCCGCGGCCTTCAGCGCCGCGCGATGAGCCGCATCGCGAAGACGGAGCGCGGAAACCGTGAGTTCCTTCTTCGCGGGGGTATCGACGACGGACCCCACCAGCGCGCCCTGCAGATGGTGCACGTGGCTCGTTTGATCGACGACGGCTCCCGCCGCGGTGACGAGCGCTGCGGCGGCGAGACCGGCAGCGGCCTTCGTCGCGACAGCTCCGACCCCGGCCGAAACGAGACCGGTCGCCGTCGATCCGGCCGCGGCGGTGGCTCCGGCGGCGACCGTCGAACCTGCAGCGACCGTCGAACCCACCGCGGCCGTCGATCCCGCTGCCGCCACCGTCGAGCCCGCAGCCGCGATCGTCCCTCCGGCCGCGGCAGTCGATCCCGCAGCCGCCACCGTTCCGCCGGCGGCGACCGATGATCCCGTCGCCGCCGAGGTTCCCGCCGCGACCGTCGACCCGGCGGCCGCGCCCGCATGCGAACCTGCGCCCGCCCCATGACCGAGATGCGCCAAGAGGAGCTTGCGAAGCACGACCATCGGGCCGACCGGCAGCAGTGCCGCAAGCGCTCGGTTGGTCTCCTGCAGCTGCCGGCGGAACGTCGAGCAGCGCTCGCATCCGCGCAGATGGCGGCGCACCGGTGGAGTCGTGCGGCGGCGCAACCCCTCAGCCACCTCGCCAAGCTCGAGGCGGACATCCGCGCACGTGAGCTGACGTGCCTCCGCCGCCTCCGCCAACGACACGCGCGCGCGCACAAGCAGGGACTTGACGCTTGGAATCGTTGTCTCCATCGCTTCTGCGATCTGCTCGTAGGACAGCGCCTCCATCTCGCGCAGCAGCAGAGCCGTTCGCTGCGTCTCCGGCAGATCGTGGATATCACCGACCAGCAGGCGGAACTCCTCCCGCCGGTGGACCTGGTCGGCCGTCGTCTCGCCGTGATCGGAGAGGTGGACGTCCATCGAGTCGACGCCAATCGCGCTGACCTTGCGCATATGGTTGAGGCTGCGGTTGCGGGCGATCCGGTACAGCCAAGGCCGCACGTTGATCGGACGGTCATCGGCGAGGATCGCGTTGAAGGCCGCCGCGAACACGTCCTGCAGCACGTCCTCTGCGTCCTCGGCCGACCCCAGCATGTGACGGCAGAAAGAGAGCAGACGCGACTGATATCTGCCCACCAGATGCTCGAACGCGGCATGATTGCCGCGACGCATCAGCGCCACCAGGCGCTCGTCACTCTGCAGCCGCAGGAGCGGTGAGCGCCCGTGCAGCCCGCCGACTCCTGAATAATTGAGAGCTGAGACTTCCACGGGTTAGAAGATCCTCTCCTCTACGACACCGTAGCAGTGCGATAGTTGCGGTTTAAGTCGGCGGAAATCGCCGCGCGCTGAAGTGTGCGATCGCGCCCGACGTCGCCACCGCGACATCGCAGAAACCTTCGTCTGCGAGCCAGCCTCGTACCGCTGCGACGCTGCAACTCGGCCCAAGCAGACCCGAGGCCCGGCCGAGCACCCGCACCGGCTCGTACAAGGCGCCCGTGTCGGTCGCGAACCAGCTGCCGCAGATGCGGCCGTCAAGCGCGGTGCAGCGCGCCAGCTCCGCAACCGCGATACGGGGACGGGGGACGCAATGCAGACCCGTGAACGACAGGCACAGCTCGAACTCGCCGTCGGCAAACGGAAGCGCCTCGATGTCGGCCTCGACCAGCTCGACCTGGCCAAGGCCGCGGCCGGCGGCCTCACGCGCGGTCCGCTCGAGCATCGCCGGGGCGATATCGGCGGCTACGTAACGCACCGTCCGGCCGGGATCAAGGCCGCGCAGCGCCACGCCGCCGCCGCACGGAACATCGAGGATGCCCGACCCGTCAGCGACCTCGCCGATCGCGCGCGTCGCCGCCTCGTACAGCCTCGACATGTCAGTCCCGAAGAACACCCGCCCCAACGGCCCCGCCAGCTGCTCCCGCTCGACCACGAAGTCATACAGCGCCGCCCAAGGGTGGCTTTTCCAGCGCTGGCTCACATCGCCGAACACTTCTGCACACGGTAGCCCGCGGGCCGGGTGGGGGCATCCACCCCCGGCCACGCGCTTCCGCTGCGCCGGGCGCGGGCTCGCGTGCTGGGCGCTACGCAAGTGGCCGGCGGCGGACCCCCCCACCCGCCCCGCCGCCCCGAGCCTGAGGTTCGGCGTGCGCCGCCGCCGGACGCTCGGAGCTATATATCCCCCACTCGCCTGCCGCTCCCGCTCGGCGTAGCATCCGCTCTCGCGCCCGGGTAGACAAATGGCAAAGTCGGCGCTCTTAAAAAGCGCTGCTCGTAAGAGCCCTGCGGGTTCGAGTCCCGCCCCGGGTACTGAAAAGCGCCACGGCCCAGATCGCGCGCCATCCCACCCGCTCCCACCAGAGTCGGGAGTGCAACAAGCGAGCGGGCGAGCGAACGGGCGGGTGGGGGCGTCCGCCACCGGCCACTTGCGTAGCGCCCAGCACGACGCCTGAGCCCAAAACCCCGAAAGCGCGTGGCCGGGGCGAACGCCCCCACCCGCCCGGGCCCCGGGCCTCCCGCCACCCGGCTAGGAAATTGACACTTCGACTCGCCCAATGCTAGGTTCGACCCCCGACAATGCCAGGGGTCCCCCGGCCCTGGTTCGGGAGGAGAAAGCGGGCAGGTAGCGCCGTGCGTAATGCGAGTTTCATCGGTCGCGTCGCCGCGGTCGCGGCGGTTGCGATCGTGATCGTCGCCGTGGTCGTGATCGTCCTTGGGGGCGGACGGAGCTACCAGGTTCACGCGATCTTCCAGAACGCGAGCCAGATCGTCAACGGCGATCTCGTCGAGGTCGCCGGCGACGATATCGGCACGGTGTCGAACATCTCGCTGACTCCGAACGGCGAGGCCGACCTCACCCTCAATATCACCGACCTGACGTACGATCCGCTGTTCCGGGGCACGCTCGCCACGGTCCGCGCGGTTTCGCTGACGGGGATCGCGAACCGCTACATCGAGCTGCGGCTGCCGCCCGCGGGGGCGTCCAAGATCCCCGATGGGGGGAAGATCCCGACTCAGGATACGACGAGCGCGGTCGACTTCGACGAGCTGTTCGACACGCTGAACGGTCCGACCCGTAAGGCGCTGCAGAACGTGATCCAGGGCTCGGCGGCGGAGTACGCCGGCAAGGGCCAGCTCGCGCAGACGGCCTGGCAGTACCTGAACCCGGCGATCGCCTCGTCGAGCATGCTGTTCGCCGAGCTCAACAGGAACACCAGCCAGTTCACGAACTTCATCGTTCAGACCGCCGACCTCACCAGTGACATCTCGCAGCGCAGCTCGGATCTGTCGGGGCTGGTTTCGAACCTGTCGACCACGACCCAGGCACTTGCGAGCCAGCGGATCGCGCTGGGGGAGTCGATCCAGCGACTGCCCGGCTTCATGGCGTTGGCGGACACGACCTTCGTCAACCTGCGCGCTGCGCTGGACGACCTGACCCCGTTGGTCAACGACACCAAGCCGGTCGCGCCGAAGCTCGAGCGGCTGCTGGTGCAGCTCAGGCCGCTTGCGCAGGACGCCGTACCGACGGTGCGCGATCTCGCGAGGATCGTCAGCCGGCCCGGCCCGAACAACGACCTGACGGATCTGACGAGGCTGGCGGTTCCGCTTGCCGCGATCACGGTCAGGAAAGTGAACGTGGACGGCGAGCTTCGCCCGGGCGCGTTCACGCAGTCGACGAGCGCGCTGAACTCGACCACCCCCGAGCTCGCGGTCGCGCGCCCATACGCGGTCGATCTGACGGGCTGGTTCGAGGGGTATAGCCACCCGGGGACGCAGGACGCCGTCGGCACAGACAACCGGGCCGAGATCGACGTGAGCGCCTTCTCGAACCAGACGGGCACGCTCGCCCTGCTCAATCCGATCCTCCGCCTGCCTTTCATCCAGAGCGTTCTCACCTCGGGTCAGGGCGACCGGTGCCCCGGGTCGATGGAGCGCGGCGGTCTCTACTACCCCGAGTCCGGGTATCCGTGCAATCCGAGCGAGGTGCCCACGGGCCAATGAGGCGGATTCTGCTCAGCGCCGTCGTCGTGCTCGCGGCAGCCGCGGTCGTGGTGCTCGCGCTCGCAGGCGTCAAGGGCGGCGCCGGCGCGAGCGGCGACCCGACCTACACCGTCGCGCTGAACAACGCGTTCGGGCTCGTCACCGGCGAGCAGGTGAAGGTGGCGGGAGTCCCGGCGGGTTCGATCAGCGCGATCAACCTCGACCAGAAGAGCCTGAACGCCCTCGTGACGATCCAGCTGAGCGGCGGTGGGTACGGCACCTTCCATCACGACGCTACCTGTGAGTCGCGACCGCAGTCGCTGATCGGCGAGTACTTCATCGACTGCAATCCGGGTACGAAGGGCAGCCCGGCGCTGAAGAACGGCGGCCTGATCCCCGTCTCCCACACGTTCTCGACGATTCCCGCCGACCTGCTGCAGAACGTGCTTCGGATGCCTTATCGCGAGCGCCTGACGCTGATCATCAATGAGCTCGGCGCCGGCGTCGCGGGCAACCCGGCGAACCTCCAGTCCGCGCTCGAACGGGCGGTGCCGGCGCTGACTCAGACCGACAATCTGCTCGCGCTGCTCGCGCAGGACAGCCACACGCTGAAAGACCTGACCGCGACCGCGGATTCGGTGATCACCGCGCTCGCGAACAACGGAAGGAACATCCGGCGCTTCGTGGTCTACGCCAACAACACGGCTGTGGACTCGGCGACCCAGCGCACCAACCTGAAGGCGACCTTCCACGACCTCCCCGGCTTCCTGGCGCAGCTCCGCCCGGCTTTGGCGGACCTCGGCGCGGCCGCGGACGCCAACGAGCCGGTGCTCAGAAACCTGAACGCGAGCTCGGGCCAGATCGACCGGCTGTTCAAGGATCTGGTGCCGTTCTCGCGCGCAGCCAGGCCGGCGGTGAAATCGCTCGGACAGGCGTCGGTCACCGGCCGCCAGGCCGTCGATGCGGCCGGACCGACGGTCGCCAGCCTGAACCAGTTCGCGAAGCCGACGCCTGAGCTCGCGCAGAACCTCTCGATTGTCCTGCATGACCTCGACACCCAGGGCAAGGCGGTCGAGCCAGATCCACGCAGCCCGGGAGGCAGGGGCTACTCCGGCCTCGAGGCGCTGCTGCAGTACGTGTTCAATCAGACCAACGCGATCGACTACTTCGGGCAGTTCGGACACATCCTCGCCCTCGACGTGTTCGTCAACGAGTGCTCGCCGTATCAGACGCCGGCGACCGTCGCGTCCAACTTGAAGCTGTACGGCTCGAGCTTCCGGCAGTGCTACGGGTGGCTCGGACCCAACCAGCCGGGCGTCAACGAGCGCGACCCGAGCGATCCAACCGCCTCGATCCCTGATCCGGGAGGCGCTCCGCCCGGGGAGCCAGGCCCGACGGGAGCGATCACGACCTCGCTTGCCTCGGCCACGCCGACGGCCCGCCCGAGGAAGCACCGGGCCCGGCACGCGGCGACCCCGAGCGCCACTCCGAAGACCACAGCGACGGCCCCGGCGACGGGCGGTAATCCAGCCGGCGCCCCAGCGGGCGGCGGCGGCACGAGCACGAGCACCGGCGCGGGCGCGGCGCCGCCGCCGGCGTCGAGCGGACCGGTGGGCACGCTCGGTAACGCGATCGGGCAGGTCCTCAACGGCCTCCTCGGCAACAAGTCTCCGAGCAGCTCGACGGGCGGCCTCGGGGGCCTGCTCGGCGGCCACGCGAAGACCGCCGGCGCCGGCGCGACGACACCGTCGCAGGCACAGCAACTCCTCAACTACCTACTCGCGCCGTGAGACGCACGCCCCAGAACCCGTTCACGAACCCGACGCTCGTCGGCGCGATGACGGTACTGGCGGTCGTGCTCGCCGTCTTCCTCGCCTACAGCGCCAACGCGGGACTGCCGTTCGTTCCGACCCGCGAGCTCAAGGTGGACATCGCGAGCGCATCGAATCTCGTCGTCGGCAATGACGTGGACGAGGGCGGGACGAGGATCGGGGAGCTGAGCGCAATGAGCCCGACGATGCTCCCGAGCGGCCAGGTCGCTGCCCAGCTCACGCTGCAGCTTGGTGAGGCCAACGGTGAGGTGCCGATCGATTCGACGGTGTCGGTCGGCGAGCGATCGCTCCTCGGCGAGAAGTACGTCGAGCTGACGAAGGGCAGCTCGAGGCGGATCTTCGCCGACGGGGCGACGCTGCCGATCTCGCAGACTTCGGTTCCGGTCCAGATCGACGATGTCTTCAACACGTTCACGCCACCGACCAGGAATGCGATCGACGGCAACCTGGTGGGGATCGGCGACACGCTCGCGGGCCGCGGCGAGGATCTGAGCGAGACGCTCCAGAGCCTGCCGGCGCTACTCGGCTACCTCGCCCCGGTGGCGGCGAACCTGTCGAACCCGAAGACCGAGCTGACGCGCTTCTTCGACACGCTGGACACGTTCACCGACGTCGTCGCGCCGCTCTCGAATGTCAACGCGCAGCTGTTCACCGACATGGCGACGACCTTCCAGGCGATCTCACGCAGCCCGGCGAACCTCGAGGCGACGATCGCCGAGTCGCCATCGACCCTGTCGGTATCGACGCAGTCGCTGCGCGTCCAGCAGCCGTTCCTGACCGACCTGGCGAAGCTGGGGAACGACCTCACCCCCGCCACCGCCGAGCTCCGCGCGGCGCTTCCTGACGTGAACCCGGCGCTCGAGGCAGGCGCGAGGACGCTCGGGCGCACGCCGGTGCTGAACCGGAACCTGCAGCACGTGATGGTCTCGCTGAAGAACCTGGCGCTTGCGCCGGGGACGAACGTCGCTCTCAACGGGCTCACGGCGACGGTCGACACGCTCAACCCGATGATGCGTTACCTCGGTCCGTTCGTGACCGTGTGCAACGACTGGAACTACTTCTGGACCTACCTCGCCGACGACGTCTCCGAGCGCACCTCGTTCGGGTTCGCGCAGCGCATCCTGCTGAAGATAGCCAACCTCGGCCAGCCCGACAACGTGGGGATCCAGGGTGCGGCCGACCCCGTCAACGGCGGTGGGGAGAACCTCGGCCCCTTGGGCGGAAACGAGTACCTGCACGACCAGGGGTACGGTGCGGCGATCGACAGCCAGGGCAACGCCGACTGCGAGACCGGTCAGCGCGGCTACCCGCAGAAGCTCAACTACTTCGATCCTCAGGGCCGAGACTTCGCGCTCGACCCCCACACCCCCGGCGACCAGGGACCAACCTACGCGGGCATCGCGCACGTGCCGAAGGGGGAGACCTTCAGCCGTAATCCGCAGACGGGCCCGCAACTCGACTACAACCCGAGCAACCCATGATCGGGCGCCGGCGACAGGTACGCAGGCAGCCGATGAGTCGATTCAAGGTCGGCGTGATCGGGATCATCCTGCTCGCGGCGTTCATCTACGGCGGCTTCACCAAGTTCGCCAACCCGTTCGCGAGCCACTTCACCGTGTACGCGGACTTCTCGAGCGCCAACGGGATCAAACCGGGATCGTTCGTGCGGATCGCCGGGATCAACGTCGGCACCGTCACCGGCATCGAGCCTGCGCCGGGGCATCCGAAGGAGTCGCAGGTGGCGATGCAGATCGGCAACGAGGGGCTGCCGATCCACGAGGACGCGACCTTCAGGATCAGGCCCCGCACATTTCTCGAGGGGAACTTCTTCGTCGACCTGATGCCCGGCACCCCGGCAGCGAAGATCGCCTCCGGTGGCTACACGTTCCCGGCTTCGCAGACCGGCACCCCGGTGCAGTTCGACCAGGTCCTGACCTCGCTGCAGGCCGGCACGCGCCAGAACCTGCAGGTGCTCCTGTCCGTCTACGGGGGCGCCGTCAAGCAGGCGGGACCGGCCTATAACGCCTCGATTCCGTATTGGACTCCGGCATACAAGTACACCGCCGAGGTAACCCACGACCTGCTCGGCACCCGTCCTTACGACCTCTCGAACTTCGTCGCGAAGGGCGCCACGGTCGCCGCGGCGCTCGATGCCCATCCGGAGAACCTCGAGAACCTGATCACCGATTTCGACACGACCGCGAACGCGTTCGCGCGCGTGAACACAAGTCTGGCGGCCGCGGTCGCGGAGCTTCCGCAGACGCTCGCCGCGGCGCAACCGGCACTGACCGCGTTGAACGCCTCGTTCGGACCGCTCGAGCGCCTCGCCGTCGCGCTGATCCCGGGGGTCAAGAGCGCCGGTCCGACGATCGATGTGAGCCTCCCGTTCATCCATCAGCTGCGGCTGCTCGTGCAACCGTCCGAGCTTCGTGGGCTCACCTCCGACCTTGCTGTCACGGTGCCGGCGCTCGCGCACCTGGCCGAGGAGACGATCCCGCTGATGTCGAAGGTCCGCGCCGCGTCCAGCTGCATCTCGAACGTGATCTACCCGTGGACGCAGCTGACGGTCCCAGACAGCCACTTCAACGCCTCCAACGGCTTCCCGAACCGGCCCGTCTACGTGGAGGCGCTTGACTTCCTGCCGGGGCTCGCGGGGGAGGCCGAGGACTTCGATGCCAACGGTCCTTACATCAGGGTTCTCGCGGGCAGCGGCACACTCACTTACTCGCTCCAGCCGGGCCTGTTCGGGCAGGCGCTCTCAGCGATCAACGGCGTCCAGCCCGAGCCGCCGCCGAACGGCACCCGCCCGCCGCTGCACCCGAACACCCCGTGCGAGATCCAGAGCGTGCCCGACCTCGCGGCCGCTACCGGTCTCGGCCCGAGCGCGATCCGCACGAATCTCTCGGCGCCGGGAGCGGCACAGCGATTCGAGGATTCCGCGGAGGATCTGGTCGGCGAGGCGTCATCCCTGTTCAAGTCCCAGGGCGTCCCCGATCTCGTCTCGAAGGTGACCTCGACGGTCTCCGGGCTCCTTCACGGGGGTGACGTCAAGCCATGATGCGCGCGATCAAGAAGCACCTGCCGGACTTCGGCGCGATCATCGTGCTGCTCCTACTCTCGGCGGTCGTGGCGGGATACGTCCTCGATCACGAACGGTTCCAGTTCCCCTTCTTCGAGTCGGCGCCGTACACGCTCAACGCGGAGTTCCAGACCCTTCAGGCGGTGACCCCCGGCCAGGGCCAGACGATCCGTGTCTCCGGCGTGCAGGTCGGCACGATCGGTTCGGTCTCCTTGCGCAACGGGCTCGCGGTGGTGCAGATGGAGATGGACACGAAGTACGAGCACCTGGTGCACACCAACGCGACGCTGCTGCTGCGCCCGAAGACCGGCCTCGACGACATGTTCA
>Ga0302326_10029638_pt1 | contig 10974 bp, 10 predicted proteins | sample Palsa_T0_3_FD_202264 | JGI IMG/M metagenome (GOLD analysis project Ga0302326, IMG submission 202264) | Peat permafrost microbial communities from Stordalen Mire near Abisko, Sweden - Palsa_T0_3 | ecosystem: Environmental > Terrestrial > Soil > Palsa > Peat permafrost | place: Sweden: Abisko...
TGCCCGCGTCCTTGTCAATGCCGGCGGACCGTGGGTCGAGCGGGTGCTGGCGCTGGGCGCCGGCGTCAACGCGCGCGCCAAAGTGCGGCTGGTGCAGGGCTCCCACATCGTGGTGCCGAAACTCTACGCCCATGACCGCGCCTACATGTTCCAGAACAGCGACGGCCGCATCGTCTTTGTGATTCCCTACCAGGACGACTTCACTTTGATCGGCACCACCGATCGCGATTACGACGGCGATCCGGCTGATGTGAAGGCCTCGACCGAAGAGATTCAATATCTCTGCGCTTCCGTCAGCGAATACCTGACCACGCCGGTCAAGCCGGAAGACGTGGTCTGGACCTATTCCGGCGTTCGCCCGCTCTATGACGACGGCGCCAGCGAAGCCAAGGCCGCCACCCGCGATTACGTTTTCGAGCTCGACACCCCCGGCGGCACGCCGCTGCTGTCGATTTACGGCGGCAAGATCACCACCTATCGCCGCCTCGCCGAGGAGGCGCTGGAGCGGCTCGACCCCTATTTGCGCAGCGCCAAGGCGCGCAAGGGCTGGACCGCGAAAGCGCCGCTGCCCGGCGGCGACATGGATGTCTCGGCAATCCCGGCGCTGGCGGCCGAACTGGTGCAGCTCTATCCGTTCCTCAGCCCGTCCCACGCCAACCGGCTGGCGCATGCCTATGGCACCCGCGCCGGCAAGATGCTCGGCAGCGCCAAATCGCTTGCCGATCTCGGTCAGTCGTTCGGCGCCAGCTTGACAGAGAGCGAGGTCAGGTACCTGATGTCGGCGGAGTGGGCTCGCACCGCCGAAGACATTGTATGGCGTCGATCCAAGCTTGGATTGCGATTGTCAGCGAGTGAAATTGCTGCCATCGACGACTGGATCGCAGCCCATCGTGCTGCCCCCGAACGTCCGTTGCTTGAAGCGGGGGGCCGCACATGACCGTTCAGCTCGAAAAAGTCAGCCGCCTTGTCGATGGCGTCCCCACCATTCGCGATGTCTCGCTGACGCTCGAGCGTGGCACCTTGAGCGTGCTGCTGGGCCCGACGCTGTCGGGCAAGACGTCGATCATGCGGCTGCTCGCCGGCCTCGACAAGCCAACCACCGGCCGGGTGCTGGTCGACGGCAAGGATGTCACCGGCTTCGATGTGCGCAAGCGTTCGGTGGCGATGGTCTATCAGCAGTTCATCAACTACCCCTCGCTGTCCGTCTATGAAAACATCGCCTCGCCGCTGAGGGTGCAGGGCAAGCCGCGCGCCGAGATCGAACGCCGGGTGCAGGAGGCCGCAAAGCTGCTGCAGCTCGGACCGTATCTCAGTCGCACGCCGCTGCAATTGTCCGGCGGCCAGCAGCAGCGCACCGCGATTGCTCGCGCGCTGGTGAAGGGCGCCGATCTGGTGCTGCTGGACGAGCCGCTCGCCAATCTCGACTACAAGCTGCGCGAGGAATTGCGGGCCGAACTGCCGCGCATCTTCGAGGCGTCCGGCGCGATTTTCGTCTACGCGACGACGGAGCCGTCGGAAGCCTTGTTGCTCGGCGGCCGCACCATCTGCATGTGGGAAGGCGAGGTCCTGCAGGTCGGGTCTACGCCGAGTGTCTACCGCCATCCCGACACCCTTCGGGTGGCGCAGGTGTTTTCCGATCCGCCGCTCAATATCGTCGGGATCGAAAAGCATAACGGCTCGGTGCAATATGCCGGTGGCGTGCAGGCGCCGGCGTCTGGTCTCTATGCTGGACTCGGCGACGGCGCTTATCGCGTCGGCTTCCGCGCCCACCAGCTGGAAGTGGCCAACGGAATTGCCGGCCGCCACGCGTTTTCCGCAACCGTGACGGTGACGGAGATCACCGGATCGGAAAGTTTTGTCCATCTGAGCCGCGATGCCTCCAACTGGGTGGCGGTGCTGGAGGGCGTCCACGAATTCGAGCCCGGTTATGTGCTCGATGCCGTGCTCGATCCGGACAATCTCTTTGTGTTCGACGCGGCCGGCCGGCTGGTCGCCGCCCCCGGCGTGATGTGAGGGAAATGCAGCATGGCTCGCATTGACCTCGTCGATCTCGCGCATTCCTACGGCGGCAACGCCGCCGATCCCGCATCCTATGCGCTGAAGCCGGTGACGATGACCTGGCGGCAGGGCGGCGCCTATGCGCTGCTCGGGCCGTCGGGCTGCGGCAAGACCACCTTGCTCAACCTGATCTCCGGGATCGTGACGCCCTCGCACGGCAAGATCCTGTTCGACGGCACAGATATCACACCGCTGTCAACCCAGAAGCGCAATATCGCGCAAGTGTTCCAGTTTCCGGTGATCTACGACACCATGACGGTCGGACAAAACCTGGCATTCCCCCTGAAGAATCGCGGCGTGCCGAAAGCCGAGATCGACGCCCGGGTCGCCGAGATCGCCAAGCTGCTCGATCTCGCACCCTATCTTTCGCGCAAGGCGACGCGGCTGACCGCCGACGCCAAGCAGAAGATCTCGCTCGGCCGCGGCCTGGTCCGCGCCGACGTCGCCGCCGTGCTGTTCGACGAGCCGCTGACGGTGATCGATCCCGAGTTGAAATGGCAGTTGCGCTCCAAGCTCAAGGCGCTGCACCGCGAACTGGATCTGACGATGATCTACGTCACCCATGACCAGACCGAGGCGCTGACCTTCGCCGACACCGTCGTGGTGATGCATGACGGCCGCGTGGTGCAGAGCGGCACGCCGGCCGAATTGTTCGACAAGCCGGCGCATACTTTTGTGGGCTATTTCATCGGCTCGCCCGGCATGAACATCGTGCCCGCCGAGGTTCGGGGCCGCGAGGCCCGCATCGGCGGTCATGCCATCGCGCTGGACCGCAGCTATGACGCGCTGCCGGCCGGCGCCAGGATCGAGATCGGCGTGCGTCCCGAATTCGTCGACGTGGTGGCGCCGGCGCCCGGGCTGCTGTCGGCCAACATCGAGCGGATCGACGACCTCGGCCGCGTCCGCTTCGCGCGGCTAAGAATCGGCGATGTCAAATTCGCAGCCAGGGTGCCGTCGGGATTCTCCATCCCCGGCGACGTCGCCGGCCTGATATTCGACCCGTCGCGCGTTCACGTCTACGCCGACAGCTGTCTGATCGAAGGAGCGGCGTAATGAAAAAGACCTTCAACAACCGTGCCTGGCTGCTGGTTGCTCCGGTGATGATAGTCGTGCTGTTCTCGGCCCTCCTGCCGATGATGACCGTCGTCAATTATTCGGTTCAGGACGCGATGGCGGAGAATCATTTCTTCTGGAACGGCGATGCCTGGTTCCGCGACCTGCTGGATCCGAGTACCGAGATCGGCAGCCGCTTCTCGGGCGCTCTCGAAAGAAACCTGATCTTCTCGTTCGTTGTTCTTCTGATCGAGGTGCCGCTCGGTATCGCGCTCTCACTCACGCTGCCGCGGCGAGGTTGGGCGGTCGGACCGTGCCTGGTGCTGATTGCGCTTCCCATGCTGATTCCATGGAACGTCGTCGGAACCATGTGGCAGATTTTTGCGCGCGCCGACATTGGTCTGTTCGGTGCTGCGCTGAACGGCCTGGGTCTGAATTACAACGATACGCAGGACCCGGTGTCGGCATGGTTCACGATTCTCCTGATCGACGTATGGCACTGGACGCCGCTCGTCATCCTCCTGAGCTATGCCGGGTTGCGCGCGATTCCCGATGCGTTTTATCAGGCGGCACGTATTGATGCTGCCGGTCGCTGGTCGGTCTTTCTCAAGATCGAACTGCCGAAGCTGCAGCGCGTGCTGGTTCTCGCCATACTGCTGCGCTTCATGCAGAGCTTCATGATCTACACCGAGCCCTTCGTCGTGACCGGCGGCGGACCGGGCAACGCGACGACGTTTCTGTCGATCGACCTGGTGAAGATCGCACTCGGACAAGTCGATCTCGGCATTGCGGCCGCGATGTCGCTCGTCTACTTCCTCATCACGATCACACTGTGTTATATCTTCTTCACCGCGATGAACCAGCTAGATCTGTTGAAGGAGGCCTGAGATGAATCGCGGCATTCTCCCGAAACTTGGCCTTGTGGCCTACCTTCTCTGTTTGTTGCTGCCGATCTACTGGCTCATCAACATGAGCTTGCGGACAAACGAAGACATCATGTCGGGCCTTGTTGTCTGGCCGCGGCATCCGTCGCTGGTGAAGTATTTCTTCATTCTTCACGATCCGACCTGGGTGCACGGATTTGTGGTGTCGCTGACCTACGTCGCGATCAACACGGTGATCTCCGTGACGGTGGCGCTGCCGGCGGCTTATGCCTTCAGCCGCTATCGCTTCGTCGGCGACAAGCACCTGTTCTTCTGGCTGCTCACCAATCTGATGGCGCCCACTGCCGTATTCGCACTGCCGTTCTTCAATCTCTACTACGCGGTCGGCCTGTTCGACACCGTGTGGGCCGTCGCGCTTGCGCATTGCCTGTTCAACGTGCCGCTCGCGGTCTGGATCCTCGAGGGGTTCATCAGCGGCGTGCCGCGCGAAATCGACGAGACCGCCGCGATCGACGGTTATTCGTTCTTTCATTTCTTCGTACGTATTTTCCTGCCGCTTATCGCCAATGGTGTCGGTGTCACGGCTTTCTTCTGCTTCATGTTCTCGTGGGTAGAACAGTTGCTGGCCACCACGCTGACCGCGACGAATGCGCTGCCGTTCGCGGCCGTTATGTCGCGCACCTATTCGGCCTCCGGAATGGACTGGTCGCTGCTCGCTGCCGCGGGCGTGCTGACCATGATTCCGGGCGCCCTCGTCATCTGGTTCGTACGTAACCACATCGCCAAGGGCTTCGCCCTTGGCCGCGTTTAGGAGACAGGCATGTCGTCGCTTGCATGGATGGCCTGGACGCCGCAGACGGCGATTTTCTTCGCCTTCATCGCGCTGTCGCTCGTCGTCCTGACCCTGCTCGCGATCTACCGGCCGGAGACGCCGCGCAAGGGCATTCTCGGGTTTCCGACCACGCGGGGCGACCGCTTCTTCGTCTCGCTGCTCGGCTCCGCGTTCATTTGCATCCTGTGGCTCCGGCTCGGTGGTGGAGAGCTTTGGTACGCGCTCGCGATTTGTATTCCGTTCGCGGTCGCGATGTTTCGTTTTGCGTGACTTCAACTGCCTCGTGCGTTGTGTGCGAGGCTAAAACAGGGAGGAAAGGGAAGATGGATATCAAACGTCGTGACGTTCTAAAGGGTGCAGCCACGGTCGCAGCAGCGGCCGCGGTCGGCGCGCCCGCGCTGCTCACGCCAACCGTGAGCTATGCGCAGCAGGTCGACGCCGCCAAGAAGTGGATCGACAACGAGTTTCAACCGTCGACGCTGACCAAGGATCAGCAGATGGCTGAGATGGAATGGTTCATCAAGGCATCGGCGCCCTTCAAGGGCATGCAGGTCAGCACAGCCTCGGAAATTCTCGGCATTCACGAGTACGAGTCGAAGACGCTGACCAAGGCGTTTGCCGAGATTACCGGCATTCAAGTCAACCACGAGATGATGGATGAAGGCTTGATCGTCGACAAGATTTCGACGGAAATTCAATCCGGAAAGCCGATCTACGATTTCTGGATGAATGACTCGGACTTCATCGGCACCCATCCTCGCTATAACGACATTATCGGCGGCTCGCTGACCGACTTCATGGCGGGAGAAGGCAAGGAGATCACCAATCCAAATCTCGACCTTTCCGACTTCATCGGACTGTCGTTCGCGACATTTACCGACGGCAAGCTCTATCAGCTTCCGGACCAGCAGTTCGCCAACCTCTACTGGTTCCGGTACGACTGGTTCAAGCGGCCCGAACTCAAGACCGCATTCAAGAACAAGTTCGGCTACGAGCTCGGTGTTCCCGTCAACTGGTCTGCCTATGAAGACATCGCCGACTTCTTCACCAACACGGTGAAGGAAATCGACGGTCAGCGGGTCTACGGCCACATGGATTACGGCAAGAAGGACCCGTCGCTCGGCTGGCGATTCACCGACGCCTGGTTGTCGATGGCCGGCAACGGCGATAAAGGTTTGCCGAACGGCAAACCGGTCGACGAGTGGGGCATCCGCGCGGAGGATGGCATTCCGCGAGGTGCTTCGATCACGCGTGGCGGCGACGCCAACGGACCGGCCGCGGTCTACGCGCTCACCAAGTTCGTCGAGTGGCTCAAGAAGTATGCGCCGCCGGAGGCCGCGGGAATGGACTTCCTCGAGGCTGGTGCGGTCCCGGGGCAGGGGCATATCGCCCAGCAGATCTTCTGGTACAGCGCGTTCACGGCGGCGCTCTCAAAACCGGAACTGCCCGTGATGAACTCGGATGGCACGCCGAAGTGGCGCATGGCACCGAGCCCGCACGGGTCGTATTGGAAGGAGGGCATGAAGCTGGGCTATCAGGACGTCGGTTGCTGGACGTACCTGAAATATGCTGACCCGAAGAAGGTGAAGGCGGGGTGGCTCTACGGGCAGTTCTGCGTGTCGAAGACGGTCACGCTGAAGAAGTCGATCAAGTTTCTGCACGTGATCCGCGAGAGCGACATCTGGGCGGACGCGATGACGGAGCTTGCGCCAAAGGTCGGCGGTTTCGTCGAGTTCTACCGCAGCCCGGCCCGCAAGCTGTGGACGCCCACTGGCGTCAACGTGCCGGATTACGGCAAGCTGGCGCAGGTCTGGTGGCAGAATGTCTCCAAGGCCATATCCGGCGAGGCAACGCCGCAGCAAGCGATGGACGGGCTGGCACGCGATCAGGATGCCATCATGGCGCGTCTGGAGAAATCCGGCGTGCAAGGCAAGCTCGGGCCGAAGCTCAACGAGGAGAAGACTGCGGAGTACTGGTACGCCAAGTCCGAGAAGGACGGCAATGTCGCCCCGCAGCGCAAGCTCGCCAACGAGAAGCCGCAAGGCGTTACGCAGGACTACGACGAACTCCTCAAGAGCTGGAAGGCGGAAGTTCCGCACAAGAAAACCTGAGCCGGTTGACGCTTGACGAACGGGGTGGGAAGCTCCTTGGGAGGTTCCCACCCTTTTTTCTTTTGCAGTAGAATGGTTTGAAGAGCTCCGGGCATGTCCGGCACCGAAGTCGAAGTGAAGGGGTTGTTTGCTACGCCGGTGGCCGCAGTGATGTTGCCGCGCGCGCAGGAACGCAACGCGGAATTGACCGAAATCATCTTGCGGCGCCGCGCCGAGCAGCCGTCGATCGGTGCGTCGAGCATCGGCGGGTGGCATTCGACGCGCGACATAGCGGAGTGGGGCGGCAAGGGGATTCGAGAGGTGTTAAGCGTAGGCCAATCTGTCGCGACAGAGCTGACCGCCGACCGCGATGGCAACCCGATCAAGCCTGACTGGAAGGTCGAAGCCTGGGCCAACGTCATCGGACCCGGCGGTTCGAACGCGTGCCACTACCATCCCGGTTCGTTCTGGTCCGGCACTTATTATGTCGCGGACGGAGGTTGCGCCGATGACGCCTCGCTCGGCGGCGAGTTCGAGATGTTCGATCCGCGCGGTCCGTCGCCGATGATGCATGCGCCCTTGCTGAAGTTTGCCGGCGAGGATGGCCGCTCCGCGGGAAGCGCGCAGACGATTCGGCCGCGTGCCGGGCTGTTGTTTCTATTTCCGTCGTTCCTGTTGCACGCGGTACGCCCCTACGCCGGCAATTCCTTGCGTATATCGATCGCTTTCAATCTGGGCTTGTATCCGAACTCATGATGGCCGGGAACAGCGGCAAGCGAGTGGCCACATGCGGGTGACGTTTCGTTGCGATCCGGCATTGATCGACAAGCTGGCGCGGCCAATTCCGGCGCGGCAAGCATTGCCCGACTGGCTCAGGAATATGCCCGGCACCGCCTGGTCCGCCTTGCATGAAGAGGACGTCCGCACGGTCAAGCACTGCCCGCCCTTTGTTGACGCGATGGCCTTCGGCTTCATCATCCCGCTTCCCTGCGATGTCATGATGCGTGACGGCGTGTTGTCGTGGGATTGGGAATTGCCGCGGCTGTCGACGGAAGCGCACCCGCGGTCACCGATCAGCTTTCACGTTCCGGCGCAAGTGACGGCGACGCCGTTTCACGACGCCGCAACTTCTATCGTGAAGTTCAACAGCTTCTGGACCATCGAGCTCGAGCCCGGACACTCGTTGTTTGCGACCCACCCTGTCAACCGCGCCGACCTTCCGTTTCGGTTGCTGAGCGGACTTGTCGATTGCGATCGCTTTTCCGATGTCGGCGTGCTGTTTCCGGCGGTCTGGACCAATCCCGGCTTTGAGGGCGTGTTGCCACGCGGCACGCCGGTCGCGCAATGTTTTCCGGTGGCGCGAACCGCGCCGGAGCTGCACTATGAGCCCTTTTCCGCCGCGGCGATGCGCCGCTATGACGAAACTGCCGCTGCGCTGTTGAGCCGGCGAGGTGTGTATCGGCGAAAATTCCGCGCGCGGAGAGGGCGCTCAACCGGCGAGTGACTGCCGAAGCCGTTCCTGGTCGAGCCACAATTCACCGCGCGGCGCCGCGGGAAGGGCCTGCGCGATGCGCCCGAATGTATCGGAGCGAAGCCGCATCGCACGGCCGAACATGGTTTTGGCGGCCGCTATATCGCCCGTCTCCTGCAGGCAGATGCCGAGGTTGACATGGGCTTCGGCGAGCTCCGGAAACAAGTGCAGCGTACGGCGATAGGCCGTGATCGCGGCCGCTGTGTCATGCGAATCCTGGCAGATCAGTCCATATGCGAACCAGAGATTTGCATTGGCGTCGTCCGGCTTGAGGATGCGCTCGAGCTCGGATCGTGCTGCCGCGAGCTCGCCGCGCTTGTGGAGGCAGAGCGCCAGTTGCAATGCAATGTCGGCATTGCCTGGCAACCGCGATCCGGCCTTGCGCAAGACATCGACGGCTTCGCCAAGCCGGCCCAACGCCTGCAAGCTCGCGGCGTGGGCAATTTCATTGCGGGGATTTTGATCCGCTTCCGCTGCTCGCGCGAAGGCGACCAGCGCCGCCTCGAACTTGCCGGCCCGATGCAGGGTCAAGCCGATGTTGTGCCATCCTTCGGCGTCTTTTGGAAAACGGCGCAGCAGATCGTGCAAGGCGCCGTTTGCTTCGGGATCGCCGAGTTCCAGCAGCGCAATACATGTCATGAAAGCTGCATCGGCTCTTTCGGGGGCGCATTGTGCGGCCTCGCGGAAAAACCGCAGGGCGAGGTCGAGATGGTCGGTAGCCCTCGCCGCGCGGCCGGCGAGAAGCAAGGCCGGCGCATGCCTCGCCTGCAGCGCGAGGCATGATCGCGCCCAGCGGAGTGCCTCCGCGTGGTCACCCCGCTGCCAGGCGACGGTTGCAACGAGCTGATGCGCCGCCGGGTCATCCGGCGCATCATCGATCAGCGCGCGAGCCAGCGTCCCTGCCTGCTCGATACGACCTTCGCGCAATGCGGCGAGCGCCGCGTTGATTGCCTCGGCACGCCGTCGCTGGTCGTCAGGCGTCTGTGGGTTCACGGGGGATCGCCGCAAGTTTTTTTTAAGACCATCGGGATTGCCCGCGCACGGTTTGCCCGGGTCTCGCGGCAGGGGATTCCGGGCGAGGCCGGATCGGTCAAACCAGGTTTGCAATGATACTCGCGCATTTCCACGAGCTCAAGGCGATGCGCGGGCGAACTCCAATGTTGACATTGCGGTTCAAAGTTTGGCGTAATCCTATCGTTCTGTTATTTTTTCATTTGGCTTTGCAGGTGGCCCATGCTTCGCCGCGCCTTGATCGCAATACTTGCCGTGAGCCCGGCGGCGCTGCCCGCGGCGTCTCTGGCCTACGACATCAAGCCGAAGACTCCCGAGTCCGCGTTCGCGGCAAAGCTACGCCCGGATATTCTGGGTATCTCGACGGACTCCACGGCTGAGTCGGTGCGGGCGATTCTTGAATCGACCTTCAAGAGCCGCACCGATACCAAGACCGACATTCAGCAGGAGAAGTTTGGCGACACCACTGTCAGCTATATCGCCGGGCTCAATTTTAATTCGCCTTCCGGCCCGAAACAGGCCGGCGAGGTGCTTTCGAGCAACTTCTCCTCGCCCGCGAGTGCCAACCGTGCTTATTTCATCGCACGGGCCCTGACGTTTGCGCAGGACCAGCAACCGTCCAAGACCGCGATGATCAAGCAGCTCATGGATAAATATGGCGCGCCGACCATCGTCGGAGATCAGCACCTTTATTACATTTATCGCGCCGGCAGGACGGTATCGGTGGGCTCGAAGTACAAGCAGGCCACGGCGCTTGACGCGATCAATCGGCCGCTTGATCCAAGAGCCGCGCTCAAACTCGACGGCCCTAATGGCCGGGGCAGTTGCGTCGCCGGCGTGAAGCGCTCGCTGGCCGGGGAAAAATCTCTGGGCGCCATGCTGGACGATGCAAAGGGCGCCAACTGCGACGGCGCGCTGAGCGTGCAGCTAACGCCGGGCGTTACGCCGGACCGGGTCGGAAATGCGCAGTTCACGTTGGTGGATTTCAAGCGCATCGTCAGCGCGGCCGCGATCGACAGCGATGCTCTTGCCGCGGAGAAGAACGAGCGAAATCCGACGCCGCAGGGTAACGTTCCGAAACTCTAGAGCATGATGGCTTTGGATTGATTCAGTTTGGTTGAATCAGTCTGTACGCGATCTCGGTTCACGTCTCCCCTTGTGGGAGGGGTCGGATCGCATCAACGATGCGATCCGGATGAGGGGTAGCCACAGAGGCAGTCCCCGAGTGGACCCCTCACCGCAACCCTCTTCACGGGGAGAGGGAGCCGACTTCCACTGCGATTGCAGGCGATTGGTGAGGTCTTTGTGTAGCTACTGCGCGGCATCCAGCGCTTCGCCCAATACCGGATAATCGGTATAGCCCTTGGCGCCGCCGCCATAGAACGTCGCCTTGTCGGGCGCGTTGAGCGGCGCGCCGCGCTTGAGGCGCTCGACGAGGTCGGGGTTGGCGAGGAATGGCTTTCCGAACGCGATCAAATCGGCATCGCCAACGGCCAGCACTTTTGTCGCCAGTTC
>Ga0302326_10029642_pt1 | contig 10974 bp, 9 predicted proteins | sample Palsa_T0_3_FD_202264 | JGI IMG/M metagenome (GOLD analysis project Ga0302326, IMG submission 202264) | Peat permafrost microbial communities from Stordalen Mire near Abisko, Sweden - Palsa_T0_3 | ecosystem: Environmental > Terrestrial > Soil > Palsa > Peat permafrost | place: Sweden: Abisko...
ATGCGGCCGGGCTGCCGCTCTCCAACTACGACTCGCTCACCATCCCCTCGCTCCGCGCCCGGCTGCGGGTGCTCAGCGCCGCTCAGGTCACCGCCTTGCTCGACTACGAGCGGGCCACCCAGGCCAGGCCCGCGGTGATCACCATGTTCGAGCGCCGCCTGGCCAAACTGACCCAGGAAGAAGGCTGACCGGCGGACTAGCCTCTCAGCCACCGATACCCAGTTGAGCCGCTAACCCATGGCCCTTGAGACCTCGGCCGACTCACCGGTCCCCGTGCGCACCGTCATGCGCCTGGTCGGTGAGTGGATCGGGCGTCTCGGCCGGATCTGGGTCGAAGGGCAGATCGCGGAGCTGACCAGGCGCGGTGGTACCGCCTTCCTGACCCTCCGCGACCCGGTCGCCGCCGTGTCGGTGAGGGTGATCTGCCCCCGCACTGTCCTCGACGCGTCCGACCCGCCGCCCGCCGAAGGCGCCCGGGTCCTGGTCTGGGCCAAGCCTGACTTCAATGCCAACAAGGGATCATTCTCCCTGTCCGCGGTCGAAATCCGCGCGGTTGGCATCGGTGAGCTGCTCGCCCGGCTGGAACGGCTGCGGCGCACCCTGGCCGCCGAGGGCCTGTTCGCCGCGGAACGCAAGCGGCCGCTGCCGTTCCTGCCCGGGCAGATCGGCTTGATCTGCGGCCGGGACTCGGCCGCGGAACGGGACGTCCTGCAGAACGCGGCCCGGCGCTGGCCCGCGGTGCGGTTCCGGGTGGAGCAGGTCGCGGTCCAGGGCGGGCGGGCCGTCGCCGATGTGATCGACAGCCTGCAGCGTCTCGACGCGGACCCGGCGATCGAGGTGATCATCATCGCCCGCGGCGGCGGGTCGATCGAGGACTTGCTGCCGTTTTCCGATGAATCGCTCATCCGGGCCGTGGCCGCGTGCCAGACCCCGGTGGTCAGCGCCATCGGGCACGAGCAGGATGCCCCGCTCCTGGACTACGTCGCCGACGCCCGCGCATCGACTCCCACCGACGCGGCCCGCCGGGTGGTCCCCGACGTCGCCGAGCAGCTCGCGCTCATCGGCCAGTTGCGTGGCCGGGCCCGCCGGTGCCTGACCGGGCGGCTGGACCGCGAGTCCTCGGTGCTGGCCGGGCTGCGGTCCCGGCCCGCGCTGGCCGCGCCGCTGCGTGAGGTGGAGCGGCGCGAGGAGCAGGTGCTCGCCCTGGCGCAGCGGGCGCACCGCTGCCTGTCGGCCCGGCTGGACCGGGCCCACGACGACGTGGCGCACACCCGCGGCCGGCTGCTGGCCCTATCTCCGGCCGCGACACTGCGCCGTGGCTACGCGATCGTTCAGCGCGCAGACGGTACGGTTGTGCGCACAGCCACACAAGTGGCCGCAGGCGAGAAGCTGACCGTCCGGTTCGCGGAGGACCAGATGGCCGTGGTGACAGCAGTGGAGTGACGGGGCAGACGACATTGCTGTGATCCGGGGGGAACCAGCAGAGTGCCAATGCAGACCGGCCCGGCCGGACACGGACCAGACAGGCACGGACCAGACAGGCACGGACCAGACAGGCACGGACCAGACAGGCACGGACCAGACAGGCACGCACTGGACGGGCGCAGCCGGACCGCCCCGCACCGCAGCAAGCCCGCGGCGGCGCGGCTGCCGGGGCTGGACGGGGTCCGGGCCCTGGCCGTGCTGGCTGTCCTGGCCTTTCACGAGCAGTTCGCGGCGTTTCCGGGCGGATTCCTCGGAGTTGATGTCTTCTTCGTGCTCAGCGGGTACCTGATCACCGACCTGCTCGTCGCCCAGTGGAACCGCCGCGGGCGGCTTGACCTGAAGGGCTTCTGGACGCGGCGGGCCCGCCGGCTGCTGCCCGCCCTTGCCGTCATGCTGGTCACCGTGACGGCCGCCGTGGCCGTGATCGAGCCCGGCCAGCTCGGGGCGCTCCGGCCCGCGCTGATCGCGGCCGTGACGTACTCCAGCAACTGGTGGCAGGCGGCGCAGCACCAGTCCTACTTCGCCGGGTTCGGGCCGCCGCCGCCGTTGCAGCACCTGTGGTCGCTGGCCATCGAGGAGCAGTTCTACCTGGTGTGGCCACTGATCCTGGTCGCGGTCCTGCTGACCAGCCAGAGCCGGCGGCTGCGGGCCGGTGTCGCCTGGCTCGGCGCGGTCGCGTCAGCGGTGGCCATGGCCGTCATCTACGTGCCGGGCGCGGATCCCTCCCGGGTCTACTACGGCACCGACACCCACGCGTCCGCGCTGCTCATCGGCTCCGCGCTCGCCCTGACCTGGCCGCTACAGCAGTTGCGGTCCGCTTCGGGGCGCAGCGTGGTGCGCGCCGACGTGGCGGGCCTGGCCGGGATCGCGGTCCTGGCCTGGGCGATGGGCCACTTCTCCGGTTCAGATCCCGCGCTCTACCCGGCTGGGCTGTTCCTCGCCGCCCTGGCCGCCGGAGGTCTGGTCCTGGCGGCGGCCTCCCCGGGGTCAGTCAGCGCGATGCTCGGCTGGAATCCGTTGCGCTGGCTGGGGATTCGCTCTTACGGGATCTATCTGTGGCACTGGCCAGTGATCGCGCTGGCCGCGGCGGTCGCGGGGCCCGGATCCACCGGTGTGGGCATCTGGCTGGCCGAGACCGCGGTCGCGATCACGCTCGCCGCCGCCTCCTGGCGATGGATAGAAGAGCCGATTATCCATAACGGTTTCCGCCGCACTGTCCGCGCCCGCTACCGGGTGGTAGCCGATTCGGTCGCGGGCGCGCGCCAGTCACCCGTCCGCGCGTTCCCGGCGGGATTCACGGTGGTGGCGCTCATCGTGGTCGCCGTGGCCGGGTACGGGGTGCTGGACGCGCCCTCATCAGCGGGCTTGCAGCAGCAGATCACGCACGGCGCGAAGGTCAGCGCGGCCACCCAGGCGAAGCGGGTGACGACGGCGCGCGCGACCGGCCGGCCGGGAGGGCGCCCGCCCGGGGCCCGCCCGCCCGTCGTGCACCCCGCGGCCTGGGCCAACATCCCCGGTTCCAGGGTCACCGGCTCAGAGGTCACCGCCATCGGCGACTCGGTGATGCTCGCCTCCGCGCCGCAACTGGAGCAAGTGCTCCCGGGCATCTCGATCAACGCCCAGGTCAGCCGTCAGATGGGCGCGGGCGTAGGGCTGGTGCGCAGCCTGGCGGCCAGCGCCGCGCTGCGCCCTGTGGTAGTGGTCGGGCTCGGTACCAACGGCACAGTCAGCGCGGCGCAGGTCAGCCAGCTGATCGCGATGATCGGCCCGCACCGCAGGCTGGTGCTGATCAACACGTTCGTCCCCCGGCCCTGGCGCAGCGGTGACAACGAGGTGCTCGCCGCCGCCGCCCGCCAGCACGCCAACGTCGTGCTGGCCAACTGGTACGCGACCATCGTGCATCACACCAACCTGCTGTGGAGCGACATGGTGCATCCCCGCCCAGCCGGCGCACCGCTCTACGCCCAGATGGTGGCGTCGGCCGTGCAGGGCCGGCGGAACACGGGCGCCGCGCCACGGCCGGCCCCGGTGCCACATCCCATCAGCGCGCCCCGGTAGGCCGGCTAGGTTGTGGCCGTGACCGCCAAGCAGAGGGCCGGGACACCCGGTGCTGAGGCATCGGGCGCTGAGGCATCGGGGGCCGGGCCGGCTGCTGACCGGGTCCCCTACGAGCAGGCCCGGGACGAGCTCACCGAAGTGGTCAAGCGGCTCGAATCAGGCGGCCTGACCCTGGAGCAGTCGCTGGACCTCTGGGAGCGGGGCGAACGGCTCGCCGCGATCTGCGAGGAATGGCTGGAAGGCGCCCGGGCCCGGCTTGCCGCCGCGGTGACCGAGCGCAAAGCCGGCCACGGCGACCCGGCCGCGCCCTTCTGATACCTGCGCCGTCAGCCGATGCTGACCAACGCGGTGACATCGTCATCAGGCAGCGTTCCCGAGGTCACGGCCGTCACCTCGGACTCGACGAGCTCCGCGCCGCCGCCGTAGCTGGACAGGAACGCGGTATCGGCGGCGTCCCGCCCGGTGGCGATGCGGACCAGGCTGGCCCGCGGGGCGAGCAGGGTGGCGTCCACGACGTGCCATCCCCCGCACACGAGCGCCTCGGCGACGGCGTGGAAGTCCATGGGCTCCAGCCCCGGGGCGTAGACGGCCGCCAGCCGGGCCGGCACGTCCAGCGCCCGGAGCAGGGCGATGACCAGCTGAGCGTAATCCCGGCAGACACCCGTCCGGCGCAGCAGCGTCTCCACCGCACCCTCGGTCGGCCCGATGCTGCCGGGCACGTAGCTGAGCTGCGTGCCGACCCACGAGGACACCGCCGCGAGGAGCTCCGGGCCAGGGGCTATCCCGGCGAACTCGGCGCGGGCCACCGCCGTCAGCCGGTCAGATTCCGCATAGCGGCTCGGCCGCAGGAACGTCACGCGGTCGGCCTCCGTCACCTCCGGCCGGGCGGCCTGGCCGCGCACCACCGCCTCGTACTGGACGATCAGCTGGCCCGGATCTGATCTCAGCAGATGCGCGCGCCCATCGCCCGGCATGGCCACCTCGGCCAGCTCGGCCGGCTGGCCATCCAGGGAAACGGCCAGATCCTCCTCGACCACCGCGCCGGTCATCCCCGAGACCGCGACCTGCAGTATTGCCTCCAGCGGCTGGTGTGCCTGCAGCACGAGGCGCGCGCCGACCCGGCGGCTAGGCTCGACGTTCACCGGATCAGTATGCGGGTCGCGGCGGGCGGACCGCCCGGGCCACCGGCCCTCAGCCGGCGGGCGGGCTCCCGATCTGGGACAGGACCAGCAGCACTCCGTCGGCCAGCCGCTCCGCGCGGTCGGCGTCCTCGCCGAGCGAGACCTCCGCGACCGCCAGGCTCAGCGCACCGGTCATGACCACGGCGAGCGCCTCATCCAGCGGCTCGGCGCTGCGCGCGAAGAAGTCAGCGTTCTTGTCCGCCCACTCGCGCAGCCGCTGCCGCATCAGCAGGTCGAAACCCGGCGGCCCGTCCCCGCGGACGAACAGCCGGGCCAGCTCGCGTTCCTCGAAGCACCCGTCCAGGTAGGCCCGCGCGCCGGCCAGGAACAGCTGCTTCGGCTCGGTCACTCCGGCGTCCCGGGCCTCATGGGCCGCGGTGCGAGCCCGCTGCACCTGGCTCCGGTGGAAATCCTCGAACAGGGTGAGGTACAGGTCAGACTTGCCGGTGAAGTGATGGTAGAGACTGCCCACGCTGGCGCCCGCGCGGGCCACCACGTCCGTCACCCCGGCCTGGGCGTAGCCCACCGACGTGAAAACGTCACGGGCGGCCGCCATCAGCGCGGCGCGGGTCGCCGCGCCCCGCTCCGAAGTCCGCACGATAGGCTGCGGAAAGTCTGTCGTCATACGCCTGCGCAGCGCTCCTCACGGTCGGCTGCTCCAGGGGAACAGGCTACGCCTGCCCGTGCGATACGTGCGGCCGCAGTACTGCCACTCAGGGAAGGCGCTCCCTCATGACTGAGAACCTGGCCAACGCCGCGGAACCGGGGTCACCCGGCGAGCCGGTCTCACCCGAACCCGGCCGCCGCGCGCCCGACCGGAACCTCGCCCTGGAGCTGGCCCGCGTCACCGAGGCCGGGGCCATGGCCGCCGCGCGCTGGGTCGGCCGCGGCGACAAGAACGGCGCGGACGCCGCCGCCGTGCACGCCATGCGCCTGCTGATCAACTCCGTCTCGATGAACGGCGTCGTGGTCATCGGCGAGGGCGAGAAGGATCGCGCCCCGATGCTCTACAACGGCGAGCAGGTCGGCGACGGGACCGGCCCGCTGTGTGATGTCGCCGTGGACCCGATCGACGGCACTCGCCTCACGGCGAACGGCATGCCTAACGGAATCTCCGTCCTAGCTGTCAGCGCACGTGGCTCCATGTATGACCCGTCTGCCGTGTTCTACATGTCCAAGCTGGTCACCGGCCCGGCCGCGGCCGACGTCGTGGACATCGAGGCGCCCGCCGCGGACAATGTCGCCGCGGTGGCCCGGGCCAAGGGCTGTTCGCCGAACGACGTCACGGTCGTCATCCTGGACCGGCCGCGGCACGCCCAGCTCATCGAGGACGTCCGGGCCGCCGGGGCCAGGATCAAGCTCATCACCGACGGCGATGTGGCCGGGGCCATCATGGCCGCCAGCGACGGCACCGGGGTCGACCTGCTGCTCGGCGTGGGCGGCACCCCCGAAGGCATCATCACCGCGTGCGCCATCAAGTGCCTGGGCGGGGTCATCCAGGGCCGGCTCGCCCCGCGTGACGAGGCCGAGCGTGACCGCGCCCTGGCCGCGGGGCACGACCTCAGCCACGTGCTGACCACCGACGACCTGGTCACGTCGGAGGACGCGTTCTTCGCGGCCACCGGCATCACCGACGGCGAACTGCTGGCCGGGGTGCGCTACCGGGCGGGCGGCGCCACCACCCACTCACTGGTCATGCGGGCCCGGTCCGGCACCATCCGGACCATCCAGAGTGAGCACAAGCTCTGGAAGCTCCGGGCCTACAGCGCCGTCAACTTCGACGGCACCAGCCCGGTGGCCTAGCGACCGGATCCGCAGGCTGGGTCACCGGGTCCAGCGGTGCAGCAGGCCGCGCCGGCGCGGTTGCGGCGTGCTGACGTGCACCTTCCCGGCAACGACGAGGGTCCGAAGCTCGATCACCGGCACGCCCGGCGCGGGCCGCGGGCCGGACCCATCGCCGTCCCGGCCCGTGAGACTGCCGAACACCACGGTCACCCCGGGCGGGACGAGCAGATGCACCTGGCCGCCGATGGCGGTCGCGTACACGATGGTGCGGCCGCTCTGCAGCACGGCCTGCCTCAGGTCGAGCACGACCTGGCCGGCGACGGCGGTCACGGCCAGCCGGCCGGGGACGACCCACCGCCCGTCCCGCCGCTCCCGGCTGAAGAAGGCGCTCACCGCCCGTGAGTTGTCCAGCCGCAGCGGCTGCGCCGCCGGGCCGGCCAGGTCACTGGTCAGCCCGGCCAGGTCGCCCAGGGTGCGGGCGGCATAAGCCTGCTCGACGCGCTGCGCGTGTTCGTCCATGGTGAGCCGGCCGTCGCTCGCGGCCTCGGCCAGGGCCACGATCACCCGCTCCCGGTCAGCGTCGGAGGCGCGCAGGTCGCGCGGGGCGGGGCGAGGACTCACACCATGAAGATATCCGGCCTTGACGCCGGCCGGCCTGATCCCTAGCCTGACGCGGAAACCTCCGGCGCGGCCGGCCCCGCGAGACCCCGGGACACAGCAGCAGGGAGCGGCGGATGAAGCCGGACGGCACAGCTGCCCAGGGCGGGGACAGCACGGGCCCTGGGGGCGGGGACAGCACGGCCGCCCGGGGCGGGGACAACCAGGGTTCCCGGGGCGGGGACGCCGCCGGCCCCCAGCGCGAGCGCGATCGGCGCGGGCGGAGGGCCACCACGGTGGCGTTCTTCGTCCAGGGCCTCTGTTTCGCCGTGGTCGTGACCCGGATATCCGTGCTGCAGGACAAGTTCAACCTGTCCAACGGGCAGCTCACCATCGTGCTGCTGACTGTCCCGGTGATCGCGGGGGTGGGCAGCGTGGCCTCCGGGCCCCTCGCGGCCCGGATTGGCAGCGCCACCGTCCTGCGCATCGCCCAGGCGCTGGTCTGCCTGACCCTCCCGGCCGTCGGGTTCGCCAGCACCCTGCCGGAGCTCTACGTCGCGGTCGGCCTGTTCGGCCTGGTCCTCGGGGCCGTGGACGCGACCATGAACATGCAGGGCGCGGTCACCGAGAAGCGGTACGGGTTCAGCATCATCACCGCCTTCTACAGCTTCTGGAGCCTGGCCGGCATCCTGGGCGGGCTGTGGAACGCCGCCGCAGGCAAGCTCGGGCTCTCGCTGGGCGTCGCGTTCAGCATCGCCGCGGCGGGTGGTCTCGCTGCCTCGCTGATCACCGGGGCCGCCCTGTTCGGCAAGTCCGAGGATGTGGCGCCGGTCTCCGAGGCCGCGGCCAAGAAGGCCGGCATCGCGATCCCGTGGCGGCCGATCATCCTGATCGGCATCGCCATGGGCTGCATGTATATCGGGGACGCCGCGGTCTCGAACTTCAGCTCGGTGTACATGGACAAGGTCCAGCACGGCAGCAAGGTGCTGCTCCCGCTCGCCTACGCCGCCTACCAGACGCTGATGGTGGCGGGCCGGGCCATCGGCGACCACACCGTGCGGCGGTTCGGCGCGGCCACCGTGGTGCGGGCCGGCGCCGTGGTCGCCGCGGCCGGGCTGGCATGCGTGGTGCTGGCGCCGTCTCCTTACCTGGCCATCGGCGCGTTCGCGCTGACCGGGCTGGGCTTCTGCGTGGTGCCACCGCAGTGCTTCTCGGCCACGTCCAAACTCGACCCGACCGGATCCGGTATCGCCATCTCCCGGGTCAACGTGTTCAACTACGTGGGGTTCGTGCTCGGCGCCGCACTCGTCGGCGGCATCGCCGGCGGGGTGGGCGGCTCCGCGGGCTGGCGGGCGGCGTACGCCGCGCCTCTCGTGCTCACCGTGGTCATCGTGGCCCTGGCCCGCGGGTTCGATCCCAAGCCGGCGCCCGGCACCGATGGCGGCGCCGCGACCGCTGCCGGAGCAGAAGCCGGCACCGCGCCGGCCTGACCGGCGGCTGGCCCGCTGGGCCGCAGCGTGCTGGGCACCGGGTGCTTTCCTCTGTTAGTTTGCTTAACGCAAGTATCGGCAGATGAGACGGGAAGACCGACAAGTGCGCGAGTCGGAGAATGGCCGGCCGCCAGGACCCGGGGCTGCTCCGGTCCGGGGCGGCCCGCTCGGAGCCCATTACAAGTGGCTGGCCTTGTCGAACACCACGCTCGGGATGCTGGCGGCGACGGTCAACGCATCCATCGTGATCATTGCCCTGCCAGCGATCTTCCGCGGCATCGACCTCGATCCGCTGAAGCCCGGCAACGTGAGCTACCTGCTCTGGATGCTGATGGGATACCTGGTGGTATCCGCGGTGCTGGTCGTGACGCTGGGACGGCTGGGCGACATCTTCGGCCGGGTGCGCATGTACAACCTGGGTTTCTCGGTCTTCGCGCTGGGTGCCCTGGCCCTGCCGTTCGACCCGCTGAAGGGGCCGGCTGGGGCCCTGTGGCTGATCGGCTTCCGGGTCGTCCAGGCCACCGGGGGCGCGATGCTCATGGCCAACTCCCCCGCCATCCTGACCGACGCGTTCCCCTCCGACCAGCGCGGCACGGCCATGGGCATCAACCAGGTGGCCGGCATCTCCGGTTCATTCATCGGGCTGATCCTGGGCGGCGTGCTCGCCGCCGTGGACTGGCGCCTGGTGTTCATCGTCTCGGTGCCGATCGGTGTCGGCGGGGCGATCTGGTCCTACTTCAGCCTGCGCGAGATCGGCATCCAGACCAGTTCGCGCATTGACTGGCTGGGCAACGTCACGTTCGCGCTCGGGCTGATCGGGCTGCTGGCCGGGATCACCTACGGCATCCAGCCTTACGGCGGGCACGTGATGGGCTGGACCAGCCCGGTGGTCCTGACCGGGCTGATCGGCGGCGTGGCCCTGCTGACCGCGTTCTGCCTCATCGAACTGAGGGTGGCCAGCCCCATGTTCGATCTGAAGCTGCTGCGGATACGCGCGTTCGCGGCCGGGAACGCGGCCACGCTGCTGGCGTCTATCGCCCGCGGCGGCCTGCAGTTCATGCTGATCATCTGGCTGCAGGGCATCTGGCTCGTGCTGCACGGCTACAGCTACAAGGACACCCCGCTGTGGTCCGGGATCTACCTGCTGCCACTCACCTTCGGGTTCGTCGTGGCCGGGCCGATCTCCGGCTGGCTGTCGGACAAGCACGGGGCCCGCGTTTTCGCCTCCGGCGGCCTCCTGGTGTCGGCGGCCGCGTTCGCGGGCCTGCTGGTGCTGCCCACCGACTTCAGGTACGTGGACTTCGGCGCGCTCGTCTTCATTTCCGGGGCCGGGATGGGCCTGTTCTCCGCGCCGAACGCGGCCGCCATCATGAACAGCGTCCCGGCCCGGCAGCGAGGCGCCGCCTCGGGGATGCTGGCCACGTTCCAGAACTCTGGTTTCGTGCTGTCCATCGGCATCTTCTTCTCCCTGATGATCACCGGCCTGGCCAGCACCTTGCCCACGACACTGACCAAGGGCCTGACCGCCCAGGGCGTGCCCTACGCGCTAGCCCACCAGGTCGGCCAGACACCCCCGGTCGCCAGCCTGTTCGCCGCGTTCCTCGGCTACAACCCGGTCCACGAACTGCTGGCCCCCACCGGCATCCTCAGCAAGCTGCCCGCCCACAGCGTGGCCGCGCTGACCGGCAAGCAGTTCTTCCCGCACCTGATCTCGGGCCCTTTCCACCACGGGCTTGTGATCGTCTTCAGCACGGCCATCACCCTGCTCGTCATCGCCGCGGGCGCCTCACTGCTGCGCGGCCGCCGGTACATCCACGACGAGAACGCGCTCACCGGGGCGGCCACGGGCTCCGCCGGAGCTGCTGAACTGACCGCCGAGGTCGCGATCGGGGCCAGCTCCGAGCTGGCCATGGAGGTCGCCGCGGAGGCGGATAGCGAGGTCGAGGGCCAGCTGAACGGCGGGACTGGCGGCATCGTCGATGGCCGGACGAACGGTGCGACGGCCGAGCCGGAGACGCAGCGCGAGGCCAAGCCACGCCCCTAGCCGACCATCCTGTCCGGCCGCGGCCTGCGCGATGCGGTCACCCGGCTCGTCCAGATGCTGCGCCCGCGCCCGGGTTGTCAGGCATGGCCCCTGCTCGTCAGGCACGTCCCCCCGGCGTGGGGCGGCCAGCCGCACGCCGAGCCTTGAGCGAGGCGGCCAGGTGCCCGGTTGACAGGGCGAGGCAGACGGTGTGCGACCACGTCGGCGGCCACGAATCTGGCTGCAGGATGCCCGCCGCGTAACAGCGGGCGATCAGCTCAGCCCGGTTCCGTGCCCGCGCCCGCCGCAGCATCATCGCCAGATGCTGCTCCACAGTGCGGGCGCTCAGGCCAAG
>Ga0302326_10029644_pt1 | contig 10973 bp, 10 predicted proteins | sample Palsa_T0_3_FD_202264 | JGI IMG/M metagenome (GOLD analysis project Ga0302326, IMG submission 202264) | Peat permafrost microbial communities from Stordalen Mire near Abisko, Sweden - Palsa_T0_3 | ecosystem: Environmental > Terrestrial > Soil > Palsa > Peat permafrost | place: Sweden: Abisko...
GGTCTGGACGGGGTCTTCCGGGACGGTGAACGAGTCACCGGGGTGGAACAGGCTGCCGTCGACCATGAAGCCGGTGTTCTCCACCCGCGGGATCTCCCGGTGGATCAGCGCGTGCTTCTCGCCGTAGACGTGAACATCGAAACCGGCGATGGCCAGGGCGTCGCCGTGGCGGACCCGGTGCACCCGGTCGCCGAAGTCCCTGAACTGGTCGGCGACCGCCGGGGTCGCCCACAGCGTCAGGTCGGCGTCGGTCAACAGGGCCTCGCGTACCGCGTCGGCGTCGAGGTGATCCGGGTGCTCGTGGGTGACCAGGACGGCGGTCGCGAAGTTCAGGGCGGCGGGTGCGTCGGTGAAGACGCCGGGGTCGATGACCAGGACGGCGCCGTTCTTCTCCAGCCTGACGCACGAGTGGCCGAGCTTGGTGAACTGCACGGCGTCCACGATACAGCCGGGCGGTCCTGGTCAGCGCAGCCCATCGAGGAGTCCCTGGCGTCCGAGGTCGAGCACCAGCGCTGCTCCGGTATCGACGGCCTCGACCACGGGCCGGAGGGCCTCGAGTCCCGCGATCAGGGCCTGCGGCGGCACACCGCGTGGGGCGAGGAGATTTTGCAGCCAGTCGAGGAAGTCGTCGAAGATCTCGTGGTCGGCGGCGAGCAGCGCCGCGGCCAGGAACCGGACGATGAACACAAGGTCCTCCCGGGTGCGGGCGACCTGGCGCTCGCCGTAATCGGCCATCGCCGGAAAGCGGGCGGGGAGGCTGTCGAAGGCGGCACAGCCCAGCGCATCGGCCTGGGCGGCAAGACGAAGTGCGACCGGATCGACCAGCATTGGGTCGCGGCTGACCGAAGGTGGCTCCGACTTCCAGTCCAGCAGGATCGCCGCGGCGTCGGCCGCCGTGAGCGCCCACGCGTCGGCGCCGAGACGCTCGGCTCGGCGCGGACCGATGCCGAACGCCGGGCCACCCGCGATAACGGGTATCCCCTCGCGGTGCGCGGCGTCGATGAGGCGCACCGCACCCGGGAAGAAGATGGGAACGCTGCACGAGACCGCCAGTGAGTCGGCGCCAGAACGGAGGAGATACTCCGCTACCACGTCGGCGGGGGCCGAGGCGCCGAGCACCGTGACACCCAGCCCGTGCTCGCGAAGCAACTCACCGAACATCTGCGCGGCCAGCGCATGGAAGTCACCCTCCGCGCAGGTCACCAACGTCAGGATCCCGTCCACCGGCGGGCTCGTCTCGCCCATGAGCATGTCCAGTGCGGCCGTGGTTACCCCGGAGGCGAGGTGCTCGTCGGCCGGCGTCAGCTCGTTGCAGTACCAGCGGTGGCCGACTTCACGCTGCGCGGCGGCCAGCAGGTCCAAGACGATTCGCTCCCGGGATACCCGGCGGTCAAGCAGGTCAAGCGTGAGCTGGACCGCCGCCGCCCGGTTGCCGATAACGGCATCGCGGAGGTAGGCCGGGACGTAGTCGGGCGGCTGGAGGTAACCGGCCGGCCGGCGGGCCAGGGCCCAGATCCACTGGTCACGCCCGGCCTTCTTGGCCTGGTAGAGAGCCTGGTCGGCCAGGCTCACCGTCTCGTCGGAATCGCCTACCGACGCGGCGATACCCGCCGAGAAAGTGACAGGAAACGGCCGTTTGGTCAGCCACTCGTCGCGCAGCCGGCTGAGGAAGGCGTCCGCGCCCTCCACAGAAGGCAGCACGACAAGGAACTCCTCGCCGCCGAATCGCCCGACGATGTCGCGACCCCTGACGGTGCCGCCAAGCACGTGGCCGAATACGCGCAGCACCGCATCGCCGGCCGCGTGCCCGAAAGTGTCGTTAACCTGCTTGAAGTTGTCGAGATCCACCATGATCACGGTGTCGTCGGCCGAAAGCCTGCCGAGGGCGCGTTCGAGCATGCGGCGATTGGGGAGGCCGGTCAGCAAGTCGGTCGACGCGGACTCGGCTAGCCGCTCGTTCTGCCCGCTGAGCTGCAGGACAAGCCGGGCGTCGAGTAGGAAGGTCCCCAGGTACCGTTCGAGCAGGACACGCGCGGCGCTGCCGGGCGCAGCCGCGGGCAGCAGCGGCTCACCGTCGCCAAACGAGACGTCGACCGGGATCACGTCAGGGCCGTCCGTTCCGCCCGGGACCAACTGGCCGCCAAGCTCGCGGACTAGGTGCTCGGCGACGCGCCGGGCGCTGCCGCCGGTACTCAGCCGGAACAGGGACCGGGTCGCATCGAGTACGGCGCTCGGCACTTGGTAATGCGGCTCTGCTTCCACACTCCCGCTCATTCAGCTATCTGGAAGCAGCACATAACGGCGGACTCCCGTGCCGCGCGGCCTGTCCGGCGCAGCGGGAATCCGTGCGTGCGAAATCCGGTGTTCCTCCGACCGCATATAACGGCGGAAACTATCGGCGTCGTCCCACCACGACACCAGCTGGAAGACACCTGGCCGGGTGACATCCCGCCAGGTCTCTAGGCGCTGGAAACCAGGGGCCTTTTCGACGAGGTGCAGGCGCGCGGCGAACGCGCGCTCGAGCGTCCCCGCGCTCTCCGGCGGGATAGTAACCTCGCTGCTCACGACAAAGCCACGACCGCCATCCTGGCCCGTCACGCCGTCGTCAGGTGTCATAGTGACTTATCATAGTCGGCGGTCTGTATTGGCGCCGTGAACGTCTATAGGTATCGGTCGGTTATAATAGATACGGGGGTAATTCGGATAAACTGCATAGACTGCGACCATATTGTGGTTAATCGGAGAATTGGTGCATCGCGAACCAATTGGTCATAGTGGTTAGCCGTTTCCCGTGCCGGTCACTGTGGCCCGAATGCGCTCAACGATCTCGTTAGCTTCGGCCTCGGTAATCTCGATGAACTCATTCACTAGGTCACCCCGCTCGGCGGAGACGAGTAGCGCGGTGCGTTCCCAGATGAGATCTCGACTGAACGCCTCATCGCGTCGACCACCGGTCTCGAAATAGATTCGCCTAAGAACACCGGCAGGCAGCTCACGGCTGCTCAGGTCGTCGATAATTGCGTAGTACGTGACCCTATCTAGCATCTGCTTTCCTCTCCGGATAGTCAGGAATGCTTTCGGCACCGAGCGGGACTGGTACCTCAGCGGCAACTTTCTTCTGGAACGCCTCCAGCACAAGCTCCTCCAAACTGTCGGCCTGTTGAGTACGGAGCCTTTCGTAGGCACCATGGGTCAGCTGCTTGGCCTCGAAGCTGATGCGGGTGTGAAACTGCACCTCGAACCGCTGGCCGGTATCCGGCTCGGTCCACTGGCTGTTGATGCCCTTGTAATGGTCATCGGACCAGGAATTCTTGAGCTTGTCCAGCTCAAAGCCCTGATCCTTGAGTCGCGCGATATCGGCCAGAACGCCCTGGGTGTAGCGAGTCTCCTGGTACTGGAAGGTGTACCTGATGGCGTCACGCACATGCGAAACAGCTTCCTCTGGGGAGCGCTTCAGGAATTGGATACCGTCGTAGACCTTCTCTTTGATGCGGTCGCGGCCTTTCAGGCAGTCCTCCAAGCCGATCAGCTGGCGATCCGGGTCTTGGCTCTCGACAGCGCGCAACGCTGGCGTGATCTTTTCTTGCTCCCGGTCGGCGACTCGGTCGCACTCGGCTTCGACTCGGCCGTTGGCGGCGCGGTCAAGGGACCTGTTGCCTTCTCCGCGCCAGGAGCCCGGATCAGCGGGTCTGTCGACTGCCGGGCGTTCCTCGGGCGGCCATCTCCGCTCGTACTCGGTCCACATCCAGCGGGACTCCTTTTCCGTCCCATCCCACTTCTGCGCCGCGGCCTGCTCCCTGGCCGCGGCCTGTTGCGCCGTAACTGTCTGCTCCGCGGACACCGCCACCCGCAGCTCGGCGTAATACTCCTGCCGGGGGCGGTCCTCGGCCGGGCCCTCACCGGAACGGCCAGCCCGGCCGCCGCCACCGCCACCGCCTTGGCCATCCCGATGATCGGCGTGCCCATCCGATGGCACGTCGGCTTCTTCGGGCCGGTCAACTCCCACTGGGCCTCACGACCGTCCCGCGATGCGAGAGAGAGCAATCATTACAATACGTAACGCCCTTTCGGATCAGGGTTCTAATCGCCACCCAATAGGACGATGTCAACCCCCGGCCGGTTCATCGGCGTCTTCGACCTGGCCGGCAACGCGGTGCTGCTGACGGCCGCCGACGCGCGATTCCGTAGGCGTTGAGGCGGAGCTGGTCCCTGGCCATGCGCTTCCCCCGGTTCACCCGGCGCTGGCGCGACGACAAGGCCCCCGAAGGCGCCACCACCACCACTGACCTGACTTTTAACATCGCACCGGGATTCGCCCGGGTGCAGAGCTGTGGCCTGGAGGTTTGCGGGCGGAGCCCGATGAATTTGTGCACTAAGGGCGGCTCGTAGTCTCGTGAGGGTGTACGTTCGCGCGGTGAAGGCGGCCTCGGGGAGCGGTCGTGGTGCAGATCGTGTGCGTCTCTCGGCGCGGCACACTGAGCATCGAGCTTCGTGACGGCTCGGCGCATGATGACGGGGGATGTGGAACCGCTCAAGGTCGCGGCGTGCCAGCGCTTGACCGCTTCAGCAGGCCAGAACCAGGGTCTGGCTCCCAGCCTGGTGGAAGCTGCTGTCCTGCGGGCCACCGAGCGTCGGTGAGGTCCGCCCCGATCAACGTGGCGCCGGCGAGGTCCGCGCCCGTGAGGTCCGCCTGGATCAACGTGGCACCGGTGAGGTCCGCGCCGGCGAGCTTGTTGACGCCAAAAGGTTCAGCCGTGCTGAGGTCCGCGCCGTTGAGGTGTGCACCGTTGAGGTGTGCGCCGGTGAGGTCCGTGCCCCGGAAAAACGCGCCGGTCAGGGTTGCCCCGCTCAGCCACGCCTGACGCAAGTTTGCCTCGAGGAACCACGCGCATGTCAGGTCGGCGTCGGCAAATGACGCCTGATCAGCTTGCGCGGCGCCGCCGAACACCGCATAGGCGAGTTCCGCCCTGTAGAAAGTTGCGCCCGACAGTTTCGCCCCCGAGAAGTCCGCGCCGAACAGACGTGACCCACTCAGAATGACCGCCGTGCGGTAACCCTTGAGATCTGCTCGTAGCACGACATTGACAGCGGCCTGCAGGTCGCCGGGCAACCGGTAGCTCTCTGGCACCTGAGGGAATACGCCGGGCAAGAGGCTGCCGAGCACGGCTTGGCCCAGCGGGTCGGGAGGGTCCGGGCGCTCCCGGGAGCGTTCAAGAACGAAGGCGATCAAGACCGCCATGACAGTCTGCTGATCTCTGCCAGAGTCACGGCCGACGCGCTCCAGTGCGTAAATGCCTCCCGCCCGCACCTCGAGCTTGCCCGCGCCGAGCTGCTCGATGGCCTTGGTGTAACGGTCGGTCACCTGCCCTTGGCGGGACAGGTTAAAGGTGAGCGCGGTATACGCGAGCGCGCCGGCGGCAAATAGCCCGGCGCCAAGGGTCAGCAACCGGCCCCGCGCGTTATCCACCGCCGTCTCGTGCAGCGATCCCGTGACCGAGCCGACGTCATGATGGGCGAGCCAGTCCGCAGCCGGCACGAACAGAGCCCACGTGACCGCCAACCCCAGCACGACAGCAGCGATCCCGCCAATCGCCCACCGGATACCCCGCGGCAAAGCCGCCCAGCGTTTCCGCATAGGGCTAACGGTAGAGGCATCGAGCATCGCCGCGCGCCCGCATCCATTACCCGCGGCCCGTCGGCAACGCCGATCGCCGCAGTGGCCTGGCTGTTCACGGTAGCCGGGACGGCAGGCACAATAGCCGTCTGTATAGCGGCCTCCAAGCCAGTACGGCGAGCCCGCACGTGATCGGGACCGCCTTAACGACCAACTCGGCAACCCGGATCCGGCGGCGCAGCCGCAGCGTGCCGCGCACGCCATCGCTAACCCGTTACACCCGACCTCCCCGACGCCATCGTGTTCATCAAATGACCAGGCGGTGCGCACTAATTTAATAAAAGTCAGGTCCCCCGGTTCACCCGGCGCTGGCGCGACGACAAGGCCCCCGAAGGCGCCACCACCACTGACGAGTTGGCCGAGCTGTACCGTGGCGCCCCGCGGGCACCCGCCAGCAGCTGAATACCGCCGGGTCGCGGCTGGGTGTCCGGACCGGGAAAAGTACGATCCGTTCGGAAAATGAGATCTTCGACGGAACGGGCCGCCGTGTCAGTTCCTGGTCAGCCGGCCAGGTCATCCTGGTTATGGTTCATTCATGGACGTGCAACTCGCGAGTGAGCTCGACCCGGCCGCCGAAGCCTTGCGGCTGGGACAGTGGGCGGCGGGTTACCGCACCTCGGGTGGACTGGGTGGCTGGCTGGGGCCCCGCCGGGCGGCCGGGGAGCGGTGGCAGGTGGTGATCCGAGCGGTCGTGCGGGACGAGATCGATCAGCGTGATCTGGCCGATCCGGGGCGGCTGATCGGGCACCGCCCCGCGCGCCATCCCGCTCCTGCCGCGTGGGTGTCGCCGCTGCGGGTGATCTTCGCCGACGGGCGTCACGTGGTGGCGGCCTGGCGGCTGGACGAGCTGTTCGACGTGCGGGTGCTGGATGACCTGACCGGCGTGGTGCTGCTCGCGGCCGAACCCGGGCGGGGCGGTCCCGACGACGATGACCGGTTCCCGGCGCTGCTGTCCGGCATCGTGCCATGGTGGTCGCGATATGCGGGGCCGCCCCTGCCCGGCTACGGCCTGCGCCGGGTCGACCTGGACTGGCTGAAGTTCGAGGCCGTCTTCGCCGCCCAGCGCGATCGCCTGGAGGAGTGGACCCGCGACTTGCCGTCCCGGCTGTCCCGCATCGTGCGCCGAGCCCAGGACGCCCCGGCCCGGTAGGCGCGCCCTACCATTGCCTCGCGGCTGCCGCTTATGCAGCCGGGAACTTGCCGTTTGCTTTGCTTATTAAGCAAAGCGATCAGACGAGAATTGAAATGTACTGATCCGACACATTATTATCTGGATTATCCGGCAGCCTGCTCATGCCGTGGCTCGGCCGCGAATCGTCCTGTCCTATTGCCCGGTGCTACCTATCTTCCCTGCAGCCACACGACAACCGTGTGCAACATATTACGAAATTAAGGTGCTCGCCGGTTAGCCCGCCATCATCGGATCGAATGGCTAGCATGACGGTTAATAAGTCATCCCGGGCGGTTGTTGCGGGGACCGCAACGGGGTGTTCGCTCACGGCCACGATCCGGCCTGTACTGGGCAGGAGGCACGATGAATACTCGCAGCTTGCGTGCGGTACCGCTCATTTTTACAGTGATTATGATCCTGGCCACCGGGTGCGGCATTTCGGGCGGCACCACGACGGCCAGCTTGGCCGCGGACCGGCCCGAGGAGCCTGACATCACGGTCGCCGCCATACCGGCGGTCGACCTGGTCGGCCTGTACATCGCGCAGAACGAGGGGCTGTTCGCCGAGCAAGGGCTGCACGTGACGATCGAGAAGATAGCCAGCAGCCAGGCCATCATCGCCGGCCAGCTCAAGGGCCAGGTCGACATCACGGCCGGAAGCTACGTCGCTTACATTTCGGCGCAGGCGGCGGGGGCCAGGTTCCGCATCCTCGCCGAGGCCTCCGTCTTGGGGCCGGGCGCCCGCGCGCTGGTGATAACCGCGGACTCGCCCATCACGACAGTCGCCCAGCTGGCGGGCAAGAAGATCGGGGTCAACGGGACCAACAGCATCGGCACCCTGCTGGTCAGCTCGCTGCTGGCCGAACACGGAGTCTCGCCGAGGAAGGTGGATTTCGTCACGGACGCCGACGGCTTTCCCGCGATGCCCGGGCAGCTCCAGGACGGCGCCTGGGCCGCGGCGTTTCTCGCCGAGCCCTACATCACCGTCGCGCAGGAGCATTACGGCGATCAGGTGCTGGCTGACCTCGACCAGGGCGACACCTCGAACTTCCCCGTCGACGGGTACGTCGCCACCCAGGCCTGGGCGCAGAAGTACCCTAAGACGGCGGCGGCGTTCGTACGAGCAATCGAAGCGGGACAGCGGATCGCCAACAGCGACGGCCCGGCCGTCCAGGCCGCGATGGCGCGGTACGACAAACTGCCGCGCGATGTGACCGCGGCCATGGTGCTGTCCGGTTATCCGATCGGCCCGGTGGACGAGACGCGCATCCAGCGCGTCGCCGCGGCCATGCTCCAGTTCGGCATGCTCGGCCAGCAATACGCTACTGGGGTCGAGCGCGGAACCCTGGTCGAATCGATGGTCGGCCCCGGCTCCTGATGCAGACAGGACGATTTTCAGGCCGCGGTCGGTCCTGGCTTCCCGGTGTCGGGGGCGGGCGCAGGCCGGAGCGGAAGGCGGACCGTAAACGTGCTTCCGCGGCCCTCGTCGCCCTCGACCGTGATCGTGCCGTGGTGTGCCGCCACGATGGCCTGGGTGATGGTCAGCCCGAGCCCGGTGCCCTGGATCGCCTGTCGCTTGGCGATCGCGGTGCGGAAGAAGCGCTCGAAGATCCGGTCCCGGTCGGCCACGGGGATGCCGATACCGGTGTCGGCGACACTGAGCACGGCCTGGTCTCCTTCCGTCCCGAGCCTGACCTCGACCTTCCCGCCATCCGGGGTGAACTTCACCGCATTGGACAGAAGGTTGCCGAATAGCTGGGCGATGCGCGTCGGGTCGACGGCGAAGCGGGGAACGGCGGTGGCGGAGAGCACCAGGTCGATGTGCTTGCGGTCAGCCTCGGGGCGCATCTCTTCCACCGCGCTGGCGGCGATATCGGCCAGGTCGGCACCGCGGAACTCCATCGGCATCTGCCCCGAATTGATCTGGGACAGCAATTGCAGGTCCCCGGCGAGACGCAGGAGGCGCTTGGCGTTCCGGTCGATCACCTCGACGCATTGTTCGGCGTCCGGACTGCTCAGGCCCTCCTCGATGAGGATCTCGGCGTAACCGAGGATCGACGCCAGCGGCGTCCTGAGCTCATGAGAGAACATGCCGATGAACTCGTCCTTCAGCCGGTCAAGCTCGCGCAGCCTCTCGTTCTGGGCTATCAGCTGGAGAGCCTGCTCGGCCAGGGTCTTCTCGGCCCTGGTCTGCGCGGTGACATCGCGAGAGATCCCGAAGGTGCCGATGATCCGGTTATGCTCGTCCCGAAGCGGCATCTTCGTGGTCGACACCCAGGTGTTCATCCGGTCGGCGTGGGTCTCCACCTCCACCTTTCCTACGATGGGCTCGCCAGTCCCAATAACCCGCTGCTCGTCCTGAAAGGCAGCGGAGGCGTGCTCGGCGCTGAAGACATCGAAGTCCGTCTTCCCGATCAAGTCCGCCATGGCCAGGCCCGGGGCGCACGCGGCGATCCAGCCCGCGCTGACCAGGAGGAACCGGCTCTGCAGGTCCTTGAAGTACACACGCTCGCTGGTAGTGGACAGCAGGTTGCTCATGCAGGTGAGCTGAAGCTCGCGCTGCGACTCGTCCTCCTGGCGCCGCTGTTCGGGCAGGCGGACCCTGGCCATCGCACCCTCCTGAAGTTGAAGCGGTCGCGGTGCCGCTGGACTTGAGGGGCACGGTCTCAACGATGCTATCTTACTATAGGTGAGGTTAATGTTACACATAGTGCTTACCTGTGGCGGGCGGTCGGCTGGGTCGCGGGTGACACGGGCGCGGGGGGATGGATGGCCACGGTTCTTCTGGCCGAAGACGACGCTGACATCCGGTTTCTCGTGACCCTCAAGCTCACGCAGGCCGGTTACCAGGTCAGGGGATTCGGGGACGGCCTCTCCGCTGCCGCCGACGCCCGTGAGCATCCACCCGACCTGGCCATCCTTGACACCATGATGCCCGGCATGTCCGGCCTGGAGGTGTGCCGGGAACTCCGCAAGGAGCCAGCCACGGCGAAGATACCGGTCATCATCCTGACGGCCCTGGCGCACGAGGCTGACATCACGGCCGGATTGGCCGCGGGAGCCGACGACTATATCGTCAAGCCCTTCAGCACTCGCGATTTCACCACGCGCGTCAGCGCGGTGCTGGCCCGAGTCCAGGCTAACGGTGCGCGCCCGAGTAACCCGGCCCAGCCGAACCTGGTCCCACCGGACTTGGTCCCGCCGAGCGGTGCGGACTGAGTCGAGCGCTACTGGCCGGCGATGCGCTGAGGGGTGACCTGCATCGGCTGGCTGACGGCTTCACCTGATGGCCTCCGGCGGTTCCAGGCGCCGGTCAGGCACAGCACGATCAGGGCGACGAGCGCGAGCAGCCGGCCGCTCGACGCTACATATGTGACCACCGTGGTGTAATCGGCTTGCAGCCAGGCGGGATGCAAGCGCCCCACGATGACGCCAGGGATGTAGGCGATGCCGCCCGCCACGCTGCGACCCAGCACCACCCAGTCAAGCCGGGACGCCGGCAAGAACACCAGCGGCAGGTAAATCAGCACGTCGAACCACGGCCGCTGCAGGGATGAGGTAAAAGTCCACGCCACAACGGCGGCCAGCACCGGCCAGATCACCGGCAGGTCGAGCGCGCCGGGCGGCGGCCGCCGGATGACCAGCACGCCGAGCGCGATAAACGCCAGCGCGGCGATCAGCGTGATATGCCGGAACGGCGGGGCGAAGCCGAACAGGCGGTAAAACACCTGCCACAGGTTGTCACCGGCCACGCCATAGCCGCGCTGGAGTGTGTCGGTCACCGCGGCACGGCCAGCCGGCAGGTACGCCGCCGCCAGCACCACCGCGCCGCCCGCGCCCGCCGCCGCCAGGGTCCGCGGCGACCGGCGGGCCACCCAGGCCAGGCCGGCACCGAACAGCACGAACGGCGCCTTGACCGCGGTCGCGGCGCCGAGCAGCAATCCAAAACCGAGCGCACGCGCCGTACTGATCCGGCCGGGGTCGCGGGCCAGCACCACCGTGCGGCCGAGGACGGCCAGCGCCAGCACGGCGATCCCGGCGGCCAGCCCGTCGACGTGGCCTCCCGCCATCACCGCCCACAGCATCAGCGGGTTCACCGACCACAGCAGGTGCGCCCGGACCCGCATCT
>Ga0302326_10029645_pt1 | contig 10973 bp, 12 predicted proteins | sample Palsa_T0_3_FD_202264 | JGI IMG/M metagenome (GOLD analysis project Ga0302326, IMG submission 202264) | Peat permafrost microbial communities from Stordalen Mire near Abisko, Sweden - Palsa_T0_3 | ecosystem: Environmental > Terrestrial > Soil > Palsa > Peat permafrost | place: Sweden: Abisko...
GGATTGCCTCAAGTTTACAGTATGGAAGCCGATGGCACGAACCAACAGCGAATGACCGATCAAGGATATGCGGTCTCGCCCAACTGGGCGCCGAACGGGCAGTTTCTGACTCTGGCATGGACTCGCAAGTACGGTCCCGGTGAGCCCGGATCTTCCGACATTTATCTGATGGACATCGCGAGCAAACAATGGGTGCAGCTTACCCACGATGGCGGGCACAATGATTTTCCCTGGTGGGCGCCGGATGGCCGTCACATCGTGTTCGAGTCGGAGCGCTCGGGCAAAGAAGAAATCTGGATGATGCTCGCCGATGGGACCAAGCTGCATCAGTTGACTTTTACGGGGCGCAACACACAACCGAATTGGAGTTGGAAATAATACCACTTCGTCGCAGTTCGAAATCAATTTCGGTCCGCTAGGAGGATCAAAAGTGAAGAGGAAGAACATGAAACATCGAACTTTGAAGGCACTCGCAACCGTCATCGCTCTGGCCACCATTCTCATGCTCGGCGCATGCCATAAGAAGACAGCACCGGCGCCGCCGCCACCCCCACCCCCACCGCCACCGTCGCCTACGGCTTCCATTTCCGTGAGCCCGGATACGATCCAGGCGGGGCAGTCCGCGACTCTGACATGGCAGACATCCAATGCCACCGACGTTTCCATCGACGGCATTGGAGCGGTACAGGCCAGTGGATCGCAACAGGTGAGCCCCACCGATTCCACCACCTATCATCTGGTGGCGAAAGGATCCGGCGGAAGCCAGGAGGCCAGCACGCGCCTCACGGTCACGCAACCGCCGCCACCTCCGCCGCCTGCGCCTCCGGCACCGAGTGACGAGGACTTGTTCGGGCAGAACGTGAAGGACATTTATTTCGACTACGACAAGTCCAACATTCGCCCCGATCAGCAAGCTTCGATACAGGCTGACGTGCAGTTCCTGACGGAGCACTCGAATATCAACTTCACCATTGAGGGGCACTGCGACGACCGGGGCTCGACCGAATACAACCTGGCCTTGGGCGACCAGCGTGCCAGCGCGGTGAAGAATGCCCTGACCACGGCTGGAATCAATGCCAGCCGCATCAAGACCATCAGCTACGGCAAGGAAAAACCGTTCTGCATGGAAGACAACGAGGCGTGCTGGCAGCAGAACCGGCGCGGCCACTTCGTATACCAGAAGTAGTAAGGAGTTAACTGCAAGGGGGCGGAGCTAAACTCCGCCCCTGCCTTTTCGTGTTCCCCGGCGGAATGTTCCCAACCCGCAGCAGTACCAATCCGTCTAAAATAGATTAGGGAAGTTGAGGGAATTTTGCTTATGACGCTACGACGCTGCTCGATTGTGTTCGCCCTGCTCTGTGTTCTTGGGCTGACGGTTGCCCCGGCCTGGGGAGCCAGCAAAGAAATGATTCAGCTGCAAACGCAGGTTCAGCAACTGCAGGAGCAGATGACGGCCATGCAGCGCAGCTTTGACGAGCGCATGGGCGTGATGAAGAACCTGGTGGAGCAGAACAGCGACGCGATGAACAAGCTGGTCGGCAGCCTCACCGCCTTACAAAGCACGCTGCAAACTAATCTGCAAAAACAGCAGGGAGACTCGGCGGCGCGGGTTGATCAGATCTCCGGGCAGATTCAGGCGCTCAATGACGCGCTCGACGAACTGAAAGCCCGGCTGGCGAAAGTGAGCAAGCAGCTTGACGACATGCAGTCGTCGCAACAGAGCCTGGGCGCGCAGCAGGCCGCACAACTGGCGCAGCAGCAGGCCGCGGCGCAGGCTCCTCCGCCGGACGTGCTCTACAACAATGCATTGCGCGATTACAACGGCGACAAGAACGATCTTGCCACGCAGGAGTTTTCGGATTACATCAAGTTCTATCCCAACACCGATCTTGCGGGGAACTGCTACTTCTATCTCGGCGAAATCCAATTCCGGCAGGGCAACTACCAGCAGGCGGCGCAGAGCTACGACCAGGTGCTGCAGAACTTTCCAGGTGGAACAAAAACTGCTTCGGCTCAGTTGAAAAAAGGATTTTCGCTCATTGAACTCGGCAAGCAGGATGACGGGGTTACCGAACTTCGCCACGTGATCCAGCGCTATCCGCGGTCGAACGAGGCTCTGCAGGCGCGGGAGAGGCTGAAGAAGCTAGGGGTTTCGGCGACGGCGCGGCCTGGGCTGTAGGTCTGATCGGCAGGAGTTTCATCATGAATAAGATCTCTGAAAACGATCCCGACCGCGCCAAGGGCGCCACCGAAAGCGAAGAGCGCGACCATGACGCCAACGCTGGCCTCGCGGCGCAACTCGGACATCGCGATCAGAACCCGCTCATTAAGGAGGGCGACACCGACTTTCCCGAGCCTGGCGGAAGCCCTGAATACTCTGGGGAAGGCACCCAGCCAAAAGCACCCGCGAAGAGGGCGAAAAAGAACTGATCGGTGGCCAAAGAAGCGATCAGAGGCCAGTGATCAGTGATCAGAAATGTCCTTGGGGCCACTGACAACTCATCACTGGCCACTGCCTTCAAATCGCCATCGCGCCGACTTCTTTTTCTACTTCGGCGATGTCGACCATGACGATGGCGTCCCAGGGACAGCCGTCGAGGAAGCAGCCATCGGGGCCTTTGCTGAGGCACTTCTTGCAGCCGATGCAGAGAATGGGATCGACTGCGATCCGGCCGAAGGGGGTGCTGTCTTCGTCGGGCACCCAGAACATGCAGTCTTCCACCGGACAATACTCCACGCAAGCCGGCGAACCGGCGCATCCCGTGCAGCACTCGGTGATGACGGCGAGTTCTTTCGGCTTCTTCTTGCGCGGAGTGGTCAGGCCCTTGGACTTCGGCTCCCACTTCATTTCGTCGGGAACCATACCAACAGCTTTGGTGGCGCCGGGTGCAGGAGGCATGGCGGGATTATACCTCAGCAAGCTCTTAGCGCTTAGCCTTAGCTGCCAGCTCTGTGCGCCCGAAACGACACAACGCGGCGCATTTGTGATATTCCTCACCATTTCCACGCGCCTGATTCTGCTATAGTGAACCCCTGCAAAGGAGCATCCCATGGCAGGAAAGAGTCTGAACCGGGTTCAATTGATTGGGAATCTTGGGAAAGATCCAGAGATTAAATACACGCCGCAGGGTACGCCGGTGGCGAAGGTCACGATTGCCACCAACGAGCGCTTTAAGGACAAGAGCGGCGAGTGGCAGGACCGCACGGAGTGGCACAACGTTGTGCTCTGGCAGCGACTGGCTGAGATTGCGGGGGAATATCTGAAGAAGGGCGGCAAGGTGTATATCGAGGGCCGACTGCAGACGCGCTCCTGGGACGACAAGACCAGCGGACAGAAGAAATACATGACTGAAATTGTAGCGAGCGATCTGATCCTGCTTGGTGGACGCGGCGAAGGCGGCGGAGAATACAGCGGCTCGCGGGGCGCGGGAGCATCGGCCGGCGGCGGCAACAACTTCGACCAGCGCATGCCCGAGCCTGAACACGCGGGAGCAGCGTCAGGGCCGATTACGGATGAAGATATTCCGTTCTAAGCGACTGCGTCAGAGTCCATTCCGTTAGAACGAACAGCATTTTCTCTCGGGGGCTACTTACTCGAAGATGGGTTGGTCGGAGACGCAACTGCAGCAGATGAGCGCCAAACCATTCCTCCGCAGAGGCACGATGATGTTGTGGTGGAGCCCGGGATTTATGCTTCCGTTCGGCTACATGGAGTGGATCAAGCGATATTTTCCCGGACCCGTCAAGCCGGGAAGCGGCGGAAGGGGAGATACCCTATTTGCCGTTATCAAGCCGGACAATGCCGTGACTTCCTGAACATCTTAAAGGTGTAACCTCGTAACATCGTTTAATGGGCTGCTCCCGCCGGACCTTTCCTGATTGCTTTCTTCAGCATGAAAACAATCGGAACGCAGCCGAAGCAGGCCAGAGCCATGTAGCGGAAGTCGTCCACATAAGACCAGAGGCGCGCCTGTGCGCCGAGACTCTGATTGAGCAAGCCGTAGGCGCGCTGCAGCGCTGTGGTCGGTGATGCGCCCTGGGCGGTGAGATACTGCTGCATTCCCTGGAGCGCGCCCTGCACGCCGGGACGCCCCAGGTTCACAGAGCCCACGAGTTCGGTACGGTGCAGTTGCTCGTGACGGGCGACGATGGTGTTCACTACCGAAATTCCGATGCTGCCGCCGATGTTCCGCATCAGATTATACAATCCGCTGGCATTGCCGATTTCTTCGTTCTTCAGGAACGCCATGGCGGTGGTTGAGAGCGGGACGAAGACGCAGCCCGAGCCGAAGCCGCTGATAAGGATGGCCCAGAGGAAGGTCCAGGGGCCGATGCCGAGATTGACCTCGCCGAACCACAGGCTCGCCAGCGCGAATAGCGAGAAGCCGAAGGCAATGAGCCAACGGTTGTCGATCTTCGCGGTGAGATAACCGATGATGGGCATAGCTACGATCGCTCCGATGCCGCGCGGGCTTACGACCCAGCCCGCGGCAAGAGCGGTGTACCCCATCAGTTCTTGATAAAACAAGGGGAGCAGCGTAATCAAACCATAGATCGAGGCTCCGAACAGGCCGATCAGTACGCATCCTAGGGTAAAGTTTCGATGGCGGAAGATGCGCAAGTCGACTAATGGCTGCTTGTGCCTGAGTTCGCGGATAAGAAACGCAACCAGGCTCACGACAAGAGTCAGTGCAGCCCAGCGAATCCAGGTGGCGCCGAACCAATCATCTTCCTGACCCTTATCGAGAATGATCTGCAGGCAACCCAACCAGACTGCGAGCAGGCCCAGACCGATGCCATCGAATTTTCCCGGATGCGCGTTTTTGATGTAGGGAGGGTCTTGCACGTAGCGGGAGATCATGAAAATCGCGAAGACTCCCACCGGAATATTGATGTAAAAGGCCCAGCGCCAGGAATAGGTATCGGTGAGCCAGCCTCCGAGCGTAGGTCCCAAGACGGGGGCGACGACCACTCCCAGGGCAAAGACGGCCATGGCCATGCCCCGTTTCTGCGGCGGAAAGGTTTCAAGCAGGATCGCCTGCGAAAGAGGTTGCAACGCGCCTCCGCCCGCGCCCTGAACGGCACGCGCAATCAGGATCAGAGCCAGACTGGTAGCCGAGCCGCAGGCGAAGGAAGAGATGGTGAAGATGACAATACACGTGATGAGAAAACGCTTGCGGCCGAAGCGCAACGAGAACCACCCGCTCGCGGGCAGAATCACGGCGTTCGCCACGAGGTAACTTGTCAACACCCAGGTGGCTTCGTCGTTGGTAGCGGAAAGGCTGCCGGCAATGTAGGGCAAGGCGACCGCGGCAATCGAGGTGTCGAGCACTTCCATGAAAGTGGCCAGCATCACGGCGATGGCGATCAACCATGGGTTCGAAACGGGTGGGTTCTGGATGGCTTGATTCGAGTTCGCTTGCGAGGGTGCGGCAGCCATTCACTTTCCTGGAAACAGAACTCAGTCGTGGGTACCGCCGGGCTATTAGAGATGCGGACTGTGCTCCGCAGGTTTCAGGAAATTGACAGGCGGCCGTGTGATGCGCCGGTCTTGACTCGCGTTCTGTAAAGGAGTTAAGTGTTTGTGAGCAGCCATGACAGAACAACTAGCCGACAGGACATGCGTTCCCTGCCGTGGGGGAGTGCCTCCGCTGAAGGGCGAGGAGCTCGAGGCCCTGCACAAGAACGTGCCGAAGTGGAGCGTGTACGACGAGCACCACATCACACGCAGATTCAGGTTTCCTGACTTCAAGCAGGCGCTGGATTTTGTAAATCGTGTTGGAGCACTGGCGGAAGAGCAAGGGCATCATCCGGATATTTTGCTGGGGTGGGGAAAAGCCGAGGTTACTCTCTGGACGCACAAGATTGATGGGCTGACCGAGAGCGATTTTATTATCGCCGCGAAGATCGACCGGGTGGCGGGATAGACGAATATCAGGTGGCCTTCCCGAGGCTGCCCGAATTTGAGTTTCCCCGCAAGCTCTGAAGGCATGCTCTTCCTGATCAGTTCCTCCCGATCTGCCCTCCGTGCATTACTCTTTCGCAACCTGCATTGACAGCGTCCATAGTGCGACGGGGATCAGCATGACCAATCCCGTGTAGGTTGCGACGGTATGGGCGGCCAGGCCGGCATCGAGCAAACGTCCGCAAACGTAAGCGCCGGCGGCGATGGTCAACATTGAGAAACCGAGATCGGCGGAGAAGACGCGGCCGCGAAAGCGGTCGTCAGTATGAAGCTGCAGCAGCGTGGTGGAGAAAACCCAGACCGTCGAGCCCCCGGCATGAGCGAGCATGGCGCAGGCGCTGGCCAGATATACGGTTCGACAGCTTCCGAGAGTTCCGTATCCTACCGCGACAATGAGATAGCCGAACAGGATTCCGAGTTGCAGTCGGCGGTCGCTGCGGCCAGCCCAGCGGGCTGCGATGAGTGGACCGGCGAGTGCTCCCAGGCCACGGCCGCCGAGCAGGATGCTCATGCCGAGCATTCCTCCACGGGCGGCATCAACGTTGTGCCAGTGCACCGCGAATTCGTGCGCGCCCATTACGGTGAAGATCACCCAGCTGGGACCGATCATGAGTTCTCCAGCTTTAGCAAAGACCGTGGGCAGCAGGGTGCGATGACTGCGCACGTAGCGGATGCCTTCGAGCACGGGAGAGAAATCGACCAGATCGCGTGGGCGCAGCGGAGGCGCGGCGTCGGCGTGGGGTTCCGCAAAATGCATCCCGGCGATCATAAGGGCCGAGGCGAGGAAGGACAGCGCATTGAGAATGAATACTGCATTTCGCCCGAAGAAGGCTGCCACCACTCCGCCGACGGAAGCGCCAATCAATAGATTTACCGACCACGTGGCCGACGAGAGCGTGTTGGCCACGAGGACCTCTCCCTTGGCGGCGATGTTGGGGATGACTGCACTGCGCGCCGGTTCGAAGAAGGCGGCCATCAAGGTCTCGGCCAAAAGGAGGGGATAGACGAGCCATACTGTGGACTCGGAGCGAACCAACAGCATGGCCAGCACCACCACCACGCGGACCAGGTCTGCGGCAATCATGACGTGCTTGCGGCGCAGGCGGTCGTTGACTACGCCCGCGGTCGGACCGATAAAGGTTTGCGGCAGAACTTGCAGAACCAGCGCCAGCGCGACTGAGCTTGCGTGTCCGGTCAACTGCAGCAGCAGCGTGTAAATGGAGAGCGTGTAGAACCAGTCGCCAATCTCGCTGACGATCTGGGCCAGCCAGAGCCGGCGGAAGTTGCGATTGCCGCGCAGCAGCCGCGAGTACGACGCGAGCGAGATCGAAGGCACGGCGTGCTCTGGTCTGGGTTCCATGGGAATGGTTAGGGTAATTGGTGGAGGCGGAATTTGGGAATGAGGCCTCGCGGTGCTGCTGTTACGAACCGGGAAGCAGTTTTCTCTTCAGGTCTTCGGCGATCTGTTTCCCGTGGAAGCGGCCGTTCTCGATGAAGATTTCGTTGGTGCGCGATCCAGCGACGATCACACCCGCGACATAGATTCCGGGTACGTTGCTTTCGAGGGAGACCGGATCGCAGACCGGGCGGCACTGCTCGTCCGAGAGTTCGATGCCCATGCTGCGCAGAAAATCGTAATCGGGATGGTAGCCGATCAGGGCCAGAACGAAGTCGTTCTTCAGACGGATCGGGCCGCGAGGCGTGACGATGACGACATAGTCGACTCCGATTTCCTGCACGACACTATCGAAATAGGCTTCAATCTCTCCGTTCTTGATGCGATTCTCAAGATCGGGCTTGATCCAATATTTGACGTGGTGATGCAGGCGCGCGCCGCGATAGACAAGGGTGACGCGAGCGCCGTGGCGCCACAGATCGAGCGCAGCGATGGCGGCGGAGTTCTTGCCGCCGATGACCACCACGTCGCTGTCGAAGTAAGGATGTGGCTCGCCGTAGTAGTGAGAGACTTTGGGCAGATCCTCGCCGGGAAGGCAAAGTTGATTGGCCAGATCGTAGTAGCCAGTAGAGACGATCACCTTGCGGGTGCGGTAATCGTGCGGGCGGCCGGCGCGGTCGGTGGCGGTGATGCTGAATTTGTCATCTTCGCCCATGACCGTTTTGACCCACTCGTACTGGCGGATATCGAGGTGGTAGTGCTCGGTGACTTTGCGGTAATACTCGAGCGCTTCTTCGCGGGTAGGCTTCTGGTTGGCGGTAGTGAACGGTATGTCGCCGATTTCGAGCAGCTCTGGAGTGGTAAAAAACAACATGCCGGCAGGATAGTGAAAGAGCGAATTTACCAGGCATCCCTTGTCGACGACGATTACCTTGAGACCGAGTTTCTGGGCTTCGATGGCGCAGGCCAGACCGGTAGGTCCGGCACCGATGACCAGGACATCGGTGCGCGTGTCGGGATGCGAACGCGTCTTGGCCTTAGGCAGAGTTTCGACTTCTTCGGCGGTGAGGAGGTCGGGCATGGTTCGTGAGGATTGCCGTCGCAGCGGCGGGACGCGCAGATCAGAAAGCGTAGATTCTAGCATGCGGGTGAAGCAGTTTTCTTCACACGCAGGTTAATGTGCGCGGCTGCGGAGATGCGCTAGCCAGCCCGCGCTATAATCTCCGGTTACTTATCCTTCGCGGACTTATCAGGAAAACTAATGTCAGGTTCGGCCGATCAGCCAGTTCGTATGCGCACTGAATCCGACAGCATGGGGCAGATCGAAGTCCCGGCTAACGTTTATTGGGGGCCGCAGACACAGCGCTCGCTGCTGCACTTCAACATTGGGCGCGACACCATGCCGCCGGAGTTGATCCATGCCTTTGGCACACTCAAGAAGGCGTGCGCGCTGGTAAATCAGGATCTGGGCAAGCTGGCGGCGGATAAGGCGAAGCTCATTGTGCAGGCGGCCGAGGAGGTGATTAGCGGAAAACTGGATGATCAGTTTCCGCTGCGAGTTTGGCAGACCGGAAGCGGCACGCAGACCAACATGAATGTGAATGAAGTCATCTCGAACCGCGCCATTGAGATTGCGGGCGGCCCGCGCGGACGAGAAATGATGGGATCGAAGAAACCGATCCATCCCAATGATGACGTGAACATGTCGCAGTCGTCGAACGACACGTTTCCAACGGCGATGCACATTGCGGCGGCAACACAGGTGAAGAATGTGCTGATTCCGGCGATCAGGACCGTGCATGATGCGATTGCGGCCAAGGCCAGAGAATTCCAAGACGTGGTGAAGATTGGGCGCACGCATTTGCAGGATGCTGTGCCGCTTACTTTTGGGCAGGAGTTCGGCGGATGGGCCGCGCTGCTGGAGCGCGATATCAAGCGACTAGAGCAGGTTCTGGATGGGCTTTACGATCTTGCCATCGGCGGGACGGCGGTGGGCACGGGTCTGAATACGCATCCGGAATTCGCGGAACGGGCCGCAGCAAAAATTGCCGAACTCACGGGACTTCCCTTCCGTTCGCACGGCAACAAGTTCGCGGCGCTCTCAGCGCATGACGAGATCGTTTTTGCGCAGGGCGCGATGGAAACCCTGGCGGCTTCGCTGATGAAGGTCTCGAATGATATCCGCTGGCTGGCTTCGGGGCCGCGCTGTGGGCTGGGCGAGCTTTCTATTCCAGAGAACGAACCTGGGTCGTCCATCATGCCGGGCAAGATAAATCCGACCCAGTGCGAAGCGATGACCATGGTGTGCGTGCAGGTGCACGGTGCGACCTCAGCGGTGGGATTCGCCGGATCCCAGGGCAATTTCGAACTCAATGTGTACAAGCCGGTGATCATTTACAACTTTCTGCACTCGGTTACGCTGATTGCCGACGCCTGCTATGGATATGTCGAATACATGATCAAAGGCATTGAGGTTGATCGCGCCAAGGTGGATTGGTATGTAAAGAACTCGCTGATGCTGGTGACGGCATTGGCGCCGAAGGTGGGATATGACAAGGCCGCTCAAATCGCGCACACGGCACACATCGAGCATAGTAGCCTGCGCCAGGCAGCGTTGAAGCTGGGTTACCTGACGGGCGAGGAATTTGACCAACTGGTGCGACCGGAGAAAATGACAAAGCCATAGGCGAGAGAAATTTCCTGCGGACTTTGTTTTATCCGTTTCCGGCGGACTGAGCGGCGGCTTGGACGATGTGCAGTCCGCACTCGGTCTTGGTTGAACCCGGCCAGCGGCCGGCTCGAGGGTCTTCTTCCGGATGCACAGCCCGAGTGCAGTGGGTGCAGCCGATGCTGGGGTAATTCCTGTCATGAAGCACGTTGTAAGGCACATCTTGCTCGCGAATGTATTGCCACACCTGGTGTGAACTCCAGTCGGCGATGGGGTTGATCTTCACCAAGTCGAATTTCGCGTCCCACTCGATTTTGCGGGCGCTGGCCCGGTGCGCGGTCTGATCGCGGCGGATGCTGGTAATCCACGCCCGCAGTTCGTTTAGCTTGCGCCGCAGCGGTTCGATCTTGCGGAGATTGCAGCATTGGTCTGGGTTGCGTTGCCACAGGGCGGGACCGTGAATCCTCTCCTGTTCCTCGGGCGAGTTCAGCGGAAACACGCGTTCGATGACGACGCCATAGCGCTGTTCCACCTGATCCATCAGTTGGTAGGTTTCGGGAAACAGGAATTCGGTATCGAGCGTGACGACGCGGAAATGTTGGCGAACGCGAGAAGCGATATCGATGAGGGCCATCCCCTCGGCACCGAATGCGGAAGAGATCGCCACCGTTTCACCGAAGGTATCGAAGGCCCATTCGAGCACGCGCTGGGGCTTCCAGCCCTCCGCGGCGATCTGGAGTTTTGCAACTTCTTCTTTCATGACATCCTCTTTCATGCCCAAGGCTCCGCTTCGGGATTCGAAGCTTCGGCAACGCGTTGCGAAAATGCGGCTTCGGTTTCGTGCTCCCGCGCGGGAAGGCTCGCTGTCAAATCGCGGCCGGCAAACCGTACCACCTCGCCAACGACCAGCAGCGTGGGTGAGGAGAGCTTTGGCGACCGATGCA
>Ga0302326_10029647_pt1 | contig 10972 bp, 8 predicted proteins | sample Palsa_T0_3_FD_202264 | JGI IMG/M metagenome (GOLD analysis project Ga0302326, IMG submission 202264) | Peat permafrost microbial communities from Stordalen Mire near Abisko, Sweden - Palsa_T0_3 | ecosystem: Environmental > Terrestrial > Soil > Palsa > Peat permafrost | place: Sweden: Abisko...
CACCGTTCCGTTCGACGGGGGGGCGTATGCGGGCTACACTTTCGGGTCTGATGGTGTTCCGTCGTTGCTGGCGCATGCCCTCCGGGCGACGCCGCCCACCGGGTGGCGGCCGGAAGGCACGGGCTGGCCAGGTCATCAGGCATAGGGCAGTAGCTCAATTGGCTAGAGTCCCGGTCTCCAAAACCGGTGGTTGGGGGTTCGAGTCCCTCCTGCCCTGCAACGGAAACTGATCGTAGGAAGACGGCTTGTAGAGATACCTGACCGTTCAGCGCTTCATAGGTGAGGACATGGCGACTCAGACGCGCGGTGAGGCCGCGGAGAGACGGGGCGGCGGCTCGAAGCCCCCCGCACAGCGCCGCACCACTCCGGCGTTGTTCTTCCGCCAGATCGTCGCCGAACTGCACAAGGTGATCTGGCCGACCCGGCGGGAGCTGGGCACGTACACGACCGTCGCCCTGGTTTTCATCGTCGTGATGATCGCGATCGTCACCAGCCTGGACTACGGCTTTACCAAGCTGGTCATCGCGCTCTTCGGCTGACGGGCTCCGGGGTCGTCCGCCGCGGCCGGTCACGAGTGAGGCCGGTGAAGGATACGGACGGTCGGGCCGGAGGCCGACCGGGCGCGAACCCCGGCCTTGCGCCTGGGTGAGTGGCCGGTGTCACGGCGACCGGCCCGAGCGGGGCGTCGCGGAGGGCTCCGGGGGCCATCCCCCGGGCCAGCACCGCACCGAAGGAAGCGCGGAGGAATCCGCGGGGAAGCATAGAGGGAAGAGTAATTGTGTCCGAGCCCCAAGTACGGGTGGACCATTCCGCAGACGCGGACGAGGCGATCGCAGGATTCGAGCGAGGCGAGGAGGCCGACGTGACCGAAGACTCCGAGGTCCCGGAGGACGACGCGTCGTACGACGATGACGACTCCTCGGGCGAGAACCTGTCCGGCGGGTTCGGTGACGCCACCCTGTCCGACACCGGGCTGTCCGATGCCGCCCTGTCCGACACCGGGCTGTCCGATGCCGCCCTGTCCGACACCGGGCTGTCCGACGGCGCGGTGTCCGACGGCGCGGTGTCCGACGGCTCCGAGCCGGATGGCGCCCTGGCGGCCGGGACCGAGGCGGGAGACGCTGCGGTCGGCGACGAGGTCATCGGCGATGAGACTGCCGTCAGCGAGACTGCCGTCAGCGAGTCCGCCGTCGGCGAGTCCGCCGTCGGCGAGTCCGCCGTCGGCGAGTCCGCCGTCGGCGAGTCCGCCGTCGGCGAGTCCGCCGTCGGCGAGTCCGCCGTCGGCGAGTCGGCCGTCGGCGAGTCGGCCGTCCAGGAGCCTGAGGTCGACCCGATGGAGGAGTTCATGCGCCAGCTCCGGGCGATGCCCGGCGACTGGTATGTCATCCACTCCTACGCGGGTTATGAGAATCGGGTGAAGACGAACCTGGAGAACCGGATCTCCTCGCTCAACATGGAGGACTACATCTTCCAGATCGAGGTACCGGTCCACAAGGTGACCGAGATCAAGCAGGGCAAGCGCCAGCAGGTCTCGGAGAAGGTGCTGCCCGGTTACATCCTGGTCCGAATGGAGCTCACCGACGAGTCGTGGGCGGTGGTCCGGAATACTCCGGGCGTGACCGGCTTTGTAGGACTGTCGAGCCGTCCTTCGCCGCTCAGCCTGCGCGAGGTAGCCGGGCTGCTCGCGCCGGAGCCTGAGGAGCAGGTGAAGCAGGCTGAGGCAGCCAAGGCGCCATCCGTGGACTACGAGGTCGGCGAGTCGGTTACCGTGATGGATGGCCCGTTCGCGACGCTTCCGGCGACCGTGAACGAGATCAACCCCGACACGCAGAAGCTCAAGGTGCTGGTGTCGATCTTCGGCCGGGAGACACCCGTCGAGCTGTCTTTCGACCAGGTCGCCAAGATCTGACGTTTGCCTGTTAGACGCAGCCAGGAACTAGGAAAAGGAACAGGGAACCATGCCTCCACGGAGGAGACGAGTCGCCGCGGTTGTCAAGGTGCAGCTCCCGGCCGGCCAGGCCACCCCGGCGCCGCCCGTCGGCACCGCGCTTGGCCCGCACGGCGTGAACATCATGGACTTCTGCAAGCAGTACAACGCTGCGACAGAGGCCCAGCGGGGCAACATCATCCCGGTCGAGATCACGATCTTCGAAGACCGGTCGTTCGAGTTCGTCACCAAGACGCCGCCCGCGCCCGAGCTGATCAAGAAGGCCGCCGGGGTCGCCAAGGGCAGCGGCGAGCCGCACAAGACCAAGGTCGGCACCATCTCCGCCGCCCAGGTCCGTGAGATCGCCCAGACCAAGATGCCGGACCTCAACGCGCGGAGCATCGAGATGGCGGAACGGATCATCGCCGGTACCGCGCGCTCGATGGGCATCACGGTCGAGGGCTGACGCAGCGTCGGCCCGCAGTACCACAGAAAAAGAACACGTAGGCGTGGGAGGGCCGGGCGCGGCCCTGGGACCACGACCTCCTCAGTTGAGCAGGAGCAAGCATGAAGCGCAGTAAGGCGTACCGCAGCGCCGCCGAGCAGATCGACCGGGACCGGCTGTACAGCCCGCCCGAGGCGGTGGCCCTGGCCCAGTCCGCCAAGGTCACCAAGTTCGACCCGACCGTCGAGGTGGCCCTCCGGCTGGGTGTTGACCCCCGCAAGGCCGACCAGATGGTCCGCGGCACCGTCAACCTGCCGAACGGCACCGGCAAGACGGCCCGGGTCCTGGTCTTCGCCACCGGTGACCGCGCCGAGCAGGCCCGCGCGGCAGGCGCGGACTACGTCGGCTCCGACGACCTGGTGGAACGGATTCAGGGCGGTTTCCTGGACTTCGACGCGGTGGTCGCCACCCCGGACCTCATGGGCAAGGTGGGCCGGCTCGGCCGGGTGCTCGGCCCGCGTGGCCTGATGCCCAACCCGAAGACCGGCACGGTCACGCCCGACGTGGCCAGGGCGGTGACGGAGATCAAGGGCGGCAAGATCGAGTTCCGCACCGACCGGCAGGGCAACCTGCACTTCGTGATCGGCAAGGCCTCGTTCACCCCCCGCGCGCTGCTGGAGAACTACGCCGCGGCGCTGGACGAGGTGATGCGGCTCAAGCCGGCTGCCGCCAAGGGCCGTTACGTCAAGAAGGCCACGATCACCACGACCATGGGTCCCGGCATCCCCGTCGACCCGAACAAGACCCGCGGCTTCATCGAGGACGAAGAGCCCGCCGCCGTCTGACGCGCCGCCAGAACCATGATCGGCGTCGGTTTTCCGCAGCATCTGCGGAAAACCGACGCCGATCCTCGTTTCCGCGCCCCCGGCCCGGACCCCCACTTGGACCCGCGCCCTGGGACCGTCCGATTTGGCGCGAGCGGGGGCGCATCGTACACTGGGTCCTGCCGAAGACCGCAGGTTGTCACGAGCCAACTGGCTCACGCTGACCGAAGGTCCCGTGAACAACGGGCATCCTGCGCAGGTAACTGAGCAAGCTTACGGTGCCCAGGCTCTTTCGCCGGGATCGTGACGAAGCCCCAGTGCGCCTGCGCCTGGGGCGTTTTGCTTTTACGGGCACTGCTTTTCCATAGGCACTGCTTCGCGCGTATCGGAGACCTATCCCGGCCCTGCCGCCGGGTGCCGGGTGAGCCCTGTGCGGGGCTCAGCGGGCGCTCGCGTAACGGTGGAGCCGGTCCGGCAGGAGAAAGGAGGCCCATGGCGAGAGCGGACAAGGTGGCTGCGGTTGCGGAGCTCACCGACCGGTTCAAGGACTCGGACAGCGTTGTGCTCACCGAGTACCGGGGACTCAGCGTTACCCAGCTCTCCCTGCTTCGTGCGGCACTCGGGGAGAACGCCACGTTCAGCGTGGTCAAGAACACCCTCACCAAGATCGCGGTGAGCGAGGCTGGTCTGGACGACCAGCTCGCCTCGCTGCTTTCCGGCCCGTCCGCCATCGCGTTCGTCGGTGGCGATGTGGTCGAGGCGGCCAAAGGCCTGCGCGACTTTTCCCGGGACAACCCGGCTCTGGTGATCAAGGGGGGCGTGCTCGACGGCAAGGCGCTCACGCCCGGCGAGATCACCCAGCTGGCGGACCTGGAGCCGCGCGATGTTCTGCTCGCCAAGCTGGCCGGCGCCATGACAGCGTCGATGGCCCGCGCCGCCGCGGTGTTCAACGCACTGCCGACGCAGGTCGCCCAGCTCGCCGAGGCCCTGCGGGCCCAGCGGGCCGAGCAGGGCGGCGCCGAGGCCGCGGCGGAGGCGCCCAGCGCGCCCGACGCGCCCGACGCGCCGGCTGAGGGCGGCAGCGAGAGCTGACCCGCTCATCAGCAGGACACGCAGGTTCTGATGGCCGAGAGCCATCGATGACACAGATAGACGCCAGGTAGACGGAGGAACCAGCACTATGGCGAAGCTCAGCACCGACGACCTGCTCGAGGCGTTCAAGGAGATGACTCTTCTTGAACTGTCGGAGTTCGTGAAGCAGTTCGAGGACACGTTTGACGTCAAGGCGGCCGCGCCGGTCGCCGTGGCGGCCCCGGCCGCCGCCGGCGGTGGCGCCGCGGCGGAGGCACCCGAGGAGAAGGACGAGTTCAACGTCACGCTCGAGGCGGCAGGCGACAAGAAGATCCAGGTCATCAAGGAAGTCCGCAGCCTCACCAGCCTGGGGCTGAAGGAAGCCAAGGACCTGGTCGACGGCGCGCCGAAGCTCGTGCTCGAGAACGTCAACAAGGAGGCGGCGGAGAAGGCGAAGGCGGCCCTCGAGGGCGCTGGCGCCACCGTCACCGTCAAGTAGGTCCCCGCGGGACCTCAAGCAGGTCCCGCAGGACCGAATCGTGCACAACGCGCCACGGCGCGGGCCGGCTCACCCGGCCCGCGCCGCGTTCGTTCCGGCAAGAGCCGCGCCTGCTCCGGCGCTGTATCCATCGCGACCCGGTCGGCGCGCCCGTGCGCCCGCCCACTCCGGGCCGGTCCAGTATCAAAAAAATATTCTGGGGCGCGGAATGTTTGCGTCGGCGAGCTGGTTGTGCTAAGCGGTCAGAAACCACGTCTGGTTCCCGGCCTGTTCCACAGCAACACCGACGGTACCGCCCAGTGCCTGCCCACCCGGGTCGGCGCGCGATTGGCGGAGTCGCTAAAATGCGGCTCACCTGCTAAATCCAGAGGTATACCCTGCTTAGAGCCGCTCACACGTCCAGCCTTGTGTGGCATCTGTCACCGTATGAAGTCGCCCGATCTGTCGGGTTGAGGCTTGACGTTTTGGCGCTGACGAGAAATGCTGCGGAGCAGTCGTGATCCTGATAGTGGCGTATAGTTGACTAGCGGTGTGGCCCTAGGCTACACTGCTCATTTGCGCTGCACTCTAACGTCCTCGGCCTCCTCGTTCCCATACGGCATCGCCGTGGGGCGTTTGGCGTGCGTGCGGTGATAGGTCCGCCACAAGTTCGGAAGGATCCCTGTTGGCAGCATCGCGCAGCGCCTCCGCTCATGATTCTCGCCGCGTCTCTTTTGCTCGTATCCAGGAACCGCTGACGGTTCCGGATCTGCTTGCCTTGCAGACCGAGTCGTTCGACTGGCTGCTGGGTAACGACAAGTGGAAGTCCCGGGTGGAGGCCGCCAAGGCGGCAGGGCGCAAGGATGTCCCTGAGCAGTCCGGGCTCGAGGAGATCTTCGAGGAGATTAGCCCCATCGAAGACTTCTCGGGAACCATGTCCCTCTCGTTCCGTGACCATCGGTTCGAGCCGCCCAAGTACTCCTCCGAGGAGTGCAAGGACAAGGACATGACGTACTCCGCTCCCATGTTCGTGACCGCGGAGTTCATCAACAACACCACCGGTGAGATCAAGAGCCAGACGGTTTTCATGGGGGACTTTCCCCTGATGTCCGCCAAGGGCACCTTCATCATCAACGGCACCGAGCGGGTCGTGGTCTCCCAGCTCGTCCGCTCGCCGGGTGTCTACTTCGACCGCCAGGTGGACAAGACCTCTGACAAGGACATCTACAGCTGCAAGGTGATCCCTTCGCGGGGGGCCTGGCTGGAGTTCGAGATCGACAAGCGGGACGCCGTCGGCGTCCGCATCGACCGGAAGCGCAAGCAGAGCGTCACCGTGCTGCTCAAGGCGCTCGGCTGGGACGATGCCCGCATCCTCGAGCGCTTCGGCGGCTACGAGTCGATGCGCGCCACCCTGGAGAAGGACCACACCACCGGCCAGGACGACGCCCTGCTCGACATCTACCGCAAGCTGCGGCCGGGCGAGCCGCCGACCCGTGAGTCGGCGCAGGCGCTGCTGGAGAACCTGTACTTCAACTCCAAGCGCTATGACCTGGCCAAGGTCGGCCGGTACAAGCTCAACCGGAAGCTCGGCCTCGACGTCGAGCTGCGGAAGGGCACGCTGACCGAGGAAGACGTCGTCTCCACGATCGAGTACCTCGTCCGGCTGCACGCCGGCGAGGAGGAGATGAAGGTCGGCACGGGCACCATCCCGCTCGAGACCGACGACATCGACCACTTCGGCAACCGGCGGCTGCGCACGGTCGGCGAGCTGATCCAGAACCAGGTCCGGCTGGGCCTGGCCCGGATGGAGCGCGTGGTCCGCGAGCGGATGACGACGCAGGACGTCGAGGCGATCACGCCGCAGACGCTGATCAACATCCGGCCGGTCGTCGCCTCCATCAAGGAGTTCTTCGGCACGAGCCAGCTGTCGCAGTTCATGGACCAGACGAACCCGCTGGCCGGGCTGACCCACAAGCGCCGCCTGTCGGCGCTGGGCCCAGGCGGCCTGTCCCGCGAGCGGGCCGGGTTCGAGGTTCGTGACGTGCACCCCAGTCACTACGGCCGGATGTGCCCGATCGAAACGCCGGAAGGACCGAACATCGGCCTGATCGGCTCGCTGTCCTCCTACGCGCGGGTCAACGCGTTCGGCTTCGTCGAGACGCCGTACCGCAAGATCCGGGCCGGCAAGGTAACCGATCAGATCGACTACCTGACCGCCGACGAGGAGGACCGGCACGTCATCGCCCAGGCCAACACGCCGCTGGCGGATGACGGCTCGTTCGCGGAGGAGCGCGTCCTGGTCCGCCGTAAGGGCGGCGAGGTCGACCTGATCCGCCCGGACGACGTCGACTACATGGACGTGTCCGCGCGCCAGATGGTGTCCGTGGCTACCGCCATGATCCCGTTCCTCGAGCACGACGACGCGAACCGCGCGCTGATGGGCTCGAACATGCAGCGCCAGTCGGTGCCGCTGCTGCGCAGCGAGGCTCCGCTGGTCGGCACGGGCATGGAGTACCGGGCCGCGACCGACGCCGGTGACGTCATCGTCGCTGAGCAGGCGGGCGTGGTCGAGGAGGTCTGTGCCGACTTCATCACCGTCATGCACGACGACGGGACCCGCAAGACCTACCTGGTCTCCAAGTTCCGCCGGTCCAACCAGGGCACCTGCTTCAACCAGAAGCCCATCGTGGACGAGGGCGTGCGGGTGCACGAGGGGCAGGTCCTGGCGGACGGGCCGTGCACCGACAACGGTGAGATGGCGCTGGGCAAGAACTTGCTCGTGGCGTTCATGCCGTGGGAAGGCCACAACTACGAGGACGCGATCATCCTGTCCCAGCGACTGGTGCAGGACGACGTGCTCTCCTCCATCCACATCGAGGAGCACGAGGTCGACGCGCGGGACACCAAGCTGGGTCCCGAGGAGATCACCCGCGACATCCCGAATGTGTCAGAGGAGGTCCTCGCCGACCTCGACGACCGGGGCATCATCCGGATCGGCGCGGAGGTCGTCAACGGCGACATCCTGGTTGGCAAGGTGACCCCCAAGGGCGAGACCGAGCTGACCCCGGAGGAGCGCCTGCTCCGCGCGATCTTCGGTGAGAAGGCCCGCGAGGTCCGGGACACGAGCCTGAAGGTGCCGCACGGCGAGGAGGGCAAGGTCATCGGCGTCCGGGTGTTCACCCGCGAGGACGGCGACGAGCTCCCGCCCGGCGTGAACGAGCTGGTCCGGGTGTACGTGGCGCAGAAGCGCAAGATCACCGATGGCGACAAGCTCGCCGGCCGGCACGGCAACAAGGGTGTCATCGCGAAGATCAACCCGGTCGAGGACATGCCGTTCCTGGAGGACGGCACGCCGGTCGACATCGTGCTCAACCCGCTCGGTGTGCCAGGCCGGATGAACGTCGGCCAGGTTCTGGAGACCCACCTGGGGTGGGTGGCCAAGACCGGCTGGCAGGTCCAGGGCGATGACGAGGCCTGGAAGGACCGGCTGCGCAGTGCCGGGGTGGACACTGCCCCGGCCGGCACCCCCGTGGCCACGCCCGTGTTCGACGGTGCCCGCGAAGAGGAGATCACCGGCCTGCTCGGCAGCACCCTGCCGAACCGGGACGGCCAGCAGATGGTCGGCGAAAGCGGCAAGGCCAGGCTGTTCGACGGCCGCACCGGTGAGCCCTTCAAGGACCCGATCGCGGTCGGCTACATCTACATCCTCAAGCTGCTGCACCTGGTCGACGACAAGATCCACGCTCGCTCGACCGGCCCGTACTCGATGATCACCCAGCAGCCGCTGGGTGGTAAGGCGCAGTTCGGTGGTCAGCGGTTCGGTGAGATGGAGGTATGGGCGCTGGAGGCCTACGGTGCCGCCTACGCCCTGCAGGAGCTGCTCACGATCAAGTCCGACGACGTGCTCGGCCGCGTGAAGGTGTACGAGGCGATCGTCAAGGGCGAGAACGTGCCCGAGCCGGGTATCCCCGAGTCCTTCAAGGTGCTCATCAAGGAAATGCAATCGCTCTGCCTCAATGTGGAGGTGCTGTCGAGCGACGGCGCGGCGATCGAGATGCGGGATACCGATGAGGACGTGTTCCGTGCTGCCGAGGAGCTCGGTATCGACCTGTCGCGGCGTGAGCCAAGCAGCGTTGAAGAGGTCTGAGCGCGCCTGGGCAGCCCCGTACGCCGGGGCTGCCCGACCGCGCTCGTAATCCCGATCTAATTAGGATCTAACCAGGGGAAGTGCAAGTGCTGGACGTCAACTTCTTCGACGACCTACGTATCGGCCTCGCCACGGCGGACGACATCAGGCAGTGGTCTCACGGCGAGGTGAAGAAGCCGGAGACCATTAACTACCGCACCCTCAAGCCGGAAAAGGACGGGCTCTTCTGCGAGAAGATTTTCGGTCCGACCCGGGACTGGGAGTGCTACTGCGGTAAGTACAAGCGTGTCCGGTTCAAGGGCATCATCTGTGAGCGCTGTGGCGTGGAGGTTACCCGCGCCAAGGTGCGGCGCGAGCGGATGGGCCACATCGAGCTGGCCGCTCCCGTTACCCACATCTGGTACTTCAAGGGCGTGCCGAGCCGTCTCGGCTACCTCCTTGACCTCGCGCCGAAGGACCTGGAGAAGGTCATCTACTTCGCCGCGTACATGATCACCTGGGTCGACGATGAGGCCCGGCAGCGCGACCTGCCCTCGCTGGAGGCCAAGATCTCCGTCGAGCGCAGCCAGATCGAGCAGCGCCGGGACGCCGACATCGAGGCGCGGCAGGCCAAGCTCGAGGCCGACCTGGCCGAGCTGGAGGCCGCCGGGGCCAAGGGTGACGCGCGCCGCAAGGTGCGCGAGAGCTGCGATCGCGAGTGCAAGCAGCTCCGCGACCGTGCGGGCAAGGAGATCGACCGGCTCGACGAGGTGTGGAGCAGGTTCAAGGGCCTCAAGGTCCAGGATCTCGAGGGCGACGAGATGCTGTACCGCGAGATGCGCGACCGCTTCGGCCGCTACTTCCGCGGTGGCATGGGCGCCCAGGCGATCCAGGACCGGCTGGGCAGCTTCGACCTCAACGCCGAGTCGGCCTCGCTACGCGAGACGATCCGCAGCGGCAAGGGCCAGAAGAAGGCCCGCGCGCTCAAGCGGCTCAAGGTCGTGTCGGCCTTCCTGAACACCCGGAACAGCCCGATGGGCATGGTCCTCGACTGCGTCCCGGTGATCCCGCCGGACCTGCGGCCGATGGTCCAGCTTGACGGTGGCCGGTTCGCGACCTCGGACCTGAACGACCTGTACCGCCGGGTGATCAACCGGAACAACCGGCTCAAGCGGCTGCTTGACCTGGGCGCGCCGGAGATCATCGTCAACAACGAGAAGCGGATGCTGCAGGAGGCCGTGGACTCGCTGTTCGACAACGGCCGCCGCGGCCGCCCGGTCACCGGGCCGGGCAACCGCCCGCTCAAGTCGCTGTCCGACATGCTCAAGGGCAAGCAGGGCCGGTTCCGCCAGAACCTGCTCGGCAAGCGCGTCGACTACTCCGGCCGTAGCGTCATCGTGGTCGGCCCGCAGCTCAAGCTGCACCAGTGCGGCCTGCCCAAGCAGATGGCGCTCGAGCTGTTCAAGCCGTTCGTCATGAAGCGGCTGGTCGACCTGAACCACGCGCAGAACATCAAGTCCGCCAAGCGGATGGTGGAGCGCGCGCGGCCGGTCGTCTGGGACGTGCTCGAGGAGGTCATCACCGAGCACCCGGTTCTGCTGAACCGGGCGCCGACGCTGCACCGCCTCGGCATCCAGGCTTTCGAGCCGCAGCTGGTCGAGGGCAAGGCCATCCAGATCCACCCGCTCGTCTGCACCGCGTTCAACGCGGACTTCGACGGGGACCAGATGGCCGTGCACCTGCCGCTGTCGGCGGAGGCGCAGGCCGAAGCGCGGATCCTGATGCTGTCCACCAACAACATCCTCAAGCCGGCCGACGGCAAGCCGGTGACCATGCCCACCCAGGACATGATCATCGGGCTGTTCTGCCTGACGCAGGAGGCGGAAGGTGCGGTCGGCACCGGGCGCAGCTTCGCGTCGACGTCGGAGGCCATCATGGCCTACGACCACGATGAGCTCGACCTGCAGGCGCGGATCGAGATCCGGCTGGAAAACGTCACCCCGCCCCTCGGCATGACCATGCCGGAGGACTGGGTCCCGGGTGAGCCGTTCCGGATGTCCACCACGCTGGGCCGGACGATCTTCAACGAGACGCTGCCCGC
>Ga0302326_10029649_pt1 | contig 10972 bp, 10 predicted proteins | sample Palsa_T0_3_FD_202264 | JGI IMG/M metagenome (GOLD analysis project Ga0302326, IMG submission 202264) | Peat permafrost microbial communities from Stordalen Mire near Abisko, Sweden - Palsa_T0_3 | ecosystem: Environmental > Terrestrial > Soil > Palsa > Peat permafrost | place: Sweden: Abisko...
TCGGGCCTTCACCGCAAACTTATGCCAGTAATATGGCGATCTGACAAGTAATCGGGCGTCAATCCGGGCGCCGCGCAGCCCCAAAAAAGGTGTCAGATCAGGATCAGCGGCGGACGCTGACGGCGGTCCGGCCACCTTCGGCCATGAACGCGGTCATCCACAATTTCGGATCGCATAGCGTCTCGACGTAGCGGCCGGCTTCGCCGCCGAGGCCGAGGTTGGTGGTGATCAGGATGCCGCCGACGCGGAGCATCCGGGTGAGCATATCGAGGTCGGCCATCGTCGGCGCGTAGCCATCGAAAAACGCGATATCGAAGCCGGGCGGCAGGTCGGGAATTATCGATATGAAGGCGCCCTGATGGACCGTTACGCGATCGCCGAACCCGGCCTTGGCGAGATTGGCGCGCGCCAGCCGGACGTGATCGGAGTCCTGTTCGATCGTGTCGACCTTCGCGGCCGGGCTGCCGTAGGCGAACCAGCACGACGTGTATCCCAATGCGGTGCCCAGCTCGAGGATTCGCTTTGCACCGACCGCGGCGGAGATCACTCCGAGGGCCGGGCCGTCCTGGAACGGATACGCCCAGCATCCATGCGACGCCCGATGCTTATCCGTGCCGGCTTGAATCGACTTGAAGGGATCGCTCGGTTTGGCGGTTTCGCGCGCAGGCATGATCGAGTCGTATACCTGTTCAGACCAGATACGCCGGCAGATCTTTGACGAAGCGGCTGATCTCGACGCCTTGGCCGATCGGCAGAAGCACCGACTGGATATGCGGCTTTGCGCGGACGGCGGTCCGATAGGCGCGCGCATCGTCCTGGGCCATCGGCGGGAAGATCATGTTGTCGGCAACTATTACCGCACCGTGAGCGAGCTTCGGGTAGAAAAGGTCGAGGCAGGGGACGTAGAGTTCCTTCCATATATCGAGCAGTACGAGGTCGATCGGCCCATCGAGAGTTTTGAGCGTTTCGAGGGCGTCGCCATGATGGAATTCGACATAGTCGGCGAGTCCCAGCTTAGATAGTTTTTCGCGCGCGTAATCCTGCTTGTACTGCGCAAGGTCGAGCGTGATCACACGGCCGCCGGTATCACGGGCCGCTTCGGCCAGCAGAATCGTCGAGTAGCCGTAGGACGTGCCGAGCTCGAGGATTCGTTTGGCTTTGAGTTCACGGACGAACATGTTCAGCATCAGGCCGATCTCGCGGCCGACGGTGAGCAGCATCGTGTCGCGGACGGTGAGCATTTCCCTTGAGGGGGTCGTGCCCATCCGGCCATGCTCCTCGTTGTTACGCTGCTCATATTCAGCGAGAACGGTTTCAATCGCCGCATCCATGATGCTCTCCTCCCCGGGCGTGTCTCGATAACGCTTATTATCGTACGACGCCGCAAATTTATCGAGCGCGGCGAATCGACGTATAGTCGTGGTTAGGGCTGGTTTTCCGTGATGCTGTGGTTATGTTACGAATAATCGAGGATATAGAAGGCATCGTGCCGGGATGGGTTCAATCATGAGCGAAACGAAGCTGGCGACTTTTGGCGCAGGATGTTTCTGGGGAGTCGAGTCGGCGTTCAGCCAGCTCGACGGCGTACTCGAAACCGCGGTCGGCTACATGGGCGGCCACCTGGAGAATCCGACCTACAGGCAGGTCTGCACCGATCGGACCGGCCACGCCGAAGTGCTGCAGGTCGTTTACGATCCCGCTCGCGTCTCTTACGACCAGTTGCTCGACCTCTTCTGGCGCGCCCACGATCCCACCCAGCTCAATCGGCAGGGACCCGACGTCGGCACCCAGTATCGATCGGCGATCTTCTACCACGACAATGAGCAGAAGGCGGCGGCCGAGCGCTCGATCGAGCGGCTAACCAAGGAAGGCGTCTTCAAGCGCCCGATTGTCACCAAGGTTGAGCCGGCGGCGACGTTCTATCGCGCCGAGGAATACCATCAGCGCTATTTCGAGCGGATGGGAATCGCGCCGCACTGCGGTATTCGATAGCTCCGCCTGCGGCTTCGCTAGCGTTCTAACGCACGTCGCGGACTTCTATCTGGAAGTACACCGCCGAGACTAAGATTCTGAACGCAGCTCGCCTACTCGCCTGCTCGCTACGCCTGCGGCTTCGCTGACATTAAATATTTATTACGCGGCCGGTTTCGGCGATATCGTAAAAGCATAGCTCGCTCAGCTCGCGCGCGAACGCCGATGAGTTGAGCGCGTTCATCATAGCCTTGATGCCCGCGCTGCCCGCCTCGCTTACCATTATCACCAGGTCGTAGCGTTCTTCGATCATTGGTACAAAGCCCAGCCCGAACGCATCGGCAGCGACTCGTATCGTCACGCCGGCGTCGGCATGGCCATTGGCGATCGCTTCGGCGACTTCAAGATGGCCCGCGACCTCGCGATCGTAACCGCTTACCGATTCGCCATTTATACCGAGCCCGTCCAGAGCCTCATCGAGGACAGTGCGTGCGCCGGCGCCGCGCCCGCGATTGACGATTCGGATTCGCGGACGCGCAAGGTCGCTCCATTCCCGGATGCCCATCGGATTGCCGGGCGCGGTCGCCAGCCCCAGCTCCCACCGCGCGAAATTCACCATCGTGACGCGCCGATCGCCGGCCGCCTCGCGGACCGGCGCGAGGTTATAATCGCCACTGCGCGGATCGCGCAGATGGACGCCGGCCACATGCACCCGGTTGGCAAAAAGGGTTTCGAGCGCCTCGCGGCTCGAGCATGACACCACGCCGACATCGATGGGCGGGCGGTGGCGTCCGAGCCAGTTGGCCAGCACCTCGACGGCAGGGTCGCATCCAGCAATCAGCAGGGTCGAATCGATCTCGTTGCGCGAGCGGAAGCTCTTGACGGTGGCCTTGTTGCGGTCGACCTTCTGTAGAACTCCGGCAGCGGGAGACAGTCTCAGCGCGGCCGTCGGCCGCGATACTGCTATAACCCGCCCGCCGACGCGTCCCAATGTGACCCGTGCGCCGGCCTTCAAGTCGTTGTGCCGCGCGCAGTGCGCCTCGACATGGCCGTCCTCATCCGCAGCCGCGCCGAACAGCCGCTCGACGCTGGTGCCGAGCTCCCGCGCCAGCTTCAGCGCGACGTTGACATTGGGCTGATACAGCCCGGTCTCGATTGCGCCGAGCGCCTGCCGTGAGATACCGGCGCGCCTCGCGAGCTCGCTCTGGCTGAGACCGATCGCGGCCCGGGCCTCGCGCGCATTGGTGAGTTTATTAGCCATCAAATTTGACCGGAGTCATTTATCATGGCACTAGAAACGGCTCGCGAACACTGTCCGCCGGTCAGTGATACTCCCGGCCATTCGCTATTTGCAGGGCGCATCGCCGTCGCAGCCAAGGGTTAGAGGCGTCGTGCTCTCGGTTCGCACGTTATGCTGATCGCCTCGAATGACGCTCGGGCCCGGGGGGCGTCTGTGAAGGCCGGCCCGCCTCTGATAAACCATGCCCGACAGAGTAGTCGTCTCTGTCGCATCAAGCCGGCATGGAATCGATCGAAACCGTCGTCGAACTGCTCTTCTGCGCCATCCTGCTCGCGCTGATCGCAAGGCGCGCGCGGATACCATATCCGGTCGCGCTGGTGATAGGCGGCCTGCTCCTGGCATTCGTGCCGGGACCGCCCGTGATTCTCAATCCTGACTTGGCGCTCACGCTGTTCCTGCCGCCGGTGCTCTACCAGGCGGCGCTCGACGCATCGTGGCGCGACACCCGTCAGAACCTTGGGAGTATCAGCCTGCTGGCGACGGGACTGGTGGTCTTTACGACGACAGCAGTTGCCGCGGTGGCACATTTCCTGGTTCCGGGCATGGGATGGGCCCCCGGCTTCGTGCTCGGTGCGATCGTGTCGCCGTCCGACGCCGTGGCGGCGACCGCAGTGATGCAACGGCTGAGTATCTCGCGGCGGATCGTCACGGTCGTCGAAGGCGAGAGCCTGGTCAACGATGCTACCGGCCTGGTTTTCTACAAGTATTCGATCGCCGCTGTGGTGGCTGGAACGTTCTCGTTTCCTGAAGCGGCGGCGGACTTTCTGCTTATCGGTGGGGGAGGCGTCGCGATAGGTCTGGCCTTCGGCTGGATTTTCGTCAAGCTGCAGCGGGGCTTAAACGATCCGCTGATCGAGAGCACCTACTCGCTCCTGCTTCCATTCGCGATCTACATCACGGCTCAGTACGTTGGCGTTTCCGGAGTGCTCGCGGTCGTCGCGGCCGGATTGGTAAGAGGCCACTATTACCCCGAGATTCTTTCCGCCCGGACGCGCGTGCAGGCGCTGCTGACGTGGGACGTCGTTATCTTCATTCTGAACAGCCTGTCGTTCGTACTGATCGGCCTGCAGCTGCGCGGCCTGATGCCGTGGCTCATGCAGCACTCGGCGCTCACCATGATCGGCGTGCCGGTCGCGATCAGCGCCGTCGTTATCCTTACCCGGATTGTCTGGGTATTTTCGATGGGATATGCGGCGAGCCTGTTCAGCAAGCCGGCGCCAAACCCGCGGAGTCTGATGGTGGTGGCGTGGACCGGAATGAGGGGTATCGTTTCGTTGGCCACGGCGCTCGCGCTACCCGTCGAGATCGTGGCCGGCCGGGAGTTTCCCTATCGCAACCTGATCGTTTTCACGGCCTTCTCGGTCATTCTGGCTACGCTCGTGATCCAGGGACTGACGCTCGGGCCGCTGATTCGGCTCCTCGGTCTGCACGCTGACAACACCACCGCGCGCGAGGAGGCGGTCGCCCGTCTAGAGGCCGCCAAGGCCGCACTGGTTGCGCTGGCCAAACTGCCCAACGAAGCCACGCCCGACCGTCGCGCGCTTCATCGGTTACGCTCCGATTACGAGCGCCGAATCGCAGACCTGCATGGCACGTCCAGCACTGCCTCCGCGCCGGTATTGCAGTTCGTTCAAACGGATGCACAATTCCGCAGCTTGCGCGTGGTTGCGCTGGCGGCCGAACGCACTCAAATCGTCGCGATGCGCAACCGGAGCATCATCGGCGACGAGGTGCTGCATCGAATCGAACGTGAACTCGACCTCGAGGAGCTTGAGATAACTTGAGGCGCGCAGGCCGATGGAACAGCTCGGCGCTATCTGAAAGAATCCAATAAGGGAACTGCCGTGAAGGCGGGCGACAACTTCTTCAACTTCTACAACCACGACCTGGTGCGGGTCGCCGTGGCGGTTCCAGCCGTGCGCGTCGCCGACCCGGTCTTTAATGCCGATCAGACTATCGCGCTGATGCGCGACGCCGCCGCTCGCAAGGCGGTGTTGGTGCTGTTCCCCGAGCTCGGCCTGTCCGCCTATTCATGCGAGGACCTCTTTCAGCAGCGCGCGCTGCTCGACGGATGTATCGTGGCATTGACGCGTGTTATCGAAGAGTCGCGCAAGCTGGCGATAGTTACCGTCGTTGGCCTGCCGATGCGCGTCGACGGCCTGCTGTTCAACTGTGCGGCGGTCGTTGCCGACGGCCGCGTGCTCGGCGTCGTCCCGAAGACCTATCCTCCCAACTACCGCGAATTTTACGAGCTGCGCCAGTTCGCGCCGGCCACGGAGGCGTTTGCGACCGGCGTCGAGATTCCGGGGCAGGGCGAGGTGCCTTTCGGCACCGGGCTGCTCTTTCGCGCCGACGATCAACCGCTGATGACCTTCAGCGTCGAGATTTGCGAGGACCTGTGGGTACCGATTCCGCCGTCCTCGCATGCCGCGCTGGCGGGGGCCACGCTCACGCTTAACCTGTCGGCGTCGAACATCACGGTCGGCAAGGCCGACTACCGCCGACGGCTGGTCTCGAGCCAGTCGGCGCGATGCCTGTCCGGATACCTCTATTCAGCCGCTGGCGCAGGCGAATCGACCACCGACCTGGCCTGGGATGGGCACGCGCTCATCTGCGAGAACGGCAACCTGCTCGCGGAATCGCAAAGGTTCCAGCGCGATCCGCAACTGATTTGCGCCGAGATCGACCTCGAGCGGCTGGCCCAGGAAAGAATCCGCCAGACCAGCTTCGGCCAGAATGCGCGCGACGAGCATGCCCGTCACGCCGAATTCCGCACGGTCCGCTTTGCGCTCGCGATGCCGCGCGACGGCAATCTGCTTCCCGATCGTATCTACGAGCGCTTTCCCTATGTGCCTGGCGAGACCGCAAGGCGCGACGAGCGATGCGCCGAAGTTTACGCGATCCAGGCCGAAGGGCTGGCGACGCGGATGCGCTCGACGGGGATCGAACGCCTGGTTATCGGCATCTCCGGCGGGATCGATTCGACCCACGCGCTGCTCGTTTGTGCACATACGATGGACCAGCTCGGCTATCCGCGCGCGAACATCTTGGCGTACACGATGCCGGGTTTTGCGACCAGCGCGCGCACGCTGAAGCAGGCCCGCGACCTGATGAGCGCAATCGGATGCACGGCGGGCGAGATCGATATCCGCCCGGCGTCCGAGCTGATGATGAAAACGATCGGCCATCCCCATCGCGAGACCGCCGCGATCTATGACATCACCTACGAAAATATCCAGGCCGGCGAGCGCACCAGCCACCTATTCCGGCTGGCGAATCTGCACAACGGGCTGGTCGTCGGCACCGGCGACCTGAGCGAGCTCGCGCTCGGATGGTGCACTTACGGCGTGGGCGATCACATGTCGCACTACAACGTCAACGCAAGCCTGCCCAAGACGCTCATCCAGCACGTGATCCGATGGGTCGCCGATACGCGGCGGCTGGGCGACGCCGCCAGTGTCGTGCTCGGCGAAATCCTCGCGACGCCGATCAGTCCCGAGCTCGTTCCCGCCGGTTCAGGCGCCGAGCCGGCTGGAGTCACCGAGGCGGCAATCGGGCCCTACGAGCTGCAGGATTTCAACCTCTATTACGTCCTGCGGTTCGGCTACCTGCCGACCAAGGTCGCCTTCCTTTCATACTGCGCGTGGCACGACCGCACGCTCGGCATGTGGCCCGGAATCGCGCCGGAGCATCGCAACCAGTACCCGCTGGCCGATATCAAACGGAATCTGCAAATTTTCCTCTATCGGTTTTTCAAGCTGAGCCAGTTCAAACGCAGCACCATTCCAAACGCGCCCAAGGTCGGTTCGGGCGGATCGTTGTCCCCACGCGGCGACTGGCGCGCGCCGAGCGACAGCGAAGCAGTCGTCTGGCTCGAGCAACTCAAGCTGGTGCCCGACTGAGTCGCGGGCGCGATCCATAATTTCACAAACGGAGTCGATTCCATGTCACTATGGCCGGAGCTTTCCGAGGGCGAGTTCTCACTGGGCTACGTCGATGCGAGCGGAATCAGAACGCGAGTTTTGAGCGCGGGTACAAGCGGCGATCCGTTGATTTTCCTGCACGGCAGCGGCGGCCATCTGGAGGCCTACACCCGCAATATCATTCCGCATGCGAGGCACTTTCGGACTTATGCTATCGACATGCTCGGCCACGGCTTTACCGCCAAACCCGACAAGCCGTACGAAATTGACGACTACGTGCGCCATCTCGAAAGCGTCCTCGACGCGCTGGGGATCGCGCGCGCTCATATTTCCGGCGAATCGCTGGGCGGATGGGTGGCGGGCGCGTTTGCCGCCCGGCGCCCGAACCGAATCCTGAAGCTCGTCCTCAATACGGCGGGCGGACTCTCCGCGATTCCGGAAGTGATGAATCGCATCTACACGCTCAGCATGGCAGCCGTGCGCAACGCCGATCGTGAGGCCGTGCGCAAACGGCTCGAATTTCTGATGCATGATCCCAGCCATGTGACCGACGACCTGGTCGACATGCGCTATCGCGTCTATACGCAGCCGGGCTTCGAGCGCGCGATGGAGAACATCCTATGTCTCCAGAAGATGGAATTTCGGACGCGCAATCTGCTGTCGGAAGACGAGTTGCGCGGCGTCAAGGCGCCGACGCTGGTCGTGTGGACCGACCACGATCCGACCGCGCCGGTGTCGGTCGGCGAGAAGTTTGCGAATCTGATTCCCGGGGCGCGAATCGTCGTGATGACCGGATGTGGCCATTGGCCGCAATACGAAGACGCGCCGACGTTCAACCGGCTCCATCTTGATTTTCTGCGCGGCTAAGCCTGCAAGCGAAAAAAAAGTGGGAGGGTCATTGACCCTCCCACCATATAGAACCGGAACCGCCCGATCGGCCGGACGGAACTGCGTAATCAGTTAGGAATGTAAGAGACCGTCGAGTCGGCCGGCGCCTTGCGCGCGCTGCCGTTTGCCTTCTCATCTACATTGGCCGGGCGCATCACAAAGTCGAAGTCCAGGTAGTACCACGGCTTGTCCGGCTTGACGCCGTCGGGCGCCGCTGTCCCCGCCGCCTTCTTTTCGTAGGTCTTGATCAGCGAATCCTTCACGCCGAACACCGCGTCGGAGTCGATGTACTTGTCGCCATTGGCGAAGACGTGGGTCACGAGCCTGGCGTAGCCCGGCGCAGTGATCAGGAAATGGACGTGCGCCGGACGGTACGGATGGCGCCCCTGCGCGCGTAGCAGTTCACCCACGGGACCGTCGGTCGGCACCGGGTAGAATTCCGGACGGATAGTCCAGAAGCTGAACTTTCCATCGGGGCCCGTCTTGATCAGCCCGCGTCCGGCGAAACCGCCGAGCTTGTCCATCTGCTGGACGTCGTAATGGCCGATTCCGTCGGAGTGCCAGATGTCGAGCGTCGCGCCGTGCACGGGGCCGCCCTCGGCCGAAGTGACGACGCCTTCGATGTACATCGGGTCGCCTTCCATGTTGCCGGCGATATTGTCGCCATTGTGGAACTCAGGCGGATTGTTGACATGGAAAGGCCCGAACACCGTGCTCGCGGTGACGTCCTTGTAGGGAGGATAATTGATCGCGACCATCAGCATCGAGGCGCCGAGCACATCGGACAGGAGAATGAATTCCTGGCGCTTGTCGTCACACTTCTGGCCGGTCCGCGTGAGGTAGTCGATGGCGTACGCCCACTCTTCCTCACTCGGACGGATTTCACGCATGAAGTTATGCAGATGGCGGACGAGCGCCTCGCTGATCTGCTTGGTGCGCGGGTCGGCGCAGTTGGCAAATCGCGCGATAACCGCATCGCTAATGGTATTTTCGTCAAAATCGCGCATCTCGTAATCCTCCCCAGTCTGAATGGCTGTCTATCCGGAACTTCTGGCGCCGGGCCGCCTGTACGAACAGCCCGAATCGAAAAATTCCCGCAAACCAATTAGTATCCAAATGGATGGAATATATCCAGATGGATAGGAACTCGATACGTCGCCGTTTCACTGACTGACGCAGAATACCACCGTTGGCGGCGACGGCGGAAGGGGCGGCGCGCGCGGCTAATCGAGCGCGATCCCGGTGGTTTTCCAAAGGCCTCGGTAGTGCTAAGAATCAGGGTATAAATCTGTCCGGCTCTTTTTGGAGGTTTGCAGGCGATGCTCAAGCACGGCAAGGCGACGCTCAGCCATGTGGTCCTCTACTGTTTCGATTTCGACAAAATGATCGATTTCTACACCAGTGTGCTTGGCTTCCATCTGTCCGATAAAGGGGAGGCTCGCGGCAGTCAGATGTGCTTCATGACGCTCAATCCCGAAGCCGACCACCATATGTTGGCCCTGGTTGCCGGCCGCACCGGGACCGGCGAAGAGAAAGTCATCAACCACATTTCATTCCGGGTGGACTCGTTGGCCGAGTTACGCAACCGACACGCGCTTCTCACGGCGGCGGGCGTCAAGAATATCGAGCCGATTACCCACGGGTCGTGGCTGTCGGTTTATTATCGGGATATCGAGAACAATCGGCTTGAGTTTTTTTTCGATACGCCCTGGTACGTGCGCCAGCCGACAGTACGGCCGCTCGACCTGAGCCTGTCGGATGACGAAATCATGCGTTCGACCGTCGCGGAGTTCGGCGAGACGCCGGAATTCAAGATGATGGAGGACTGGAAGGCGCAGGCAGACAAGCCGGCGGTGTCCTGACGGCAGGAATATCAACGAGCAGTTTCATTATCGATTTTGGGCGAGACAAATTTTGGGGAGATCGAGATCATGGGAGACAATGGAGTTAAACCGCGGCTGCAGTTCAGCCACCTCGGCATCACCTGCTTTGACGTTCCGAAGATGGAAGATTTCTATACTCGGATAATCGGTTTTACGGTTACCGATCGCGGCGAACTGCCGGGCGTGAACGTCGTTTTCATGAGCCTCGATCCGAACGAGCACCATCAGCTCGTGCTGCTGTCGGGACGGACCGAAAGCGGCGGCACGACCGACAAACCGTTCGGTGGCGGACGCGGATCGGCGATCAACCAGATCTCGATGCGTCTGCGCGATCTGGACGAGCTGCGCCGGATGAATGACCGGCTGCGCGGCGCGGGCTACGACAACATGGCGCCGATCAATCACGGAATCGCGTGGAGCATCTACGTGCGCGATCCCGAGAACAATTCGCTGGAACTGTTCGTCGATTCCGATTGGTATATCGTCCAGCCGTGCGCCGAGGACCTCGATCTGTCGATGTCCAACGACGAAATCTGGAGACGCACCCAGGAATTCTGCCGCGACAAACCCGGCTTCCAATCTCTCGACAACTGGAAGGCCCGGATGGCGGAGCGGATGAACGCCGCCAACGCCGGAGCGTAGGACGGCGCAAGCGTCAGAAGCGGTCCGCCGTCCAGTAGAGGGAGGCCGGCTCCGCCAGCATTGCGAATAGGTGCTCATCGACGGAATCCGCCGAGATCGAGAGGGGTTCGGCGAGGCGTTCTGGCGCGACCACGTTCCACATGAAGAGATTGTCTTCGTGATGGAAGATCGTCGCGCCCGCCGCCCGTGCCCGCGACTCGAATAGCGGATCGTGCGCCGTATGGGTCACCAGCAATGAGGTCGGCGCGCCGCCGTTGAGAATCAGCGCGCTCCTGTCACCAGTAAGATCGCGGCTGAACAAACCAGGCAGGCCTGCCGCCGCCTCACCCAGATGGCGGAAGAGGGCGAGCAACGAATCAATCGCG
>Ga0302326_10029652_pt1 | contig 10971 bp, 9 predicted proteins | sample Palsa_T0_3_FD_202264 | JGI IMG/M metagenome (GOLD analysis project Ga0302326, IMG submission 202264) | Peat permafrost microbial communities from Stordalen Mire near Abisko, Sweden - Palsa_T0_3 | ecosystem: Environmental > Terrestrial > Soil > Palsa > Peat permafrost | place: Sweden: Abisko...
AGAGCTCGCGAGCGCACCCGGCATACTTGGAACAAAGTACGGGAATGCCGGAGAGGATGGCTTCGTTGGCGACCAGCCCCCAAACGTCTTCGAGGGTAGGGAAAACTAAAAGGTCGGCGCTGCGATAAACCGCGGGCATGCGGTCAGGGGGCTGTGCGGAGCGAAAGTGTACGTTTTTCAGGCCGAGAGAGCGGGCGCGATCTTCCAGGGCTTGTTTATCCCGGCCGTTACCAACCAGCAGAAGGGAAAATTCATGGCCCTGAAGCTGGCGGGCGGCGGCGAGAAGCGCACCGATGCCCTTGCGTTCGATGAACTGGCCAACGTGGAGCACCACGGGACGGGGCTGGATCAGCCAAGCCGGCCCCACATCCGCCTGGAATCGCTTTTCGTCAATGGCATTTTGCGACTGCAGGATGCGTTCACGGGGAACGCCCAGGCTGAGAAGATATTCGGTGGCAGTCTGACCGTAACTGATCCAGCGATCCACCCACAAAGTTAGAATCTTTCGCAGGACTTTCTTGAGCGCCCCGATACTGCGCTCGCTATGCAACGTGCCTCCCCACCAGATCCACACGGGCTTGCGGAAAAGTGTTCCGAATGCCAACGCGATGATGGAACGAAAACCCATTTCATTGCTGATGATGGCGTCAGGGCGAAAACGGAGAAGGTGGGTGAGGAAACCCGGCGTGATATGAATGAATTTTTCGTCGAACACTTCTCCGTTGACTTTCTTGGGGTGGCGAAACTGCCAGCCCCAGGCGCGCACGACCCTGGCGTTTGGCAAAGCTTCTTCGAGGCCGCTCCACGACTCGCGATTGGCTTCTTTGCCGCCATGCAAAAGCAGGAGATCAAAGTGGTCGGCCAAAACGGAATAGATGGGAAGCCGATAAGGCGCAACCATGTTGACCAGCAGGGCCAGCTTAATTTTTCTGTTTGGCGAACTCATAAGTTCTTGTGTTCTCGGCTGAGCTTCTTTTACGAATGTGCGCTCAGGAGGGTCGGGACGGGACCAATATCGATGCTGGACTCGCGCAATGGGCGCCGTTCATGGAGCAGGAGCGTGGCGCTTCGTGCATGCCACGCTGCAGGAACCTCAAATCTGCGGTTCCCGAGAGGGTTCCAAACCAGCCATTCTTTTTGTCCTGAGCGATTCAACTGGCAGGTCCAGATGTGCTCACCACTTTCCGCGCAGCCCTCCATGCGTGCGCCCACGAGCCACTGCTCGATGTCCTGGTACGCATGGCCCGCGGGCGTCATGGTGTGTTCCGTTTCGTTGTACGTGACGATGCCCATGCCACCGTTGTCCCACGCGTACCAGTAAAAGCGCTGGACCCCTGCCGCCCACGCCACGATATAGGCCCGCGCCAGAAATCCTCCCGCGTCCTCTTCTGAAGGAAATGGCGCCCCTCTAAGCCAGCCGGACTCGGTATTCCACAAAGGCTTGTCGTCTAGATTGTTTTCCGATAAGACCTGACGAACCTTTTGTACGAATGGCAGAAGCTCTTCCGGCATCTGTTGAGGTTTCAAATAAAAGTGATATCCGATGACATCGACGTACTGTCCGCCACCCTTTTGCAAAAATTCCGCGAGCCACGGAATTCCGTAATCGGCAGTGGCTGACGGTGAAACGACGAGCGCATGCGGATCCAGGGTGTGTATAATCTGCGACGCTTCTCTTGTAAGCGTGAGCATCTGATCGGTGGTGCCGGTCCAAAAATCCCTTAAATTTGGCTCGTTCCAGATTTCATATGCCTGGATGCGCCCTTGGTAGCGCGTAACAACCATTCGCACGTACGTGCGCCAGTCCTCGAGGTTCGCAGGTTCCGCGGTAAATCCTGGCGAGTAATTGGACGGTACGTTGGGCCGCGCCGAGGCCCATCGTGGGGAGCCACCCAAGGGCAGCAGCAAACCGGTTCCGTGTTGTTGAGCCAGCAAGACAAATCTGTCCAGCGTCTCGAATTGCCATTGCCCCTTGTTGGGCTCAAGGTTGGGCCAATTCACGCTCGCGTCCCAGAGCCTCCATTGCGGAACTGGCATGCTCGGCCATGGCGTGGGGACCGGGTAAGCCAAATGGTGAATATGTAATCCAAAATAGGAAGCCGGTATCGTTGCCGTCGGGGTTGGCACGTCGGCGAACAAGACGGAATTCAGGAACAACCCGTGCATGAGGACTACGGGTAAGAGATGACGGCAGTATCGAAGCAAATCTCACCTTCCTCGGAGGCAGTGCCAGCGCCCGATACCCGTACATAAATCTCTTCCAAAGCTCTGGTGCGGAGTTCCAAATCAAATTCGCGAAGTACGCGTTCGCGGCCGGCGACTCCAAAGCCCTGCCGCAATTGGGCGTCTCGCAGAAGCACGAGAACATATTTGGCCATGGCGCGCCAATCGCCTTCGCTGGCCAGAAACCCCGTTTCTGCGTGAGCGACCACCTCTGAAATTCCACCGGAAGCGAAGGCCACAACGGGCTTGCCAACCGCTTGGGCCTCGGCGCAAACCATTCCGAAGCCCTCTTCCTCTCCGGAAAGCCTGGTTATGGAAGGAACACAAATAAGGGATGCGCGATTCATCCACTCGCGAACCTCTTCGGAAGTTCGGAAACCCAGAAACTGATAGCGGCGAAGGGATTGCTTGGCGAGTTGTTCCAGTCCTGCGCGCAATGATCCGTCACCCAAGAGCACCAACTCGACTTCCGGCAACTCCTTTTGTACCTCGGCGGCGGCGCGGATGAGGAATTCCGCGCCTTTACTCTCCTCCATGCGTCCGACAAACAGGATTACGGGAGCCGCCTCCGTGCTGGCTGGATGAAACTTTTTCGTGTCCACACCAGTGTAGTGAACCAGGACCTTTTCTTCCGGAAATCCTTGTTCGAGCAGCTTGCGCCGAATGAATTTGGAAACCGCAAGAAACCACGCGTTGCTCTTAATTAATTTTTGTTTGTTCAGAACATAGTGCCGGAAGCCGAGGCGAACATTCTGATGACGCAAGTCCAATACTGTGGCATCGGAGCCGTGGAAGGTCACGATTAAGGGAATGCCCAGCTTACTTGCGAGCGGGAGCACCCGCAGGCCGTTGGAACCATAGTGCGCGTGGAGGAGAACCGGTCGGAACGCCCCCAACCGCCTGGCAAAGTCCGGTGCGTACCCGAAAAGCTTGAAACCAAGCTCCAAGATCCGGTCCCTCTGATTTCCCCGATTGATAGTGCAAATGTTCTGGCCCCGCAAATCTAGGCCCGCAACCCTGCGCGAACCGGCATAGACGGGTTCGAAGTTGCGGAGCGCATTGGCCTGCGCGTAGATGAAGGTCTCCGAGGGATACAGTAGGTGGTCGGAAAAGATAATCACTCGTGGTTTTGCAAAAGGGTTCATGAGAATTCTTCGCTGGGGACTAAAAGCGACGCCTCTTGTTCCTGCACGGCCACGGACTCCAGCAACACGGCGTCGGCGGCGACGACGGCGGCCACGCTGAGAGCCCATTCCAAATCCTGAAACAGAATGGTGCATTCCGCGAAGTTATGGAGGATGACAAAAAAGAGCAAAGCGAGCGGCCAAAGATGGGTGCTCGTTTGGCCGCGTTCCGAGCAGTAAAAGGCGCGCTTCATTCCTGTCCCCAGGAAGGCCAGGACCAGAACGAAACCAACACCTCCCAAGGTCAGCAGAATTTCCAAGTAACCATTGTGCGAATACATGATCCTGATGCCCATGGCCCGGTCGATCGCCAGCGAATCAGGGGAGGCGCCGAACCAAAATCCCGAATAGCCATAACCCAGAATCGGATGCTCGGCAATGTAAGAAAGGACCCAACGCCAAATCTCGGTGCGGCCGGTCAAATCGGAGGAGCGCCCCAGGGTGGCGGCAATTCTTTCGTTTTCCAAAAGGGAAAGCGCGAACCCGGCCGTTAGCAGCAGCAGCCCGGACAAGGCAACCGCGAATGGCGGGCGCAGGCGGAGACGGTGCAACGCGAATTTATAGAGTTGAATCAACAGCAGGCATCCTATCAGCGCGAGGGTCGGGGTGATGGAACTTGAAAAGAACAGCAGGGCAGCGGATAGAAGCAGGGCGATGCGGTTGAGTACCTTGGAAAAGAGTGTATCCGTGGAGAGATGCCATTCCACGAGCACGGACAAGGCCATCATGGAGCCAAGTCCATTCTTCTGGACAAAAACTCCCCGCCATGCACCTTCCTGATCAGCCAAACTGGAAATCCCGTATCTGGGCAGCAAAACAACGCAAGTTAGACTCAACACTGCAATGATGCGAAACAACCAACTCATTAACCGCAACTGATCTTCGAGGGTGAGGCGGACGGCGAGCGCCAGACCCAAGAGCGTCGTCCCGAAAACGGCGATGCTGCGCTGCAAGACGATTGCCGGGGAATTCGCCCATACGCAAGACAACAAAGTCAGCACCAGTAAGGCCACAAGACACCAGTTACGGCGAAGAACGAAGAGCGTCTCGCGGTAATTGGCCAGCAAAACCGTGGTCACCCCCAGATAACTCAGAGTCAGAATCAGCTTGTAGAACGCGTTGCCGTCCGCGGAGTCGTCCCCGGGAAGCAAAAACCTAGATAGAAGCGCCTTCGTCAGAATAAACGCACAGCCTCCCAGAGCAATCAGGTCAAAAGCTCTTCGAGGTCCATTCATGCTTCGGCTCGCATTTCCAATACTTCGCTTTCCTTGAAGGTATGCCGCGAACCGCGGGACAACAACAGCACCGCAGCGCTCATCCCGCACGCCAGCACGGTGTCGGAAGCTATGCTCGACCACGCTGCTCCGCGCCACGAATAAGCTGGAATAATCCAAAGATTAATGAGTACATTGAAGATGGCCACTCCCAAATGGATTCCCGTTCGCAGCCCCGGATATCCGGCACCCGCAAGAGCGTCGGAAAGAAAAAAATGAATAACCTTTAGAGCGGGTAAGATGGCCAGCCACCGTAACGCCTCGACGGTCAACGCGTAATCTTTTCCCAAAATGTGGGGCACCATGCCTGCACCAACCAAAATGGCCAGCCCCACAAATCCGGCATAACCAAGGGCGCGCGCGATGAGTGGTCTTGCGTATCGCAAGGTCTCGACAATTCCACCAACGCCAACGCGGAAGAAATTCGGATATGCTGCTGCTAATAACGACCACACAGGGGCGAAGCTCACATCAATTAAGCGATAAGCCGCGCCGTAGATCCCAGCGGCCTCAAGGGTGCTCAGGCGAGCGAGCATCGTCTTGTCAATGTCGTTGTAGATGGTTTGTGCGCTTTGGCTGACCGAAAAGAAAAACCCCTCTCTGGCTTCGCCCACGCTCCGCAAAAAGCTGACTGTCGGGGTGCCGAGTTTCCAAAGCGCCAGGGTCAATGCCGCCAGGGCTACTGCTCCCGTACTGGCGCAGTAGAAATCTCCCCACTGCAGCGCGGAGGGGCTGTGGTGCAACGTGACCAAAATGATTGCCGCGACAAGCCGGCTGGCGCTAAGAAGTACGCTGAATGACGCTGTCCATTGCAAGCGTTCAAACGCCATGAACGCATATCCACATAAGCCCGTGATGCTCATCCCGATGAGATCGGAGGCTGCGATCAACTTCACCAGGCTGCTTGGGATCGCTGGCGGCAGTACAAAGCGCGAAAACAACACGACCACGCCAAACAAAATCGCACCGGATACAAATGTCGTCACGAGTGCCCTGCCCCACTGCTTCTTGAACTGGCTGCGATCGCGCGTGACATTCTTGATGAGTAGATGGCCGGTTCCCAAGGTCGCAAACGGGGAAAGAATGCCCACCAACCCCGTTACGCCGACAAAGGCGCCATAATTCTGCGCTCCCAAAGACCGGGCGATTACCGTAAAGTATAATGCCTGACTGAGTAACTTGAGGCCCTGCCCCAGCAACATCCAACCAGTATTGCGGGCCAGCGTGCTGTGCGGCGAAAACGGAACTTGCATTAGATTTTGCAACCTTCGTATCGACCTTCGTTCTTTGGTCGAGTGCGGAGATGATGGCCGTTGAGTCCTCCGGCCGCGGTAACCCGTACCCGTTTCTGGCTTGTCATGGTAGAGGAGATTCTCCCGTAGGATTTGCCGCCTGGGTCTTGCCGCGTTGCATGGTAAGGGAGCGCCACACCGAAGTCTGCAGAAGCTCCAGGCCAACAAACCACACGGCGATAGGAATGGTGATTAGGTAACGCTTCCACAAGCGCCGGGGCTCGGAGAGCAAGCGAAAGAGCCATTCCAGGCCCGAGTCGCGCATCCATCGCGGGGCCCGGCGCAAATTGCCAGAGTTCATGTTGAACGCCGCGCCCACACCTAGCATCACCGGCACCTTCAGCTTGTGGCGATGCTCGTACATCCACTTCTCTTGCTTCGGCGTGCTCAGTCCAACCCACAACACGTCCGGCGATGCGCGTTCCACGGAGGACGCAAGCTCTTCCTCCTCCGCCGTAGTAAGCGGACGAAACGGTGGAGTGTATGTGCCGGCCACGACAATGCCATATTTTTCGTGAAGCGCGTTGGCTACCGACTCGGCCACCCCCGGCAGCCCACCGTAGAAAAAATGTCGATGGGCGCTTCGTGTCACTTCGCAAAAGCCATCCATCAATTCGGAGCCGCAGACGCGGTGGCGAAGTGGATAGCCCTTGATACGCGCTAGCCAAACTAAGGGCATGCCGTCGGGTACCACCAGGTCCGCGGCATTCAAGACCTTCCAAAAATCTCTGTCAACTCGCGATTCAGCTATCCCATGCATTCCGGTCACCGCCACGTAGTGCGTGACCGATTGAGACTTGCGGATCCAAGAGCACAAGCGCTCTATCGATTCGGACATTTGCACTGCATGCACTCGTACTCCAAGAACTTGAAAGTTTGGAATCATGTGTTTGCTCGGAAGGGTGCCGGTAAGAGATAAAGGAGTATGAACACGGTTTCTGCTCAACCGCACAAAATCGTTTTCGGTGCGGTGACGAAGTTTCTTTCGGGAACCGACGGGAGCGTTCATCGGCGGCAGTAAAACGGCGCACAGGGGTCGGATGCCCCAAAGTTTCCGCCCTCTCCCGTCCTGAACCGCTGAGTTATCGCCTTGCTCTTCGGCAGATCACCCGGCATTGAAAACAATTTGCTGATTTCGTCGTTGTTCACTTACTGTCTCCTTTCAGTGTGCGTCGCAAGGGCTTCGCGCGTGTCGTCTTTCCTGCATGCCTACACGGCACCCGAGCCCCGGAATACGGCTGGGATCGTAAGCGCCAGAATTTTTATGTCTAGCCACAGCGACCAGGAATCGATGTACTGCATATCCAAAACCATCCACTGTTCAAACGGCACCGTGTTGCGCCCGTGAATTTGCCACAGACACGTGATTCCTGGAGCCACGCTGAAACGCCTCCGTTGCCAATCTTCGTCAAAAAATTGATAGTCGCGCACGGACATCGCCCGCGGACCAACCAGACTCATGTCCCCTCTTAGCACGTTGAAGAGTTGCGGCAGTTCATCGATGCTTGTCTTGCGCAGAATGCGTCCCAGCCGCGTCACTCGCGGATCGTTCTTGATCTTGAACGCCGGCCCTGTCATTTCATTCAAGTGTAGAAGCTGTTCCTGGATGCTTTCCGCGGTGGAAATCATTGTCCGGAACTTGAACATGGTGAACGGCCGCTTGTTCAAACCCACGCGCTTCTGAGCGAAGACCGCCGGACCGGGAGAGCTGAGCTTGATCAACGCCGCCACAACTAAAAATAGGGGCGCTAGCACGATCAACAGTGCCAGCGCTCCGACCACATCCAGGGCTCGTTTCAGCAGCAACTGCCAGCCATCAATTCCGCTCCTGTTGGCCATGATCTGCGCAGCGCCGTCCATGGCCTCGACGCTGGAGCGAGCGAGCTTCAAATCAAAAATGTCGCTATCGAAACGCAGCAGAATCCCATGGTGCTCGGCCAGCTGGGCCACTTGGAAAGCGCGCTCATAGAAAGAGCGTAAGGGCAGATAGATTGCTAATTCGTCCACGACATTGCATCTGATAAACTCCGCCAGCCCTGCATAACTGCAGGTTACCGGGAACCCCGTGCTCTTGAACTCCTGCAGGCCCGGCCAATCGTCGTCCACGAAGCCCAAAATGCGATACCCGCGTTCGGGCATCCTCTCCGTCCTGCGCGCGAACTCTATGGCCCGCTGGTTCGTTCCCAGTACTAGCACGTGGTGTAAATTTCGCCCTCGTTTCCGGATCCTGCCAAGGACGATCCTGAGCAGCATCCGCGCCGCAATGATTACGGCGGACCCGATCATCCAGAATGCTAAGAGGAAGCCGGGGCTCAGGAGCACAATGGAGAATAATTTGCCCTCGCACCACAGGAACGCGGCCGAGACCGTCATGGCCCGCAGAACTTCAAAGGCCTCCGCTGGCTTGGTGGACATTCGTCTCGATACGTAAAGTCCGCACAACGAAAATATGGCGTGGCTCGCCAGCATGGCGATCGCAAACAACACACAACTCGCGAGACTGACTTTGCTCGCTAAAATTCCCGCCAACGTCTCCCACTGGCCCGCCTTGATACTTAGCAAGGCCGCCAGCCCAAACGAAATCATCGTCAATCCGATGTCCACTACCCGAAGAGCCCGCAACATGACTCCGCGCAGGATTTCTTGTACTTTTGGTTTCATTTTGATTGCTTCCCGGGTCTGATCAAATCCGCGGTGGACTACGCACGCTCTACTTCAAATCCGTCGATTCGTATTGCCACTGACTTCTGGATGAGATCCAGCGAAACTATCAGGCTCCGGTCGTTCTTCACCGCCGCCAGGATCCCTACCATGCCGTTCAAGGCGCCGCCTCGAATTCGAACTCGTTCGCCGACGTTTATGAATTCCAGGGGCAAAACAGGTATGCGCTGCGCAACGATAGCCTGAAGGTTTTCAACCTGTTCATCAGAAAGCGCCGTTCCCCACCCCGCCGCACCGGCGAATCGCACGACGCCCCCTGTGCGTAGCACCTTCACCCGCGTCTCCGTGGTCCCAGGTATCCGCACAAAGATATAGTGTGAGAATAAGGGCGACTCAATCCATTGCTGCCGATCGCTCCATTGCCGCCGTTCTCGGCGCAGCGGGAGGAAGCTCTCAATGTCTTGCTCGCAAAGCCGCACACTCACCTTCTTTTCATGGCGGGCCTTCGTTTGCACCGCAAACCAAGAAGGCTGCAGCGTCGGCAAACCGGCAGCGCTATTCGACGGTCCCTCTGCGGTGCCGTTTATGATCGACGTGGACAAAGCTCCGCCATTCTGGGTCACATTACTGAACCGAACAGTGTTGAATTACGCGTCTTCCTGAGCTACGGACGACGTTTAAACTCGTTCGTACAATGCCTTGGGTATCGCAAAGGTTCTGTTGTTCAACACCGCACCCAAGACCATAATTCCTGCTTGTCGTAATCTGTCGGCAGCTCGGATGGCCGCCTCTCGCCGAGTTGCATTCGCTTCCACCACTAAGACTGCGCCGTCGACCAGTTGGCCAAAGGCCAGCGCATCCTCGAACACGTTCAGTGCCGGCACATGAACAAGCACGTACTCAAATTCGCCCTTCAGCTCCCCTATTCTTTGCTTCATCCGGCCGCCGTTAAGAAGACTCAAAGAATCCTTCTCCAGTGATCCCGAGGACACCAGCCAAAGCCCTTGGGCGCGCACTTGCGTTGCAAATCCGCGCACCGGACCTTCTTGTCGCAAGGAATCCGCCAGACCGTGATGATTCTCCACGCCGAAAGCGTCCGCCAGAACCGGCGCCCGAAAATTGCCATCCACGAGACAAACCGAGCCCGCTACATTTTCCGCCAGCATCTCGGCGATCACTCCACACAGCCGGCTGCACGCGTTCCCGGAATCCACGCCCACGAACATGACGGATTTCGGCGGCCTTTGGCCCGGGGTGAGGAACAAACGCTGTACCAGCTTCAACGATTCTTCCCGCACAGCCGGTGCCACCGCCCTCATGCTTTCCGATGACGAAAGCGATTTGTTCTTCACCGCGCTCTCGTTCCCGGCAGTCGCCGGTGTTGCAAGAGCTCCGAGGCTAATCTCGGCTCGTTGCGTCCATTCGAAGTTCTTACCCATTGTTTCTCCCGCCGCGTGCGAATCTCAATGAGTGGCCTGCTAGACTCGCGCGCAGCTCAAGCTCCTCGTCCAACTGGTGCTTTCATCGGATTCCTCGTGTCGCGATCCCATGTCCTCAATTCCCTCCTACTCCACGGCACAACAAATCTCCCAACCACTACCTCGCGTTGTTTCGGACTAAGCAATAAAACACTGCAGATCATGGTGCGGCGCGGCAGAGGAGTGCGCGTTAGCATCCGGTCTACGCCACTTGCCTGGGGACGGCCGCGAGAACGGTGACCTTCAGTGCGTCCTCCAGCTCCTCGGGCGTGCGGAAGGAGGGATCCATAAAGTCCGTCACATACCCAACGACCATTGCCCCTAACGCTGCGAGAAAGAATCCCACGAACATCACCGAGGATGGACTGTGCGCCGGCAACACCGGTGTGTCCGCCGGAACGGCTATCGCCACGTTGGCGATTCGCCTTTCATCCAACGCATCCGACGTACGCTCTTGCTCGCGTTTGGTTACATAGAGCAGGTAATTCTCTTCATTTACTTTCGCATCCCGCACCAAGGCTGCCTGTTTTACGGCTTGTTGGTCCAGATTCACCATTTCCGATCGCATCGCCTTTATCGTGTCCAGCGCCGCCGTGGCGGTAGCCTGTTCCGCAGCCAGATCGGCTTCCGCTCGCGCCTGATCCTGGCGCAGATATTCAAACGTCGGATCTCGATCGGTCGTCGTGTTTACGTATTTTTCCGATTCGGCTTTGGCAATTGCGTCCTTCGTCAGCGCAATCTCTTTTTCCACTTCCTGCACCAGGGGGTGCGACGGATCGTACTTCATCAGCAGATCCGCTTGCTTCACCTGTGAGGTCAACAGCGCGGCTTGCAACTGCTCCAGCAAAATATTGGCTGA
>Ga0302326_10029653_pt1 | contig 10971 bp, 8 predicted proteins | sample Palsa_T0_3_FD_202264 | JGI IMG/M metagenome (GOLD analysis project Ga0302326, IMG submission 202264) | Peat permafrost microbial communities from Stordalen Mire near Abisko, Sweden - Palsa_T0_3 | ecosystem: Environmental > Terrestrial > Soil > Palsa > Peat permafrost | place: Sweden: Abisko...
GTCCGGGAAACGACCACCATGGCGGCATCGGCGTCGCCGATGCCCAGCGGTTCCAGCACCACGGCCAACTTGTCCCCCGCCGGATCCGGATAGGCGGCCAGCTGAACGCCCGCGGCCGCGCTCTGGCCGGTCGCTCGGCGCAACTGATCGGCAGTGGTTACGACAACCGGCGTCCGCCCCGGGACGCGCAACTCGACGCGGTCGTCGGCCGATCCCGCCGGGGGTAAGAGGCCGGGCTGTGCCGCCGCCGCCGCCACCGACACGAAGGCACCGAGAGTCTGGGGATCGCCCGCTGCCTGGTCACCGCGGCCGAGGGGGACCGTGGCGGCCGTGGCCAGAGTGAGTAACTCAAAGGAGGCTTGCTCACCGGGCGCCGGCGGCACGAGGATGACCAGGGCACGATCACGGTCGGCGAAGGGGTCGGAGCCTGTCCCGCCCGTGACAGCCCGGCCGAGCGGGATCGGGGCGATGACCGGACGGTCGGCCATCACGGAATCCAGTTGGCCGCCGCTGGTGATGGCGAACAAGCGTTGGTCCTCCGCCAGGTACTCGGTCGGATCCTGGAACGTCCCGAGGTTCGAGAGGAGCCGGGTGTTGTCACCGCCGGGGTCGGTGGATTCAAGCGTCCCATCGGAGTTCATGACCAGCAACTGGCCACTTCGACCGTCCAGGGCCGCGGGCAGCAGGTGGGGATCAGTCGCCGGGGTCGAGCGACCGAGGGCGTGCACGGCCACAACGCCCGAGGCGTAGAGCACGACGGCCAACAGGGCGGCGAGCCACCAGCGGCGATGGCGTCGCCGCAGCGCGGGCCGCACCGGCTCGGTCCCAACCCTGCGGTCACTCCCGGCGTCCTCGAGCTCGACGGTCGGAAGTGCTGTCACCACCGCCCGGCCTGGCGACCGGATACCGCCCGCACTCACTTCGGCCGTCGAAAGCGGGCCCGGAACTCCTGGATCAGTCGGCGGGGGACGGTGCGGCTGGCGTTCGGCCGGCTCGGGGACAGCGCCGCAGCGGGGGCAGCGGGCCGCCCACTCTGAGACGGCCTCTGCGCAAGCTGAGCATTGCACCACCACCGGGCACGGTAGGCCGGTCCCGTCCCCTACCGACTGTCACCGGTCAGGCGTCGCGGCGTTTCAGGACAACGGCACCGAGCCCGATGGCAGCCACGGCGTACAGCGTGAACACCCCCATGCCGGCCCAGGGCGAGAGCACGCTGGAGCCGCCGCCCACCGTGGTCATCACCTGTGTGCCCGCAATCAACGGGAGGTACTTGTCGATGTCGTTGTACAGCGACGACGGCAGGGCGTTGGCAATGGGGGGCAGGACGAGCATCAGCCCGAACAGGGCCGAGATGGCGCCCGCCGTGTTGCGGATCAGGAACCCCAGGCCCACCCCCAGGAGGCCGATCACCGTCAGGTACAGCGCAGCGCCGAGCACGGCCCGGGCGGCGCCCGGTGTGCTGAGGCTGATGTGGATGCCGGCGCCGGAGAAGAAGGCGGCCCCACCTTCGAAGGCGATCAGGCTGGAGATCCCCATGGACACGAACACCACCACGGCGAACACCGCCGCCTTGGCCCACAGCACGGGCAATCGCCGGGGGACGGCAGACAGGGTGGCCCGGATCATGCCGGTCGAATACTCGCCGGTAATCACCAGGACACCGAGCACGCCAATGGCGAGCTGCGCCAGGTACACCCCGCGCAGCGTCACCGCCGTGGCGTCGAAATCGGGCCCGGGATGAAAGCCGCCGTTGGTCTCGATCTGGTTGGCCCGCAAGGCGGCGATGAGCAGGCCCAGGCCGATGGTGCAGACAACGGCGGCCAACAGGGCGAAGATGGTCGAGCGCAGCGACCGCAGCTTGATCCACTCCGACAGGACGACCCGTTTCTGGGTCACCACACCAAGCGTCGGACCGGCACTCGTGGGACGCAGCGTGGTGGCGGTCATCGCAGGGCACCTTCGGTCTCGGTGAGGCTTGCGGTGTTGGCGGACGTGCCGAATTCCACCGTGTCGCGTGTGATGTCCATGAACGCCTCCTCCAGCGATGCCTGCATCGGGGTCAGTTCGATCAGGGCGATCCCCACCCGGGCGGCCACGATGCCGATCTGCGCACTGTCCAGACCGGTGACCTCGACGGTGTCGAGATCGGTCGGGGTTACGACGACGCCATTGCCCGCCAGCAGTTGGCGCAGGCGTGGCGCCTCGGTGGTGCGGACCTTGACCCGGTTGTGCGAGGCCATCCGGGTCAGCTCCTCTACCCCGACGTCAGCAATCATCCGGCCTCGCCCGATCACAATCAGGTGCGACGCCGTCAGCGCCATCTCACTCATCAGGTGGGACGACACGAAGATCGTGCGTCCCTCGGCCGCCAAAGCCTTCAGCAGGTTGCGTATCCACAAGATGCCCTCGGGATCGAGTCCGTTGACCGGCTCGTCCAGGATCAACGTCCCGGGATCGCCCAGCAGGGCTGATGCGATACCCAGCCGTTGGCCCATGCCGAGCGAGAAGCCACCGGCCCGTTTGCCCGCCACGCCAGTCAGTCCCACCAGGCCGATCACTTCCTCCACCCGACGGCGGGGAATCCCGGTGGTGGCGGCCAGCGCCAGCAGGTGGTTGCGGGCCGAGCGACCGCTATGGATGGCCTTGGCCTCCAGTAGCGCGCCCACCTCCCGCATCGGCGCCGCTTGGTCGGCGTAGCGGCGGCCATTGATGGTCGACGTCCCCTTGGTCGGGGCGTCCAACCCCATCAGCATGCGCATGGTGGTCGACTTGCCTGCCCCGTTGGGGCCCAGGAATCCGGTCACGATCCCCGGTTGGACGGTGAAGGTCAGGTCGTCGACCGCCACCTTGTCGCCGTAGCGTTTGGTCAGCCCGCGGGCCTCGATCATGTCACTTGCCCTCCGTGTGGTCTCTGGGACGACGATAAAACGGAACGGCCGCCGCGCACGTCGGCCGGGAGGTTGATCTTTGGGCCGTCCACATCATCCCGTCGATGTAGGCGCCGATGCCCCCGACAGGGGTGAGTAGCGTTGCGCTATGCCCGGTGACCTGGTTGGTGAGGTCACCGAACTGCTCCAGCAGCTGATCAGGAATGCCTGCGTCAACGATGGCACGGCGGAATCGGGCCAGGAGCAGCGCAGCGCCGAGGTCCTGTCCAGCTACCTGGATGGGACCGGTCTGGACATCGAGTCCTACCAACCGCGGCCCGGTCGAACCTCGCTGGTGGCGCGCATCGAAGGCCGAGACCCTGCTGCGCCCACCGTGTGCCTGATGGGTCACACCGACGTAGTCCCTGTCAGCCCGGAGCTGTGGACCCGCGACCCGTTCGGGGGCGAACTGGTGGACGGCGAGGTGTGGGGCCGCGGCGCCATCGACATGCTCAACCTGACGGCGTCGATGGCGGTGGCCACCCGCCACCTGGCGGAGGAAGGATTCCGCCCCGAGGGCACCTTGGTCTACCTGGCCGTGGCCGACGAGGAGTCCGGTGGGCACCACGGCGCAGGATGGCTGGCCGATCACGCCTGGGACGCCATCGGCGCCGACTACGTCCTCACGGAGTCGGGCGGGATCATGACGCCGACCCCCACCGGCCCCAAGATCACCGTCACGGTGGCCGAGAAGGGAGTGGCCTGGCGGCGGCTACGCGTCCATGGCACGCCCGGACACGGCTCGCAGCCCTTCGGGTCGGACAACGCCATCGTCAAGGCGGCCGAGGTGGTGCGCCGCCTCGCCGATTTCCGGCCCCGAGCCCAGATCGGCGAGGTGTGGCGGACCTTCGTGGAGAACAGCGTGGCCGACCCGGAACTGCGCGCCGCCCTGGTCGACCCGGCTCGGGTGGCCGATGCGTGCGCCACTGGCGACCCTCGCGCCGCCCGGTACTGGCACGCCTGCACCCACACCACGTTCTCCCCCAACGTGGTCCGAGGCGGCGTGAAGACAAACATCATCCCCGACACGGTCGAGCTGGATGTCGACATTCGCACCCTGCCCGGCCAAACCGCCCAGGACGTCGAGCGCTACCTGGGCGAGGCGCTTGGCAACCTGGCCGGTCAGGTCGATGTGTCGTCGCTGCAGGACGTGTTGTCCAGCGCCTCGCCCCCGGACACGGCGCTGTGGTCGGTGCTGGAGCACCAATGCCGTGCCGCCTATCCCGGGGCAAAACTGCTCCCCCGCATTACCGCCGGGGGCACCGACGCCGGGTATTTCCGCCGCCGAGGCACGGTGGCCTACGGATGCGGCCTCATGAGCCCCGGTGTGACGTATGAGAACTATGCCAGCCGGTTCCACGGCAACGACGAACGAGTCGACGTGGAGTCCTTGCGCCTCACCACCGATCTGTGGCTGGGCGTGGCCCGGGAGTTCCTAGGTCAGTCAGCACCGTAGGTCAGCCACCGCCATAGGTCACGGCCACCAGGTCGGCCCGCTTGCGCACCGACAGTGAACCCCGCATGGTCGTTCGACAGGTACCGGACATTGGCGCCACGTCCATGTAGTCACGACCGTTGGCGACCGTCAAATAGGTGAGACCGACCCGGCGATTGTGCGTCGGGTCGAGGGCGATCGCCTGCCACCGGGACGTTCCATCAAGATGCGCGACGATCACCTCGATCCACGCGTGGCTCCCCCCTTCGCCCAGGAGGTGACCAGAGACATACCTTGCCGGCAACCCGCAGCCTCGGCACAGGGCGAGAGCAATGTGCGCATAGTCCTGGCACACGCCGGCGCCCAGCGCCAGCGCCTCCCCGGCTGTGGTGTGGATCGAAGTGACGTCGTAGCGGTAACTCATGTGCTGGTACACCCAGTCGCAGATCCGTTCCGCCAACCCAAACGCAGCCGTTCCTTCAACGGAAACGCCGGCAGCCAACGCCGCCGCGGCATCGCTCAGTACCTGGTCGCACGTGGTCAGCGGCGTGGGAACCGTCCACAGGGGGTTGGGGCGCACGACATGGGGCCCGGAGTTACCACGACGTTCGATCAACGACCACATGTCGAAGGCGATCTCGCGGTCGACCACGTCGACCTCGAGGTCCACGACTCGGTTGGCGAATCGGTCCCGCCATTCCCGGCGGCGAGTCTCCATGGACACGTCGAGTCCCCAGGCCGATGCCCGTTGGTCACCGTGAACCGATGGCGGCACAAGCATCAGTCGTTGCCGCAGGTCGTAGATGGGGGCGCGGTACTGGTAGCGGACGGACTGGCGGATGACGTAGGTGGACCGTCTCACCCCGTCCCAGTCGACGTCGGCGTGAGCGAGCAAGGGCAAGTCGTCCACCATGGCGCGGTCCATCACGGGTGCTTATCGGCCGGATGCGATCAGGCCTGTTGGCCTGGTACCCGGGGCTCGGCCCAGACGGTCATCTCGACCAGCTCCGGGCCGCCAAACGAGGTGACCATGGCCACATCGACCGCGTCGCGGCCCCGACCTATGAGGACGCGGCCCGCTCGCCGGGCGTTGTTCCGCGGATCGTAGGTGTACCACTTGCCCCCCAGGTAGACCTCGGTCCAGGCGCAGAAGTCCATCTCTGGGTAGGGCGGGGGCACACCGATATCCGGGAGGTAGCCGAACACGTAGCGGGCCGGGATGTTGAGCGCCCGAAGCAAGGTGATCAGCAGGTGGGCGTAGTCCCGGCACACGCCTTGGCCCGCCTGGTACACATCCACAGCCGTGGTCGACGGTGAACTGCTGTGAATCTGGAACGCCAGGTGCTGGTGCACGAAGTCACAGACGGCCTGGACACGACCCTCACCGGGAGCGAGATGCCCAAACTGTTGCCACGCCACGTCGCCCAACACGTCGGACTGGCAGAAACGGCTGGGCAGGGTGAACGCCAGGGCGTCGTCGGGCAGATCAGCCGGAGCGATCTCGGGGGCGTTGTAGTCTCGAGCGTCCAACTCCTCGCTGACCAGGACATCGGCGTCGTAGCGCAACCTCAGATCCCCCGGGGGGAAGACCATCCGGCGGCAGGTGTTGCCGAATCCGTCGATGTACGAGCGCGACGATGTCAGGGGCTCGGTGGTCCAGACGTGGCGCACCACTTCCGGACCGTCGGTCCGCGGCTCGACCTGAAGCACGGAGGCGGTTGCCACTTCCGATTTGAAGGCGAACACACAGCCGACCCCGAGGGTGAGCACTGACGCAGGCTGCCACACCCCCGTCATGGAGATGTCTCGGACGTGTGAACCCGACATGAACTGATCACGAGGTGAGGACCTTGCAGGCCAGGTCCACATCGGCCAGGTTGTCCAGCAGCATGTCGGCGCCGAGCGGTGCCAGCTCCGCCATTGAGGATCCCCCCGTCGCCACCAGCAGGCACCGCACACCGCCCGCCCGAGCGCAGCCCAGGTCCCGAGCGGTGTCGCCGATGACCCAGGTGTCATCGGGATCGATGTCGACATGGCGGAGCCGGAGCGCCCGCTCACGGGCTATCGGGACCAGCTGATCGCGGTCCACATGGTCGCTGCCGTACGCCCCGATCTCCAGGTCGAGCCAGCGGTCGAGACCGAAGGCGGCCACCTTGACCATGGCATTGGCGGCCAGGTTGCCCGTCAGCAGCGTCTGGTGAACCCCTTCGGTGGCGGCCAGCTTTGCCAGCAGCTCAGGGATGCCGGGAAGCGCGGCGCCGTTGGCGGCCACGAGATCGGCCGCCGCCGCCAACTCCGACTCCAGCACCTCCAGCAGGCGAGGAAGGTGGCTCGGCGCGTCCTCGACCCCCATCACCTCCAGATACTCGAGGGCGATCTGGGGATCGGTCTTGCCGCTGAGTCGCACGTGGTCGTTGATCCGTGCCGTCGGTGCTACTCCCAGAACCTGTACGAACGCCCGATCGAACACCTCGGCGCCGATCCCGCGGGTCTGGATGAGCGTTCCGTCCACATCCCACAACAGCAGTCGGCCCATGACCGGACCGACGCTACCGGCCCTGACGGCGAGCGGGAACCGTCCAGTAGCTCACCACCTCCAGCAACACCGAGGCGGCGGCCGCCAGGAGCACCGCTTCGATGACGATCAGGGACGAAGGCAATCGCAGGTCGTAGAACCGGCGGCCGGCTGCGGTGACGAACGCCAACGCCCCCAACCCGGCCATGGACCCCACCAGCGCCACCTTCCACGTCCTCATCGGTCGCGCCTGGATCACCAACACCCATAGGGACACGCCGAACAGGACGATGGTGGCCGACGTCTTGGCTTGGGGCGGGCTGTTGTGGGCGGCGCGGGCCAGGCCGTAGGTCACGAAGACGGCGATGGCGGCGATGACTCCGGCCGGGATGGCGAAGCGCAGCACCCGGTTGACAAAGCCCGGCGTGAAGCGCTGGTTGCTTGGTCCGAGGGCCAGAAAGAACCCTGGAATCCCGATGAGCACGGTGCTGACCAGCGTCAGGTGGCGGGGCAGGAAGGGGAACGGCCAGCGGGCCACCGCCACGGCCAGCGCCAGCACCAGGGACATGACGTTCTTGGTCAGGAAAAGGTTGGCCACACGCTCGACGTTGGCCATGACCCGGCGCCCTTCGCCCACCACCTTGGGCAGCACGGAGAACTCGCTGTCCAGCAGCACCAACTGGGCCACCGCTCGGGTGGCCGCCGTTCCCGACCCCATGGCCACGCCGATGTCGGCAACCTTCAGGGCCAACACGTCGTTGACCCCGTCGCCCGTCATGGCGACGGTGTGCCCGAGCGACTGGAGGCCGTCCACGATGGATCGCTTCTGCTGGGGCGTCACCCGACCGAACACCGACCGCTCCCCGAGCACCTCGGCCAGCGCGTCATGGTCATCCGGAAGCCGACGAGCATCGAACGGCTCGCCCGCCCCCCCCGGCAACTCGACCAGGCGAGCTATGGCGCCCACGGTGGAAGCACTATCGCCCGAAATGATCTTTAATGCCACGCCCTGTTCGGCAAAGTAGCGCAGGGTGGCAGCGGCGTCGGCCCGGACGCGCTCGGTAAAGGTGACCAGCGAATCAGCGACCAACTCCCTGGGCAACGCCGGTGGCGCCTCCGCCGCCGACAGCACGACATCGGTGCGGGCCAGGAGGAGGGTGCGGGTACCGAGGGCCGCCAGTTCCGAGACCCGCCGCCTCGTCTCGGTCGACACCGTCAGGTCGGGCATGAGAATTTCCGGCGCTCCCAGCACCCAGGTCCCATGCCCGGCAAAGGACGCGGCGCTCCATTTGCGGGCCGACGAGAACGCCACCGCGGCCACTTTTTCCCACCCCGGTGGTGTCGGAAAGACCTCCCGCAGGGCGACCATGGTGGCATTGCCCGCCACATCGGCGGCCAGGGCGGCGAGCGCCTTGTCTACCTCGGAGGGGGTCGGGCCGAGCGGCTCGACCCCGGTGAAGCTGATCTGGCCCTCGGTCAGGGTCCCCGTCTTGTCCAGGCACAGCATGTCGACCCGGGCCAGGCCCTCCACTGCCGGGAGCTCCCGCACCAGGACCCGGCGGCGAGCCAGCGTGAGCGCGGCGGCGAAAAAGGTGACGCTGGTCAGCAGGACAAGCCCCTCGGGCACCATCCCGACCATGCCCGCCACCGCCCCCTGGACCGCCTGGCGCCAGCTCGAGGTGGTCGAGAACTGGCTGATGAACAGGATCGGCCCGACCACCGCCATGGCGATGGCCACGTATTTCAAGATGCGGTTGATGCCTTCCGACAGCTCGGACTCGGTCAGGCTGAATTGGCGGGCCTCACCGGTCAGGCGGTTGGCGAACGAGTCGGCGCCCACCGCCGTGACCTGCGCCGTGCCCGCCCCGGCCACCACGTTGCTACCCGAGAGGACCAAGTCGCCCGGGTGCTTGCTCACCGGGTCCGACTCGCCCGTCACCAGCGACTCGTCGACTTCCAGGCCGTCGACGTCTCGCAGTACGCAGTCGGCCGGCACTTGTTCCCCCGGGCGCAGCACGATGAGGTCGTCCAGCACTACATCCTCCACCGCGATGTCGGTGATCGCCCCCGCCCGTCGCACCAGGGCCCGGGGGTCGCTGAGCACGGCCAGGCGATCGAGGGTGCGCTTGGCCCGCAGCTCCTGGAGTATGCCGATGCCGGAGTTGACGACCACGATCAGGCCGAACAGGGCGTCGCCCACCGCTCCCGTCACCACCACCAACAGCGCCAAGGTCCCGAGCAGGGCGTTGAACGGGGTCATGACGTTGGCCCGGACGATGTCGCGCAGTGGCCGGCTGCTGGCCTGGCCCGTGTCGTTGTCCAGGCCCGCTTCGACGCGGTCTGCTACCTCCGCCGCGCTCAGTCCATCGGAGGAGGTGGCCGGTCGCTCGACCGCCGCCTTGTCCGGGGCGGCCTTGCCGTCGGCCTGCTCATCGGGAGCCGGCGACACTGCCACGTCGGTCGAAGGTAGTCGTTCGTGCCCGCGTGGCCGCCGCCGGGCGTAATCGCACAGACCCGGTCGAATCCCCGATACAGTGATCACCGCTTGCTCGGCGTTCGTCGCCGAGGGCCGGGTAGCGCCGGCGGGTCGTGTTCCGGGAGCGTTCCCGTTTCCCGACCGAACCTTCCCGGCCGCCAGCGATGTGGCCTGCGGCGGCCTGACCGCCCGGGGAAGCCCACCGGGTCTGTCGCGCCCCTTGAAAGCCCCCGGCGTACGACCGGGCTGGAGTCAACTCATGTCATCAACATTCACCGATCTCGGGGTGCCGCGTGCCATCGCGGAGAATCTCGCACAGCGAGGCATCACCGAGCCCTTCCCCATCCAGACCGCGGCGATGCCCTTCGCCCTGGCTGGCCGCGACGTGTGCGGCCGGGCCCCAACCGGCTCGGGCAAGACCATCGCCTTTGGCATTCCCCTGATCACCCGGGTCGGCCGGGGCCGTCCCCGCCGGCCCCAAGGTCTGGTCCTTGTTCCCACCCGGGAGCTGGCGGCACAGGTCACCCAGGAGCTGGTGCAGCTGGCCGGTCCCAAGGGTCCGTCAGTGGCATCGTTCTACGGCGGGGTCGGCTTCGGCCCCCAGGTGGGCGCACTGCGCCGGGGCCTGGACATCGCGGTGGCTTGCCCGGGCCGCCTGGCCGACTTGGCCGAGCGGGGCGAGGTCGACCTGAGCGAGGTGTCCATCGTCGTGATCGACGAGGCCGACCGCATGGCCGACATGGGGTTCATGCCCCAGGTCAAGCGCCTGCTCGACCAGATCCGGGGTGAGCGCCAGACCATGTTGTTCTCCGCCACGCTGGACGGCGACGCGGCCCAGCTGACCCGGCGCTACCAGACCGATCCGGTCACCGTCGAGGCGGAGCCGATCTTCGAGGCGCCCAGTAACCGTCACGTCTTCTGGCGGGCCGACGGACCCGACCGTATGGCGTTGACCGCGGAGCTGGCCACGGCCCACTGGCCCACCATCGTGTTCTGCCGCACCAAGCGCGGCGCCGACCGCCTAACCGACAAGCTCAACCAAGCGGGCGTGGCCGCCGCTGCCATCCACGGCGATCGCAGCCAGGCGCAACGGGAGCGGGCCCTGGCATCGTTCCAGGCCGGCCGGGTGCAGGCCCTGGTGGCCACCGACATCGCGGCGCGTGGGATCCACGTCGACGCCGTGGCGTGCGTGGTCAACTTCGATCCAGCCGAGGACGAGAAGGCCTATGTCCATCGCGCCGGCCGTACCGGTCGGGCCGGGGCGTCGGGCCTGGTGGTCTCATTGGTCAGCTCCCCGCAGGCCGCGGATATCAAGAAGCTTCAATCCAAACTCAACCTGCCCCGGGTGATCGATCGCCCCGACATGGCCGACTTGGCCGGGTCGCAATCGGGCGTGTTCCGGGCCACTCGGGCTCTGCCGGTCGAGCCGTCGCGGCCCACGAGCCGCAGCTACTCGCCCAGCCAGACCAAGCGGCCCGCTCGACCGGTGGGCACGCGCAGCTCGGCCCCTGGCCGCACGAAGCACGGGGGCGGCGTCGACCGTTGGCAGCCAGTGGCCAGCGGCCAGGCCCGGCGTTCCGACTCCGACCGGCGCTCGCGCCCAGCCTGATCAGCATTT
>Ga0302326_10029654_pt1 | contig 10971 bp, 6 predicted proteins | sample Palsa_T0_3_FD_202264 | JGI IMG/M metagenome (GOLD analysis project Ga0302326, IMG submission 202264) | Peat permafrost microbial communities from Stordalen Mire near Abisko, Sweden - Palsa_T0_3 | ecosystem: Environmental > Terrestrial > Soil > Palsa > Peat permafrost | place: Sweden: Abisko...
AGGCCAGGATTTCTTCCCGAACACCGACAGCGGCCAGTTCATCCTGCACATCCGCGCCAAGAGCGGCCTGCGGATCGAGGAGACCGCACGACTCTGCGATCTGGTGGAGAACCAGATTCGCGCGACCATTCCCGCGACCGAGATGCAGACAGTGATCGACAACATCGGCATGCCCTACAGCCAAATCAACACGATCCACATGGTGTCCGGCACCATCGGTTCGGGCGATGCCGACGTGATGGTCTCTCTGCGCGAGAATCATCACCCGACCGCCGACTACATCCGCACATTGCGGCAGGACCTGCCGCGGCGGTTCCCGGGATCGACCTTTTCTTTCCTGCCCGCGGACATCGTGACCCAAATTCTGAATTTCGGATTGCCCGCCCCGATCGACGTGCAGATTGAAGGCGCCAACGTCGAGGGCAACCGTGCCGTGGCCAATCGCGTCCTCCAGCAGCTGCATGGCGTTCCCGGGCTGACCGACCTGCGCGTGCAGCAGCCGCAGGATTATCCGGTGCTCGACGTGGCGGTCGATCGCACCAAGGCTTATCAAGGCGGATACACCGAGCACGACGTGGCCACCAGCCTGCTCAACTCGCTGAGCGGCAGCCTGCAGACGCAGCCGATGTTCTTCCTCAACTACAAGAACGGCGTGAGCTACAATCTGGTCGCCCAGACGCCGCAGTACCAAATGCAGAGCCTGCAGGACCTGAAGGGCATTCCGATCACCGCTTCGGGCATGTCCAAGCCTGAGATACTGGAGGACGTGGCCTCGATCACCCGCGGGAGTGAAATGGCGGTCGTTTCGCACTACAACATTCGCCGGGTCATCGACATTTACGGCGCGGTGCAGGACCGCGACCTGGGCGGCGTGGGCCGCGACGTGCAGCGCATTGTCGATGCCAACGCGAAGTCCCTGCCGCGCGGCACCTTCATCCATGTGCGCGGCCAGCTTCTCACGATGCGCGCCTCCTATTGGGGGCTTCTGGCCGGTTTGGCCTTCGCCATCGTGTTGGTTTATCTCCTGATCGTGGTGAACTTCCAGTCCTGGCTGGACCCGTTCATCATCATCACCGCCCTGCCGGCCGCGCTCGCGGGCATCGTCCTCTTCCTGTTCATTACCCACACCGCCCTAAGCGTGCCCGCCCTCATGGGCGCCATCATGTGCATGGGCGTGGGCACGGCGAACAGCATCCTGGTGGTTTCGTTCGCGAAGGATCGCTTGCACCACCACGGCGACGCACTTCGCGCCGCCCTCGAAGCAGGCGCCACCCGCTTCCGCCCGGTGCTCATGACCGCGCTCGCCATGGTCATCGGCATGGTGCCGATGGCCCTGGGCGCGGGCGATGGCGGCGAACAGAACGCTCCGCTCGGTCGCGCCGTGATCGGCGGCCTGATGTGCGCCACAGTGGCCACGCTGGTCTTCGTGCCGGCGGTATTCGCGCTGCTGCACCACCGCAGCCGCCCGGTTGAATCGCTAGCTGAGCAGGAGGCCCAATCCGAGCTCGCCCACCTCTAAACCTTTTTCTTTCCGCCCTTCTCTTCCTGTATGAGCACCCATATCAACACATTGCCTTCGACCCTAGCACCCTCCGCAGCGGAAAATCCGCCGGACGAAAAGCGCCTGCTGAAGCTCGCCGTTCGCCTGCTCACGCTGGTGAGCATCGTGGTCGCGATCCTGGTCATCGCGGGCCTATGGAGCCGCTCCGCCACCGCCCGCCGCTTGGAGGATTCGACTCAAGCGGGCCTCGCCGCGCGCGTGGCGGTCGTGAAACCCAAGGTGTCGAACTCGGTCGAGGAGCTGGTGCTTCCCGCCAACATTCAGGCTTACATCGAGGCGCCGATCTATGCGCACACCCAAGGATATTTGAAGCGGTGGTATTTCGACATCGGCTCCCATGTGAAGCGCGGGCAGCTGCTGGCTGAAATCGAGACGCCGGAAGGGGATCAACAGTTGGAGCAAGCACGCGCCGAATTGAAGGCAGCAGAAGCCAATGCGCTCTTGGCCACCAGCACCGCTGAACGCTGGCAGAATCTGCTCAAGAAGAACGCGGTCTCGAAGCAGGAGACCGATCAGGCCGTAGGCGACCTGAGTGCAAAAGAGGCCGCCGTGGAGTCCAATCGGGCCAACGTCCGCCGCCTCGAACAATTGCAGGACTATGAAAAGGTCTACGCGCCCTTCGACGGCGTCATCACCGCGCGCAATACTGATATCGGCGCCTTGATCGGCGGAGAATCGGCGCCAAGAGAGCTGTTCCATTTGGCGGCGATCGACAAGCTGCGGGTGTTTTCAGCTGTACCGGAAACCTCCGCTTCCGCTATGAGCGCCGGCGCCGCGGCCACCCTCACTTCGGATCAGTTCCCAAATCGGATCTTTCACGGCACGATCGCGCGCGACTCGGGCGCAATCGACCCGTCCACGCGTACCCTCAACGTCGAGATCGATATCGATAACGCCTCCGGCGAACTGCTGCCGGGCGCATACGGGTTCATCCACCTCAAGCTGCCGGGCCCTTCGTCGCCGATGACCATTCCCGCTAACGCGCTCATCTTTCGGGCCCAAGGCATCCAGGCGGCGGTGGTGCGCAACGGTCATTCGGCGTTGGTTCCCATCGCCATCGGTCGCGATTTTGGCGATACGGTGGAGGTCGCTTCCGGGCTGACCGCCAACGACGAGGTGATCGTCGATCCATCCGACTCGCTGGTGGACGGCGCGCCGATCGAAGTCGAGCGGGGGGACTGACCGTGCACTCACTCGTTTTATGGCGGGCGCCGGCCCTCGCCGGCTTGCTCCTCGCGGGTTGCGCGGTGGGGCCTGACTACCAACGTCCGGCCGCGGTGCTACCGGCTACATTTTCCGAAGCGCCGGTGGCCGCCTTGGGCTCGGCCGCAGGGTGGAAGCCCGCCGAACCGCGCGATCAGGCGGTGCGCTCCGACTGGTGGACATTGTTCGGCGACGAACGGCTCGACGGACTGGAAGCGATGATCGACGGAAGCAATCAGACCCTCAAACAGGCCGAGGCGAACTTCCGTTCGGCGCGCGCGATGGTGCGTTTTAACCGCGCCGCGGAATTGCCTACGGTGGGCGCCGCGCCCTATGCCGGGTTGGACCGCCTTTCGGCCCACCAGCCTTATTTCAGCGCGGCCGCCGCGAACGGCGGTGACACCGAGCTGTCGCTGCCATTGGACCTCAACTACGAGATCGACCTGTGGGGGCGGATCCACCGCGGGGCGACCGCGGCGCGCGACCAGGCCCAGGCCGCCGCGGCCGATCAGGAAACAGTCCGCCTTGCGCTTCATTCCGAACTAGCGATCGATTATTTCAATCTGCGGAGCGCGATCGCGCTCCAGCGACTACTCGATGACACCGTCCAAGCGTACGAGAAAGCTCTCCACTTGACTCAGGACCGTTATGACGGCGGAGCCGCGCCGCTCTCTGATGTCGCCCAAGCCAAGACCCAGTTGGAAGAAGCGCGCGTCCAGGCGGCGGACATTGCCGTGCAGCGCGCCGCCTACGAGCACGCCATCGCCGTATTGATTGGCCAGGCGCCCGACACAGCGCCGATCGGGGTCGGTTCGTTGATGACCCATGCTCCCGCGCTGCCCCAGATTCCCGGCATGCTGCCCTCCGATCTCCTGGAGCGACGGCCCGACGTAGCCTCGGCCGAGCGCCACATGGCAGCTGCTAACGAGCAAATCGGAATCGCTCGCGCCGCCTTCTATCCCACGCTGAGCTTGTCCGCCACAGCGGGATTTTTGGGCACCTCGGCGGCGAACTGGTTCGTCTGGCCGAGCCGCTTCTGGGCGGTGGGGCCCACGCTCTCCCAAACCCTCTTTGACAACGGCCGCCGCCGGGCGAGTTCTGAAATCGCCCAGGCGAGCTACGACAATACAGTAGCCGGCTATCGCCAGTCGGTATTGGGCGCGGTGCAGGACGTGCAGGACAATCTGGCCGCACTGCGCGAATTGACGACCGAGTCGGACCGACAGCACGCGGCGACCACCGCCGCGCACCAAACACTCGATCTTTTCCAAACTCGCTATGAAGGCGGAGTGGACACGTATCTCCAAGTGATCACCTGGCAGACGGCGTTCCTACAGAATCAGCGTAACGACATCGACCTCTTACGTCGGCGTCTGGAGGCGACGGTGCTACTCGTCAAAGCCCTGGGTGGAGGCTGGAATGCCTCTCGGCTGCCGTCTGTGGCCGCACTTCCCTAAGAGGGAGGATACCTTTTCTGGCAGCCCCTTCAGGAGCGGCGCTCGACACATTTGAATTTGCGCTGGGTGTCCGGTTTTGCAATTGAAGAATCCAGCATGACCAGCCGCGACCAAACCGTCAGGAAGTCGTAACGCTCGTCGAAACGGTACGAATTATTAGGCGCCATGGCTGACCCAATCACCCTACAGCGAAAGATGCTTATAGCCGTCGTGGACGATCATAAAGCGACGCGGGTAGAGATGTGCCGGTTGTTGGACCGCCAAGGGTACGCGACGTGCCACTTCAGTTCGGTCGCGGAATTCATTCGGTCGAACGAAATATCGAAGATTGACTGCCTGCTTTCGGATGTGCGCATGCCAGAAATCGATGGCATTTCGCTGCAAGCGTGCCTGAAAAATACCAATCTTCAGTTTCCGGTCATCTTCTGCACCGGAGGAGAGATTGATGAGCGGCTCAAAGGCGCCCTGGCGAATGGCGTGTTTGCTTTGCTGCGAAAGCCGGTGTCGAGCGATCGGCTGCTCGAAACGATCGAGGCCGCGTGCGCCTCCTCGCGACCGGCAAGCGATCCGCGGCCATCGCGCTGATTGCGTACGACGGATGCAGGTGGGCGGCGTAGGTGACCTTTGACTCGGTCTACAAGCCTTCCGCCAAAGCGAATGAAAGGATATTGGCCCCTGCGGCGATCGCGATGTACTGCTTCCCATCGATGACGTAAGTCATCGGGGAGGCCTTGAAGGGATGGGCGTGCGTCTCGAAGTGCCAGAGGTATTTGCCCGTCCGCGCGTCCACCGCCGCGAATCCGCCCGTGCTCTCGCCGAAGAACAAGACCCCGCCCGCGGTCGAGAGCACGCCGGAATAATTGTTTTCAGGGGGGCCGGGCATCGCGATCTGCCAGACCACCTTGCCGGTTTCAATGTCGAAGGCTCGCAGGATTTTTTGCGCCGGATCCGCCGGATTGCGGTAGCGGCCGAAGCCTCCGTCCTCCGCCTTGTGGAAGATCGTGTAATCCTCGACCGTCATGACGTAATAGAGGCGGGTGTCCGGGCTAAAGGCCGTGGAGTACCAATTGGTGGCGCCCCGGACCGCCGGGGCCGTCTTGACGCCATCCGCCGTCACTTCGTTGCCGGGAAGGAGATCCGGCCTCCACGTCTTCGGGTTGATCCCGCTGGACCATGTCAGTTTATTCACCATCCGGCTCGCCAGCAATGGCTGCCCGGTCGTTCGGTCCAGCACGTACAAGTATCCGTTGCGATTGGCGTGCAAAAGAAGTTTGCGGTCCTGTCCCCTCCACGGTGTGTCCACGAGCACGAGCGGCTGGTTGCAGTCCCAATCGTGAATGTCGTGCGGCGTGTATTGGTAGTACCAGAGCAGCCTGCCGGTCTTCGGGTCCATCGCTAGATCGCTGTTGCAGTAAAGATTGTCGCCCAGGCGGTCATCCCCGTCGGTGTCGGGATGGGTGTTCCCCACCTGGCGGTAGAGGATGTTGGCTTCGACGTCGAAGCTCGGAGTGAGCCAGGTCGAGCCACCGCCCTCCTTGAGGGCGGTGCCTTTCCACGTGTCGTTGATCGGACCGGATTCCCCGTATTTCGGAATCGTCCAGAATCTCCATGCCAGTTCGCCGGTGGCGGCCTTGTATGCAGCCGCAAATCCCCGAATCCCGTCGTCGGCCCCGCCGGTGCCGGTCATGACCAGGTCGCCCACCACCAACGGAGCGCCGGTGCCGCCGTAAAATCCCGGCCGGCCTTCCGCGGGCGTATCCACTTCCCAAAGCAAGGCCCCGGTCAGGCGGTCGAGCGCCACCAGGTGGTCGTTGTCGGTAAGATAGAAGATGCGGTTGCCCAGGAGCGCGACGCCGCGATTGACGCCGATCCGAGCGTCGCTGGAAAGCCCAGCGGGATCACTTTTGGGACGCTCGAACCTCCAGATTTCGCTGCCGGTTCTCGCGCTCAGGGCAAAGACCTGATTGTTTCCCGTCACATACATCACCCCATCCGCCACGAGCGGCGTCGTCTCCAGGCCGGCAAAGGAGATCGGGTAAGTCCACTGCAATTGGAGCTTGGCGACATTCTGCAGGTTAACCTGATCGAGAAGGCTGTGGCGGTTGCCATTGAGATTGCCGTTGTAAGTCGGCCATTCGCCTTTTTTCGGATGCATGATCTGGTCGATCTCGACCGGGGTAGCCGGCGCCTGAGGCTCGGTCAGCGGTCCCATTCCGACGCCGTTCAGCCGGCTCAGAAAAGCAATGAGATCACCCAGCTCGGTGTCTGTTCCCCGAAAGGCCGGCATGGCGGACCGCGGGTCAATTGTCCGCGTTCGATACTCGCCACCTAGCAGCGTTCGCAGCTTGCCGTCGCTCGTTTGTACCACGATGTCATGGCTATCCACGACCCGGGCGAACCCCTGCAGCGTGCTACCGTCATTCAGTTCGACAGAAGCTTGAGCATAGCCGTCGGTAATGACCGCGTTTGGATCGACGAGCGACTGCCTTAATTCCGAGACCCTCAGCCTCCTGCCTACAGCGGATAGATTTGGCCCATTCGAGCTGCCCCGGCCATCGGCTGCGTGACAGGTGTAACACTGGCCGCTCCCAAAGAAGATCCGCTCGCCGGCCTTCGAATCACCCGCCACAGCTGCCGTCGAGGCCGTCGCATTGAGAGCCAGGACATAATGCGCCAGCACCTTGAGGTCTGCTTGAGGAAAGGGAAACGCCGGCATCTTGTTCTTCCCTTTTCCAATAATTGAGGCGATGTCGCCTTCCGACAGAGACTGAAAGTGATCGGGATTGATGAGCGTCGGCGCCCGCTCCGTACCCCGGGCGTCTCCCCCATGGCAGAATGAGCAGGCTTGCGTAAATAGCTGCGGCCGGTTCGGAGAGTTTGCCTCTACCTCAGTCTCGGAAGCATAGCCGTTGCTCCCGCAGAAAGCGCCTGCGATGCCGGAAAGGAGGACAAGGGACAGATGCTTGAAGCGCATAGGTAAGTACGGGGGGGGTACGATTACGCCAGACGGGCTGGCGAGGTACAAGTTGCAGAGGAATTCGGCCGGAAGCTCGCATAGGATGAAACCCGGGCGCTTTGACCCGTCCGGATCCTTTGGAATGAAAAGTGCTTTGGTGCAGCGCCCCGGCGTAGAAACCTCATATGAATTTGTCGATGACCGCTCGTTCCCTCTCTCTTTGCCTCTACCTCGCCGGTGCCCTGGCGTTCTCGCCGTTCCTTCGGGCCGCCGATCTTGATCTCGAAGGGGCCTCCATCGCTGATATCGAAACGGCCTATAAGAAGGGCACGCTCACCGTCGAGAAGCTCGTCTCGACCTACCTCGCCCGGATCGAGGCCTACGACAAACAAGGTCCCGCCATCAATGCGCTGATTTACCTGAATCCGAAGGCCCTCGAGGAGGCCAAGGCTGCCGACGTGAAGCTCAAGGCCGGCAAGGCGCACGGTGCCCTCTTCGGAATCCCCGTGATCCTCAAGGACAATATAAACACGTTCGACATGCCGACCACGGCCGGATCCCAATTGCTCTCCGGGTCCATTCCGTCCGAGGACGCCTTCATCACGAAACGACTGCGCGAAGCGGGAGCCATCATCCTGGCGAAGTCGAACCTGAGTGAATTCGCTGCCGGCGGCGGCAGCGTGGGTGGAACGAAGGATGCTGCCCTCATTGCGGCGGCAGCGATTCCCCAGGGATTCAGTTCCGAAGGCGGGCAGACGCATAACCCCCATAATCTGGAGCATAATCCCGCTGGATCGAGTGGCGGCTCGGGTGCAGCGATCGCTGCCTCATTCGCGCAGGTGGCCTTGGGCACCGATACCACCGTCTCGGTGCGCGGACCTTCCTCCGCGTGCGGAATTGTCGGGCTCAGGCCTTCGACGGGACTCATGAGCCGCACTGGCATTGTCCCAATTTCATACATGATGGATACGGCCGGGCCGATGGCACGACGCGTCTCAGACGTCGCGGTGGCGCTTGGCGTGATGGCGGTCGCCGATCCAACGGACGGCATGAGCAAGCGAAGCGGCGCCAAATTTGAATCGAATTACACCAAATACCTAAAAGTTGGGTCGCTTAAGGGCGCTCGCATCGGAGTGCTGCGCGCCTTCATGGGCCAAAATGCGGAGACCGACCGTGTCATCGAGGAGTCGATCGCCACGCTTAAACAACTGGGCGCCGTGATCGTCGACCCCGTCGCCCTGCCGGACTACGCCATGAAAATCCGCACAGAGTTTCAGCCCGACCTCAATCGCGCCGAGTTCAAGGTCTTGATCGCCGAATATCTGAAAAAGTACACCAAACCTGAATATCCCAAGAGCATCGAGGAGCTGGCAACCCGCGCGAACGATCCGGCCATGCACTACCGCAGCCCCGGCAAGGCGGTCGGTTTAAAATATGCCGCCGCCAACTCGCTGGACCTCGATGATCCCGCTATTCAGGCGATCAAGAATGAGGGCTTTGCCCTCATCAAGGCGGCGGTGCGCGTTGTGTTCGCGGACAATCAACTCGATGCGATCATCTATCCCACCGTTCCGCGCCCAGCGGGCCTTATCAACGCCCCGCCGGCGGGCCTCACATCTGCCGCAGGACCCGGTACCCCCAATCTCTTCGCCAGTGAAGCCGGCTGTCCCGAACTCGTCATTCCGGCGGGTATGACCACAGATGGATTGCCCGTGACACTTTCCTTCATGGGAAAGGAGTTCACGGAGGCCAAGATTCTCGCTTATGGCTACGATTTCGAGCAAGCCACCAAGGCAATCGCCGTTCCAAAGATGACCCCGATTCTTCCGGGTGATCATCTGTCCCTATAAGGCGCATGGGATCGAATGTTTAGCCGCGTAAAGCCGTCTGGGCTCCTTTCCTCGCCGCCCACCCCATGGTGCACGAAGAATAGGCCGTCCGGGTCGTATTTGGCTTTTACTGCCTTCAATCGCGCGTAGTTTTCGCCCCAGAAATCGCGGCTCCAAGATTTGTTGAAGTAATTGCTCTCCGAGACGTAGGAGCCCGCGCTCGGCGCGATGCGCCGCAATTCCGCGGCTGCTTGGTCGATCGCATGCGCGGCTTCAGAGCAATATCGACGCGCAACGACTCATCACCATGGCAAGTCAGTCACCACGTGAGTTCCGAAACACCTCCCGCTTGACGCAACTGAGGTGTCCTTCGAGGCTTTGGAGGATGGGGTCCTCATCAAATCTGCCGCCGCTAGCCGCCGTCAAGAGGCCCTGCGATGGCTCAAACACGCTCGTGGAAGCGCAACAGCCAAGCGCACCTCCGACGAGATCCTACGCCTCACCCGTGGGGAGGACTGAATGGTCCTGATCGACGCCAACGTCCTCTTGGATATATTGACCGACGACCCGAAATGGCGGCCGTGGTCGGAAGAAAAATTCCTCTCGGCCATCGAGACTGATCAGGCGGCCGTGAACCCCATCATCTACGCCGAATTGGGGGCGGCCTACAAAAGCGCCGCGGAGCTCGACCGGGCGCTCTCCGACTGGCCCGTACATCGCCTGCCCCTCCCCTACGAGGCAGCCTTCCCCGCCTCCCAGGCCTTCCTCCGCTACCGGCGGGAGGGCGGTGTGTGCCGCTCCCCCCTGCCCGACTTCTACATCGGTGCGCACGCTCAGGCAGCCGGATGGGCGCTGCTTACCCGCGACGCCTCACGATACCGGAGTTACTTTCCGAAAGTCCGGCTGATTGCTCCGGCCTAATGGGCAAAAGCTCCTCCATGAACGACCGGCATTGAGCCTCGTCTTCGCTGGGCTCGAACTCCGCTGATGTCATCCATTAATCCCGACGAGGGCGTCATCCTGTTCGATCCCTTTCCCCGCAAGATCGGCCGCATCTTCGATGAGCCGACCAAGCTACGCTTGGAGCGCCTAGGCCGCGTGATCTGGCATGACGGTTCCCCCGCTGCGGCGGAGCATATCGACCTGCACCTGCCGCACACGATTGCGCTTATTGGTCAGTCGCCGCTGGACAAGTCACGCCTCGATCGGGCACCGCGCTTGCGCGCCGTGTTCAATGTCGAAAGCAATTTTCTGCCGAATATCGACTACGCGGAATGCCATCGCCGCGGGATACCCGTCCTCTCAACGGCGCCGGTTTACGCGCGGCCCGTGGCCGAGATGGTGCTCGGAATGGCGATTTCGCTGGCCCGTCGGATGCACGAAGCCGATACGGCGCTCCGCGCCGGCAAGGAGTCAAAGGGCGACAACCACGATTCTTTTCTGCTGCACGATAAGCCGCTCGCCATTGTCGGATTTGGCAACGTCGGAAGGGCGCTGCTGCCGCTCCTGCGTCCATTTTCTAGGGAGATCCTCGTCCACGATCCCTGGGTTCAGCCCGCCGTGCTCCGCGAGCTGGACGTGATCCCGGCGTCACTCGACGAGTGTTTTGCCCGCGCACGCGTGGTGTTTCTTCTGGCGACCAACACCAGCGAAAACACCGGCCGGATTGGCCAGCGCCATTTTTCGAGCATGCACAAGGGCAGTGTGGTCATTCTCGCGAGCCGGGCCGAAATTGTGAACTTCCCGGAGCTTCTCGCCGCCGCCGCCGAAGGGCATATTCGCGCCGGCATCGATGTCTGGCCCGAAGAGCCGGTCCCGCCAGGCGAGCCTGGCAGAAACACCGCCAACACCCTGATCCAGGCGCATCGGGCCGGCAGCGTGCCGGAAATCCAACCGCTGATCGGTCAGCTCGTCGCCGACGATCTTGAAGCCATCCTGTCCGGTCTCCCGCCTCAGCGTTGTCAG
>Ga0302326_10029657_pt1 | contig 10970 bp, 10 predicted proteins | sample Palsa_T0_3_FD_202264 | JGI IMG/M metagenome (GOLD analysis project Ga0302326, IMG submission 202264) | Peat permafrost microbial communities from Stordalen Mire near Abisko, Sweden - Palsa_T0_3 | ecosystem: Environmental > Terrestrial > Soil > Palsa > Peat permafrost | place: Sweden: Abisko...
TGGCGTAATCTTTGAGAACTGCTCGTCCGTAAGCCAGAAACGGTCCCGATCCATCGAAGCTTCCTTTCGGAAGCCTTGAATCACAAGCGTTTGTCCGCGCCAACTATTTTATGGGTCCGCACCCTAGTATCTATCGATACATCGCCCGGGAGACGTCGCCGGCGATTGCCGAGCGTTTTACTGGCGCGATCGTCGATCACTGCGAAGAGTTCAATACCTTCCCGCAACGAGGCGTCCAGCGCGATGATTTACGGCCCGGCCTGCGCACCGTTGGATTCCGCCGTCGCGTCACGATCGCCTTCACGATCGACCGAGACACGGTGACAACAATCGGCGTGTTTTATGGCGGCCAGGATTACGAAGCCGCTCTGAAGGTGGAGGAGTCGCGCCGACCTCACGCCTCCGCCATCGCCGGATAATCCGTATAGCCCTTCTCAGCTCCGCCGTAGAGCGTCGCCTTGTCGACTTGCGCGAGCGGCGCGTCGCGCTTCAGGCGTTCGACGAGATCGGGATTGGCGATATACGGGCGCCCGAAGGCGATGAGATCGGCGTCGCCGCGCTCGATCGCCTCGATCGCCATATCCCTGTCATAGCCGTTGTTGGCGATATAGGCGCCGCGAAAGCTTTTGCGCAAAGCCACGAAGTCGAAGGGATAATTGTCGCGCGCGCCGCCGGTGGCGCCTTCGATCACATGGATATAGGCAAGGCCGCGCTGATCGAGCTGGTCGACGAGATGGCCGAACAGCGCGGTCGGATTGGAATCGGCGATGTCGTTGGCCGGGCTGACCGGCGCGATGCGGATGCCGATGCGCGACTTACTCCATATTTTGGCGATCGCATCGGTGACTTCGAGCGCAAAGCGCACGCGGTTCTCGATCGAGCCGCCGTAGGCATCGGCGCGCTTGTTGGAGCCGTCGCGCAGGAACTGATCGATGAGATAGCCGTTGGCGGCGTGAATTTCGACCCCGTCGAAGCCCGCCTGCTTGGCGCTTTCGGCGGCGTGCGAATAGTCGGCGATAATCCGCGCGATCTCGCCGGTCTCCAGCGCGCGCGGCTCGGAAACATCGGTAAAGCCCCCGCCCTCCAGCATCGTCTTGGTCTTGGCGCGGATCGCCGAAGGCGCGACGGGGGCCTGGCCATCGGGCTGCAACGCGACATGCGAAACGCGCCCGACGTGCCAGAGCTGGACGAATATGCGCCCGCCCGCCTCGTGCACGGCGTCCGTCACCTTGCGCCAGCCCGCGGCCTGCGCCGCGCTATAGGCGCCCGGCGTCCAGATATAGCCCTGGCCCTGCTGGCTGATCTGCGTGGCCTCGGAGATCAGCAGCCCGGCGCTCGCCCTTTGGCGATAATAGAGCGCGTTGAGCTCATGCGGCGCGTTCGTGCCGTGCTCGGCGCGATTGCGCGTCAGCGGCGCCATGACGATGCGGTTGGGCAATTGCAGATCGCCCAACTTGAAAAGCGTAAACAACACGGCGGGATCATGACTCATTTCGAAAGCACTTTCGTTGAACGGCGGCGCAGGTTGCGCCGTCAGGAGGGAAGCGTGAGGAGGCCGGCGCCGCCGCTGTCGAGACCGAAGGCGAGGCGCGCGCCGATCGCATCCCAGGCCAGGGCCGTGACGGCGCCGTCGCCGGGTTTGGGCTCGCGCACGAGAATCTCGGCGGCGTCGGCAAGCCGGCATAGCAGGATAAAACCGTCCTCATAGCCGACCGCGACGACCAGCGTGCGCGGATGGAACGCCACTTGCGAAACCTTGGCGGCGCGCACGCCGCATTCGCGCGGCGCCTTGCCCATCGGTCCATCCTTGTCGCGGAACGGCCAGACGATGCAGGCGTCGGCGCCCGAGGTGGCGAGCCATTGGCCGTCATGCGACCAGGACAAGGACCGCGATTTGCGGGGATAGCCGGACATGCGCATGTTTCTGGCGTCGCTGATGCGCCAGCCATGCAGGGTGTTCTCCTGCATCGAGGTGACGACGAAACGGCCGTCCGGAGACACGACGACGTCGAGATGCGAGCCCTTCCATTCAAGGAAAGCCGGCTCCGCGGCGACATTGGGGAACCACAGCAAAACGCCATTGTAATGGGCGAGCGCGAGGCGATAGCCTTTGGGCAGGAAGCAAAGGCCGCGCGCGGTCGTAGGCGCCACATAGGTCTTGACGGCGCCGGCGCTGTCCCTGGCGCGAACCTCCCGCCCGGCGGCCCAGGCCATGGCGCCCGAGCGCATCGCCAGCGCATCGATCCAGCGGCCCTTTTCATGGGCGATCTCGCGCATCGCGCCGTCGGGCGCGATCGCAACGACGCGCCCGTCGTCGCCGCCGGTGGCCAGCAGCTTGGCGTCGCTGACGGCGGCCAGAATGGCGCCGCTGGGATGGGCGGCCAAGCGCGTCTGCGCGCCGGGCTCGCCGAGCAGAACCGCGCCGTCGCCCAGCGCCAGAACCGGCGCGCCGTCGAGAAAGCCGGCGGCGGTGACATGCGCGCCGGTCTCGAAGACCTGCACCAGCTTGGCGAGCGAGGAAGTCGGCTCGGTCATGCGATTGGCGCGCGCCTCGCCCGCCTCTCAAGGAGCCAGGCCAAAGGGAACGCGAGCTTCGTCAGGGCCCCGCCCCTCACGCCGCGCAGGCCAGGAAACCCTTGCGGATCTCCTCTTCCTTCAAATCGCGGCCGATGAAGACGACTTTGGAGCCGCGCTTCTCGCCGGCCTTCCATTCCCGCTGGACTTCGCCGTCGAGCATCATGTGAACGCCCTGAAAGACGAATCGCTTGGGCTCGTCGACGAAGGCGACGATGCCTTTGCAGCGCAGGATATTGGCGCCTTGCGTCTGCGTCAGCTCATTGATCCACGGCATGAATTTGTTGGGGTCGACATCACCGTCGAGGCGCAGCGAGATCGATTGCATGTGCTCGTCGTGATAGTGCTTGAGCCCGTGAGTATGGGCGTGATCGTGGTCGTGATGGCCGTGGCCGTGATCGTGGTGGTCATGATCGTGATCGTCGACTTCGAGGAAATCGGGCTCGATCTCCATGATGCGGTCGAGATCGAACGCGTTGCGCTCCAGCACATCGGCGATCGCCACGTTGCAGCGCACGGCCCGATGCAGTTTGGCGTAGGGATTGATGGCGCGGATGCGCGCCTCGACTTCGCGCAATTCGGCCGGCGAGACGAGATCGGTCTTGTTCAGCACGATGACGTCGGCGAATGCGATCTGGTTCTTGGCCTCCGGCGCGTCGCGCAACCTCGCCGCCAGCCATTTGGCGTCGGCGACGGTGACGACGGCGTCGAGCCGCGCCAGATTCTGCACGTCCTGATCGACGAAGAAAGTCTGCGCGACGGGCGCCGGGTCGGCAAGGCCCGTCGTCTCGACGATGATCGCGTCGAAACTGCCCTTGCGCTTCATCAGGCCTTCGATGATGCGGATGAGGTCGCCGCGCACGGTGCAGCAGATGCAGCCGTTGTTCATCTCGAACACTTCCTCGTCGGCGCCGACGACGAGTTCGTTGTCGATGCCGATCTCGCCGAACTCGTTGACGATGACCGCATATTTGCGGCCATGCGGCTCGCTGAGGATGCGGTTGAGCAGCGTCGTTTTGCCGGCCCCGAGATAGCCGGTGAGCACCGTGACGGGGATTTTGTCTTGGGTGGACGAAGCGCGGGCGGTTGAAAGCGGGTTGGCGTCGTTCATCTCTGGTCGAACCTCCTGGCGTCCGGTCAAGACGGGCGCAAAGCGACCTCGATATAGGCCGGCTTCGAGCAAATGATAAGGGGCGGGGCGGTGGCGAGCCGGGGGGCCACGCCGCCGAGCCGCCGTCAAGTCGCTACGCGACTCCTCCGCTTCGCTTCGGCGCCTACGGCGTGACCGCGTCGCGTCGGCGCGGCTATTTACCTCCAAGTCCTTTTGGTGCGCGATGCGGCCCTCAGGCCGCTATCGCTCACCAAAGGGACTTGGTGGCCAACGGCCATCGCCGCGCGGAGTTGTCAAGGTTCGCGAAGCGACCGCCGAAGGCGGCTTGACCTTGACAACGAGCACGCCGATGGCAGCGCCGCCCTCTCTTTATGCCCGCCCCCGCCCCCTCACAGCCAGCCCGACAGCTCCCGCTGCACCAGATTCTGGATGACGCGCACCCCCGCCGCGCTGTCGTTGAGGCAGGGGATGGCGGCGAATTTCTCGCCGCCCGCCGCGCGGAAATAGCCGGCGTTTTCGACGCCGATTTCCTCGATCGTCTCCAGACAATCGGCGGCGAAACCGGGCGTCACGATGGCGAGACGCTTGACGCCGCGCGCCGCCAACGCCTTGACCGTCATGTCCGTATAGGGTTGCAGATATTCGGTCGGCCCGAAGCGCGACTGGAAGGTCATCTGAAAGCGCTCGGGCGGCAGGCCGAGCGCCTCGCGCAGCAGCCGCCAGGTCTTGGCGCAATGGCAATAATAGGGATCGCCCTGGTCGAAATAGGCCCGCGGTATGCCGTGAAACGAGGCCAGAATGACCTCCGGCTCGAAATCGAGCGCGGCGAGCCCCGCGCTGACCGACTGCGCCACCGCGCCGATATAGACGGGATCGTCGAAATAAGGCGCGGCGACCCGCATGGTCGGCTGCCAGCGCATCGTCTTGAGGGCGTCGAACGCCTTGTCGCAGACGGTTGCGCTGGTCGCCGCGCAATATTGGGGATAGAGTGGCACGAGCAGGATGCGGTCGCAGCCAGCGGCCTGCAGCGCGCCGAGGCGCTCGCCGATCGCCGGCTTGCCGTAGCGCATCGCCCAATCGACGAGACAGCGCCCCGCCGGATCGCGTCCGCCCTCGCCCAGGGCGGCGGCGAGCTTTTCGGCGGTGGCGCGCGTCGTCGTCTTCAGCGGGCTCTCGTCGCGCTCCTTGTTCCAGATCGCCGCATAGTCCTTGCCCTTGACCTGCGGGCGGCGCGAGAGAATGACGAGATTGAGGATCGGCCACCAGATCAGGCGATTGGTTTCGATCACCCGCCGGTCGGAGAGGAATTCCTTGAGATAGCGGCGCACCGACCAATAATCGCTGCCCTCCGGCGTGCCGAGATTAACCAGGAGAACGCCGATACGCCCGTTGCGGACGGCCGGATGGCCGGCCGGTCGCTGGCCGCTGCGAAAGGATTCGGGCGAAGCGGGCGCGTTCATGGCCTAGCCTTTTGTGCGGCGACATTCTCCCTCCCCCACCAAGGGAGAGGGGCTTCTCAGCGTCACCCTCAATCCGGTTTGAAATTCATCGCCACGCCGTTGATGCAATAGCGCAGATGCGTCGGCGCCGGCCCGTCGTCGAAGACATGGCCGAGATGCGAGCCGCAGCGCGCGCAATGCACTTCGGTGCGCGTCATGCCGTAGCTGCGGTCGACCGTCGTTTCGGTCGCGCCGGGGACCGGGTCGTTGAAGCTCGGCCAGCCGGTGCCGCTCTCGAATTTGGTCTTGGCGGTGAACAAAAGCGAATCGCAGCCCGCGCAATAAAAGCTTCCCGCGCGCTTCTCGTAATTGAGCGCGCAACTGCCCGCCCGCTCGGTCCCGTGCTCGCGCATGACGGCGAATTGTTCGGGGGTGAGGATCTTGCGCCATTCGTCGTCGGTATGGGTCACCGGAAAATTCTCGTGCTTCATGATCGGACCTCCTGAAACCCACTCTATCTGGACAGCGCCGCCTAGGGAAACAAGGTCTGAAGCCTGGACCGCCGCTTCAGGCCGGAATCGGGTCGTCGAGGCTTCTGGCCTCCCCGCCGAGGAACTGCGCCCGGGCCAGCGAGGCAAAAACGCCCTGGCGCGCGATGAGATCGTCAAAGCCGCCCGCCTCGACGATGCGGCCCTCGTCGAACACAAGGATTTGATCGGCGTGGCGAATCGTCGCCAGGCGGTGGGCGATGACGAAAGTCGTACGCCCACGCATCGCGTTTTCCAGCGCGTCCTGCAATTGACGCTCGGTATTGGCGTCGAGCGCGCTCGTCGCCTCGTCGAGGATCAGGATCGGCGGGTCCTTGAGGAGCGCCCTGGCGATGGCGAGACGCTGGCGCTCGCCGCCCGACAGATTGCGGCCGCGCTCGCCCACAAGCCTCGCCAGGCCTTCGGGCTGGCTCGCCACGAAGAGGCTCGCCTGCGCGCGCTCGAGCGCCTGCGCCATTTCGGCCGGGCTCGCGTCGGGCTTGCCGATGCGCAGATTTTCCTCGATCGACCGCGCGAACAGGAAGGGCTCCTGAAACACCACGCCAATATTGTCGCGCAGCGATTGCAGCGTCATATCCCGGATGTCGGCGCCGTCGATGAGGACGCGCCCGCCTTGCGGATCGAACACGCGATGCAGCAGGCCAAGCGTCGTCGACTTGCCCGAGCCCGTCGCCCCAACCAGGGCGACCGTTCGTCCCGGCGCGACGTCGAACGACAATTGGCGCACCGCGGGACGGCCGCCCGCATAGGAAAACGTGACGTTTTCGAAAGCGACCCGGCCGGTGAGGCGCCCGGCCTCGATCGCTCCCGGCCGGTCGGCGACGTTCGAACGCGTATCGAGCACCTCGAAAAACTGCGCCAGCTTGGGCGCCTGCGTCACCGTCATGTTGACGAAGGCGACGCTCTGTTCGAGCCGGCCGATCAGCGTCGCCGCGAGACTCATGAAGGTGACGATTTCGCCGATCGTCGCCAGGCCGTTGATGTCGAGCCAGATGCCGGTGACGAAAATGGCGAGCAGGGTCAGCGTCGCGCTGGCCCTGGTCGCCACCGCCGCGACCGCCCACCAGGAAAGGACCGGAAGCTGCGCGCCAAGCACCCGATCGATCAGGGAGCGCAGGGCGCGGGCCTCCGCCTCGATTCGCGCAAAACTCTGGATGACCGGCACATTGCCGAGGACGTCGGAAACCCGTTCGGCAAGATCGGAATGGAGCCGATCGACGCTTCCCTGCAGGCCTTGCGTTTTGCGCAGGACGAAATTCATCATCAGGCCGAAGCCGGCCACGAGCGCCAGCAGCATCGCGCCAAGGCGCAGGTTGAGCAGCAGCGTCAGCGGCAGCAGGATCGTCAAGGCGACGAGACCCGCGCAATGCTCGCGAAAAAACGACTGCCAGATGGCCATCTGACCATTCGAGCCTTCGATCATCACCTTCAGCAGCCGCCCCGAATGGGCGCCGGCGTGAAAACCCGTCGGCAGGTGCAGCACATGGTCGAAATAGGCGGCCATCGCGGACAGCCGCTGGCGATGGGCCAGGCGGTCGGCGTGCAGCGCGACCAGAACACCCGCCCCAATGGTGAAAAGCGCGAAGGCGACCCAGGCCGCCAGCAAAGGCAGGATGTCGACCCATTGCGGCGCGGCGCCCAGTTGCTGAGCGCCCGCCAGCCGGTCGACGATGCGGCCAAACAGCACGGGCTCGGCAAATTGCGCCGCCGCCAGCGCGAGATTGGAGAGGACCAGCATCGCGGCCACGCCTTTGGCGGCGCTCAATTGCGCGAGAACGCGGGCGTAGAGGCGAAGAAACGACATGGCGGGCGATCGGGCGATTGGAGCGCGGCGAGCTCTTTATCGGAGAGGCCCGCGGCCAAGGCAAGGGCGAGGTCGGTCGATCCCGTTTGCCTTCAAGGCCCAGCCAATCTAGGGACCGGCCATGACGCTCGCGCCGCCGCCGACCGCCCGCCGCCGCTTCGCCCCGCGCCGCCTCGCCGCGGCAATCGCGCTATGCCTTGGCGCCTATCTCGCGCTGGCCTATGCGGTCGCGCCCTTCTTGTGGAAGCATTTCGAGCACCAGAAGGCGATCGCCGATCTCGCGATGACGACCTTCACGGCGTCAGGCATCCCGGGCGACGCGCTGAACGTCGGGCTGGAGGGTTCGCAAGAGGATGTCCTGTGTTCGATGAACGCCGCCGGCTGGTCGCCAGCCGATCCGGTCACGCTGAAATCGAGCCTCAAGATCATCGGCAGCGTGCTGCTCGACCGCGCCTATGCGCAGGCGCCGGTGAGCGACCTGTTCTATCAGGGAAGGCGCGAGGATCTGGCCTTCGAGAAGCCTTCCGGGAAAAGTCCCGACACACGTCACCACGTGCGTTTCTGGAAGGCGGTCGAGGCCGGCGACAATGGCGAGCCCGTCTGGCTGGGCGCCGCGACTTTCGACCGGGGCGTCGGAATCAGCCATTACACCGGCCAGATCACCCACCATATCGCGCCCGACATTGACGCCGAGCGCGATCTTATCTCCAGCGATCTGGCCGCCGCCGACAAGGTCGAGGATATTTACGAGACCAGCGGCGTCGGCCCGACCCTGAACGGGCGCAACGGCGGCGGCGACCGCTATTTCACGGACGGCGAAATCCTGTTTTCGCGGCTGGCGAAGGGTTGCCAGGCCCATTTCATCGAGCCGGTCGTCAAGGCCAACCCGCCGGCGATCGAGGTGAAGAACCGGGCGTGGCGATGGTTGAGGGGGTTGTTGGCGAATAGCGAATAGCGAATAGGGAGTCGGCTCTCTATTTTCTATTCGCTACTCACCATTCGCTATTCGCCCCTCCCCCCTCCCTAACTCGAAAACACCACCGTCTTGCCGCGGTTGAGCAGCACGCGGTCCTCCAGATGATGCGCCAGGGCGCGCGACAGCACGCGCCGCTCGATGTCGCGTCCCTTGCGCACGAGATCCTCGGGCGTGTCGCGGTGGCTGATCGGCTCAACGTCCTGTTCGATGATCGGCCCCTCGTCGAGATCGGAAGTCACGTAATGGGCGGTCGCCCCGATCAGCTTGACGCCGCGATGATGAGCCTGGTGATAGGGCTTGGCGCCCTTGAAGCCCGGCAAAAAGGAATGGTGGATGTTGATGCAGCGCCCCTGCAGCTTGGCCGCCAGCCCGTCGGACAGGATCTGCATATAGCGGGCCAGGACAATGACCTCCGCCTTGGAATTGCGCACCAGATCCCAAACCTGGGTTTCCTGCTCGAGCTTGGTCTGTTTGGTGACGGGCAGATAATGAAAGGGAATGTCGGCAAAATCGATATGCGCGTAGGCATCGCGCGGATAATTGGCGCCGACGCCGACCACGTCCATCGGCAATTCGCCGCTGCGCCAGCGATAGAGCAGATCGACCAGGCAATGATCGAAGCGCGAGACGAGGATGAGGACTTTCTTCCTCTCGTCGCCCGCGCGGAGCGACCAGTTCATCGCAAACGGCGCGGCGACATCGGAAAAGCTGCGCCGAAAGCTCGGCAGATCGACCGCGTCGGCGACGCTGTCAAAAATGACGCGCATGAAGAAATTGCCCGTTTCGGTATCGTCGAACTGCTGGGCGTCGAGAATGTTGAAGCCGCCCTCGAATAGAGCGGTGGAGACCTTGGCGACAATGCCTGGGCGATTGGCGCAGGACAGGGTGAGAACGTTACGCAGGGCGGGCATGGTTTTGGACGCCTCGATGGGAGGGGGCGATCGGCGATACTCGGTAATGATTTCTTATTGCTTACTGCCTACCGCCCGCCGCCTGCCGAACGCAATCCACAATTCCTCTCGCTTTGACGACAAGAAAAAACAGTTGAACCCATGTTCGCAATGAAGCCGCCCGCCGCTCCACCAATCGCCTGGGCAAATTCGACCAAAACAGCGCATGAGTAGATTCCGAATCTAGTATTTTCTCCCCTTCCGTGCGTCACTTCGCAGAATAATGGGCGTGTTGCGCCTTCTAGACTGGCGGGTGCGAATAGCGGCGCGCGGCTTTGTGGCGGCTTCCTCCAGAATCGCCGTAAGCCCTTTGAATCAGAGGCCTTATGTCCGTCACAAAATCACATTCTCCCGTCAAATCCAGCGCGTGCGTCGGTCTAGATCGGCTGTCGCCAAAATAGTAGATTCCTTCCCGGAGCCTCCCCTCGCAGGAGTTCGCGTCGTGGCGACCAAGCGGCGACAGTCATTCAATCCCAAAGCCTTTCTCGCCCAGGTTGGCGAAGGGCGGAGCATTGCAAAATACGGCAAGGACCAGATTGTCTTTTCGCAAGGCGATTCCGCGGATGCTGTCTTCTACATTCAGAAAGGCAAGGCCAAGCTCACCGTCGTTTCGGAACAAGGCAAGGAAGCCATCGTCGCGATCATTGGAACCAACGATTTCTTCGGCGAAGGATGTCTTGCCGGGCAGGCGCTGCGCATATCGACGTTCGCGACGATGATGGAATCGGTTATCGTGCGCCTGGAAAAAGCGGCGATACTGCGAGTGATCCACCAGGAGCCCGCGTTCTCGGAAATGTTCATCGCCCATCTCTTGAGTCGGACCATTCGCGTCGAAGCGGATCTTGTCGATCAATTGTTCAATTCGAGCGAGAAGCGTCTTGCCCGGCTGCTGTTGTTGTTGGCGAACTTCGGCAAGGAAGGGAAACCGGAGACGACGATCGCCAAAATCAGCCAGGAGACGCTGGCGGAGATGATCGGAACGACCCGATCCCGCGTAAGCTTTTTCATGAACAAATTTCGAAAACTTGGGTTCATCAATTACAATGGGCAAATAGAAGTCCATAGTTCCCTGTTGAATCTCGTTCTGCACGAGCACCCGCAGATCAAGATCTAAAATTGCTTATTTTGTGGATAACATCCGTAAACCACCCAAGGTGAGCAATTCCGCACAGCCTCCAGCTTGGCGTGGACATAGCGTTTTGGGTGCGGGAGGGTCCTTTTTCTCCGCCTGGGGTGGGCGGTTGTTTGGGTTGATGGAAGGAAAGGTTCGTTGTCGATGTTTCCTTCTTTAGGGGAGTCGCGCCAACGCGCGATGGGCAATGGCGTCGATGGGTCGCATGGAGCTTGCTCGATGACGGCCCAGTCTACGCTCGATCTGCTGGTCAGCCTCGGCCTCCACGGCATGGCCAAGGGTTTCAGGGATCTTGAGGGGCAATCGCGGGCGCGCAACCTCGATCATGCGCAATGGCTGGCCCTGCTCCTCGAACAGGAAAAGAAGCTGCGCCAGCAGAAGCGGTTCGAGAACCGCGCCCGCGCCGCCAAGCTGCGCCTCGCCGCGAACTTCGAGG
>Ga0302326_10029658_pt1 | contig 10970 bp, 8 predicted proteins | sample Palsa_T0_3_FD_202264 | JGI IMG/M metagenome (GOLD analysis project Ga0302326, IMG submission 202264) | Peat permafrost microbial communities from Stordalen Mire near Abisko, Sweden - Palsa_T0_3 | ecosystem: Environmental > Terrestrial > Soil > Palsa > Peat permafrost | place: Sweden: Abisko...
ACGGGTTGACGGGCTTGGGCAGACTGAGTTCCAGGGCGGCGTGGCAAACGCGGGCGCAGTCCTGGGCGAAACCTTCGAGCAGTTCCTGGTCGGTCGGGGAAAAGGCGCTGGGGGTGGGAGAGAAGATCTCGAGGACCCCGGTAAACTGAACGCGGTTGACCAGATCGAAGACGGGAACGGCGAGGACGGAGCGGACGCGGAACTGCTGGGAAAAGGCGGGGTCAATTCGCGGATCGATCTCCGTATCGTCGGAAATCTGCGTTTGATGGGTGCGCAGACACACGCCGGAGAGGCCGTCGCGCGGGTTGAGGGGGACGCCGAGATCTGGAGCGAGATTCCCAGTGGCGGCGCGGCACACCAATTGATCACCGCGGGCCAAGGCGAGGGCGCCGCCGCTGGCGTGAGTCGCTTCGACGGCGCGGACTACCAGTTCGTTGAGAACTAAATCGAGAGCGAGGTCGGGCGAAAAACCGGCGAGCACGTGCTGCTTAAGAGTGTTGGGCAGGTCAGCACGCGCATCGTCTGGGTACAACTCAGACCTCGACATAGGTTGCGGGAACATAGGTAGTCCCGGCGGTAGTCCCGGCTGCCTGCGCTGATTTCGCGGAAAGCAGGCTTAGAGCGAGTTTCCCGCGAAATGAGGGGGAAGTCAATTGCCCTGGCGGGGGATCGTTCTTTGTAACTCCTCGATGAGACTGCAGAAGCGGCGCTTTTGGCTTGGCGAAGCGGCCAAGCCTGGAGTTGCTCCGCCTGTTTCCTACCGGACCAAATGCCAATCGCCCTTGCTGGCCGAGCGGCCCCGCTGAAGCCGGGCCCTTTCAAAAGAACCAGTTACAAAGGCCGCATCCTCATATCCGGAGTCCACCTGAGAGGCTACTGGCCGGTTTCAGTGAAGGACGCGGGGTTCGTTGCTCCGGAGGCGGTGGCAGTGATACTGACGGGTCCGGCGAATGCCGGGAGGGTGTAGTACTGGCTTACGATTCCGTTGCTGCCAGTGACACCGGGATTGGGGTTGGAGAAAGTGCCTCCAGCACCGCCGTCGGAAAAGGTCACACTGTTGCCGGCTACAGGATTCCCGTATTGGTCGGTCACTAGCACCGTGAGAGCCTGAGGCAATTGCGTGCCCGCAGTAGCGAACTGATTATTGCCGCTGGTGGGGGCGATGTTGGCGGCCGGTCCGCCAACGGAGTACTCGGCGAAAGTCATCTTACAAGCAGAGGCAGTACCGGTGCATCCGCCGCTGGCATTGGACGCGGCGGTGACCGTCACGGTGGAAACGGTAGTGGGCAGCTGCAGCGTAGTACTTGCCAGGCCGGTGGGCCCGGTGACGACGGAAGACGAACTGACAATGCCGCCATTGTTGGCGGTGAAGGTGACGGTGACACCGGAGACGCCGTTCTTGGCTGCGTCTTGCGCCTGCGCCGTGATGGCTTTGGCCAGTGTGGAACCGGCGACGCCAGTCTGTTTCGCTCCCCCATAGTTAATGATCTTCATGGCACCGCCGGCAACCGCCGTGGCCGTGGCCGTGGCATTGCCGAAGCCGGTACCAGAGATCGTCAGGGTATAGGTTCCAACTTTTTGAGGAAGGGTGTAGATGGTGGAGACGTTGCCGTAGGAGCCGGTGACGGCCGAGGGGGGATTGAACGAGCCGCCCTTGCCGCCATCGCTGAAGTTGACAGTGACGCCTACAGCGGCTTGTCCGGTGTATGGGTTCACGATCAGGAGCTGAATGGGAGTGGGCAGCGGCTGGCCAACCGTGGCCGACTGGACGTTGCCTCCAGTAAAGGCCACGACGTTAAACAGCCCATAGGCCACAAGGTCGTAGGCTGGTGGGCTAGTCTGGGTCTCCGTGGCCACATAGACCTTACCGTTCGCAACTATTTGAGTGACAAAATGAGCGGCTGTTCCCAATGTGTCACGCCCGCCACTGGCCTGATTCGTGTTGTAGAGCACTTGGAGAGACGTGGCATTAAAGGCGAGGAGTTGCGGACCGCTGATGAGCCATACAATTCCGTTGGTGGTCCCGCTGGCGGAAATAGATGGGGAGTGACCTCCGACATATTTCCCAGTCGTCAGAGGAGTGCCGAGCAAGCCGTTCGACAACGGAAAGGCCATCAGCGGCAGCGCATCGGGAGCGAAGTAAACGGTATTGTTCCAGTAAGCAGGGGAACTGAGCAGATAGACGTTGCTGGAGCTGTTCTGCTGCGTGCCCGGGACGAGATTAAATTCCTGAATGACCTGCGAATCGCTGCCCGTGGAGTACATTCCCAGATTGTCGCGATCGAGAACATAGATGAATCCCTGCTTGCCGCCTGCGATAAGTTCATGGGGGTAGGGACCGGGTTGGTCGGGCAGGACGAGGACTCCGGTGGCGCTCAGGTCAAGATCCGAGCTGTCAAGGAAGGCCACGTACCAGGGCGTGAAATAATCGGCGAGTTCGAGGTTGGGGACGGGCGAAAGCTTGACGACACTGTTGCAGTAGGTCTGCCCGCCATTCGGAACATCGTAGCCGTGGGAGCCGGCTTCGGCGGTCTCCACGAAGATGTTGCCCAATTCATCGGCGGCGAGACCGTTGCCGGTTTGCCAGATGGAAGTGATTCCCCAGTCGGGCGAGGTGTTGAACACTCCCTGTTGCGTGAGCGTCGCCTCGTTGTAGGCCAGCACCCAGCCGCTGTTCTGGTCGTTGCAGGAGTTCGAACCGAATCCCAGGTAAAGCACGCCGTTGAGCAGCAGGAGCCCCGGGCGGTTCATCTGGTGCAGGCTATTGAAGACCGTGACGTGTCCCTTATTGCTCGTGCTTTGCGCCTGGATCAGGACAGGGCTGCCCGGTTCGTCGAGGCCGGTGGTGATGTCCAGAGCGTGCAGATGGAGACGGACGGTGCCGTTGAGAACACTCTTGGCCACGAGATACATCGTGTTGCTGTTGGTATCGATGACGGGCGTTGCGACAATGCCTTCCTGGTTGTAACCCTGAGTGGTGCCGCAGGGCAGGGTGCCTCCGCTGACGCTGGCGACGGTGCCACCATAGAGCATGCTGGCGTACCAGAGCTGGACGCCGGTGTCGGCATCAATCGCGAATACCGAATCCGCCTGGGTAACGAGGTAGACGACGTTATGAGTGCCCTGACCGGGAATGCTTATACCTGGCATGTACAGTGGCTGGCCCATCACGACGTAGTCGACGGGAGCAGTGAAAAGCTTGCCGAAGCCGGTCTTGTTGACGTTGAGGGGCGTGAGCAAAGTTTCGTTGGTGTTGGCGCCACTGCGGGTGTTATCACCGCGGCTGGTTGGAACCGGCGTCACCTGCGCAAGCGAAGACGACAGCAAGGCAATACAGACGACGAACACAGTCAGGCAGAGATTGCGGAGGGGTAGCTCGCTGGGTGTCGGACGGAACGACGCACTGGAAATCGAATGCTGAGTGGATCGGCAAGACGCACCGGAATAGGCTCTCCTGACGTGTTGTGACAAAAATTGGCGCATCGCCTTGGTCCCTCCAAAATTTAACGGTTAGGGCTCTCTCTGATAAATAGCATTTGGAACACCGGGGAAGGGTCTGCTGAGAACAGCAAAAGCTTCATGAAACTGCAAGGAGTATGAGGCTTTATACAACGGATGGCTGTGGAATCACAATCCCACTTTCTGGGTAGGCGCAAAGTCTTGCACATTTGCGCCGTTGTTTCTGGCCAATAGCGTCTCCAACTTCTCTGATCAAGTTTCTGGCGGCTGATAGATTTTCAATGCCGAAGCCCTGGTAGCTCCTGTGACACTTCTCAGAATGGCGTTCTCCTTCCAAACTTCCTGTGTGACTTGCTCAGATAAGACCCATGCAAAACTGGTTTCGATGGCAGTGCAATGGCTGCGGCGCTATCGCTGCGGAGTGGTGCTCAGCGAGCAGGCTTGCGTCAGCGGCGAGATGCCCGACGCCATCGGCTGGAAAAAGGCGTGCCATTCTGTGCTGGTAGAGAGCAAAGTGTCGCGCGCGGATTTCCTTGCCGATCGCAGCAAGATCTGCCGGCAGAAGCCGGAGATCGGCGTCGGCTGCGAGCGCTATTATCTGGCGCCTCGCGGTGTGATACGCGTCGAGGAACTTCCCGCAGGCTGGGGCTTGCTCGAGGTGTTCGGGCGCGAGATCGAACGCATCAAAGCGTCGGCGAAAAACCTGCGTTCCGACATCGGGTTCCGGCACGAGATGAATCTTCTGCTGGTGAGTTTGCGGCGTGTGGAAATTCGAATTGAACCCGAGTCGATCACTGATTTCCTCAAGTGGAAAAACCGCATGGCGGAGTACAACCGCGGCCGGCTACCGGAAGGATTGATTGCCGAGGAAGAGGAAGCCAACGGATTCCTGCTGGAAACCACCGGCGACTGAGATGGTGGAGTTCGAGAAGAATGAACCGCGGAAAAATGATCCCCGAAAAAAAATGAAACCGGACGGTTACGCCCGGTTTCGGAGGCGTCGCGTTGTGATGCGGTTACATCGCAATCGCGGCGCACGCTGGCTTAGAGATTTCCGCGCGGACGCAGTTCACGTCCGCCTGTCCGTCTCGCCAGCAAAGTGGTCAAAAGGAGCGAGGAGAGAGACGAAACTGAGGGAGCAAGTATGGGGCCAGTGTCAGTTTTCGGCGTGACGGTTTCAAGTTGTTCCGTAAGCTGAATAGAATAAACCTACTTGATCGCTAGTTTTCGTTGGGCGGCGGCCGCAGTTCGGGGGCGGACGACAAAGACTGTTTCAAAATCTTGCACTTCGTGAACCTTAGTGCCCTTGGTGGTGAGCGCTCTTAGCCGGCAGAGTCGAGCTACATTTCCCGGCGGCCTTCCATGGCTTTCAGCATGGTGACTTCGTCGGTGTACTCGATGTCGCTGCCTACCGGAATGCCCATAGCGATGCGGGTTACGCGCAGTCCCTGCCGCTTCAGTTGCTGGGCGAGGTAGGTGGCGGTGGCTTCTCCCTCGACGGTCGGATTGGTGGCCAGTATGACTTCTTCGATTTCGCCGCAGCCGACGCGGGTCATTAAATTTGCGATACGCAACTGTTCGGGCCCTATCCCGTGCAACGGCGATATCGAGCCGTGAAGCACGTGGTAGACGCCGTTAAAATGCCGCGTCTTTTCGACTGCGGCGATGTTGGTCGGCTCCTCGACCACGCACACCAGTTTTTGATTCCGAGTGGGACTGCTGCAGTACACGCAGGGATCGACGTCGGTGATGTTATTGCAGATCGAGCACAAACGCAGCTTATCCTTGACGTCTCGAACCGCTGAGGCGAGGGCTTCTGCGTCGTCCTCGCTCGACCGCAGAATATGAAAAGCCAGCCGCTGCGCGCTCTTGCTGCCGATTCCCGGCAGCTTTTTGAGTTCGTCGATGAGCCGGGTCATCGGTTCTGCAAAGCGCGACATTTTTCTATAGTCCCCCGATGCCGAGCCCGCCGAGCATGCCGCCGAGGCTGGACTGCATCGCCTGATCCACTTTGCGTCCGGCTTCGTTGAGCGCGGCCATTACGAGATCCTGCAGCATCTCGACATCGCCGGCCTTTACCGCCTCCGGGTCGATCTTGATGCCGAGCACCTGCTTGCGGCCATCCATTTTGACAGTGACGGAGCCGCCGCCGGCCGACGCCTCGACCACGGTCTGCTCCATCTTCTTTTGCAGCGTCTCGTATTGCTGCTTGGCTTGCGACATCAGTTCCTGCAGATTGAATCCAGACATAAGAAGTTTGTAGTTTGATTTGGTAATTTCAAACCCAGCGTCGATGGGTTTCAAAATCACAAAATTACCCGATTACCAAATTGCAAAATGCTTCTATCCTTTCTCGCGGTAATCGATCACGGTTCGGATTTCCGCTCCAAATTTTTCCTGCATTCGTTGCACGATTGGATCTTGCTCAGCGCGGCTGCGTGCGCTTCCGTTGGCTTCCCGGCGTACCGCGGACGGCGCCTGCGCCACTCCGCCGGCTTCGACGAGCATCTTGATTGGTCTTCCGGCCACACCGCTGGCGGTTGCACCGCCGATACGGCGCGCGTCGGCGGTGAATGACATGTCGATCATCGCGCTCGAAGCCGCAGCTTTCGCGATCAATGTATTTCCTTCCAGCCTCCACTGCGCCGTTTCCAGCATCGAGACCAGCATGGGCTGATTCCCCAGTGCACTGAGAACCGCATCGCGGAGAGACTCCGAGTTGGCGTCAGGCCGAGCCGCAGACCGTGCTTCAGATCTGACTTCAGCCCGCGCCTCCAGTTGCAATTCGGGCGCCGCCGACCCCATGATGACGACGTTGGCGTTCGATTGTGTGGCGCGGGCGCTCCCGCCCGCGAACGCCGCGATCTCATCGGAAGTTTCCGCTTTAGGGTTCCCCTTGCGGGCCGAGTCAGCCGCGAACGGCGACACCGGGTTTGATCGTGCCGATGTGACAGGCTCAGTGCGTCGAATATCCGCCTGTGCCGCAATGTTCTTGACGATCCCCGGTCGAGTAGGCGTCGTCGGTGCCGCCACATCGCTCAGTAACTGCTCGATCGGCAGAAGGCGCTGCGCGTGGGCCATTTTCAGCAAGCCGAGCTCCAGATGGAAGCGCTGTTCCTGGCGGTATCCGAGTTCTCCGTGGGTGCGCAGCATGATCTGCAAATGGCGGGTCAGGTCTTCTTCACTGTATAGATCGGCGATGCGGCTCACGCGGGCGCGCTCGTCGGAGGAAATCTGCAGCAGCGCCGAGTCTCTTCCCGCGATCTTCGCCACCGTGACATTGCGCAGGAAGCGCACCAGCTGGCGCGCGAAATGGGTGGGGCTGTGGCCTTCGCCAATCAGTTCATCAACCAGCACCAGGATTTTCTCGCTCGAACTTTCCGCCACGGCCTGCATTACCGTCTCCAGGGCTGCTGCCGGAGCCGACCCGATCAGGCTGCGAACGGAATCGAGTGTTAGTTGCTCGGAGGTAGAGGCGATGGCCTGGTCGAGGATAGAGAGCGCGTCACGCATCGAGCCGTCGCCCGCTTCCGCCAGCAGCGCCAGGGCGTCCTCGTCGGCTGGAATCTTTTCTTTGGTCACGATGTCGCGGAGTTGACCCACGATGTCCTCGAACTTCACCGCGCGAAAACTGAAGTGCTGGCAGCGCGAGCGGATGGTTTGGGGAATATCCTCGGGCTGCGTGGTGGCCATCATGAAGATGACGTGGCTGGGAGGCTCCTCCAGCGTTTTAAGCAGGGCATTGAAGGCGGCGTCGGTGATCTGATGCGCCTCGTCGAGAATGTAGATTTTAAAGCGATCGCGCGCCGGACGATAACGCGCGGCCTCCCGCAATTCACGGATTTCGTCGATGCCGCGATTGGTGGCTGCGTCGATTTCTATGACGTCCACCGCGTTGCCGGCGCGAATTTCGGTGCAGGAATCGCATATCCCGCAGGGCTCGATCGGCGGCTTCCCCGTCGTTTCAATGGTTGACCGGCAGTTCAGCGCCATGGCCAGGATGCGTGCCACCGTCGTCTTGCCGATTCCGCGATGGCCGCTGAAGATATAACCGTGCGCGATGCGCTCCTGCGCAATGGCATTTTGCAGGGTTCGGGTAACGTGCTCCTGGCCGATGACGTCGGAAAATTTCTGTGGCCGGTATTTGCGCGCCAGGACTTGATAGCTCATCGGAGTCCCTGATTATACAGTCTCCCTCTCGCGTAGATTTGCTTGAGATGGGCTCTTCTGTAGAGACGCGGCTGGCCGTGTCTAACGCCGGCGTGAGACGGGGAACTCTCCGTCTCTACAACCGGCGCTTGCATGGCTTGGGCGGGCGGGGTACGCTCATGCATTGAGTCCTACTGCAGGTAATGGAGACAAGTGCCTATGGATCTGAGAATGAGCACACGGGAGCTGGAGGGCGTGCTGGTAGTGGATTGCAGCGGTCGAGTTGTGTTCGGCGAAGAGTCGGCCAGCCTCCGCAATACAGTCAAGAAATTGCTCGCCAAGAGCCCGAAGGTTGTGCTGAATCTGCGCGAAGTGAACTACTTCGATAGCGGCGGTCTGGGAACGCTGGTTTCGCTTTACACCAGTGCGCGCAATGCCGGCGGCGCGCTGAAACTGGCGAGCCTGAGCCAGCGAATCGGAGACCTTCTCCAGCTCACCAGGTTGCATATGATTTTTGAAGTCTTCGACAATGAAGAGTCGGCCGCGAAGTCCTTCAAGAGCGACCCGGCATAGGTGGTTCTCGTCGAGGCTCGATCCCCATTCATGAACCCTTCTGCGCTGGGCTGACGGGATCAAACCGGCTGCGATCAATCGTCGTTGTCAGGCAGTTCCAGAAAAGCCGGCCGCATGGATGATCCATTCTGCGTGTCGGTGAGGATCAGGGTGCGAACCGCTCCAGCAGTCGACGGATTGATGCTCTCGCTGAAGATCGGTGTCGTGCTGCCCGAAGTAGTAACGTACACCGTATAACCTAAGAAGTTTTCGATATTGTTGGGATTAAAGGGAACCTCTATGTAGCCGCTGGCTTGCTCATAGGCTAAGCCAGTGATCTGTGGGGTGCCCGTGGGGCCGGTAGCGGGATTCAGGAGGATGTAAATGTCCACCGTGCCAGCTCCGGTGGGCGATGCATGGATGACGCGGAATTCAACCGTGTTAAATGGCGGCGTCGGGATATTGTCGGGGATCGACAGGACGACGACGTTGCTGCCGCTGGTGCCGGTTTGAGAAAATCCAGTCGCAACCACCGTGTAATGCGTCCCTTCGGCCCAGCCAACGGAGTCGGTGAACACCGGGGTGGTGGTGCCGGTTTCAAGGCCTTCGATCGTGTCGCTGCCCGAAGGCACATTCGTATAGCCCGGTTGGTTCGGTAGAGCGCCCAGAAATGCTACGTCGACAAATTCCACGTTTCCGTTCACGTCAATATCCATCGGGCCCGCGTCCTGGATGGCATGGACAAAACGAACCTGCGCATTGCCTGCACCACAACTGGTGGCGAAGATGCTCAAGGCCGCAAGTGCCAATGTAAGGGGCAGGACTTTCAACCAGCGATACATCCTCAATTCTCCAAAAAGCCGTTGAGTGGTGAGCAAGAAGGATTCTAGCAGCTTGTTCGGTGGTTCACCGGGCCTCGATGGAGGCCCGGTTTTTTCCTGAAGCTTGCAGCGCGACGCCCGGTTCGCCGCAACGGTTCGCCTGCGGTTCGCCTACGATTAGTCGAGATCAGCCAGCACTATGGGCGCAGAGCTCATCGTATTTCCATTGACATTGTCCACCAGGACAAAAGTACGAATCGATGCGGTGGTCTGGCTGCCGAAAGCAGCGTCGAACTCAGCAATCGGTGTCGTGCTTCCGCTTGAACAAACGTATATCTGCCAACCATCGCCGCTGGAATTCCAAGGAAGGGTTACGTAGGCGCTCGTTGCCCTGTAGGAAAGATTGGTGATCTGGTTCGTCCCCTGAACGATATTGCCGATGAACGGAGATTGTTCGATATAAACATCCACGGCAGCGGGTCCGCTGGGCGATGCGTTAATGACGCGGAATTCCACGTTGCCATTCGTCGGCGCCGTGTTGTTGTCCTGGGGAGCCAGGAGAACGATATTGCCGCCGGTACCGGCGGCATATCCAGTCGCAACCATCGTGTACTCCCCCCCAGGGAGCAAGGAAGTTGGAGTGGTTTGGCTGAAGACCTCGGTGGTGGAGTTGTATTCCAGACCTTCGATCGTGTCCGTGCCCGAAGGCACAGCCGTATAAGTGGACGCCGAAACCGAGGGAAACGTTATGTCGGTAAAGTACTTCGTTCCGTTGACATCGACATCCAAGCCGCCGTTACCGTAGTCGGCTGTGTTCTGGACGGCGTTTACAAAACGAACCTGCGTGTTGCTGGAACCACAGCTGGTGAAAAGGGCGGTCGAGGCTGCAAGGGCCAATATTGCGGGCAGCGCCTTCAACAAGCGAAGCATAGTTTTCTCCAAAAGGCAGTTTTGGTGATGAGTAAGATTATAAGATGCAGATATCGTAATCTCAGGTTTCGCGTGTGCGTGTAAAATTTTGTATTGGTGCATCTAGCTTAACATCATTGCATTTGGCAAATATCGTCCGGAAAATAGCGAGCCGTGAATCGGCCATCTCAATCCAACGCCGCTCCATCCAGATCTCGAAGAATAAAGTCTGGAAAGATCAAGTCCGCGAGAAGCGCGCCGGAGCCGAAGACGCCGGAGCCGAAAGAAGATAAGCGTTCCCGCGTCGTACGCTGCATTCGGGCTTTGCCGGCGGGAACCGTGTCGACCTACGGAGCCATAGCCAGAGCCGCGGGCTGGCCCGGAGCGGCCCGTCAAGTGGTTCGAATCCTCCAACAAGTTCCTGGCTTGCCCTGGTACCGCGTGGTCGGTTCGGGCGGCGCCATCAAGTTGGGCGGAGAAAACGCCGACGAACAAAAATTTCGCCTGCGCATGGAAGGTGTAACGTTTCGTGGGATGCGCGTGGACATGAAGCGGCATGAGTTTCGGTTTAAGACATTGAGGCATTGAATCATTGAATCATTTAGCCATTGAAGCATTGAACCCAAATGACTCAACAATGATTCAATACCTCAGTGACTCAATGATTCAATGGCTTCTGGCAAGTTTCCTTCCAGTAAGTCGTGCAGGCGGTTCGCCGGACAGCGCAGTCCTATATAGAAACTTCCGAACAGCGCATACACGGCGCTGACGTGGTCGAAACGCATCTCGTAGATCAGCTTCTTGAACACTAAGGGATCGTCGGCGAACAGGTCGACGCCCCATTCCCAGTCATCAAACCCGATGGAGCCGGTGATGATCTGTTTCACTTCTCCGGCATAGCGGCGTCCGACCATGCCGTGATCGTTCATCTGGCGCTGGCGTTCTTCCATGGGAAGCGTGTACCAGTTCTTATCTTCGCCGCGGCGGCGATCCATCGGATAAAAACAGATGTATCGGTTCGGCGGCATCGCCGGGAACAGGCGCGGCTTCATTGCTTCTTTCTGCCGCGCGATGGTTTCG
>Ga0302326_10029659_pt1 | contig 10969 bp, 11 predicted proteins | sample Palsa_T0_3_FD_202264 | JGI IMG/M metagenome (GOLD analysis project Ga0302326, IMG submission 202264) | Peat permafrost microbial communities from Stordalen Mire near Abisko, Sweden - Palsa_T0_3 | ecosystem: Environmental > Terrestrial > Soil > Palsa > Peat permafrost | place: Sweden: Abisko...
CAGAGACCCACCCCAGCCGCGTGCGGTGTTCCCCCAGGCTTGACAACCGTTGAGCTGCGGTTTCTTTCGGAGTCAATGCCACCAGTTATTCGTTCAACGGCCAGTTTTCGAGGAAGGCTTTCACAGCTCGTTCGACCGCTAACCCGTGCGCATTGGGAACCCAATCAGCTCCCATGCTTCTGATCACGGCTCTCGCGAGTAGTTCGTTGACGGCCGCACGCTGCTCGTTGGTAGGTTCCCGCGTGCCGCGAAGCTGTGCAAGAAGACTGGGATCGGTGTTGGCTAACTCATCCGCGATTATTGCGGAAGATTCTGGCGGCAACGCGTCGAGAGCGCTCTTCATCAGTGTCTCCAACCGTGATGGTTGTTCGGCCAGGCAGTGATCACTTCCCCATCCTTATTCAAAACCACCGTCGCGTCTTTGCCCTGATAGAGGTAAGAGCCCTTGCCCTGTTCATTGATTTGGTAGCTCGGCGGCGACAGTGGCTGCCGCACGGCGTCCTGCAGTGCTTCGTCGTTAACGCCGTGGCCGTCATGATCGTCGACGCTCTGACGCCCGTGGCCGGTGTATCCGTTGATCTGCTGAGGCGGAGGAAATGGCGGCTCTGCGGTTCCGGGGTGATGAGCGGGTTCTTCGCCCTCTATAGGTACCCCGAGATCGCCCAACCGGGCTCGGATCGCGGCCTGCTTGTCCAGTAACGGCTGTTTGTCGGCGATGCAAGAGTCGTACGCTCCCTGCTCGGTCGGTAAGACGAAGCTGCGACCACATCGACCGTTCCAAGCATTGATGTCGGCGTTGACGCCGGCCCAAGCTGCACGAGCCTCAGCTTCGCTCATGTCTTTGGGATCGACCGGCAACGGTGAAGGTGGATCTCGCTTGAACGTGCGGCTGTCGACGGCGCGGACTTGGCCGTTGGTCGGCGGGGTCTGCGGAAATGTATTACCAACGCCGGCCACCGCCGCGGTGATCCTGCCCGCGACCTGGGCGTCCACGCTGACCAGCTGGGCTGCGCGTCCACCAATATTCCCAGCGAACGCCTGAGCGGCGGCCTGCCGAGCAACCCGCTGTGCGGCCGATCCGCCGCTCATCCGGTCGGCAACCGAAAGATCTTCGCCCACTTCGAATCCCGCTGAGCGGGCGTCCTCGACGGCGTAGCGCATCTGGGAACGGGCCGCATCTAAATCTGAGGCCCCGCTGCGCGCCACGCTGGCTGCTGACTGCAGTCGATCGACCACCGCGCTGGTGGACATCACGTCCGCGTGCGTATCGGTTCGCAACGCCTCGGCGGCCTCGCCGCTCCAATCGACGGTCAGCGCGTCGCGCCACACCCCATGTGAAAGGCTATAGCTACGCTCGCCCACGGTTTCCCAGTGAGTGGCTGCCTCGGTGAGATGCTCAGTGGGCCAAGACAACAGGGCCGACAGTCCAGGAGCCCCTGCCACCGCCGCCATTGCTACTCGCTGATCATCGGCCGGAAGACGGCAGCCACCGCGGCTGTCGACGCAGCTTCCTGGAAGAGATAGCTGAAGTCGGCTTGGACGACGCCAGTGGCGCGCTCACCAACCCGCGCCGCCAGTCCTGCAGTGAACGCCGCGACGTCAACGTGGGCGGCGTCGACGGCGGCCGCGCTGGTCTGACAGGACAATCCCAGACCCGTCGGCGCAACCGTCTCGTTGAGGTCACCCACCGAAGCGCCCCAACGAGTGGCCATAGCGTGCACATCCGCAGTGTCCACGCGCAATTCCTGCCCCACGGGCCGAAGTGTAGGCAGATACCTCACCCGCCAACCAGTCACCATGGCGGCCCGTGAGTTCGACGCACCTTGTCACCGCGACAAAGCCGCGATGAATCACGTAGGAACTCCTGCGTAACACTGCGGGTAACTGCACATTCGGTGGTCAACCACGGGCCAGCCAGTCGCCTAGTCTCGAACTCGATGGACAACCCACTGCGGCATCCTCCCGGAGTCCCGCGTGTTGAAAAGCCGCGGGCGGAAGGTCAATTCCTCCTGGCCGACGGCCGTCGGCTCGGCTACGCGGAATTCGGCGATCCCACCGGTCCGGTGGTGCTGTGGTTCCACGGCACACTCGGCGCGCGGCGCCAATTCCTCGCGAAGGGGCGGCGCGCCGCCGAGCAGCTCGGCCTGCGGGTGATCGTCATCGAGCGGCCGGGAACCGGGCTTTCCGATTCCCACCGCTACACCTCGGTGAGCGAATGGGTTGCCGACATGGCGCAAGTGGCCGACGCACTCGACGCCGAGCAGATCGGCGTGGTGGGCATGTCCGGCGGAGGCCCCTTCGCACTGGCCTGCGGGGCGCTGCCCCCACTGGTCGACCGGGTGGCCGCGGTGGGTGTTCTCGACGGCACCGTCCCGGCGGTCGGTCCGGAGGCCACCCACGCCGGCGCCACCAACATCGCCCGGCGGTTTGGCCCCATCCTGACGCAGCTGCGCCGGCCGTTGGCGGTAATCGCCACCATCCTGTTGGCGCCTCTAATTCCCTTCGCGCACTACGCCTATCGGCTCTACATGCGCATGTGGCCCGAAATCGATCGGCGGGTCCTGGACGATCCCGAAGTCGAGGCGATCTTCGTCGACGACATGGTCAATGCCTTCCGCGGCCGTTGTCTGGCCATGGTCGATGACGCCCGTCTTCTCGGGCGCGACTGGGGTTTTCGGCTTGTCGATGTGAAGGTGCCGGTGCGGTGGTGGCACGGCGAGACCGACCACGTCGTTCCGATCGCAGGCGTGCACACGGCCATCACACGCCTGCAAGACGCCGTACTCACCGTGCGCCCCGAAAGCCACCTGGGCGGCTTCGCCATGACCGAAGAAGTTCTCGCGCATATGAGCGTGAAACTACGGGGCGGCAACAGCTTTCGCGGTAACGCCTCTTAGCGGCCCGGTGCGGCGGTCGGCAGGCCGACCGCGGTTGCGGCGGCGAGGAGGCGTTCGTCATAGCAGACGAACGCGTTCAACTGCGAGCCGAACACAGCGTCCCCGGTCGCGAGATGGATCGCGTCTAAAGACCGCAGCGCGGGGTCAGGATAGGCCGCGGCGGCCGCTCGGACTACCTCGTCGACTTCGTATCGCGCTACTCGCGCCACGATCGCGGGAACGTCTGCGAGCAGTGAGGGCTCTACCCGGCGCAGAGCCCGGGGAAGTTCCACTTCGATCAGCATCGATGACACCCACGGCGCCGGGCTTTGGGCATCAAGCCAGTCGGCGAGGGTATCGCTTTCAGGCTCGCGCCGTACCAGCTTCACCAGGGCCGACGTGTCGAGGTAGAGCATCAGTAGCGCTCGGTGTCTCGCAGGTCGCGCAGCACTCGGCCGGCCTCAAGGTCGGTCTTGACCGGCCCGGATGGACGCGGCGCCGGTCCGCTGAGGGTGGCAGGGCGAAGCCTTCCGGCGCTGATCATCTCGGCTAGGGGATTTACCGGGGACGGGACTAGGCGGGCCACCACGACTCCACGCTCGGTGATGTCGATCTGCTCGCCGCGTTTTACCCGTGCGAGCACGCCAGCAGTATTTTGGTTCAGCTCGCGCACCGGCACCTCGGACATACCAAACAATGTACTACGCTTTTGTAGTACGCAGCGCGTGTCAATCAGTAGCTAATGGCCGCGTGCGTGAATTCCGGCTTCGACCACTGACATGAACGTTGTCAGATCGCGTATCAGGTCGTCGAATGTCCGTGCCCGCGGCGGATCCGCCTCGTGCATCCAATCGGTGACGGTCTCGAACAGCCCGCCAATGGTGGCGACCGCCAGCGCGTGATAGTCGGTCCCATTCTCTTGCTCGTCGCCCGACTGGTTGCGACGCCAGAATGCCTCGATGAACGACGCCGCCCAGCGCCGGTTCTCTCGCCGCTGAGCCTCAACGGCCGGTGAAATGCCAGCGGCCACACCGAAAGTCACCATAGCCACCCGTGGATCGTCGACCAGGGTGTGCGCGAACGCCGACAACAGTCGACGCACGGTTTCGTCTTCGTCGGCGTCGCTCGATTCGCGCATCGCCTGCGCCACTTGCGCTTCGATCTGTTCGGACACCTGGCGCAGCAGCGCGATGTAGCAATCTTCTTTGCTGTCGAACAGGTCGTAGAACGCCTTGTTGCCCACGTATGCCGTCTGGCAGATCTGCTCGATCGAGGTGTTGGCGTATCCATCGCGGGCGAACAATTCGAAGGCCGCCGCGAGGAGTTGTTCACGACGTTGCGCACGGCGCTGCGCGGCGTCCATGCCGCGGATCGTGCGCGGCCTGGTCTGCGAGGGTGCTGCCATGATGTCGAATTTTAGCCGGAATGCTCATTTGAGCAAGAGCTCTTGTTTCTAACCGGATGCCGTGTTGTAATTTGCGTCACAGAAGCGCAAGCAGGGAGACGCCATGCCGGGTCGTGGAGCCATCGTCACCTTCGCGGTCGCCGCTGCCCTCGTCGCGGTCCCAGCCCTGCCGCGCCGCGCCGAGGTACGCCTGGCCAGCGTCGACGATGCCGATACGCCGCTCGGCGACGGGACGGCGTTGATCTTCGGAACCAGCGGGACGCCGGTCGCGAGCGCCGGCTACCAACAAGCCGTCGAGCAGTTCTACTTGGAGCCGCGAGGCTTCGACGGCACGGTGCAAGCTCCTTTTACGCCCGAGGGCCTGTATCCGGTCACCGGTGTCCACACGTTGCCCGTCGACACCTCCTTTGCGCAGGAGGAGCAGATTCTCGACTCCGCGATTCAGAGCCAAATCGCTGGCGGGGGAGTCGATGCCGCCAACCCGGTGGTGGTGTTCGGTTGGTCGCAGAGCGCGGATTTCTCCGGGCTGACCATGCCGGAACTCGCCGCCCAGGGTGTGCCCAGCGACGACGTGCACTTCATCCTGGTGGGCGACGCCAGCAATCCCGACGGCGGCTTGCTGGAACGTTTCGATCTCCCCGCTGGCACCGACCCGTCGGTGCCAAGCCTGGGCATCACGTTCGACGGCGCCACGCCGGCCGATCTGTTCCCGACTGACATCTACACCAACGAATACGACGGCTTCGCCGACTTCCCCAAGTACCCAATCGATTTCCTGTCCGACCTCAACGCGTTCCTGGGCATCCTGTTCGACCACATCACCTACCTCAACCCGGAGCCCGGCCAGATCTCCGACGCCATACAACTTCCGACGTCGGTGGCCGACACGCTGACCAACTACTACATGGTTCCCGAGGATCTGCCACTGCTGGACGTGTTGCGGTTCATCCCCGTCATCGGCAATCCGCTCGCGGATCTGCTGCAACCCGACATGTCCGTGTTGGTCAATTACGGCTACGGCAGCATCGCCGACGGTTGGAGTCCCGGAGACGCCGACTTGGCCAGCCCGATGGGCCTGTTGCCGACCGACGTCAGCCTGAGCGATGTGTTCGCCGCGTTGGTCAACGGGATCCCGCAAGGCATCGCCGCCGCCGTCAAAGACCTGCAGGATCCTGCTGACTACCAAATCATTTCGTCCATCCTGGACAACCCGCTGACCAATCAGCTGATCAGTATCGCGCACACGATGGGCTTCACCGACGCCACCGATCTGCAGCAGATGCTGACCATCCCGTCGTTGCTGGGCGTGGCGCAAACCGCGCTGAGCGACTTCTCCAACTTCCCGATTTCAACGGCGAACGTGCTCTCGTCACCGACCGACCTTCTTGACGATCTGAGCGCCACCCTGTCGGCGGACTACGGAACCCTGGTGCCCGTCGCCGACACCGTCAACGCGCTGCTGACCAGCCTGCCCGCCTACGACCTGAACCTGTTCACCGATCAACTCGAGGCGGGGAATCTGCTTGCCGCGGTGGGCGATCCGATCGCGGCGGACCTGGCGCTGGTCCCGTTCGCGTTCGGGTACGGCGCGGCCGCACCGGTATTGGAAGCGGCCGCGGGCACGCTGATCAACCTCGTGGACCTGGTCCCGGGTCTCTGATTCAGGCAGGGTGGGCGGCGAAGAACTGCCAGATGGTTTGGGTGGCGTTCAACGCACGCGATGTCGGATCGCGCTTCTCGAGGACGGTGGTGCCGCCGGGCCACTGGTGTTTGCCGCCGTCGATGGTGATCAATTCGACGCTGCGTTTGTCGGCGCAAGCGGCGGTCGACGTGGTGAGCGGGGCGCTGGTGGTGACATTGGCTGGGCCGCACTGGTCGGCCTTGAGCCAGAACGCGTTGAGGTCAGCTATCGACGGCCCGTTGACGGTGCTCCAGCCCTGCCCACCGTGATAGGGGACCAGCTTGTCGGCGGTGCCGTGGATGTGGATCACCGACGTCGGGTGTGGCGCGGGACAGGCGTCGAGCATGGTGGCCGAATCCGGGCCGATGGCCGCGAAGATGCCGGTGTTGCAGGCCAGCGTGTAGCTCATGATGCCGCCGTTGCTGAACCCGGCGGCATAGACCCGCGACTTGTCGATCGGCAGGTCGGCGCTGATCTGCCCGACCATCGCGGTGATGAAGCCGACGTCGTCGACGTTCTCCCGCATAGCCTTGCCGCAGCAGCCGTGTCCGTTCCAGCTCCGGCCGATACCGTCGGGATAGGCGACGATGAACTTCGCCGAATCGGCCAATTGATCCCAGCCATAGGAGTTTTCGGCTTGCTGGCCGGTGCCGGTCGCCCCGTGCAGTATGACCACCAGCGGTGCCGCCGCCGTAAGGCCCACCGGCTTGTGGACCCGGTAGGTGCGGTCCAGCCCGCCGAACGCGATGGTGTGCACGCTGGTGCCGCCAGGGAGCGTTTCGCCCCGATGCCCACCGGAACATCCCGACAGCGCGAGCAGCACGCCGAGCAGCGCGATAAACCGAGCGCACATGCTTCAAAGGTACTGGTAGAGCGACGGACGGGCTCTCCCGGCTCGGTGGCGTGAGTAGGTTGATCCCCATGCAGATCCCGTTCGCCGACGCGCTGCTCAGCCGCCTGGGCCGCCGCGAGGACGGACTCGAACGTCTCGAGGAGATCGAAGACGAGGCCGCCGAATCCGTCGACGCCGATGATCTGCCCTCGGCCGAGCCGGCGCTGTTATTGCAGCGGATGGAAAACCGGCTGATCCGCCATCACCTCGCCGAGCCGGAGGTTTTGAGCGCCGAGGAGCTGCGCAAGCTGCGCTACATCCTCAACTTCGCCAGGCTCGCCGACTTCGAACCGGGTGCCGCGGGCCCGGGCGGCAGCCGCGGGCGCGGCGACGTCTCCGTCGGCGCCGAAATCGCACCGTGGCGCTCCCGAGTCGCCGACGCGCTCTACGGACCGCTGCGCGAGGAGCCGGATCCGGTCACAGCGCTGCAAACAGCGCGGGACGCGTTGGGAGGTTTGACCGCCGACCAGGACGATCAACGGCAAGTGCTCATCGAACGGCACGGAAACGACTTCACCGCAGACGAATTGGACGCCGAAGTCGGCTACAAGAAGCTGGTCACGATCCTCGGCGGCGGCGGTGGCGCGGGTTTCGTCTACATCGGTGGCATGCAGCGGCTACTGGAGGCCGGCCAGGTGCCCGACTACATGATCGGTGCGTCGATCGGCTCGATCCTGGGCAGCCTGGTGAGCCGCGAGCTGCCGGTGCCGATCGAGGAGTACGTCGCCTGGGCGAAAACGGTGTCCTACCGCGCCATCCTGGGGCCCGAACGCCTGCGCCGCCGCCACGGCCTGGCCGGCATGTTCGCGTTGCGCTTCGACCAGTTCGCCCACGCCATGCTCAGCCGCGAAGACGGACAACGAATGCGCATGTCGGACTTGGCGATTCCGTTCGACATCGTGGTCGGTGGCGTGCGCCGGCAGCCGTACACGTCGTTGCCGTCGCGGTTCCGCCGTCCCGCATTAGCGGCATTGCAGATGCGATCGGTGCCGTTTCGCCCGATCGGCATCGGCCCGGTCGTCGGTACCCGGATGTGGCAAGTGGCCGCCTTCATCGACTTACGGGTCGTCAAACCGATCGTCATCGGCGCCGACGTCCCGTCCCGCGACTTCGACGTCGTTGATGCCGCATCGTTCTCGGCGGCCATTCCCGGTGTGCTGCATCATGAAACGACCGACCCGCGGATGATTCCCCTCCTCGATGACCTCTTCGAAGAGGAAGGCATCGCGGCCCTCGTCGATGGCGGTACGGCCAGCAACGTCCCGATCGAACTGGCCTGGAAGCGCGTCCGCGACGGCAGGCTCGGCACCCGTAACGCCTGCTATCTCGCGTTCGATTGCTTTCACCCGCAATGGGATCCGCGTAACCTCTGGTTGGTGCCGATCACTCAGGCGATCCAGCTGCAGATGGTGCGCAACCTGCCCTATGCCGACCATCTCGTCCGCTTCGGGCCGACATTGTCGCCGGTGAATCTGGCACCTTCTGCCGCGTCGATCGATCGGGCGAGCCGATGGGGGCACAACAGCGTCGATCGGGCGATCCCGGTGACGACGGCGCTGTTGCAGCCGACGTGGTGGGAAGGCGATAGCCCGCCGGCCGCCAAGCCGAAGACGCTGCCGAAGTCGGTGGCGTCGCCGATGAGCGCGGTCATGGCTGCGATCCAGGCGCCGACGAGCCGCTTGGCCCGGTGGCGCCGCAATATTGTGCCGACCACTAGGGGGAAGATATGACCACACCACCGCTACCGGTTGGGTATCCGGGCCGCAGCGGCGTACCCGGTATTGCCGTGGCATCGCTGCAGCCGCAAGATGATCCGTTCTACTCCTACACCGGCTCCACGCCGCTCGATAGCATCGCACCGGGAACGGTGTTGAACACTCGCCGCTTTCATTACCACCTGTTTGGCTTCCCGACGTTGCTCGAGACCACCCAGCTGCTCTACCGGTCGACCAGCCAGACCGGCAAGCCGACCGTCAATGTCACCTCGGTCATCAAGCCTCCGTTCCAGTTCGACGCGACGAGGGTGATCTCGTATCAGTCCGCCTACGACTCGCTCAACCGCAACGACGAGCCGTCCTATGCGATTTGGGGCGGACTTAGGCTCGGCGGCCTCATCCCCAACGTCGAAGCGGCGGTCTTCGGCCGGTTCATCGCCGACGGGTACACGGTTATTGTCCCCGACACCGAGGGCCAGCGGGCCGACTTCGCCGCGGGGCCCGAGTATGGAATGAACACGCTCAATTCGATCCGCGCCGCGTTCAACTCGTCGACTGTCCCGAACGACGCGAAGGTGGCGATGCTCGGATATTCCGGCGGTGCGATCGCCACCGAGTGGGCCGCCGAGCTGGCCCCCACCTACGCACCCGACGCCAACGAGCACCTGATCGGCGCGGCCATAGGTGGCGTGCTGGTCGATCCGGCGCACAATCTGCACTACGTCGAGGGGACCGGGTTCTGGGCCGGCGTCATGGCGATGGCGCTGGTCGGGATCGCGCGCGGATTCGAGATCGAGACCCAACTGGCGCAATACCTGAGCCCCAACGGCGCGAGGATTTTTCACCAAATGCAGACCGCGTCGATCATCAACGTGCTGGGCCAGCACACCGGTCTGAAGTGGAGGGATCTGGTCATCTCCGATTACCCGACTCCGGAGGACCTGCTGCTTTACGTCCGCTGCGCTAACCAGCTGATCATGGGTACTGGCGGTACGCCGACAATCCCGCTGTTCATCGGTCAGGGTGCGCACGGTGAGCTCGAGGGCACCCCGGGAAATAAGAAGGACATCGGCCCCGGCGACGGCGTAATGATTGCCGGGGATGTGCGCACGCTCGCTCGCGACTACTGCGCGAAGGGCGCAACCGTCTACTACGAGGAGTACGCCGCGCTCAGCCACATCTGGAGCGTCCCCATCTGGTTGCACAGCTCGATCGCTTGGATCAAAGATCGTTTCGCCGGCCTGCCAGCTCCGCAGAACTGTTCGTCAATCCTGAAAGGCAACTCGCTCGCGCCGATTCCGGATCCGCCCGCGCCCAGCTCTCCAATCTGAAGCCGTTCGCCGACTACGCTGGCACAGGTACGCATCGACAATGGCTCTCATTTACGCCGGTCCGGTCTACGCGGCCTGGCCAGTAAGGCATCTGCGCGGACAGCCATCGCTATTGGAATCGCCGTGCTGATGCTCGTGGCGGCGGCCTCGGCCAGGTATGCACTGAGCCGCAAGGGAATACAGGCTGCCACAACCGAATTCGCACCGATCTCCACGCTGATGAACGATGCGATCGCGGCCGAAAAGCTGCCAGGCGGTGTGGTTGTGATCGGACATGGCGGCAGGACCGCCTTCCACCACGCGTATGGCTCGCGCACGCTTGCCGGCGAACCGGGGTTGGACGGATCGCCCGCACCTGCCGAGCCGATGACCGAAGACACGATCTTCGACATCGCGTCGCTGACGAAGCCTCTGGCAACCGCGACTGCCGTCATGCAGCTTTACGAACAAGGCAAGGTTGCCTTCGACGATCCTGTGCAGACGTATTTGCCTGACTTCAATACGGCCAACGATCCACAGCGTGCAAAAGTCACCGTTCGCATGCTGCTTACCCACACTTCAGGCGAAGGGATAGACGTCAGTCTCGGGGATCCGTGGGGCCTGGCCGGAGCCGACAAAACAGAAGGCGTCCAGCGTGCGCTCACCACGCCGTTGCAGTCGGGTCCCGGTGAGGTTTTCCGCTATTCCGACATCAACTACATCCTGCTTGGCGCGCTGATCGAAAAGCTCACCGGCGAAACAGAAGACGAATATGTCCAGCGGAATGTCTTTGCGCCGCTTGGCATGGAAGAAACCCGCTACCTTCCTCCAACCAAGGCATGTGGCCCCCACACGCTCAGGGGAGCTGCGATCGCCTGGGCTGGTGGGCCAAGCGAGCTGGTCGCCTGTCCTGCCGGTACTTGGAGCACCGGTCTGTTGCCGCGCGTCGCGCCAACGGCAATTGATGAGGAAAGCAGAGCCGATCCGAGCAAGAATCCCGATTTTGGTTACCTTCTTCGAGGCACCGTGCATGACCCGACGGCGCGCCGCATGGGGGGAGTAAGCGGGGACGCCGGTGTGTTCTCGACGG
>Ga0302326_10029663_pt1 | contig 10969 bp, 11 predicted proteins | sample Palsa_T0_3_FD_202264 | JGI IMG/M metagenome (GOLD analysis project Ga0302326, IMG submission 202264) | Peat permafrost microbial communities from Stordalen Mire near Abisko, Sweden - Palsa_T0_3 | ecosystem: Environmental > Terrestrial > Soil > Palsa > Peat permafrost | place: Sweden: Abisko...
CGCATCGTCACCATTGAAGACGCCGCCGAATTGCAGTTGAAGCAGCCGCACGTGGTGCGCCTGGAAACGCGCCCGCCCAACCTGGAAGGCCATGGCGCGGTGCGGCAGCGCGAGCTGCTGGTGAACAGCTTGCGTATGCGCCCGGACCGCATCGTGGTCGGCGAAGTCCGCGGCGAGGAAGCGCTGGATATGTTGCAGGCCATGAATACCGGCCACGACGGATCGCTGACCACGGTCCACGCCAACAGCCCGCGCGACGCCATTTCGCGCCTGGAAGTCATGGTCTCGCTCGCCAACGCGAACATGCAGCTGGTTTCCATCCGGCAGCAGATCGCAAGCGCGGTGCACCTGCTGGTGCAAGCCTCGCGCATGAGCGACGGCTCGCGCCGCGTGGTGAATCTCACCGAAGTCACCGGCATGGAAGGCGACGTGGTCACGCTGCAGGACATTTTCGTGTTCGAAAAGCGCGGCTTGAATCCGGACGGGCGCGTGGTGGGCCGCTTCGCGGCCACCGGGATCCGGCCGAAATTCTACGAAAAACTGCTGGCTGCCGGCATCCGCCTGCGCGCCGATCTGTTCGACGAGGTGGTGGAGGTTTGAACCTATGTTTCTGCTGATCGCCATCGCGGTGTGGGCCTGCGCCCTGGTCATCTGGTGGATCTGTTCCAATGCCTTCCGCCACTCCGATCTCGACAAGCTGAAGAGCCGCTTGATCGGCGCCACCAAGCCGAAGGCCGCCAAGACGGCCGCGGCCGGCGGCTCGCTGATCCAGGCCGACGAGAAAAACGTCCTGCTGTCCACCAAGTTCCTGCGCCGCTTCCAGCTGCAGAGCAAGCTGCAGGAGCTGCTCGAACAGGCCGGGATGAAGTGGAGCACGCACCGGCTGGTCAATACCTGCCTGGTCGCGGTAGTGGCGGTCTGGTCGCTGGCCTGGATGCTGCTTCCCGACCAATTCCGGCGTTTTTCCTACGTGCCGGCCCTGGCGGCGGGCGCTCTGCCGGTGCTGTACGTCATGCGCAAGCGCAGAGCGCGCCTGCGGCGGTTCGAGGAGCTGTTTCCGGACAGTCTGGAGTTTGTGTCGCGCTCCATGCGCGCCGGCCATGCTTTCTCGGTATCGCTCGAAATGATCCACCGCGAATTCCAGGAACCGCTGGCGGGCGAATTCCGGCGCACCTTCGAGGAGCACAATCTGGGGCTGCCCCTGGATGTCGCGCTGCAGAAACTGGCCAAGCGCATCCCCTCGCTCGACGTGCATTTCTTTGTGTCCGCGGTGCTGCTGCAAAAGCGCACCGGCGGCAATTTGGCGGAGATCCTGGACAAGCTCGCCTACGTCATCCGGGAGCGCTTCAAGCTGCGCGGCCGCATCCGGGCCATCAGCGCGCATGGGCGCATGACCGGGACCGCGTTGACATGCATTCCGATCGGCGTGGCGGTCCTCATGTTCTACACCAATCCGGATTATGTGAAGTTTTTCTTTTTGGACGACGTCGGCAACATCATGCTGGGCTGCGCGGTGTTCTTGCAGGTGGTGGGCTATCTGGTCATGAAACAAATCACGAACATCGAGGTGTAATTCAATGGTCATTCTCTTTAGTTTCGTGATCTTTTTGCTGTTCGCGGCCGGGCTTTCCTTCGCGGGCATGAAGCTGTACGTCAAGCCCAAGGAAGCCATCGAGCGCGTAGCCGGCACCGGGATGAGCGCGCACGAATCCTCCCCCGTCCATCCCAGCCTGCTTTTTCATGACCTGATCAAGCGGCTGGGCACCATGGTGCCGGCCTCGCCCAAGGATGTCACCGTCATGCAACGGCGGCTGATTCGGGCGGGCTACCGCAATCCCAATGCCCTGAAGGTGCTGTATGGCGCCAAGGCCGTCTGCGCGGTGCTGATGCCGGCTTTGGCGGCGGTGTTGGTGCTGAACTCCTCGCTGGCGCAAAGCAACAAGTTCGGGGCGATTCTGGTGGCGGTGGCGGTCGGCTTTTTCGGGCCCAACGAGTATATCCGGATGGTGGCCAAGCGGCGCCAGAAACAGGTCCAGCGCGGCCTGGCCAACGCGCTCGACCTGATGGTGGTGTGCGTCGAGTCGGGACTGGGTTTGGATCAGGCCGTCATGCAGGTGGCCAAGGAACTGGAACACGCGCATCCGGAAATCAGCGAAGAGCTGGCCATCGTGAATTTAGAGCTGAAAGCGGGAAAACGCCGCGCCGAAGCGCTGCGCAACCTGGCGGACCGGACCGCGGTCGAAGATCTCAAGAAGCTGGTGGCGGTGCTGATCCAGGCCGACCGCTTTGGTACCGGCGTGGCGCAGAGCTTGCGCGCGCATGCCGACTATATGCGGGTCCAGGCCCGGCAGGTGGCCGAGGAAAAAGCCGCCAAACTGGGCGTCAAGCTGGTGTTCCCGATCTTCTTTTGCATTTTGCCGTCTTTGTTTGTCGTGACCGTTGGACCGGTCGTCATGAAGATCATGCGGGAGTTGATCCCCATGATGAATAACATGTGACGAATAACATGTGATGAACAACATGTGATGAATAACGTGTGATGAACAACATCTAGCGTAGCGGAAACCATTTTCGCGGGAAGGAGAAAAACGATGGATAGCTCGATGATCCGCATTGTTTGCGCAGTGCTCGCGGTCCTGTTTGTGGGGCTGATCGTTTTGCGGCGCAAGAAGAGCGCTGAATAAGCCGGGGCGGTGGAACCGGAAGAGGTGGGGATGAATACGGGCGGAGCGTCAGGGACCAGTTCCCTGGCGCGCCTCGCGCCCGGCCATCTGGAACGCGCCCGGCCATCTGAAACGCGCCCGGCCATCTGAAAGTGGAGCCGCCGGGGACCCGGGAGAGTTTTGTGGAGCGCCGTCCGTGCTGTCCAGTGAGGGCGCGGGGCGGGCCCTAGAGAACCAAGCCGCGCTTGAAAACAGCCAGCCGGCGCGCAGAGTTTGAAAATTGATTGTTTCTTGGGAGTGAATCGTTATGCTGATGAAGTCTTATTGGTGGAAGATCTTTGTCGCCGCTTCGTTCGCGGCGGCCGCGGCGTGGGGCCAGACCTTCGGGACCGTGGTGTCCATCGGAGGCGAGGCCGCGGACTTGGCGCTGGATGAGACGCGAGGCCTGCTCTACATCGCCGATTTCACCGGCAACCGCATCGACGTCATGTCGCTTGCAACCAATACCATCCAGACCTCGATCAACGTGGCCGCGCAGCCCAGTTCGATCTCGATGTCGCCCGACGGCCATTACCTGGTGGCTACCAACTTCGGGAACGCGGCAGCGCCCGCTTCTCCCGCCAATGCGCTCACCGTTATCGACCTGACCACCCAGGGCATCCAGACCTTCTCGCTCGGCAACCCGCCGCTCGGTGTCGCCTTCGGAGCCAATGGCCTCGCGCTGGTGGTCACCACCACGGACTTCATGTTGTTCGACCCCACTACCGGCGCAACCCAAGAAGTCAGCACGCTCGCCAACGTGGTGGCCAATAGCCTGCCGGTGGCGCCCACCAGCGGCTTCCCGGCCGAAATCACCGCGGCCTCGGTGGCCGCGTCCGCGGACGGCCTTACCATCTACGGCCTGGGCGGCACTACCAGTACGGTCACCTTCAGGTATGACGTCACCTCGAGCACCCTGTCGCCGGGCGGCATCGTGACCAGCAGCGGAATCCTCGGACCACGCGTAGCCAGTCTGAATCATAACGGCACGCTCGCGATGGCCGGATGGGTGATGGTTAACCAGCAGGGCACGTTCATAAATTTTTTCCCGCAACATAGCAATCAGTTCGCCGTTGGAAGCACCGCGTTCGACGATAGCCGCGGCTTGCTGTACGCCCAGATTCCCGCGTCCATTGGCGTGCCGTCCACCCTGATGGTGGTTACCTCCAGCAACCTGACGCTGCAGCAGACCTTGCAATTGCCGGAGAATCTCACCGGCAAAAGCGTGCTCTCCAGCGATTCCAACACGCTCTACGCCGTCTCGGCCAGTGGCGTCACCATTCTGCCCGTCGGCAGCCTCGCCAAGCTTCCGCGGGTCGTGGCGCAGCCCCAAAATCTGGTGTTTCGCGGCAATTTCTGCAACCCCGGCGTCTCCACCCAACAGATCACCATCGCAGATCCGGGCGGCAATCACACCCCCTTCAGCATCAGCTCCAACACGGCCGGCGTTTCTGTTTCTCCCACCTCCGGCGTCACGCCAACCTCGGTGACGGTTGCGGTGGACCCCTCGGCATTCGGGGGCCAGTCTGGAACCGTGGCCGCTACGCTCGCGATCACATCTCCTACCGCCATCAATGTCATACCCAGCGTTCAAGTGCTGGTGAACAACGCGGCGCCCAACCAGGTTGGCAGCATCATCAGTATCCCCGGAACGCTCACCGACATCATGGCGGACCCGGTCCGCAACCAGTTCTTCGTGGTGCGCAGCGACCAGAATGAAGTGCTGGCCTTCAACGGAACCAACTATTCGAAGATCGCCACGCTGCAGACCGGCAACCAGCCGAACACCATGGCGATCTCCTTCGACCAGCGGTATCTGTTGGTGGGAAATGCGGGATCGCAAATCGTCAATGTATACGATCTCGACACGCTGCAACCCGTCTCGCCGATCATTCTGCCGTCCGGCTACGTGGCCCTTTCCATCGCCTCCTCGGCCAACGCCACGCTGGCGCAGGGCGGCTATTACGACGGCACCTTCCACATCCTGCAGTTGGATATCGCGCAGGGCATCGGAACCGAGCTGCCCACGCTGGGCATCTTCAATAACCTCACCAACGCCAACACCGTATTGACCACTTCGCAGAACGGCTCTTCCATCTTCATCGCGCAAGCCGACGGCACGGTGTATCTCTACGACGCCAATTCCAACACATTCGCGGTTTCACAGCAGGTCGGCTCGGCCCTGTCCGGACCTTACGCCGCGTCGGCCTTCAATCAATATGTGGTTGACAACAGTCTTCTGAACTCTTCGCTCAATCCGGTGCTGACGTTTGAGACCACCACGGGAACTCCATCCGGGTTCTCCTTCGTGGACCAGACCGGCTTCCGTTCCAATGCTCCCGCGCCGGCCGGCACCATCGCTACCACCACCACCACAACGTGCGTGAACACAGCGACAGGCACCACCTGCACCATAACGAGCCCCACCGGCACTACCACGACCGTCACAACGTGCACGGGGACCGCGCCCACCACTACCTGCACCACAACCAGCAGCACCGGCCCTCCCACGCCCGGCGCCAGCGTTGGCCAGAGCACCGGTCCGGGGGTGATGGAGCGCATTGACATGACCAACCCGGCTAGTTCGGTGAGCAATTCCACCCAAATGGCGGAAGCGCCGCTGCTCGGGTCCGCAACCTCGCCCTTCACTCGCACCATCGCGCCGCTGGCCAGCCAGACCGCCATCATGAACCTCACGGTTTCCGGCGTCACTGTGCTGCCCTGGAACTTCAGCGCGTCGGTCCCCCCGCCCAATATCACCTCGGTCGTGAACGCGGGCAATTTCGGAGCCGACGTCGCACCCGGTGGCTTGATCTCCGTCTTCGGGACGAATTTGAGCCCGGTCAACATGGCCTCGTCCGAAATTCCATTGCCCACCGCTCTCGCCAATAGCTGCTTGAGCGTCAATGGCCAGCCGGTGCCGATTCTGTTCGTCTCACCCGACCAGGTGAACGCCCAGCTCCCAACCCAAGCCGTCGGCGATGTGACTCTGATTCTGCGCACGCCCGGCGGCATCAGCAACAACTTCAACCTGGTGATCGAGCCCAACGCTCCGGCCGTGCTCACGGCCACGGTTGGCGCGGAAACCAACATTCCCACCGTGGTGCGGAACGACGACCATGAGCTCGTCACGCCCTCCCATCCGATTCACCGCCAATCGGGCTCGGCGCTGGTTATTTACCTCACTGGCCTCGGCCAAACCTCTCCGGCGGTCCCCAACGGGCAGCCGTCGCCTTCCAATCCGCTGTCCCTCTCGCTGGTCGAGCCCACCGTCACCCTGGGCGGCGTCGATTTGCCGGTGCTCTATGCCGGCTTGGCCCCCGGCTTGGTGGGCGTGGATCAAATCAACGTCAGCGTGCCCTTCGACGTCCCCGAAGGATTTGCTGTTCCTCTGGTGATCACGGAGGGCAGCGTTTCAACCTCCATCCCCGAACGGGTGGTGGACTAACCGCAGATTCTAAATTAGAATGAGAGACAATATGAAACATTTCCTGTCGTTCATGTTTTTGGCGCTTGCCGCGGCGGCACCGGCGGCATTTGCTCAGAAGTGGGAAGTCGGCGTCGGAGCCGGCGGCAGTTTTCTAACGTCGGAAACCATCACCAACCCGGCGGGCGACGCCAACGCCGGCCGCGATCCCGGCTTGGCCGTGAGCGCCTGGCTCGACAACAACATCGGCAGCGGGTTGTTCGGCGGTGAGTTCCGCTACGACCATGAGAACGGCGATCTAAAGCTGTCCTCGGGCGGCACCACCGTCAAGTTCGGAAGCCAAAGCAACGCCATCCACTATGACGTGGTCGTTAACTTTGCCTCCTCTGAATCGGCCGTGCGGCCGTTTATAGAGGGCGGCGCCGGAGTGAAATGGTATACCGGCACCGGCGGCGAGCAAGTATCTCAGCCGTTGTCGAATATAGCGGTGTTTAGCGACGTCAAGGACCTCAGAGCTCTAGTCTCCGTGGGAGCCGGCCTGAAGTTCAATATCGCCAAATCTGTCCTGCTGCGTCTTGAGGTTCATGACTACCTCACTCCGTTCCCCAATACCCTTATCGCACCCGTGCCGGGATCGAGCGTGGGCGGCTGGGTGAACGACATCGTCGTCCAGGCCGGGCTCGGCTTCGCTTTCTGATTCCATTCCTTCCGGCGCCCGGCGGGCTTTTCCCGCCGGGTTCCCGCCGGAATCAGCGGTCTTAACGCATGCATCTTTCTGGCGCCTCCGAAGTATCCCTGGGTCTGTTGATTCTGTTCGGACTATTCGTAGCCTATACGCGCTTCAAGAACTGGCTCCACAGCAATGTCCCGATCTTCTTCTACATCCTCTTGATCGCTTACATGCGGGACGATGGATCGGTTCCGCTTTGGCTGATTTTTACCGGATTCGCCCTGGCGCTCATGCTGCGCTTTGAATTCATGAACAACGGGTTCACGCGCGTGGTGAAGTTCCTGGAATTGAGCGCGCTGGCGGTGATGCTCTACCTCTCAGCGGGAATGCTTCTGCAGTAGCTGCTTCTACTTCTCCGCTTCAATTTACTTTTCCTGCGGCAAACCCGATTCCTGATACCCGCGCCATCCGCCATCCAGCGAGATCGCGTTGCTGTAGCCCATCTGCCGCAAAGCATCCGCGGCCAGCGCCGAGCGGTATCCGCCGCCGCAATAGAGCACCAGCTTGGCATCCTTGCGCGGTACGCGCGCCTCAATGTCGCGCTCGATAATTCCCTTCCCCAAATGTATGGCGCCCGACGCATGCCCGGCCGCCCACTCGCTGTCTTCGCGGGTATCGATCAGTACATGCTCCTCGCCCGCGGCGCGCAGCCGCTTGTACTCGGCGATGTCGATTTCTTGAATCCGGCTTTTGGCGTCGTTCACCAATGCCAGGAAAGCAGGATTGTGAGGTTTCGGTGCGCTCATGTTCAAGGCCCTTTCAACTAAAGCGCTCGATCCGCGCGCCCGCGCGCGCCAATTTCTCCTCGATTCTCTCATAGCCGCGGTCGATGTGGTACACGCGATCCACCAGGGTTTCGCCCCTCGCCACCAAGCCCGCCAGCACCAGCGACGCGCTGGCGCGGAGATCGGAAGCGATCACCTGCGCGCCCGTCAGCTCGGTCACGCCGGCCACAATCGCCTGGCGGCCTTCCACGCGAATATTTGCTCCCATCCGCGCCAGCTCCTGGGTGTGCATGAAGCGGTTTTCAAAAATGGTCTCGCTGATGAACGAGATTCCCTCGGCCAACGTAATCAGCGCCATGTACTGCGCCTGCAAGTCCGTCGCGAACCCCGGATATTCTTCCGTCGTGATATCGGTGGCGCGCACGCGGGAGGCTCTCCGCACGCGCAGCGCGTCCGGCCCCGCTTCAGTGACATCCACGCCCGATTGCCGCAGTTTCGCGGTCAACGCGTTCACGTGCTCGGGAACGAAACCTGAAACCAGCAAGTCGCCGCGCGTGATCGCGGCAGCGATCAGGAACGTGCCGGCCTCGATGCGATCCGGAATAATCGTGTGCTCGGTTCCGTGCAATGTCGCGACCCCTTGCACGCGAATGGTGGACGTGCCGGAGCCTTCCACGCAGGCGCCCATCTTGTTCAGCAGCAGCGCCAAATCTTGCACCTCCGGTTCACGCGCGGCGTTGTAAATCACGGTTTCACCCTCGGCCAGCACCGCGGCCATCAAAACGTCCTCGGTTCCGGTGACGGTGATGCGGTCGAAATGCACCTGCGCGCCCTGCAAACCGCGCGGCGCCCGCGCTTCCACGTAGCCGTGCGAATGCCGGATTTCGGCGCCCAGTTGCTCGAGCGCCGCCACGTGCAGATTGATCGGACGAGCGCCGATCGCGCAGCCCCCGGGCATCGACACCCGCGCGCGGCCCGTGCGAGCCACCAACGGCCCCAGCACCAGGCTCGAGGCGCGCATGGTCTTCACCAGATCGTAGGGCGCTTCGGGATGATCCAGCTGAGCGGCGCGCACCGTGACAATCCCGTCCCCGGCTTCCACCTCCGCGCCGGCATGCCGCAACAACTGCTGCATGGTGCCGATGTCGCGCACCGGCGGAATGCGCCGCAGCTTTACCGGATCGCTGGTGAGCAAACAGGCCGCTAGCGCCGGCAGCGCGGAATTTTTCGCGCCGCCCACCGCGATCTCGCCTTCCAGCGGCACGCCACCTTGGATGCGGAATTTGTCCACTTAGCCCCTCAATGCTTCCGAAAGCCGTCCGCCTGCCGCAGCCAGCCGCGCCTCGGCCGGGCCGCGATCCAGCGCCAGCCGGGCCATTAAGATCGCCACCCGCACATCCCCGGCCTGGGAGAGCAGTTCTCCGGCCCGCTCGTAGGTAATCGCCGCGCTAGCTGCAATAATCCTGCGCGCCCGGTCCTCCAGCTTGGCGTTGCGCGGCTGTACGTTGACCATGAGGTTGCCGTAAACGTGCCCTAAACGGACCATAATTGCCGTGCTAAGCATGTTTAAGACCAGTTTTGTCGCGGTTCCGGCCTTCATCCGCGTCGATCCGGCGATCACTTCCGGCCCCACCAGAGGCGTGATTGCAATACGTGCCGCGCGCGAAAGCGGCGAATCCGGCGTGCAACTGATCCCGACGGTCAGGGCGCCCAATCGATTGGCTTCCTCCACGGCTCCTATGACATACGGGGTCCATCCGCTGGCAGCAATCCCGACCAGCGCGTCATTTGGGGCGAATCCGCGCGCGGCCAGATCGCGCCGCCCTTGTTCCGCATCGTCTTCGGAGGCCTCCGTGGCCCGCGCCAACGCCGCCTCGCCGCCGGCCAGGATGCCCTGGACCAAATCCGGCTCCACGTGGAACGTCGGCGGGCATTCGACGGCATCCAGGACGCCCAAACGGCCGCTGGTCCCGGCCCCGATATAGAAAAGACGCCCGCCGACCCGCAGCCGATCCACGATCCGGTCCACGGTTTCAGCAATTTGGGGGATTTCGGCCGCTACCGCGCCCGCTACCTTCTGATCTTCTTGATTGATGATAGCGAGGACATCGGCGGTGGGCAGAGCGTCGATGTGGGTAGACGCCGGATTAGATTGCTCGGTCAGTAGACCGTCCAGCTTCACTTAGGCGCTGAAGGAGCTACCGCACCCGCAGGTGCTCTTGACGTTGGGATTGTTGAACTTAAACCCCGAGCCTTCCATGGTTTCCACGTAATCCACTTCCGCGCCGTCCAGGTACAACAGGCTGGCCTGATCGATGAACACCTGAAGATCGTCGAACTTGTAGGTTTTGTCGAGCATGTTCGGGGTGTTTTCGAAGGCCATCGAATAGCTGAATCCGGAGCATCCACCGCCCACCACAGCGATGCGGAGCCCGGCTGGCTTGGGATCCTGGCCTCCCAAAATCTCCTTCACCTTGCTAACGGCCGTCTCGGTCAGTTGAACCATTTCTAAGATCTCCTGTTGGGCGAACTCTCTAGTTGTATTATCACCCGAATGCCGGCGCACCGCAAGACGCCGGCGCCCAAGTGCTTGGATGTTAAAATCGCTGGCAGGATGCAACTGACTGCAACCGCAGCCGCTTGGCGCACGTCTGCCCAGGTGTATGAGCAGTGTTGCGGGGACTCTTCCGTATCCGGCGTCCGGCGCCCGGGTTCAGGCCAAAACCAGAGTGGATCACCGGAATTCTGAAGAAGCTTCGCTGGTTCGGCGCGTTCAGGCCCGGGACGAAATGGCCTTTCGCGAGGTGGTGGAGCGTTATCAGGCCAAGGTGTTCTCCATCATCTATGGAATCCTCCGCAATCACAACGACGCCGAGGACATCGCCCAGCAGGTGTTCGCGAAGATCTATTTTTCGATCCAAAGTTTCGACTTTCGCAGCTCGTTGCTGACCTGGATTTATAAGATCACGGTAAACGAGTGTTACGACTATCTGCGCAAGAAGCGGGTGCGAAAGCTGGTGTATGAAAGCGATTTTTCAGAAGAAGACGCCCAGCGGATGCAAAACAGCGAGTCGGCTGTCGGCCAGGAGCCGGCCGTGGACACGCAACTGGCGCGCAAGGATCTGGTTGTAAAGCTCCTGGCAAAACTGTCGAACGAAGATCGGAGCCTCCTGCTTCTCAAAGAGGTGGAGGGCCATTCGGTGGAAGAGCTGTCGCAGATGACGGGGATGAACGAAAATACAATTAAGGTGAAATTGTTTCGGGCTCGCCAGAAGCTATTGAAGGTCGCGCAACGTTTGATGCGCGGCGGGCACTCGTTCGCGTGATGTGATAGAACAGTTGGAACGAAACGGACGAATCGATCCGTACGAGTCAGTTGAAATTC
>Ga0302326_10029664_pt1 | contig 10969 bp, 9 predicted proteins | sample Palsa_T0_3_FD_202264 | JGI IMG/M metagenome (GOLD analysis project Ga0302326, IMG submission 202264) | Peat permafrost microbial communities from Stordalen Mire near Abisko, Sweden - Palsa_T0_3 | ecosystem: Environmental > Terrestrial > Soil > Palsa > Peat permafrost | place: Sweden: Abisko...
GCCATATTCGATGAGCGCACCGCTCATTTTTTTCCTCCGCTTCACTCCAGCGCGAAAGGTTAGCAGAAACAAAAGGTAGGTCGCGGGACCACTGCGAGCCGCCAACCGCCGGCAGCGTACCGCGTAGCGCAGCGAGGCGCGCACCGCCCCCAAGGCAAAAGGCGCTGAGGCGAACTCACGCCCGCGGATGCGCCTTGTCGTACACCTCCATCAATTGCCGGATGGAGGCGTGTGTGTAGCGCTGCGTGGTGGAAAGCGAGCTATGGCCCAGCAATTCTTGAATGGCCCGCAGATCGGCGCCGTCGGAGAGCAGATGGCTGGCGAAGGCGTGCCGCATCGAGTGCGGATGCAAGTCCCAGTTGACGTTCACCAGACGCAAATATTTCTTCATCATCCGCGCCACCGAGCGCGGCGTCAGGCGCCCGCCAGAGTGATTGAGGAAAACGGCCTGCTCCACGCCCCGAGGCCCGGCCTTGCTAAGTAGCCGGGAACGAATCGGCCAGTACTTCTCCAATGCCTGTTCGGCCTTCGACCCGTAAGGGATGATGCGTTCCTTATTGCCCTTGCCGACCACGCGCAGCATCTGCTCCTTGCGATTGATGTCGGCCAGATTGAGCCCGGTGAGCTCACTCACGCGCAACCCGGAGGCGTAGAGCAGCTCGAGGATGGCGCGGTCGCGCGGGAGCAGCAAAAGCGAATTGGTTTCGGCTCGCTTCGAGCCGCGGGCGCCTCGCGCTCGCCGGCCGCCTCCAGGCGTGCCAAGTTGGTCGAGGAACGCGTTCATCTCCTCGGCGCTGAGCACCGACGGCAATCGCTTGGGCAGCTTCGGGGTGGACACCAGACGCGCAGGGTTATCCCGGACCAGTCCTTCGCGCGCGCAAAACTTGAAAAACGATCGCAGCGTCGACAGCTTGCGCGCAATCGAAATCTTCTGCAGGTGCCGGTCGTGCAGGTGGCCTAGATATTCGCGGATCACGAGGTGATCGACCTGCGCAGGAGAGCAAGGCTCGCTGCCAGGTGGCGAGAGGAATTCGAGGAACTGCTGCAGATCCGTATCGTAGCCGTAAATCGTTAGAGGCGAGGCGTTGCGCACGTTCCGCAGGTACTGCAGGAACTTCTCGATCGCTCCTTTCATAGCCCGCCGGCCTCCGCCGGCTCGCTGATCAACATCTACCCGATCTACCCGCGCGGCAGCTTTACGTCTTGGCGGAGACCTCAGCCTCGACGGGCTCGGCTGCTGGCACGGCCCCCTCAGGAGCGGCGATTTCCCAATCGCAGCCCTCTTTCAGGCAGGCATGGATCACGCCCGCCTTGCCCCGCTTCTCCACGATGAAAGGCGCGCCGCATTTCGGGCAGGGTTCTGCGATCGGCCGATGAGGCGTCGTGAAATCACATTCCGGATACCGATTGCAGCCGTAGAAGACTCGGCGGCGCCCCTTCCTGGCCATGCGCTCGAGCATCTCGCCGGTGCCGCATTTCGGGCAGGCGATCCCCAGCGTCTTCGCGCGAATGAACTTGCACTTCGGGTAAGCCGAACAGCCCACAAACTCGCCGTATTGGCCATGCCGTTTGACGAGTTGCGCTCCGCAGCTGGGGCACTTCTCGTCCAGTGGCTCGTCCGGCTGGCGCGCCACGCGCGTGCCCTCGACCAAGCGGCGAGTCGTCTTGCAGTCCGGATAGCCTTTGCACGCCAAAAAAATGCCGAACCGGCCGCGCTTCACGACCATCTCCTTGCCGCAATTGTCGCAATACTGCGTCTCGCCGGTGTCTTCGGGAAGGTCCGGGGAAAGATCCTCGATGAAATCGCATTCCGGATAGCGCGAGCAGCCCAGGAAAAAGCCGTGGCGGCTGATCCGTTCCAGCAGCTCACCCTGCCCGCACTTCTCGCACTTCTTTCCCGTGGGGATTCCGGCCTTGTAGGAGAGCATCTCGTCGTCGGCCCTATCCAGGTCCACGACGAATTTCTCCCAGAACTCCTTCACGGCCTCGCGCCACGGCAACGTGCCTTCCTCGATCTCGTCGAGCTCTTCCTCGAGGCGCGCGGTGAAGGTAACGTCAAAAATGTCCTCGAAGCTCTTCACCAAGAGTACGCTGACGCGTTCGCCCAGCATGGTCGGCGAGAAGCGCCCCTGATTCTTGGTGACGTACTCTCGCTCCACGATGGTCGAGATGATCGAGGCATAGGTGGAGGGCCGGCCGATGCCCTTCTCTTCCAGTTCCTTCACCAGCGTCGCGTCGTTATAACGCGGCGGCGGCTCGGTGAAATGCTGGTCCGGACGAATCCGATCGAGCCGCAAGGTCTGGCCTTCGCTGACCTGCGGCAGCACACCGCCCTCGCCCTCCTCTTCCTTCTCGTCGTCTTCGCGATCGGCATTGGCCGCCGGCATCTGGTAGACGCGGAGGAAGCCGTCGAATTTTTGCACCGACCCGCTGGCGCGGAAGGTGTAATCGCCCACGCTAATGTCGATCGTCGTTTGGTCGAACACGGCCGGCAACATTTGCGAAGCCACAAAGCGCTGCCAGATCAACTGGTAGAGCTTGAACAGATCGTCGTCGAGATATTTCCGGACTTCCTCCGGTGCGCGCATCGCGTCGGTCGGCCGCACTGCTTCGTGGGCTTCCTGTGCGTCCTTTTTCGACTTGTAAAAATTGGGCTTCTCGGGCAAATAGCTGGCGCCAAAACGTTGCGGGATCATCTCGCGCACTTGCGTGAGCGCATCACTCGACACGTTCACGGAATCCGTGCGCATGTAAGTGATCAGCCCGACCGAGCCCTCCGGGCCCAGTTCCACGCCTTCGTACAATCGCTGCGCCAGCGACATGGTGCGCTTGGCGGTATACCGCAGGCGGTTGTAGGCGGCCTGCTGAAGTTTTGAAGTTGTGAACGGCGGCGGCGGATAGCGCTTCTTTTCTTTTTGCGCCACACTGACGACCTGCCAGCGCGCTTTTTCCACCGCGGCCACGACCGCATCCGCCTCGGCCTGCGAATGAACGGCAAGCTCTTCGCCCTTGAACTTGAAAAGCTTGGCCGCGAAGACCGGCGGCTGCCCGGCGTCGAGCATCGCGTGGATCGTCCAATACTCCTGCGGCACGAACGCCCGGATCTCCCTCTCTCGCTCGACGATCAGACGCAGCGCCACGGTCTGCACGCGTCCCGCCGAAAGACCGCGGCGCACTTTGTTCCAGAGGAGCGGAGAAATTTTGTAGCCCACGATGCGGTCGAGAACTCGCCGGGCCTGCTGCGCGTCCACCAGGTTCGCGTCCACTTGCCGGGGATGCTCAAACGCGGCGCGAATCGCCTTGGGCGTGATCTCGTTGAAGGTCACCCGGAAAATCTTTTTCGGATCCGTTGCGGGAATCTCTCTCTTAGGCTCGTCCTTGTCCTCACCGTCCGCTGTTTCGGCGCTGGCCTTCTTTTTCTTGAAGCGCGACGCGCTCGGCTCCTGCTCGGTGAACTTCGACGGCTTTGCCAAAACCATGGCCAAGTGCGCCGAAATGGCTTCGCCCTCCCGGTCCGGGTCGCCCGCCAGATACACCGCATCGGCGGATTGCGCAGCCTTGCTGAGATCGCGAATTACTTTGCCCTTGCCGGCAATGATCTGCAGCGTCGGGTCAAAAATCCTCTCGTCATCCAGCGTGATGGGCTTAAGCGCTGACTTCGATTTCCCTTTCTTGCTTCCCTTCTTTCCTTTCGCTTTCTTCTTGCCGTTGCTTTCCTCTTCGCCGGGCAGACGAATGCCGATGGTCTTCTTCGGCAGGTCCAATACGTGCCCGATGGATGCCTTGACCGTATAGTTCCGGCCCAAATATTTGTTGATCGTCTTCGCCTTCGCGGGCGATTCGACGATGACTAGCGATTTCGCCATGATGTCCTTGTAGACCGAATTGCGCCGAATTGCGCTCCCGAGCGAACGCCGTGTGTCCTTTCCGCTACCTCACAGCAAAACTTTCACGAACTGCTTCCCTGGCATCTGCCGGATGATCCCGCGCATTTCCAGCTCGCAGAGCGACGCCAGCGTCTCCGACGAGCTCAGTCCCGTGCGTTCCACCAGTTCATCCACATGCACCGGCTCCTCCACCCTCAGCAGCTCGTACAGTTTCTTTTCCGCGGGCGAAAGCGCCTGCTCAAACAAGGACGCGCGCTCTTCGGCCGTGGTTGCATCGACCGGGAAAAGCTCCGCCCGAACTTCGGTCGGCAGCTCCTCGACGACATCTTCCCACCCGGTCACCAGCTTAGCGCCTTGTTTGATGAGCTGGTTCGGCGCGAAGCTTGCGCCCTCGGTCACGTTCCCCGGCACGCCAAACACTTCGCGTCCAAATTCCATCGCCAATCGCGAAGTGATCAGCGACCCCGAGTATTGCGCCCCTTGCACCACAATCACTCCCAGCACCATCCCGGCCACGATGCGGTTGCGCACCGGAAAATTATCCGGGGAAGGATACGCGCCCAACGAAAACTCACTGATAATCGCGCCGCGTCGTTCCACTTCCGTAAATAATTTCCGGTTCTCCTTGGGATAGACCACATCGACTCCGCATCCCAGCACGCCCACCGTGCTTCCTCGCGCCGCCGCGCAGGCTCCGCGGTGCGCCGAGCTGTCGATCCCCCTCGCGAGGCCGCTGACAATGGTCAGGCCGCGCTCCGCCAAGTCCCTTCCCACCCTCTCAGCTATTTGATTCCCATAAGGGGTAGGGCGTCGCGTGCCAACGATGCCGATGGCGTGGTGGGTCAGTGCCTGCAGATCCCCGCGCACGTAGAGCAACGGCGGTGGATCGTAAATTTCCAGCAGCCGCTGCGGATATTCCGCCTCCTGCCAGTGAAGCAGGCGGCAACCCGTACGGCGCACCTCCGCCAATTCCTTCTCGGCGTCTCGATAGCCCGTCCGCGACGCCACCGCTTGCGCCGTGGCGGCGGGCAGACGGCAAGACTCCAGCTCGGTGAGCGATGCGCTGAAAACCGCTTCGGGCGAGCCAAACTGCCGCAGCAGCTTGCCCGTCAAGCGCGAGCCTAAGCCCCGGGTTAGATGCAGCGCGAGCCAGGGAAGGGAAGCATCCAAGTCCACGTTGGCTGTGACGCTACCCGCATCTTACAGAGTGTGTCAAGTGGACACCCAGCTATGCGCCTCTTCCGCGCGCTCTGTGACCGCGTGCTCAAATTCAAATCACTGTCTCTTGGCGCAACACCGGCAGTTGCGATGATAAACCGCTGAGTCGCCCCGGCACGTGCGGGAACACTCTTCCGGGCCGCATTTACATTTCGCACAACGCTTGCCTTTGCATGGAAACGCCGTAGCCGTGGCAGTCGCGCACTGCTCTCACCATCGAGTTGGAAAGCCTCCGAAGACGACGAACTCCGGTTCGAGCATGGCCCGAATAATGTCTCTTCGGGAAATGATCCCGGTGAGTTTGTCGTGGCTCGTCACCGGCACCCGCACGATGCGATTTTCCACCAGCGTCTTCATCACATCTGCGATCGGAGTGTCCACGTCCACCGTGACAGCCGGACTCGTCATCGCATCCGCGGCTGTGAGGTTCTCCAGGCGCTTGCCCTGAATCAGCGCGCGGACGATGTCCGATTCCGTGATGACGCCGACCACCTTGCCGTCGCGTGAGGCCACCGGCATCCCGCTGAACTGGTTCCCGACGAGTTGACCTGCTACGTCTCGCAACGAAGCAAATGGAGTCGCCGCAGTGGCGGCCCGCTCCATGATGTCTCTGGCCGTGACAACGTTCTCCGTCTTCACGTGTTTTACTGCTGCTGCCGATTGGTTTGCCATCGTATTCCCCCTGTTCGTTAAGACTGCGTCACCACACTACCGGCGGTTTCCCCGCGCGACCGTGACCTGCGTCACGCGTACCCGTGATTTGTAGCAAGAACGTGCGGCATGGCTTCTGGTTGGGGTTCACGACGCGCTGAACATTCGGCGACTTTCGCCGCACCTTCTCCGCAACCCCAGCGCCCCAACAGGGTTCTAACCTGTGTCGACTCACGTCGTGAGCAGCTACCGGCTACCATGGAAGGAGCGCCATGCCATCCAGCGTCAGACCTTTTCCTCGGGACGCATCCCACAGCAACGCTGATCACAAAATGACGGAGCACCACGAATTTGAACGGCTCCTCTTTATCGCCAGCACGCTGCAAGCATTCCTGCGGCTTCAACCGCTCGATTCAGCGCCTCCCGCGCCTGCTCGTCACGTCACGCGCGCATCCAGCAGCACCAGCCAATACTGCAGCGATTGCAATGCGAAGCCGCAAAGGATCAGGCCGATGCCGAAGACCCCTAGCCAGCGCTCCGGAAGATTGTCGGCTAAATACTCGATATAGGGATTCACCGTCTGTCCCACGCCGGTGACCACGCCCGTCACCAACCCCACGCGCATTGCGAAAGTCCAGTTCACATGATGGACCAGGGCGCTACAAAGGAGCGCCGTAGCAAAGTAGCCGACGGTGCGGACGACGGTGCCCCAAAACTGGGGACGTGTCAGCCGCGGACGGCGCGCCGCCGAATAGTCCATGCTGGGAGTTATGCCGCGAGAATAGGCAAAGACTTGGCCAACCGCGATGATAACAGCAAACACACTCGCGAATTCGAGGCCAACCGTCCTGTAGAGTCCCAACCCAAGACCGATCCCGCGAATCGCGGAGAACAATCCATCCCAGGGCAGTGAGTAGGGACTCAGCCCGCGAGACGCTCGATTGAGCTCGATCGCGAGCGTGAATCCGATCGCACCGCCGGCAACCAGGCCAAAGAAGGCGCCGAGACCCAGGCCGAAGCCAACGCCAAAAACGATCGAGTACGTGACCATCCGCGTAAGCAACCGCAACGGACCATGCTTTCCGCCCAAAAGGTCGTACGCCAGATACAAGCTACCCAGCACGTCCAAACAGCTGCCCGCGATGCTGATGGCTGCAACGGTATGATGGTCGAATTGGTGCGCTAGCACGCCGGTATTGTGCACGAGTTGCAGCTCGTCCGGAAGCAATGGGAGGCGCACGGCCTTTTTGTAGCCCTAGGGTCTTCCGTCGTTCCGCAGACCCGAGTCTCGCTCGCCGGGTCGACGCAGTGCGGCGTTCCTGCGAGCCCGGCTCTACACCATTTCCCCGGTTGTCGTGGCGCAAGCGCAGTAGCAGACTGGCCTCGATACTAGTCGGGGGAACACGCGATGCCTTCCAGACGACAGAGAAAAAGCTGGCGCACTCACTACATTACCGGCCTTCTATGCGGTGTCTGTGCTTTCGGACTAGCTGGGTTGATAGGCGGCTGCGCGAACGCTCGCACGGATCCGCCGGCAGCTTCTTCCGCGGCTGCGTCTCAGAGTTCAAAGAGTGACGCCGACAAAAGTGCCAAGGCCGATGAAAACAAAGACGTCAAGGGTGATGACAAGAGTCCCAAGTCCGCTGCCGACCGAGCGAAGGTGCGCAACAACGCCGCCAGCTTGCTTCACGACCTCCTGGGCCAGGAAAAGGATGTCAGCAAGATCCTCATCATCAAGCACGAAGCCAAAGAATTCGGTCAACTGGTCAAGGACATTTCAAAAACCTCGGGCGATGGTGCGAAGCAACTTGAAAAATTGGCGAAAAACGATCCTGGGCTGGACTTGATGGTGATGGATCTGCCGCCCGGAGAACGGGCTGCGCGCGACGCTCAGTCCAAGACCGATGAGCATGAACTGCTGCATTCGTCCGGGACAACGTTCGAATTCAACCTGCTGCTCACGCAGGTTCAGGCGCTCGACTACGCAGCACATCTCGCGCAAGTCGCGGCGGAAAATTCCACCTCGCCAGACCAGGCGCACGAATTTAGCTCGCTGCAGATGCAGCTAAACCAGTTGCTGAGTCAAGCGGTTAAGATGATGCGCGCCCCGCCGCGGAAACAGGAGTCTTGATCCAATTCGACGTTCAGAGTTCAGCGCTCAGCGTAGCTTTCAGGCCTCACTCGCCGGTTCAGCGCGGGCTCGCTGAGCTGGCTGCGGTCGGATACACAGGCACGGTCGCATGGTCACCGAACGTGGCCTTCAGACCTTCGATCGCGCAGGCTTCATCTCCGCGTGCGTCGCTGCTGCCCGCTGCGCCGCCGCTCACGCCCACCGCGCCGATCATTTGGCTGTCCACTACGATGGGAATGCCGCCCGACTCCTCGAAGAAACCGAAGAAGAAATCCTGGCGCGGATGGCCGGCCGGATTGTTCTGGAGCTGGGTCGCGACGATAGAAGTAGGCGCGCGCGTCTTCAGCGCCGTCTGCGCCTTGAGCAGCGCCTTGTGCCCGTCGTTGGCCACTTGCCCGTCCATGCGCTCCATGTGCACGATCTCGCCGGCGTTATCAATCACGTAGAGCGACATCGCACCACCCTTCGACGCCGCCCAGTCCCGGCACGCGCGCGCGAGCTTCTTCGCGGCCGCGAGCGAAATCTGATTCGCGTCAAAGACGTTCGTCGCGCCCGCGCCACTCACGACCCAGTCCGCCGGGAGGTTGCCTTTGGGAGGCGCGGAGGCCGCAAAGCGTGGCGCCACAGCTGGAGGCGGAGCGCCTGCGACGGGAGTTCGTGGCGCGCCCCTCTTGTCTTCGAGCAGTGGCGCGACCGCTGGCCCGATCACCTGCACCAGCCCCGTGTGCGCGCAGATTTCGTCGCTCCACTCGGGCGGATTCGGACGGTAGCCGCCCGCGCCGATCACGCCGATCATTTGCTTATTGATGATGATGGGTAGCGCCCCCGAGATCGGATAGAAGCCGAGCTGAATATCCTCGAATTCCTGCGTTGGATCGTCGATCAGGCTGTTCGCGAACACCTTGCTCGGCTCGCGTCCCATGAGCGCCGTGTGCGCCTTGTAATCCGCGGTAACGATGTTGATGTAGCCCTGGCCGTCCATGCGGTCCATGTAGACGTGATCGCCGGCCTTGTCGAGGATCACCAGGCTGTGCGCGCCGCCGCCGTGGGCGGTGACCGCTGCTTCGCAAGCATCGACGATCCGCTCGGCCGTAGCCAAATTGATGGTGGTGAAGTCCTGAATCTTCTCGGCCGCCGCGCCGCTCACCACGAATTGCTGCGGCACAGTTTGGGCGAGCGCCATGCCGCTCAGCACGATGGCGCCAAGCACTGCTAAGCCCAGCCTCGCGCTCAATTTCACGGCCAGCCCCGCTGCTCGTCTGGCAATACGAACTTTCATTTTGTCCTCCCCTGAATGGTTGTCGCGCAAGTGTGCTCTGGAGGCACCGGGCGTGTCAATTCGTCCGCCCGCCACGAGGACGCGCGCCTGCAACCTGACAATTCGACGTGCCAGATTCGCTAAGAGATCAGCCTGCTAAACGGGAGGTTTCCCGCGTCTAACCGGCTAAGTGAGGTGCAACGATAGAGGGTGTGCGGACTAGCGCCGGTCACCTTCGGAAGCCGTAATCGCAAACCCGATCCGTCAGGCGTCGCCGTTCGCGTTTGCGTCGCTCTCCTCGGGCGAGTCTTGGCCGGGCACAATGATGGTCGCGGGGCGAGGATTCAAGGCTCTGTTCACTGACATTCCGTCGGCGCTCGATGGACCCGAGCCCGTGGTCAGCAATTTACCCAGAATCGGGATATTCACGCGCTGCGATTCCACGAAATCCACGCCGTCCGCCGTGAGCGTGAAATCCGAGTTGTCCGCTCGCGTGATGTATCCTTTGCTTCGCAGATACCATGTCGTGAAATCCAAATAATCGCGTGGAAACCCCATGCGCCTCTCCACTTCATTCAGTGGAACCTCCGGGTTGTGAGGGTTCGTGCGGCGTTGAACGTAGAGGACGGCCAGAACGGCCAGCCGCCGGTTCAACTCACCCTCTAGGCTGTCCATGAAATCAATCGTCGTGGATAGGGGGGCTGCCTGGGTTCCTTCCGCGTTGAGAGCCGCATCGTATTCGGCGCGTCGCTTAGGATCCGACAGCACGTCGTACGCTTGCTTCAGCAGGAAGAATTTTTCCGGGTCGCCGGTCTTCGGGTTATCCGGGTGAAGGCGAACCGCCATAAATCGGAAGACCCGGTGGATCGTTTCGGGCTCGGCGTTCGGGCTGATTTGCAGGAACTCGTAGTAATCGGGAATTTCCGCCATGGTCTCCGCCGGGATGCCGCTGCTCTTATCTCGTACGAAGATAGCGCGAGGCGCCGCGGAGGCAAACGCAATCGTGATTTCAAGGGTCCTAAGGTTAAACGGGTCAGCCGCGCCATCCTGCCTTTCTGGAAGCCCAGCGGGCCGCTCAGAAGCCCCACCTCGACCGGCTGGAGAAGCCCTGAAGGGCTAACAGAGGGGCGTCAGTGCCCCACCGCTTTGACGTCGGCTACTTTGTTGTAAATCCGAACGATGCCGCCCTCCTGCGTGACAGTCAACGTCTTACCGTCCTTCGACACTTGCTCGGTATCCATGGAGATCTTCCCGGCCCGATTGTGCGTCCTTTCGATCGTGTACGGATCGACCAGTTTGTAGGAGATCGTCCGCGGGTCGCCCCCGGTGGTTTGTTGAGGCTGTCCATCGAAAACGACTGGATGAATTTCGCTGCTGCTATTTTTGTTGTCCTTGCCGATCGTGGCGCGAGTGCTGATGAATCCGCCCTGGGGCCCGGGCACGTTGATGATCATTTGGCTTTGTTGCGGATAATTGGTGGTCCTGGTTAAATCGATTTCCCAGACACCAAGGAACACCGGAGCTTGCTGCTGTTGGGCCATCAAAGCGGTGCAAAATGCGATCGTCAGGACCAGCACGCCGAGAGATTTGCGCGACATTTTCTCCTCCTCGTTATTCTGCGGGGCTCCTCGGTGGAGATCGTTCCGCACGAACATCAGGAATTCGTTGCACCCCTGTCTCGCGAATAGTATCCCTCCCCCGCCTACGGTGCAACGGATTCGCCGAACGTTGCCGGCGGGGCTTTTGGCGGGGGAAAGCTTCGGAAAATGATCCCGACGCAGGCGGTTGGGTGTATGCTGCTGTCTGTAGGAGTGATCATGCGTG